>Ga0194111_10000081_pt1 | contig 114949 bp, 132 predicted proteins | sample TA2KigC300mmetaG_FD_146194 | JGI IMG/M metagenome (GOLD analysis project Ga0194111, IMG submission 146194) | Freshwater microbial communities from Lake Tanganyika, Tanzania - TA2015033 Kigoma Deep Cast 300m | ecosystem: Environmental > Aquatic > Freshwater > Lake | place: Tanzania: Lake...
ATAAGTTTGAGCATATAGAACATAATTACTTTATATTTACCAAAACGCAATTCAATCAAGTTGTCAAGCTACAAAAAGACGTACTCTAATGAGCAATCAATTAATTTTATCATCCCGATCATGCTTATCCTATTTCTGGGCATAGTGTACATCATGTCACTTCGGAATGGTCATGGCGGGGTAAGTTTCATCCTAATCGGAATAGCAGCTGCCACCATGATTTATTGGGGATTTGTCATCAAAAAGATGACTAGAACTGAGAAGCCCAAGTATGCTGCACGTGAGACAGAAAGCAAGAACTGGGTTTATGATGTCATAAAGGGCGAAAATGAGATTGTCTTTGTAGCCGAGGTGCCAGGACCTGATGATAAAATCATGGTAAGACTAGTAGAAGGCATATTGTATATTCGCGCAACGGGTGGATTTTCAAAAGAGGTTCCTGTAGAAGGGGCTTCTGGAATGCAAATTTCTGATTTCAAATACAGAAACGGAGTTCTGACTTTGCGAATCGGAAAGACTACAGAGACTTAGCCAGTTCCAGTTTTTCTGGCAAGTACTTGTCCGTAATGTTTGTCAGACCATATTTTGAGAAGGCTTCTAGTTCAGCCTTTCTTTTTATTTTTAGGAATATTTCCAATTCCTTTTTCCAGACTCCTTCTTGATATCTTGGGTCTTTTTGTAAATCATAGATTCTCTTAATGTCTGATTCTGTCATAGGGATGGTTGGAAGTTTGTACTTTTCAATGTCGGATGCCCACACGCCAACCCACTTTGCGTCAGGAACAGTTAATTCTCTAAGGTGTGCGGCGTTTGCAGAGCCAGACTTGATAACCATTGCAATGTGCTCTCCATAGACATCCCCGTCTGTTAGAATTACGACTGGAAGTTTCATTTGCTCGTGTAATCTTTTTAGCAGGTATCTGGTGGAACGCGGAGCCTGTCCTGCAGTGTCTATAATGATTGCCTTGAATTTTTTGTCGACCTTTTCTTCCACAAATCTAGTAAACAGACCACCTTTTTCAATAGCAATGACTAGCTCTGCGCTGGTATCCACTAGTTCTGCGCTGGACAAGCTTGGGCCAATCAGATAGCCATCGGGATGGTCCGATAGATTTGTCCTTCTTCCCTCGTATCCAGGAACGGTATATTCAATTGTCAAATCACCAAAGACGCTGCTTCGCTCCTCTGGGAATATGTGTAGGTCCTCTCGTGGTCTTGCCAAGACTGCCTCCAAGTCCACAATAATGTTATCAGATTCCGGCTGATCCTCAAAATCAATTTCAAATGCCTGCGATGAATAGTAAATGTCTCTCAAGGTTGAGGATTTTTTTTCTTGGACTAACCTGTTTGCAAAGAATGCAAGCCAGATTAGTTGCGTAAATGATCTTAGTTGTGACATGTTGCGTGAGCTACGAAGTCCCGCAGCCTTGCCAAGAACATATTGGCGCAGTTTTTTGTCATATACTATATTGCTAACGGATCTGCTTGGTACGTAGAATTGCGGGAATTGTCCCTTTTCCAAGTCATTGTAGATCTTTGTACCCTCTGACTTTAGTAACTCCCGTAGTGCCTCGTACTTTGCCGCTGCAATTTTTTCTGCTTTATTCTTCGGTTTTGACATTTGTATTCAGATCCTTGATTAGTTTTTTGTAGTCAGGCTCTTTATTTTTTCCTGCTAGCTCAGCTGCAAATTGCGCAATTAGTGGAAGATATTTTTGGTAAAGGTTGCTTCTCTTCTTTTCTGCCTCGGCTAAGCCTTTCTTTGACATGTATGCAGAGAGTTTTCTTAGCAAAAACTGTAAGGCAAGTCGCAGTTCTTTTTCAATTTCCGGCCTATCTGCTACGTTTTCCTTTCCTACTGTCTTGTATGGAATTCTAGTAGAGCAAATATGGCTTACTATGACTACTGAAGAGTCGTTTTTGAGTTTGTATCTACCCCAGTCTGTCTCGTTTACCACCTGTAGTACGACATCACTGCCTTCATCATATAATAACGGGATTCTGTTGGCAAATCGATATACACTGATTTTGCCTGATGGAATTTCACCCCCATAAGCAATTCCCATCTCTACCACAAATGGAAAACCGGAATATGCAGAGGCGCTTCTTTGGATTACATCAAAGAAATCAGGCTTGAAAAACTGGGCAATTCCCTTGCGCAGTGGTTCTTCTCCCAGAGGTGCAAGGCAACTAGGGTCTGGTGCCAGAAAGTCCTCGTATCTCTGCAGTGAATCGCTTAGCTGTACTAGTTCCTCATTGGTAAAAGAGCCAATTCTTTTCTCAGGCTTTAGGCTTGCAAATTCCGCAAACTTGTCTGCAGTGGACGGTCCGACTCTTTGGAATCTTTTTGTGAGAAACGTTCCAAGTGTTTCTCCGGCCACGGTGTTTGCAAGTTGTTTATAGTACTGACTGGATTTTGGCATGTCTATCATTACAGATTTTGATTCACCAAAGTCCCAATAAGTGAGGTGTTTGTTTGCCAAGTCCACATCATCAATTCTTATTTTCATTACTTTCTCAAAGTCCATCTGCAAAAACGACATTAGAGCAACTATTACTCGGACAGGTCTTGATAGCGATGCCCATTTTTTTTCTGCTCTCTGCATTATCCCTTCAAAGTTTAGATTCTTTTTTGCAAGGCCTAGTTCTTTGCGTACCTTTTCTATCATTGAATTATCTAGTGTCGGGATTTCATAATGAGTGTCAACGATCATTCGGCGAATGGTTTCAACGTCGACTCCGTGCGGGTGCGGTTTGATTATTGTCGGAGGTGCTGGCATTGTATCCACAATTCTTTTGTATTGGAATTTCTCGCCCTTTGGATCATCAAACGATATTGACGCATATGGCGTAATCAGCGATGTCTGATACACATAGTCCCTGATTTTAGAGCCTGCCTTGGAATAGTCACCCTCTAGTGTTATTGAGACATTTAGTCCTTTTTTGCCAGACTCTTTTGTTGTGTGTTTTAGAATGACTGGCTTGTTTTTCTGAATGTCAAGCATCATAGAATATTCATGAGAGGTCTGGCCATCAACCGAGCTTGACACCACAACTGGCTTGTTTGTAGTGATTTGCCCGTACAAAATTGCCATTGTAGCACCTAGGCCGAACATGCCTCGTGCCTGCTTAAGTCCGAATTTAGAGCCATACAGTACAGTTCCAAATGCAAGCGGGATTTGCTTTGAATCCATTCCTGGACCATTGTCCTTAACAGTTAGGATGTATGGTTTTGGATCTGGCTTTTCTGGGTCTACTGCTTGAATTATCAGTTTTACATCTGGTAGTATGCCCCTTTGGTCACATGCATCCAGTGCGTTTTCTACAAATTCCCTAACAGCAGTGTATAGCGAACGTGTGGGATTAGAAAATCCTGCAAGGTCCCTGTTTCTGTAAAAGAACTCGCTTGGCGAGATCTGGCTAAAGGTTTCCTTAGACATCTTTGTTTTCCCACAATTGCATTCGCTCTATTTTTTGCCTTCTCTTATTTGCTTCCAGCCTTCCATAGACAGAGCCGTGCTTGCTTCCAGAAGAAATCGATGATATTGCAGAAACTGCCAGCTTGATCTGAATTGGCTCTCCAATTATTGAAACTGTTTTTCCGTAAACGCAGATACTAGTATTAGTTAGATTTTCCATGTTTGCTCTTGCTCTACCTCCCTCTCCGATTATTCTTCCTTTTATCCTTTCAATTTGCTGTTGGGATTTGCCGGCAAAGTCTCTCAGATCCATCACATGTAAAACATAATCTTCCCTCATTAGCTTCATTGCATTTTCCGGCGAGAATCCGCGGCCTATCGCAGTGACTAGTTCTACCGCCTTGAACGGCTGAATTTGATCTATTTGGCCGTCAGTTGCTATTTCCACTTCGCCTGTCTCGCTGTCTATTTCCAGTTTGACAAAACACGTCTTTTCTATCTGTGCTTTGACCTTGCCAGATTTTCCAATTAGTGCTCCTACTCGGTCCACTGGAATTCTTACTAGTTTATCAAAGCTCATGATGTTATTGTGTGAAGGACATCAGCAGGATTTGTGACTGTTAGTCCTCTTTTTGCAAAAAAGTATGACATGTTTTTAACGTCTCTTTCAAGAAAATTTTGAGCATTTGGGTGTATTGTATCAACTGCTGATCCAAAGTCAAAAACAACTAGGCCGCCTTCTGTCTTGAACACATTATATTCAGAGAGATCGCCATGGACTAGTTTTGCCTTTTTGTAGAGTTTTGTGATAAACTCAATGATTTGGGAGTAGTCGTTTTCATCAACCTCTGTTTCGTGGAGTGTAGGTGATGGGACTCCTGCTTTGCCGACAAACTCCATCGCAAGCACGTTTTTTGAAACATGAAGTGGTCTTGCCACAGGTAGCTCGTGGCGTATGCATTGCTTGAGGTTCTTGAACTCTTTTTGGGCCCAAAGGTACACCATGTTTCTCGTACCCTTTTTGAGGTGAGAAAATCTTGGATCACCCAAGATGTAAGGTGCGCGTTTTTTAAAACTCGAAGTCGATGTCAAATATACCTTGAGTGCCACATCTTTTCCTTCTGGGTCGACTGCCCAAAACAGGGCAGACTCTTTTCCTGCCTTCACTATGCCATTTACATACGAGATTATCTTGGCGTTAATCATCTCGTACATGGTAAACATTGTAGTCTTGTCAAGGACTTGGTTGACTACTTTATTGTTTTTGAATCCATCTTGGGGCTTGCGCCGCTTTTGCTTTGGGAAGATTTTTGCAAATTTAGAGTCATAGTCTTCTATTTCTTCTATTCCAGAAAAATCGTCTTCAGACAATTTTGTACATCATTAGAATTCTTTTGGCAAATGGCCGTTGTTTTTGAGCCAGTCCACCTGAGACAGCGTGAATCTCCAGGTAATGTCGCCGCGGTCGTCTTGTTTGAAATCCCATGGTGCAATGATCACAACATCATTGTCTCTAATCCAAATTCTTCGCTTGAGGGTTCCACGAATTCTTCCCCTTCGGATTTTCTCATCAGTGCATTTTACAAGCACCTGATCACTTCCCAAGAGTTTGATGACCCTACCCAACATCTCGCCTTGCTGTGGCAGTTGGATATCTTTTAGCTCACTTTCGTTTAGAACTTTGCGCTTTCCCAATAGTATCGGATTAAAATTTTTGTATATAATTGTGTGTATTACATTTTGAATACTATCAAAAATGGAACACCGTCTATCGTCTTGACTCCTTGTTGAGAGCCAATTTTGAGGTCAACTGACATTTGTATGGTGTTTGTGCCAACCAAATTCAAGATGGAACAGTTTTGTAGTAGTGTTTCTGCTTCTTCTTTTTCAACGAGTCTTTGGCCATAGTAGCTTTTGCTGATATTGATTTGCAGTTTTCCGTTTTTGATTACTTTGCCTAGAAGGGCTTCGTCGCACATGTTTAACATGTTGCTGTTTTGATAGTTGGATGTCTTGACGAAGAATCGCATTATGCGTATTTACCTTTGAGTGATGATTTTGCGCCGCATGCCTCACATATCAAAAAGGTGATTCTGTTTTCTCGCTCTATTTTGGTATCTGGACTCTTGCAGGTCGGGCATTCAAGATAATCCTTGACGTAAATGTTAAGCAGATTTACAAAGTCGTGCGGCTCGCGCCTTCCGACAAAGATTGCCTTGTCTGCACTTCGCTCAGCAGGGGTTGCAAATTCTTTTGCCAAGTATTGCAGGACCTTGTCTGGGTCGCGTCTCAGTTTTTTTACAAAGTCCATGAAATTGTGCAATATGGTGCGCTGGCCTTCCCACATCACATTGGGTGATGGAAGCTCAAATCTCTCCACAACATCAGTCTTTTTTTCGGAGATTTTGTCCTGGATTTGCTTTAGGAGTTTCTCATAGTCTGCCTTGGTCAATACGAAATAAAGACAACTCTACCTATATGAGCTTAATTCAAAAAGAAAGAGTGGTTTAGCTTAAGCAGCGCCGATTCTAAAGACGTTGGTACCACATTTTGGACAAACGCCCTTGATAGCTGGACGACCATTCTTTAGCGTTGTTGCTTTAGGATCTTTAATTTCCCTTTTTGCTCTGCATTTTACACAGTAAGCTTGAGCCATTGTAATTGGTCTACAGTATGCGTGTATTTATCAAGAAACGGTAAAAAATATTTTACTATACGATGGACTAGTCTACATTTGTAGGATGTAGTTAGTTGCGAATTTCGATCCATTTTGGATTAGGTTGTTTTTTGCTAATTATGACATCAATCCAGACAAAATGCAAAATTTTGGCAAAAATCATACCGATTTTTTGTGTATTTCAATTATATTATAGGGTGTAATTTTTGGTTTGAGTTGAAATCAAAAAAAGGATTCATCATTACTGCCGTAGTGCTATCTGCTATCACTTTGGCAAGTTTTACAGTTTGGTTCATTCCACAAAACAACCAATTCAGCACTGTGATTTCAAATCCCAGTGACGAGATTGATGCGCTAATTGATCAGCAAAAGGCAATCTCAGAATCCGACAAGATTGAATTTAACAAGATGTTATCAGGTCAAATCACACCAGAAAACTATATCACGATTGCAGAGATATCTTCAGGTCAGATTCGCTCCATGATAATCAGTATAACACAGCCTGATGTGCCAGAACAATGGGTCCAAAGCTATTCTGCACTTGCAGACTCGCTTCGAGCATACAACACCTATCTTAGAGAGACGGCAGTCGTTGCAGAGAAGCTAAAGTCGGACCCGGCATCAGACATAGCAGAGGATAAGGCAAAACTGGAGCAATACCTAACCCAGGCACAAGACGCACTTGCCGCATCAAATGACTCACGTCCAGCCTAGATGAGCCTAGATTCCTATTTGTAATATTTTGAATAGTTGGAAATCATTAATAGCCAATTTTGCAATGTATACTCGTATTGTCTTTAGAATCTAAAATAGAAAAGAAATTGGATACACCACTTACAAGCAGGCTGCTAGTGATTTGTGTTGATAGGGATAATGATGTTGGCGATAAAGCTGGAGTTCTAACACCAGTAGTTGGCAGAAACGCATGCATCGAATCTGCACAAAAGCTTGCACTGCATGACCCGGAGGACGCAGATGCAAACTCTATTTTCTATGCAATAAAGACATACGAAGACCTGATCAGTAAAGGCTACCAAACAGAGGTAGTCGTAGTTGCAGGAGTAAGTAATAGGGGAGTTCAGGCAGACGAAAAAATAATTCGCGAGGTTAAGTCGGTTCTGTCCAGCTTTTCGGCAAACGGCGCAGTCATTGTGTCAGATGGTGAAGATGATGAAAGTGTCATACCCATAATACAAAATGTTGTGCCAATTGTTTCTGTCCAAAGATGTGTGATGAGAGTAAGTAGAAGTGTCGAGTATTCCTATGCCGTCTTTGGAAAATATCTAAAGATGATCGTTTATGATTCAAAATATTCTAAGTTCTTTTTGGGATTGCCTGGAATTTTGCTGTTAATCGGCGGAATCGGCACCATATCTGGATACACACAGGAAATCTTTGCAGTACTAATCAGCATAGTGGGTAGTGCATTTTTGATCCGCGCATTTGATTTGGATAGGGCCTGGGCCAACTGGGCAAAGCCCACTCCCGCAGGCCTGGTTCGAATGTTCACAGTGATAACCGGCATTACAATTGCACTAGCATCGATATTGTCTGGATTTTCTGCAATACACACAAATATTTTGGACCCACAAGTTTTGGATTCAGGTTTTCCAGACATATTTGCAGACAAGGTGACACTGGGTCAATTCATTGCAGGCGCATTACCATTTTTGTGGATGGGAATAGGCTCAATATTTGGCGGAATTCTGATTAGCAACTGGTTAAAGGGAAGCCTTAGGCATATTACCGACATTTTACGCATGATTGTGCTAGTTTCAGTATATCCAACGGTTTACCAGTTTACAAATCTGCTAGTCAATGATGAGAGCTCCTTTACCCTGATTCCGCCATTTTTGGCAGGGCTAGCAATAACACTGATATCTGCTACCTTCTTATTCCGAAAATACAGGAAAAAGAAGGGAGGAGAAGTCTTATCGGAATAGAAAAAGCAAAACCGTTTCTCTCCTATTTTTATAAATTATACTCACAAAGACTCGAAAATGAAATCAGACGCGGCACAATTCCAAACCACATTGCAGTAATACTGGATGGTAATAGAAGGTGGGCAAAAAAAGCATTAACAATGTCCAACGAAGGTCACTTCAAGGGAGCCGATGCAGTAGAGAACTTTTTGGATTGGTGCGAAGAACTAGACATCAAAATCATCACTCTGTATGTTTTGTCTACTGAAAATCTGGATCGCAAGGATAATGAGCTGGAATATTTGTATGAACTGATCCGACAAAGGCTGGAAAAACTGTACGTAGACCCGCGAATTCACAAAAACAAGATGCGCGTCAAGGCTATGGGAAGAACCGAACTGTTGTCAGATCCCATAAATGATGTTCTCAAAAGATTAGACGACGCCACACGGGAATACGACAATCATTATCTGAATATTGCAATTGCGTACGGAGGACAAAACGAGCTGGTAGATGCCATCAAAAAGATTGCCGCACAGATTAAGAACGGAAGTATAAGTGTCAACGACATCAACAAAGACGTGATAGAGGCAAACCTGTATACTGCGCACTTGCCACAGCAGTCACCGGATTTGATATTGCGCACATCAGGAGAACAGCGAATGAGTGGGTTTTTGCTTTGGCAGGGGGCATACAGTGAGCTGATTTTTATGGATATTTTGTGGCCAGAATTCAGAAAGATTGATCTGCTTCGGGCAATTAGGACGTTTCAGAAAAGAAATAGGAGGATTGGAAAATAATGCAAGAGAAATCTGAGAGATCAGCAGGAATTGTTTTGTTTAGAAAAGACGGAGAACAAAAACTATTTTTGCTTTTACACTATCCTTCTGGCCATTGGGACTTTGTCAAGGGTAGAATAGAAAAAGGAGAGGATGAAAGGCATGCAGCAATTAGAGAAGCCAGGGAGGAAACTGGAATTACCGACATTGAATTTATCGATGGGTTTGAGGAAAAAATCCACTACACCTACCAGTATGATAATAAGCTAGTCAAAAAAGAAGTGGTGTTTTTCTTGGGTACAACAAAGACAAGCGATGTTACAATATCGCACGAGCACTTGGATCATGTTTGGCTCGAATACGACTTGGCGCACTCTAAGACAACATACCAGAATGCAAAGAATTTACTGCAAAAATCGAAATCCCTAGGTTTTGTAAGCTAAGTCTGCCATTTCTTTGGCAGTTTGTACCGGATTATCTGAGCCAAGAATTGTTCTGCCGACAATTAGGTAATCAGAGCCGGCAGATATTGTACTGGAAATGTCTCCACCTTGTGTGCCGATCCCCGGTGAGAAGACATTTAGCTTCCCACGGCTTTGCTTTTTACAGTATTGTATGATATCTGGAAAAGTTGCGCCCACGATTATTCCGTCTACGGGCATTTTTGTTGCCCACTCTAGGAACAGCTTGTAGAGTTGCGTACTTTTTGAGCCTAGTTTTACGCCTAGCTCGTACGTTATCTTGGCTTCAGGGGAGCTCATATGACACAATGAAATGATGCCTTTTTTGTTCTTGTGGGATAATTCAGTTAGTTTTTGGAGATTTCCTGGGCCCATCATGGGGTTTACTATAATACAATCAAAGCCCAAACTCCATAATGTTTGGGCGGCAACCATGTTTGTATTTCCAATATCATTTAGTTTGATGTCTGCAATTACCTGTAGTCCGTTTTGGTGCGCCGCTTTTGTGATTTTGGTTATTTGTTTTTCTCCTAATGGTAATAAAACATGAAAGTTGAACTTGATTGCACAAAGATAATCAGACAATGTTTTGATGTTTTTTAGGGTTCGAGATTCTAGATTTTTTTGATCGTCATAGTCATTTGCCAAAATAAGCGGGCTTTTTTGTCGAGCTAGCTTTTTGATTTGCTCTGAAAAATTATTCATGATGGATTAGTGGGTGTGTTTCAACTAGCTTTATTATTTTGATGTACGAATAGCCGTGCTCATTTAGGTTGTCGGTAAAGACAGGCGCATTGCCATTGAACATTGAATATTTCAAAAACGGCTGAGTAGGCTCTGAGTCAAGTGTGACATGACAGAAATACGATGGGCCGTCTTCGTTAAAATTCATGAATACACCAATTAACCACTTGTCTGAACGAGGAAATGAAAACAGTGGAAATGGCGCCTCTTCGTATCCATGGCTTATTTTTGCAAGGCTTGCTAGGTCTTCAAGCTCTATTAGCTCGTATTTTTCCAGCTGCTCATCAGAGTGCTGTCGTAGTGATGGTGGTAGTTCCTTGATTTTGACTATTGGAGAGTACAGTTTTGTCGGCTCCGATACTGCATCAACTATGGATGTTTCCTCTTTACCGTTTTTGAAGCCATATGCCAAATAGTGACCGTTTTTGTCTAGCGGTACATAGTATATGATTGGGCGCTCTTTGAGCAGGTCCATCTGAATTGCAAGAATTTTTTTGCCGTCGTGTTCGTGCATAAACGACACGCGTGGAACTCTCTCTAATGCTGAAACTAGGCGTGAGAATTCTAATTGTGAGGCTAGTTGAATGTATTTAGGAGATTTTGGTTTTTCCACGAATCCAGTAAAACAATTGGCAAAATAAAGTTTAGCAAAAATTATTCAAACAGTTATTCTCTCAAATCAATAATATCAGTAACGCCTGGGCCTGTACCTATCAGCTTAACTGCTACATCTGTTTTATCTTCTACATCGGTGATGAATTTTTTTGCCGCTACGCTCAAATCTTTAAATGAATTTTTGTGCGCACACTCTGGGAACAATACGTCTAGTTTTGTGAGCGCAATTTGTGATGCGGAGTTGAGCATCACTGCACGCTTGGCAAGCGCAAAGTCAAATTCTGCTGCACGCCTCTGCCTGCCTGTTACTGTGCCTACTTCCGACCAGCCACGCTTTGCCACCTCGTCCATAGGTAGCTCTCCTTGGAGATTGCCTGTGCCCACGCGAGTAACATAAGACTTGAAGACTACCATTACGTCGTCGACGTTTTTCGGGCCAAGCCCAATGTCCGCGCATATTCCCGAGGCTGTAACGTCCTTTGATGTGACAAATGGGTATGTTCCATGCCACAGCGAGAGAAATGTTCCCTGTGTGCCTTCGACTAGGACGTTTTCCTCTGCATCTAGTGCCCTGTGAAGCTCCTGTGCCACATCAATTAGATACGGCTTGAGTGAGGGAATCTCTTTTGCCATCTTTAGCGTGCGCATGGCTCTGTCGGCATTTGCAGGACCAGTGCCAGAGCCAGTGCTTCCGATTTTTTCCTTTAGCCTACCTCCGCCGTCTGCATCAGTGTGGGTTTTTTCTATTATGCCGCAGTTATTATCAACGAATGATCTCCGAGCAGTGCCAAACTCTTCAATTTCCTTGTGCAATACATCCGGATTCACCACGACGCCCGGGCCAATCATCAGTCTTGCCTTTTTGTTCAAAAATCCGCTAGGCAGCATTCGGACCTTGTATTTTTTGTTGCCATCCTCTATCGTGTGGCCTGCGTTTGGTCCTGCCCCTCCCCTGACTACAATGCTTGGATTGTCGTTTTGCGCCAGATATGAGATGATTTTGCCTTTTCCTTCATCTCCAAAAAATCCACCAACCACAACAGTCGAGGGCATCAATGGATGAGATTTTGAGCTTTAATTTAAGCCAAGTTATGGAATGGCGATCTAAATTTTTAACGCCCCAACGCAAAGCGACTTTTGATTGTCGCACCCAAACTTTGCAGGAAACATCATAGTAAATTTGGCAAACCTGCCGGACTTTTTGCGAAAGCCAATCCTCAAAAAAAGAATGGAGGAATTTTTCACATTGTCTGCGCCCGATCAGCTAGAGATAATCAACAATGCGCTAGAGGCAGGCCCCACAATTCCGTTTCCAAACTTTGCCAAGCTTTTTGCTACGTGGCTTGAGATCCTATCTGTAATGCCTGAGGAGAAACGAATTGGTCTTACATCGGCATATATGTTCGAAGTCCTCAGAAATCCACAAAAACTGATCCTCTTTAATCTCGATGGGATTCTCGAAGTATTCTTGTCTCTGGATAAGTCCAGTCAGGATTCTATAGCGAAATCTGTCCAAAAGATATTTTCTGGATTATCAGAACAGCAAAAAAGGCAGTTATTATTAATCATACCAATTAGCGCAAAGGAACGACTCGGTCTTTAGACCTGAGGCTTGTCTGGCTTGCGGTTGCCCTCATTAGAAAAGTCGATTACATCTCCCTGAGGAGTCAATACCCCAACAAAGATCTTTTCGTTCTTTTTGAGCAGTTTTCTGTGGTCTGACAGCGACATGTCCAGCCTTAGCTCGTTCATGACCATTATTCTGTAGGTCTTCCATTCCTCCCAACACTTGGTACAACACGGATATGTTCCACCCACTGCATCAAGCTGCTCAGAGTCTGGTATCTCATTTTTGCATTTTGTGCAAACTCGCGCCATCAAATTTGATCCATGTGTAGTCAATTTATTCTTTTTTTGGCAATGAATAATAATAGAATTAGAGTATTTTCTTTGTGAAGATCAAGTGCCCAAAATGCAAAGGCAATGCAGATCTGGCACAAGACTTTAGTTTGGTGACATGTCAAGACTGCAAATTGGAAATGTCGTATGGTGAATATGTAAAGTATGTTGCGCATAATGACGTGACATATTCAGACATTTTGGGCGACTATGCGGGCTCTACTGAGGGGCAGACTGCTGGATCGCTTGATGAATGGGACTAACTTTTAAAATCAAATATCCAATACAAAACACATGGAAGTATTTTTTTTAGAAAGCATTTTGAATTTGGTAGGATTTATCGTGGGGATCATAATTGGAACACTCTCATTCATTGGGTTTAGGAACACTGGCAGTCCAACTTTATTTCGCCTGACACTTGCGTTTTTCTCAATTGGTGTAGGATTTATGATAATGTGGCTTGGCATAACACTTGATGAGTATGTCTTTGATCCAAAAGAGCCGCAGAGATGGATTCAGACAATCGGGATTGCGGTGCAGACATTAGGATACTTTTTCATTGCGTTTTCTCATACAATCAAGTCGTTTTTCCCAAGATCAAATTATCTAAGATCAGTTGTGATACTGCCACTGTTTTTGATTTCATTTACATCAATAGAAAATGTAATTCGCTCAATTTCTTTTATCCTGCTAGCATACGGTGCAATTGAAACAATGATGTCATATTTTGAGAGCAGACGAAAGACCGCAATCTTTGTTGCTGCCGGGCTTGCGCTGTTGGGATTTGGGGAGTTTTTGGGTTGGTATTATTTTGTATTTCCACAATCCATACTGAACATAGTGTCAATTTCCATCAAAATCACGGGACTAGGCCTGCTCTTTATTCCGGTTACCAAGGTTCCCCTGACAAAGATAAAGTTTGATGAAAATCTCTAGCTCAGGCTCAAATTTAGCTCAATGACGTTATTTTGTCAAAAAATCTTATCCTCTCAATATATTCAACAATAATTTTACAAAAAATTTGTCAAAATGCAAGTATACAGAACCCATATGAAAATAATTGGAGATATACTAACTACAACCCGCGATGACTTGCCAGACGAAGAGGGTGCAAGCATCACGTATTTGATACGAAAAGCAAACATCTCCCATGGAAGAATATCAAAGATGTTGGGCACTTTGGTGTCTCAGGGATTACTAGAGCAGACCAATTCCGATGGAGCATGCAAATACAAAATAAGCAATACCGGGAGAGATTTCCTCCAAGCATACAGCACGTTTAACAAATTCGCAGATAGTTTCGGTCTGACTATCTAATCAAAATCCTCATCTTCAATTTCTTCGTCTTCAGCATCTTCAAAGTCGTCCTCAAAGTCATTTTCAATATCGGGTTCTGTGCTCATGATGCTAGTATGGGATTTCTTTATTTAATTTTTAATCAAACTAAATATTTACTGGGTATTAGCTTGTACTCATTGAATGTCATAATTACATGTGCAAGACACTTTGAAGGCGAAACTACTGATGAGATCAAGGAATTGTTGTCCGAGCTTGGAGATGAAAATCCCCAAATTTCCATGACGGAATTTTCCGGCATATTGTATGTGGATACCAGTGCAAACCCTCTAGATCTTATAAAAAAAATTCGAGAAAAGCTAGAAGACGAGCCATGGTCAATTAGATACACAATGCGGGCAATTCCAATATTCTCAGTGACAAAGACGAATGTTATAGAAATTGTAGATGCTGTAATAAAACAATCAGAGAAAATTGAACAAAATCAAACATATCGCATAACAATAGAGAAAAGAAATTCCGGGATTTCATCAGGTGAGATAATCAATCAGATTGCTAGTAAGATCCTAAACAAAGTATCACTGGAAAAATACGACTGGATTATCCTAGTGGAGGTTTTGGGTGCAATTACCGGCGTTTCCGTAATAAAAGAAGAAGACATTTTGAGCATACAAAGAGAAAAACGCGGCTCACTGGAATAGTACTGCGGCCCTTTCAGCAAGCAGGTCTTCAAGCGGGTTCTTGGAATCTATTATTTCCAGATGCTTTTTTGATATGTGAAAATGTTTTTTGATGTGTGCCATGTTCTTGGAATAATCCACAGAGATCAGATGCTCCTCTAAGTGTGAGTGCATTCTGTCAAGTTGGAATTTTGAACCAATCGCAATTATGGTAAATGCGTCTGTTTTTTCAATGCCCACTAGATTTATTGCGGTTGAGATTTGCGTGGTTGCCGCAAACCTAAGCAAAATATCAGTCTCCAATTTTTTTGATAATAGTAAATTATTCTTTTTTGCATACATGGATATGCCTAGTATTTTTTTGACGTGCAATATGCTTGCTATTTGTCTCGATGATATACCCTCTATTGTTATGCTCGGAAACTTTTTTCGCTGTTCACTTAGATAGTCATAGTTTTTGCCTTTTTTGTTTCTGACATGGAACAGCTCGATATTCTTTGATTGTATGACAAACTGGATTCTAGCACCACCGTGTATTACTGGTATGATACTTACCACATCTCCCGAGTGCAGTATGGTGTTGTAACCCTGAAGTGCGGACGAGTCCGCTCCATTTACCGCAATTAGGATGTTTTTGGTGTCTATCTCCAGTGTGTTTGTTGGTTTTATTGATAATAGATATCCTAATAATTTTGAAATGGATACATTGTCAAGATCTACCTGCATGAGGTCTTTGCCAAATGACTTTTTTGCACCACCTAAGAACTTGATTACAATCATTGTATAATGATAGAAGGGTATTGTTTAAGATTCTTCGCCGGACTCTATTGTGATTTCTTGAGGAATCTCGGATTCTTGTGTTTCTGATTCTTGTACAATTTCCTCTTCTGCTGCCTCTATTTGGCTTTCTTCAACTTCTTCTTCCTCTCCAACCGCTGCTTCCTTTGATGAAAGATAGTCTTTTTCACGCTTGAGGAGCTTTGTGATGTAGCCTGCCATCTCGTTTTTGAGTCCTTTAGAGCGTACAACTGCTAATTGGTCTAGAATTTTTTTATTGTCTGCAAAGTCTACTGTGAACTTGTCTTTGTGTTGATCAAGGACTTGCATTGAGAGTCTCTTTATTCTATCCACGATGGGAATTCCTTTGGGGGTATATTATACCTATATTCCCAAATATTGTTTTGAATTTGCTTCAAGCATTTCTTCAGCCTCACCGTAAGACACTCCAAGTATTTTTGATATACAAAATACAACACTTGGAATAAAGCTTGGATGTGCGGACTTCATATCAAAGCAGCGTGAAAATCTTACTGGACCGTCCGTTTCCACCAAGATTTTGTCTTTGTTTGTAAGAGAGATTAGAACTTGCTTGTCCTGCGAATACACAGATACTGGGCCATAGGAAACATAGCATCCAAGATCCATTGCTTTACTTAGCTGTTTTTTGCTTCCCGCAAACCAGTGTAGCAAGAATCCGGAAATTTTGTAAGATGGAATAATTTGAAGTATTTCTTCCAGCGTTGTGCGAGAGTGTACTGATACTGGCTTGTAGTGTTTTTCCGCCAAGTCTAGTAATTTGGTGAAGACCTGCTTTTGCCTTGTAAACTCGTCATCGTTTTTTGTGTAGGTCTTATCAAGACCTATTTCTCCTATTCCAGAAATGATTTTGGCATTTTGCTCAATTAGAGATACCATTGAATCTAGATCATCTGATGCCTTTTCTGGGTGAATCCCAATGAATGGCAAGATATGGTTGCTTTTTTTGGCAAGATCAAGTGTCACATTAGACGACCGGACATCCATTGATACTGTGCATGCCCGGATGCCGATTCGGTGCATTGAATTGATTACTAGGCCTATTTCGCTTTCGTATTCTGGATCCGATAAGTGGATGTGTGCATCATAAAGCATGGTTTTTTGGAAATTTTCTGTATACTTAAGTGTGCAGAAATCCATTAGTGTGTGGAATTTTTTAGCTCATAATCCTTTATCATGTAATTTAGTCAGAATTTGACATGAAGTCGTCCGAATTGGGTCTCTCTGCCATGTATAGGATACTCAAAAAGGCAGGCGCCGATCGCGTAAGTGACGAGTCTGCAGATGAACTAAGGCGCGTCCTAGAAGAGATTGCAACCACAATAGCAAAGAGCGCAGTAGATATGTCAAACCATGCCGGGCGCAAAACAATTCGCGGCGAAGACGTCAAGCTTGCTTCAAAGACGTTTATCAAGTAAAGAGTTTAATTCTGTTGAATTTTGTTTTTTTATGTTGGTGAGGTGGCAGAGCGGCTATGCGTTCGCCTGCAAAGCGAATCTATAGGGGTTCAAATCCCTTCCTCACCTCTTAATTTACAATTATAGTTCCTTCCATCCACGGATGCAGTCTACAATAATAATGGAATTCTCCTGGCGTGTCAAAGGTAAATGAAAATTTGCCCTCTGATGCTATGTGTCCGCTTTCCACGATTCCATCTGGCGTATCATAGTATCCCGTCGTAACAGTGTGCAGTCCCCTGTCTTGATTTATCCAGGTTATCGTCTTGCCGGAATCAACTGTAATAGTTGTTGGAAGATAGCATCCGGTTGTTTCGCAGCCTGGCCTCGAAGACAACATTACAATTGATATGGTGTTTTCTGGCGTGATTTCTTCAATTATAGGCTCTTGAGACATCTGCTCAAAGCTGGGCTGACTGTACGTTAGCACCATGCTCGCAATTATGGCAGCAATTACTGCTCCGATCAGGACGAGGTATTTTTTCACAACTTAATTTGACATGATGATTATTTCTGCCTAGCGGAGATTTCCAGTTTGCAAGCGGAGATTGAGCTGTGATTACATTAGGTCATTATACAATAACCTGCCATTCTAAAGCTAGCACTTCTACACCATACCGTGGCAGAAAGAAGTAATGGTTTGCTAGAATACATTCCAGGCTCGCAGTCGTTATTGATTCAAAAAAAGGCAGAGCAGCCACTGGGTGGATTTTCCGAGAACATTAAGGACAGCATAACAGAATATGTTGAGAGTGGAAAAAGCGATGTAGAAAAAGGCTACAATTTCCTGCACTGGGTCTTGACTAGAGTATACGAGGCAACAGAAGACGACGCTTCAGACTCTATAATCGATGGTGCAAACGATCTTGGAATTGACGCTTATCTGCCGGTTGATTTCTCAGACAATAAAATAAGATTATTCCAATCAAAATACGGCACTGCCCACTCTGAAGAAGCAATTGCCAAATTCAAAGAAGACGTCAGAAGACTGTTAAACAAAGACATTACCAAGATGAGACCAGAGCTGGCAAACCTAGTAACAAAGATCCAAGAAAAAAACCTCAAAGTCGAATGCTGCTATGTTACAAACCAGCCGGTAAACTATGACGGTGACGATACACTGGAGATAATTGATTTAGATAAAATTGTCAAGTCTCTCTGGGATCGAATAAAAAAGCCAGCGGCAGGAAAAAGATCCAAGATACGACTGGAAGAGAGGATTCGCTACAAAAATACCGTAGTCGGCATACTAAAGCTTCGAGAGTTGACAGACTTTGTTATCAAAAACAGGGACTATGTCTTTGAGTCAAACATCAGACAGTGGATGCAGTTCAAGACAAATGTAAATAAGGGAATTCGAGACACGCTACAAAATTCTCCTGACAAGTTCTTTTACTATAACAACGGGATCACAATTGTAGTTAGTAATTTTGAGGAGTTAGAGGATAATACTCTGATGTTGCATGCACCTCAAATAGTAAACGGTGCACAGACATCAAACTCTATCTTAGATCATGCCAAGAGAACCAACAACTTGGACGGTAGCATCACAGTCACCATAATAAGAGCAGATGATGAGCTGGATCAAAACAATATAACAAAATATAGAAACTCGCAAAACTCTGTCCGAGGAAAGGATCTAGTATCGCTGATGGACTTTCACAAGTCTGTCAAGTCCCAGCTTGAAAACCACGGATACTTTTACGAAATACAGGCAGGCTCGTTTGACTCCAAGACAAAGTCGCAACAGGGCGAGTTCAAGGGAGACACAACATACAACAAATACCTTCCTGACAATCACAAAAAGGTAATTGTTGCCAAAGACGCAATACAGGCTTTGGTTGCAGGAATTGAGCAAAGACCAACTGAATCATACAGCTCACCTGCGCAGTTTTTGCCTCGCGGAAGCAAATACGACGATGTATTCAATGAAAACCTAAAGGACGACTATAGATTGCTGCTCTATCCATATTTGGTAAAAGAATACGCCAAAAAATCACTAGGCTATGGAAAACGTGGAGGGCACAAGACAAAAAGATACGCCACATTATTTTTTGTCGCAGTATATTTTAGAATAATACACAAAGGCATCCTGAACACAAAGGGTGATTTCAAAGAAGACATTACCAAAGTGGAGCCAATCTTTAAGAGTTCCAAGCTCAACGAACGTATTCTAAAGCTAACAGACGGTGTAGTGACAAGATTTCTTGAAGATACTGTTGTCGAAGATGAAATCGAACTGGCAAACACTAAGCACAACTTCTTCTCCCATCATGTATGGAATGAGGCAATGTTACGCGTAATTGACAAGAAAATACGTCAGGAAGAAGAGGAAATCGAGAGCATTAGAAAACTAGTCAATAGTTTATTGTAAAGCGATAGTTGCCAGCCATGGTAAAAATTGCAGGAGATTTACAATGGCCAGACAATCTACCGCAGCTTTTTCTGAGATACACCATTATTTAACAAATTTTTTGGTCACCCAAAAAATGGTCATGATTTTTATATAGACATACAAAAGTCCACATTGCTTGGCTGACGCAGACAAATGTGCATTATGCAAAGGACCAGTCCCACACAAATACGTGGGAATACCGGATTGGAACATCAAAGGGGTTTTGTGCGGCAAGTGTTATTCGCAAAAGATCTATGAACATTATCCTGGCGAACATGTCCGAGTCAGCATGGACAAGAAATAGCTAGGCAGAATTTTTGTACTTGTTCACATAAAGGCAGTTCCATGCAACAGAGTCGTCCTTGACGTCTTGCTCTTCTAAGAATTTGATGTCGGTTACCGTTTTCTTTTTCTTGAGTAGTCGGAGCTCAAATGTTTGGAACTGCTCACAACCACATCCTTCGGCCTGACACTTACCGTCATGTTCTTCTTTGGTATGGGTGCAGTTGCATACAGCATCGTCTTTGACGTCTTTTTCTTCTTTTTGTGAATATGTTGCAAACCTAAAGTATGCCTCACCTAGATGGCCCTTTTTGAATCTGGCATAGTGAGCTGACTTGGGCAATAGTTTGAAAAATGACATATTATGACTGGGTCGTCTAGTCTCAGATGCGACAATAAACCAGTAATGATCGCCAGTCTCTACGAATCTCAGCTTGATGTCGTGGTCGCCCCACCAATGGACGTATTCGTTCCAGATATCGGTTGCCTTTTTCCGATCAGAGAAGAGCGGAACCACATTCATTCGCAGATCAAAATACCTATAGGCCACGCCAAGAAAATCATCATACCAAGCAATCGTACCGGACACTTAGTTCGAGGGGTTGTATTTGGTTATTAAACAATCGTGAGAAAGGTTAATACCCTTATATCTTAGAATTACACTCGAAGTACAATGGCCACATATCGTACCAGTATGCAAATAGTAGCTGATCTACTAACAGCTACTGAACAGTGTGGACAAGAAGGAATCAAGGTAACATCACTTCTAACACAGGCAAATCTGTCACACTCTAGACTAGCCAAGTTCATTGAAAACTTGACCGGAGCAGGATTGATAAACAAAATCGAGTTTGATGGAAAGAACACATATGTCATCACACCAAAAGGAAAACAATACCTAGAATCTTACAAGCGATTCCATGACTTGGCACAGGGCTTCGGTCTAGATCTTTAGTACTACTTTTTAGAGCTTTTTCGAGTTTTTCGTTCCTTATATGTTGAATAACCAACGATAATAAACGCCCCTGCCAGCTGCGCATAAAACAATTCCAGGCTCGGGGGCTCCTTGAAAATGGCAAATCCCATTCCCATCGTCAGAACAATTAGCATGATTAGTAGATACTTGTCCACAATATCAGACAGCAAACAAACAATATATCTTTTCGATTATTCCGCCTCATATGAGCAAGATTCTTGAGCTAATCGGATTTGCATTAATTGGGGGAACGATCTATTCTTTTGTAGGGATGACAAATGATCCGCTTCGATGGCCAGTATTTTGGGGATGTGCAGGCGGTGCACTTGCAATCATAATGTACAACCGCGCAAAAAGAAAACGAAAACAAGCTTAGCTGATCAGTGGATCATGCTGTACTGATCACAAACCGACAGATCTATAAGGAAGCATTTTATGATATTTTTCGGGGAGTATGACAGAGCAGACTAACAAATGGTGGGAAGGTCTCGCCAAAGAACTTCAAGTCGACATCGAAACCCTTGATTAATAATTTTTGATCGTGAAAAAGCCCCGAGTGGGATTTGGACCCACGACCTAAAGTTTACGAAACTTTCGCTCTACCAGGCTGAGCTATCGAGGCATGGAGGGCAGTGTTATCAGAGTTTATAAAAAGCATTTCAGGTTTCTGACCATTGAAAAAATCCATTTCTGGGATTCGTGGAATTTTCGGAGACGATCTGACGCTCCCAGATGTTTTGGAGTTTTGTAGAAACTTTGCTCATACAATACCATCAAAAAAGTGCGTAGTAGGACATGACACTAGGCCGTCAAGAGAGATGGTAAGTAGTGTTGCAATATCTGCACTGCTAGAATGCGGAATCGACGTGTACAACTTGGGAATGGTGCCAACCCCGGCGGTATTCCTTGAGGCAAGAAAATATGGTGCAGGATTAATCATCACATCGTCACACAATCCAATGCAATGGAATGGTCTGAAATTCATCATAAACGGTCGCGGGCCAAATGAGCACGAATTTGCCAAAATCATCAAGAAAAAGCAACACAGAATCGCAAAATTTGGTACTGAATACAGAATCACATCAAGTTATGTGGATGATGCGGTAAAAATTATCGGCAAAATAAGGCACTCACCTAAGATAGTAATCGACATCGGAGGAGGAGCTGCGGTAAATGTTGCCCCTCTGCTTTTAAAAAAGATTGGATGTCAGGTACACATCATTAATGAAAAATCCACCAGTCGTGGCCCGGACCCGACATCAGACAAGCTTACGCAGTTGGTTTATGCAAGTAAAAAAGGCGACATTGGGTTTGCCTTTGATCTTGACGGCGACAGACTAGTTGTAGTAAAAGACGGCATAAAGCAATCACCTGACACCACACTTGCATTAGGAGTCATCAAGGCACTTGAACTAGGTTACAAGAAATTTTGCCTTAGTATAGATACCAGCATTGCCGTTGAAAAATACATCAAAGATCATGGAGGATCAGTAATTCGCTCAAAGGTCGGCGAGGCAAATGTTATTGATACAATGTTAAAGCATAGGTGCCAAGCAGGTGGTGAGGGAAGCAGTGGTGGATTTATTTTGCCAGAATTCAACATGTGCCGGGATGGAATTTTGACATCGGGTTTGATTGCAGCAATGACTGGCAAAAAAAAAGTCGATGATGTAATAGATTTTGTTTCTAGTTATCACCAGCTTCGAACCAAGATTGATGTTGAGTCACACCTGCACGACAAAACACTTGTCATACTAGAAAAGAAGATTAGACAAAGATTTGGAAGAACAATAACTATAGATGGAATTAAAGTCATAATAGACGAAGACACTTGGGTATTGGTTAGAAAGTCAAACACAGAAGACATAATCAGAATATCGGTAGAGTCAAATGACTTGGGTGAGGCGCAACAGATTCAAAAGGAGATCAGCATTCTAACAAGACAAAGCCATGATCAAGCTAGATGAAAAAAAGATAATTTCCATTTTGCAGAAAAATCTAGTCTCAACTACTCATGAAGACGTGGAAATATTTCGCCTGGGAAAAAATTTTGGCGTAATCAAAACCGACACGCTGGTGCAAAGCACGGATGTTCCTCCACAGATGAGTCCAGAGCAGATTGCCAAAAAAAGCATGGTCGCGCCGCTAAGCGATTTTGCATCAAAGGGAGTAAAGCCTAAGCACGGGATCATTTCTGTATCATTACCACGTAATTATTCAAGAACAAAGCTCGTAAGACTGGCATCTGGATTCAGAGAGGCATCAAGGCAATTTGGAGTAAAAATTCTTGGTGGGGACACAAACGAGGCAAAAGAGATAGTCATTTCAGTCATGTTGTTTGGTGTTGCCAAGAAAATAACTCCACGAAGCGGCGCCAAAGTTGGCAACATCATTATCACCACTGGGACATTTGGTAAGACAGGGGCAGGCCTAGGTATTTTGCTAAAGAAGAACAAAGCTAGCGGCAAATTCAGAAATGATGCAGTTGATTCCGTCTTAGAGCCAAGACCACAGCTCGAATTTGGGGTTTTGGCCTCAAGATATTTTGATTCCTCAATGGATTCTAGTGACGGGCTATCAACTACTCTAATAGAGCTTGCAAGTGCAAGCAAGAAAAAATTCATTATCGAATCCATACCAAAAGAAAATGGATTGGATGAATTTGCAAAGACAAACAGAAAAAACCCACTAGATCTTGTGTTTAACTCCGGTGAAGAATATGAGATAGTCGCAACCGTTTCCCAAAAAAACCTGCCAAGGCTGGAAAAGATTGCCAAAAAGTGCAAGATAAATCTAATTCAGATTGGTCATGTGCAAAGCGGTAAAGGCGTCTTTTTGCAGTCTGGAAAAAAGCAAATCTCAATCACAGATAGTGGATGGCGGCATTTTGCGTAATTTGTCGCTTGGCGAGCCGACATAGCTTTTTAAAACCACCAAACTTTGGGTAACCAATGTCAGAAGTACAAGTCGACAAGTGGGGTATTGCTCACATCTATAGTAGCTATAACAACACCATAGTGCACATGACAGATCTTACAGGGGCAGAAACCGTGGCAATTAGCTCCGGCGGTGTTCATGTAACAGCTGACAGATATGAATCATCTCCATTTGCTGCAATGAAGTCATCAAACGCAGTAGTCGAGGCAGCAAGAGCAAAAGGCTTTACTGGCTTTCACATACGAGTGCGAGCAGTAGGCGGCGTAGGCTCTAGAGTCCCAGGACCTGGTGCACAAGCAGCCATTAGAGCACTAGCAAGAGGCGGATTCAAAATCGGTCGAATCGACGACGTTACACCAATTCCTCATGACACCACACGAAAGAAGGGTGGAAAGAGAGGAAGAAGAGTTTAGTCATCAATCATCTTTACTTTAGTTTTACAGCCTTTGGCTACAAAATAATCCGCAATAAAAAAAGTAAATTTTTCATCAGGCCTGCCCTTGTATTTTCTGATCATATCATCGAATTTTTGGTTTATTGCCTCTTGCAAGCTTGGCTTTATCCAGAGTCGAAAAAATGTCCAGCCAAATCTCGATGTTGGCTCGCCAAACACAAAGTCATTTGGTAGACCAAACTTTGAGGCCATGTCTGCTAACGCGTTGTTAATCAGGCGCTTGTCTTCTAAAAAATCAGTCGAGCTTACTTCAAATATTTTCATTTTCAACTGTTTTGCTTAGCTTATCTGATAGCGAGACAAATTTTCCATCTTGCTCAATGTTGATCTTGGTTTGCATTCGCACGTGGATTCCAACTGATCTGAATAATGCCAATAGTTGTCCGCCGTCGATTTCTTCGTTAATTTCTCCAGTCTGGAACAATTGTCCTATCCTGTTAATTACCATTTTTGCCTCGTTTGGAAATTGGGATTCAGCATTTTGCAATACCTCCATTCCCCTATATCCAAGATGAGAAATCACAATTTCTCTAAATGATGGAGGGGCTGCATCCTGTGTCTTTTCTTGTTTTTGAGACTGAGAAACAATGTTTTTTTTCATCTCTGCTAAGCGCCTTGCCTTGAGTGCTTCTAGTTCTCTGTCTTCGCTCAACCCTTTATCACGCCAATTGGGACTAGCTTTGCCACCTTGGTTGCGATTCCTAACTCATGTGATACGTTTACTACTGCATCCACGTCTTTGTATGCCTCCGGTGTCTCTTCTACTACTCCATCCCTAGTCAACGATTTTATGAAAATTCCTTTATCACTTAGTGATTTTTTTACCTGTTCCTCTGTAAAGTCACGCCTTGCCTTTGAGCGTGACATCATTCGTCCTGCACCGTGTGCAGTTGAGCCAAAGCTTAGGTTCATTGAATTTGGCTTGCCAAGCAAAATCCAGCTTCCAGTACCCATGGAACCTGGAATCAAAACAGGTTGGCCCAAGTTTCTGTACTTTGATGGGATTTCGTCCCTGTTTGCTGGAAATGCTCGCGTTGCACCTTTGCGGTGAACAACTACTGATTTTTCTTTGCCGTCGATTTTGTGTTTTTCAACCTTAGCAATATTGTGTGCGACATCATATACTAGTTTCATGTCTAAGTCTGCCTCTGTACTCTTGAAGACTCGCTCAAATGATTTTCTAGTCCAGTGACTCAGCACCTGCCTGTTGCTCCAAGCAAAATTTATTGCGGCAAACATTGCTTTTCGATATGATTCTCCTTCCTCTGATGTGTTTGGTACGCATGCGAGCTCTCTGTCTGGCAGTTCGATGTTGTATTTTCGCAGAGCTTGCTCTGATACCCGTAGGTAGTCAGAGCAAATCTGGTGTCCAAATCCCCTAGAACCACAATGAATCAAAACTGTAACGTTTCCTTCTTGGATCCCCATTCTTTTTGCTGCCTCTTCGTCATAGACTTTTTCTATTTTTTGGACTTCGAGGAAATGGTTACCAGAGCCAAGACTTCCTAGCTGCGGCGCACCTCGCTTTCTTGCAGTGTTTGATACTTTGTTTGGATCTGCATTTTTAATTTGGCCATTTTCTTCGCAGACATCTGCATCGTCTTTGGTTCCGTAGCCGTTATCAATTGCCCAGTTCACGCCGCGAACCAGAACCTCGTCCAATTGAGAATAGTTTAGTTTTATTGCACCTTCGGTTCCAACACCAGAAGGAATTGAATTGAAAAGGTCTGTCACCAGCTCTTTCAGTTTTGGTCTAACCTCTTTTTCTGATAAATTCGTTCTTAGTAATCTGACACCACAGTTGATATCATAGCCTACACCACCAGGACTGATCATTCCCTCTTCTGCATCCATTGCTGCAACACCACCTACCGGAAATCCATATCCCTCGTGTCCATCTGGCAGAACTACTGCACTGCCTAGGATTCCAGGCAGAGTTGCCACATTAATTGCCTGAGATAGAGTCCTATCAGCCATCATTTTTGCAATCAGTCCTTCGTCTGCGTAAATTGTGACTGGAACCTTCATGCCCTTACTGGAATCTGCATCTATTTGGTATACGTTATCTCGAATTTTTTTTGGCGTAATACCGGACATATCGATCAAGATATTTAATTGCAATTTAAATCATAAGTAGATTTATTTTAATACGATTCCAAAATGGATTATTGCCTATTTTACCAATTGACGGCGGCCGATATGGCACAAAAGAGATGCTTGCTGTCTTTGATGATCAAAAAAAAATAGACTATCAGTTGCAAATCGAGGGAGCAGCTGCAATTTCACAGGGAGAAATTGGTATCATTCCAAAAAAATCTGCCCAAAATATTTTTGCTGCATCAAAATCCGGCAAAATTCATGCCAAGCGGGTAAAACAACTGGAAGCAAAATCAGATCACGATACTGCCGCTCTGGTAGAGGCACTAAGTGAGAAATGTCAAAATGGCGCAAGACCATGGGTTCACTATGGCCTAACAAGCAATGACTTGGTAGATACCAGCACATCAATGCAGATGAGAGATGCACTAGCAATCATAGAGCCCAAAGTGGCAAGACTTGGTTTACTTTTGGCAAAAAGAGCAACAGACTACAGAGAGGTTCCAGCCGTTGGACGAACACATGGCCAACACGCAAGCATCATTTCATTTGGATTAAAATTTGCAAACTGGGCATCCGAAATGGCAAAACATGTTGAGCGAATTGAAGAGATTAAAAAGCGAGTCCTGTTGTGCAAGACACTTGGCGTAGTAGGCACAGGCTCACTAATGGGTGCAAAGGCAATAGAGGTTCAAAGTCGAGTCTCAAAAAGACTAGGACTGTTCCCAGCAGAAGTCACAACACAGATCATACCGCGCGAGAGATACGCAGAATATGTTTTTCAGCTTGCTCTAATTGGAAGCACACTAGAAAAAATCTCAATAGAGATTAGGAATCTACAAAGAACTGAAATCGCCGAAGTCTCAGAGCATTTCAAGGAGGGTCAGATGGGAAGTAGTGCAGTACCAGTCAAGAGAAACCCAATCAAAAGTGAGCGAATTTCATCACTATCAAAGTTATTGCGCAGCCAGATGGGCGCATCATTTGAAAATATACCCCTATGGCATGAGCGAGACCTCTCAAACTCGGCAAACGAGAGATTCACAATTCCAATGTGTTCGATTTTGCTTGATGAAATGTTAGAAACGATGCTCAGAATCATTGAAAAGTTACGAGTAAACACGGAAAGAATTGAGCAAAACCTGTATGTCACCAAAGGGCAAATCTTTGCAGAATTTGTCTTGGAGGCGTTGATCAAAAAGGGGATTCCGAGATTTGTTGCATACCGAGATGTCCAGCGAGTCGCATTTGAAGCCCACGACAAGGGAATCGATTACTCCGATGCTATCAAAAACGATAAAGCCATTTCATCGAAACTATCTGAAAGCGAAATAGATCAAATATTTACACCACAAAGTCACTTGGGTGCAGCACCTGAAATAATCACAAACGTAAACAACACAGTAAATAAAATCTGCAAAAAATTCATCTAGACTTTAACAGTGTCTTGTGAATCAAAGAGCCATATTGTAATGCCTTTTTTCTTGCATTTGCAGATAACTCTGGAACGCCTACATGAATTGCCAATTTTCGTATAATATGTTTTCTTTGCAAATCATTTTCGTCTGTAATTTTCTGATCAACTGGAATATTCTTTGCAAATTTGATAAAATCCTCAGATAGTAGTGGTTGGACTATTTTGACACCAAACTCGGAGCAGACCTGGTTTATTGCCATCATCATCTTGATTTCATTAACTAGTTTGGCATCCATTAGAGCACTTACTGCTTCATTTCCTTGTTTTATTGCATCTCTGTACCCACTATAACCACAAAACAGCTCATCAATTCCATTTGCAGTTACCACCTCATCTAACCCAAGACTTTGTGCAAGCTTGGACACATGATAAAACGCGATGCTGTTTTCATTCCAAGAAAGATTGTCAGTGTTTATTGCGGTGTTAATTTTTTTAGAAATGAACTCAAACTCGTCGGGATTTATCTCCAAGACATGATGTGGTAATTTGAGAAATTCGTTTACCTTTTTTGCAAATTTAATGTCATGTGAATCAGCAAATCCTATTGTCAATAGTGTGACATCGTAATTCATTGTGTCGCACAGTTTGGCGATCAAGGTGCTATCAACTCCACCAGAAAAAGCAACCCCAATTTTTTTAGATGATATTGTTTGCGTTATTGCGGATTTGATTTTTTTTAATAACTCATCAAGTTTCATGTTTTTGCGATCATAGCCCCATACAAAGAAGTTACTATTTGGTAAAGACTATTATTCAATCATAGAACAATATCATAATGAGGCCAATGTCACTATCTGATGAACAAATCAAAATCGAACTTGAATCATTGAATGGTTGGACAATTAAAAACGGCAAACTGCACAAAGACTTTGTATTTTCTGATTTTGTCGAAGCATTTTCGTTTATGACCAAGGTTGCCTTGCACGCAGAAAAGATGAATCACCATCCAGAATGGTTCAATGTGTATAACAGAATCACAATAGACCTAATGACTCATGACGCTGGGGGCATTACACAAAATGATGTAGAGCTTGCCAAGTTCATCGAGTCTGCGATGTAGGCTCAGCTAGCTCTATTGAATATATAGGCATAAAACCGAGGAAATTTACGAATGACACTTGACAACTCTACAATATTGGATGCAGATTTTAGATACATTGACAAAAACGGCACACTGCTAAAATCAAGAACAGAGCTGTCCATTGCACAGATGCTCTCCTTTTTGGGAACATCATACGAGTACCAGCACAAGATGAGATTGTCAAGCGGAAAAACAGTTCAGGTTAATTTCAAAACAAGTGACGATAAATTAATCGTGGTAATTGATTCAGAATCCGACATTGCAAAATACAAGGAGATAAAATCTGAAAACCACACTATCATGGCAATTGGTCATCCCCAGCTTGCTGCAAAGCTCAAAGAGCTAGAAGAAATTGTATTCTATGACACCAAGGATGCCCAGTCAGGATCTATCTTCATTGATGATCCATCGTTTGCGTTTGACTATGCGCATATTTTGCCATTAGTGGAAAAATGTTCCCTTTTGCACGGACATACCTCAAATGTACTGGTGGAATTAGTAGGAGATATGAAAAATAATTTGCTAATAGATTTTGGTGAGGCGAAGAGAATCATCAAGCAAGTAATTGGAATTTTGGATCACAAGTTCTTTATCCACAGAAAATATGTCAAATCAGAAGACCAATCACATTATAGAATATCATTTGAGGGACCAAAGGGAATGTTTGACATGCAAGTACCAAAAAATACCACCTTTCTCTTGGAAGGCGAAGCTACAGTTGAAACTCTCTCTACTGAGATAATCAAGCTTCTAGTGCCCAAGCTACCAAAGAACATTGAAGCGGTGGGCGTATACATTTACGAAGGATACAACAAGGGCGCACATCTGATTTCCAAGATTTCCAAGTACTAGTCATGGAACCAAAAATCAAAGAAACTGCATGGAATCCAGAGCTTGAAGCAAAGATCCTAAAACAGTGGGTAGACTCTGGCCTGTACGATTTTGTGCCTGAAAACAAGAACTTTGTCATAGACACACCTCCTCCATATCCGTCAGGCAGGCCTTGGCACATTGGGGCTGCAGCTCACTATTCCCAGATAGACATGGTAGCTAGAACTGCGCGAATGAACGGCAATCATGTGTATTTTCCAATAGGCATAGACAGAAATGGACTGCCAGTGGAACTGTACACAGAAAAAAAGCACAACATTCGAATGCAGGAAACAGAGCGAAGCAAATTCCTAGAATTATGCAAAAGTTCTCTAGACGACTTAGAAGCCGAAATGCTACAGATTATGAAGAGCCTAGGACTCTCTGGAAATTTTGCAAACTATTACAGAACCGATTCTGAAGAATATAGAATCTTAACACAATCAACGTTTATTGAATTATGGAATCGTGGAACAGTCTACAAGGCAACTCGCCCAAACAACTACGACTGGGTTTCTGGCACCACGATTGCAGATGCAGAAATCCAATATCAAGACATTCCAACCAAGCTAGTATATATGAAATTCAAAATCAAAGATTCAGATAGAGAAATCATCATAGCTAGTACCAGACCGGAACTGCTATGTGCATGTCAGACAGTAATAGTAAATCCAGATGACTCAAGATACCAAGATGTTGTTGACAAAAAAATCATCGTTCCAGTAATAAACAGAGAAGTCACAATTAGGACGCATCACTCTGCACAGAAGGAATTTGGTTCCGGCGCTGTCATGGTCTGTTCATATGGTGACCAAAACGACGTTGCTCTATTTCGAGAAATGAAACTAGAAGAAATTGTTGCAATTGGTATGAACGGCTTGATGACAGAATCTGCAGGGAAATATGCAGGCCTCAAAGTCAAGCAGGCAAGAAACCAGATAATCGAAGACTTGCAAAATGCCAGCCTAGTTGAGAAAATCGAGGAAATTACTCACAGAACGCCGGTTTCTGAGCGCAGTAAAATTCCAATTGAAATCATACCCATGGAGGAATATTACGTAAAACAGATTGACGTTATAGAAAAAATTCGCGAAATTGGACAGAAAATCAAATTTTATCCAGACATGCACAAACAAATCCTGATGAACTGGCTAGACTCCATATCAATTGACTGGCCTATATCCAGAAGACGATATTATGGAACAGAAATCCCAATCTGGTACTGCAAGGCCTGCTCGGATCCACATGTACCAACTCCCGGAAAATACTACAAACCATGGTTAGATCCTGCACCATTTGAGCAGTGCAAAAAATGTGGAGCTAAAGAATTTGTTGGCGAAACTAGAACATTTGATACTTGGATGGACTCATCAGTCTCACCATTATTCATCTCAAAGTACAACAAGGATTCAGAATTTTTTAAAAAGACCTATCCAGCAACTCTACGACCGCAGGCTAAAGATATTGTTCGAACCTGGTTGTACTATACAATATTGCGATGCGATCAGCTCACAGGTTCCAGTCCATGGTCTGAGGCCTGGATAATGGGATATGGTCTGGATGAGAAAGGAATGAAAATGTCAAAGAGTAAAGGCAATGCAGTAGACCCACTACCAATAATTGAAAAATTTGGCGCAGATACTTTTCGATTTTGGAGTGCATCAGAGATCAATCACGGTTATGACTTTAGGTGCTCTGAGCAGAAAATAGAGGCAACAAAAAAATTCCTATCCAAGCTTTGGAATGTATCTCGGTTCATTTCTAGCTATGATATAATAGAAAAGGCAGAACCAACTGCTACAGATAAGTGGATCCTATCAGAATTGGACCGAGTCATTGTAGAATGCCAAAAAGGCTACTCTGAATACAACTTTTTTGTGCCTGCAATAGCAATTCGTGAATTCACCTGGAATCTGTTTGCAGCTCACTATATCGAGATGGTAAAGGCGCGTGCATACGGTGAAGGTTTTACAGAGGCAGAAAAAAATGCGGCAATTTACACATTACACAGGGTTTTATCCACAATACTGCTCTTGCTTGCACCAATTTCTCCATTTATCACGGATCATCTCTGGCAGGAACTATACTCTAATGAAACAATTCACAGACAAAAGCGTCCAAAGCCAGAAGGCTTTCTAGACATGAGTCAGTACACAAAAGAAATTGAGGAATTCAATTCCAAGGTCTGGAATGAAAAGAAATCAAAAGGGTTATCACTAAAAGATTCCATATCAAAAGAGATTCAAGAGTCGCTTAAAATATTTGCAAAGGATTTAATTCCAATGCATAGAATTCAGTAAAGATTACAGACATTATTTGTTTTACAATTATTTCCTAGACAACAGTGCAAAAATTCCACCCAGTGCATACGATATCGCAATCAGTATTCTAGATAAAAATACTGCAAACGGTTGATTATGCAAAAATATTGTTTGATCAATTTGTACTGCAGCTGGAATAAAAGCCAACGATACAGCACCTACCATCAATTGCTCGTTATTTGTCACTCCACTGAATTTTCGCATAAGGATGTATGTGGAAAGATTTCCAAGTCCTATCCCAAACAATATCAGGTACTGAATTAATGATGGAAAAATACCAATTAGTGCAAAAGGCAAAGCCCAGCATAATCCATTTACTGCTTTGACTGGTGTGGACCAGCTAACGCTGTTTTTCATTCGCTGTCTAATCATCATCAGTTTTGCTCTAGATTTTGCAAAATACGCACCAAATGGAATACCAAATGAGGTAGTCCATACAATGGCATACCAAAACACAGGATAGTTCTCCAGTGAAATTATCAAGCTAAGTGTGGATGCGACAGATACTGCCGCAGACACCAAAACAAATAGAATTCCAAATGCTCTTCTTATGTGTAACAGCTGATCATCCAATGATGCACTACAAAATCCAGAATAATATTATCGATGAGGTTATTTTTTGTTGTTTTGCGGTTTAGGTTTTGGAATATTTTGCTGCTTTGGTTTTTGGTTGTTTTGTTTGGGTTTTTGGTTTTGTGGTTTATGGTTGTTATTTTGTGGCTTTATCATTGATACAAAGTATCGGTGCCATGAAACGTCACCGGTCAGCTCCGGATGAAATGCAACACCCAAAATATTTCCTTGTTTTACCGCAACCACTTTTTCATTATACTTTGAGATTGTCTGAACGTCCTTGCCAATTCCTTCAATTGATGGTGCCCGAATAAACACGCCGTGGGATTTTGGTATTCCTATTGGCTGTGCAGAGATTTCTGTCTCAAATGAGTCGCGTTGTCGTCCAAACGAGTTTCTCTCCACTCGCACATCCAGTAATTCCAATAGCGGTTGATCCATTTTTCCAACAATTCTATCTTCGGCATGTTTGGATAACAAAATCAGGCCTGCGCATATTCCAAATACAGGCATTCCTTTTTGGATTTTGTCCTTGATTGTCTTTATTGCCCCGTTGACTAGTGTCATTTGTCCCATCATGGTGCTCTCGCCCCCTGGCAATATCAACGCGTCCAGCTTTGAAATCTCTAATGATGTCTTTACCTGTCGCACGATACCTTTGATTCCTGCTCGTCCTAGAGCTGCTCGAGTTGCCGCAATATTTTCTGCAACATCTCCTTGAATTCCCAAAACGCCAACATTTACGCTCATGCCGTACTACCACGCTCTTGCATTCGCATTTCGAGATTTTTGACATCAAGTCCCAGGATTGATTGTCGCTCATCTATCATTCTCTGGGCCTCTTTGACCTTGTCTGCATCTTCCCAAAATGTAGTTGCAAGTACAATTGCTAACGCTCGCTCTTTGGCATCTTCCGCTTTAAATATACCAGAGCCAACAAAGATTCCGTCACATCCCAGTGACATAAGATAGGCAGCATCTGCTGGTGTTGCAATTCCACCTGCTGCAAAATTCACAACTGGTAATCTGCCAACACGTGCAGTTTGTTCCACCAGATCATATGATACTTTGAATTCTCTTGCAATTCTGACCAGATCCTGGTGATCCCCAGAGTCATAAACTGATTTGATTAATCGTAATTCGTCATTTACTTTTTTGATATGTGTTACTGCTTCTGCAACATTTCCAGTTCCAGGCTCTCCCTTGGTCCTAATCATTGCGGCACCTTCCTCTATTCTCCGCAATGCCTCTGCCAAGGATCTTGCACCATTGACAAACGGAGTTGTAAAGTCCCATTTCCAGATGTGATGAGTTTCGTCAGCTGGTGTTAGCACTTCGGATTCATCAATCATGTCCACGTTTGTCTCTTCTAGTACACGAGCTTCATACACATGACCTATTCTGCACTTTGCCATGACGGGTATTGTCACTGCGTCCATTATTTCCTCTATTACTCGTATGCTTGCAGTTCTTGCAACTCCTCCTGCCTTTCGCACATCGGACGGAAGTTTGTCTAAAACCATTACAGAGACGGCTCCAGCTTCTTCTGCTATTTGGGCCTGCTCTACTGTTGTGACATCCATGACTACACCATTTTTGAGCATGTGTGCAAATCCGCGTTTGAGTGTGGATGTTCCACGTACTCTGGAAGATGCACCTACTCGCTCACTCACTTTACCCTTTGCGCTTGGTAGGTCACCGGATAGTGGAATCATAAAGACATTAGCTAATTTTGCTTATTTATAGGAATAGGGAAATGTGCAATATAATTACCACTAAAGTTTTGCGTGCGCAGATCACTAGCAATTGTCTACGATTCACGCAGAGGTTCCGTTTTACTTGTGGGCTTTTAACACATGTTTGTGACATGTAATTCGCGACATAATATTTTAGGCAAAATGTCCGTAAAGAAAATAATGGCAAAACAAAAGCCTATTGAATATGACAGGGATGATTTTAGAAGATGAAATCAGAGTGTTAGAAATACGCATGTTGGAAAGATGATAGGGTGTAGTTGATTGTGGTCAGTTCTTTTCTACATAATCAATGAGCTGTTCAAGTTCTAGCTCCAACCTTGATATCAGTGGTGGAACAAATGTTGATGTGGTATTTTGTTCTGCCCACTGGATATGTTTTGTTTTGCCGTTTAGCGTTACTTTGAGTGAGAATTTTGTAAATTCGGTTTGAGATTCATCTGCAGAAATGTTGTCAATCGGTAATTGCATAAAGCCAGTCTCTTTTATCAGCGCAGTGATTTTGGTCACATTTCCCTTTGGTAAGATCATGGTCTTCTCCACTGGCGCAACATCTGGTACATTCAGAGTATACTTTAATGCGCCATCATCAGATATGGTCAGGATTTCGGATTTTTGTGGCGCAAGCCTGTCAGTTACTCCAAGTGAGATTTTTTTGAGATCATACTTTATCAGCTCTATGTTGATTTTATCGTCAGCGTTTGCAGCAGTAAACGGAATTTGTGGGTTCATAATCATTGGGATTGCGATCAAAATGGCAAAGATCACTGGAATCAACGCACCTATTATGAGAATGGGTTTTGCCATTACACATTGAATCTTTGATTTTATAATAAATCTAATTTTTTGACGGCACCAGATAGAATAAATCCAAGTCTGGATTTGTTTAATTCGTGGGGTCGTAGCCCAGCCTGGTAAGGCGACTATGATTGACAAAGTCATCGCTAGAGGCTCCAGAAGTAATACAATCCAAACTGATTTCACAAGATGATGTGAGTTTGGAGCTGCAGTGACCTGTAGATCGCCGGTTCAACTCCGGTCGGCCCCACGTTATCTTGATTTATTTCGTAAAACGTTTAGCGCAGAGCCTTGTCTGAACCATTCAATCTGCGAAGAGTTGAATGTGTGGGATAGGTAAATCTCTTCTTTCTTTCCATCTACGTGTGTTATTATACATCGTACTGGTTTTTCCTGCTCTATCTTGCCCAAGTCGACAAGACTAAGTCGGTCTGTTTCCTGGATTTTGTCATAATCGGTAGGATTTGAAAATGTCAATGCGAGTAGTCCTTGTTTTTTGAGATTTGTCTCGTGGATTCTTGCAAATGATTTTGCTATTACTGCTCCACATCCCAAAAACCTTGGAGTCAGTGCCGCATGTTCTCTACTACTTCCTTCCCCATAGTTGGTATCTCCAATTATTACCCACTTGAGGCCCTTTGACTTGTATTTTCTTGCAATGCTTGGAAAAGACTCTACGATATTATCCAGTGTGTTTTTGCCCTTGCCTACATCACCAGAAAAAGCATTTACCGCCCCCAAAAGGAGGTTGTCACTCAGCTTGTCCAGGTGTCCCCGATATGATAGCCAGGCGCCAGCAGGTGAAATGTGATCAGTGGTACACTTCCCCTTTGCCTTGACCATTATTGGTAAGTCGATATAGTCATTACCGTCCCATGGAGTAAACGGCTCTAGTTTCTGCAGTCTTGAGCTGCTTGGATCAATTATCACACTAACGGAATCTGGGTTTTGCGATGGCGAAACATAGACGTCCACTCCAGTCTTGAATCCATCCTTAGGAACATCGGGTGCGATCTCTGGTGGCGCCAGCTTGAATTTTGTTCCGTCTTGTGCCGTTAACTCGTCATTAATTGGGTTAAACGACAGTCTCCCGCCAAGTGATAGTGCAATTATCAGCTCAGGACTTCCAATGAAATTCATAGTGTTTCGTTTTCCGTCATTTCGTCCAGGGAAATTTCGGTTAAACGAAGTGATTATAGTATTTGGGTTATCGTTTTTGAGCTCAGGTCTACTCCACTGACCGATGCATGGACCACATGCGTTTGCCAACACAGTTGCACCGATGTCATCTAGCATTTGCATTTGCCCGTCTCGCTCTATTGTTGCTCTGACTTGCTCAGAGCCAGGTGTCACTAATAATGGAATCTTTGACTTAACCCCTTTTTGTTTTGCCTGCTTTGCAACGGATGCTGCACGTGACATGTCTTCATATGATGAATTTGTACAGCTACCAATTAGCGCAACGGAAATGTCATCGACATAATTGTTCTTTTTTACATCCTCTGCCAGTTTTGAGATAGGCCTTGCCAAGTCAGGCGTGTGTGGACCAACAATGTGCGGCTCTAGTTTTGAGAGATCAATCATTATCACCTTGTCAAAATATTTCGTAGGATTTTTCACCACGTCTTCATCCTCCGTCAGAATATCCTTGTGCTGATTTGCAATATCTGCAAGCTGTCCTCGGCCGGTGGCTCTTAGATAGTTTGCCATCTTTTCATCATATTCAAAGATAGAACAGGTAGCGCCAATTTCTGCACCCATGTTTGTTATGGTTGCTTTTCCTGTGCAGCTGATTGTCTTGGCTCCTGGGCCGAAATATTCGATAATTGCATTAGTTCCGCCAGATACCGTTAGCTGGCCTGCAACATAGAGTATGATGTCTTTTGGTGCAGTCCATCCACTCATCTGTCCCGTAAGGTATACCCCTATTCTTTTTGGGTATAGCAACTCCCATGGCATTCCCGCCATCACTTCTGCTGCATCCATTCCGCCAACTCCAACTGCCACCATTCCAAGGCCTCCAGCGTTTGGTGTGTGTGAGTCGGTCCCAATCATCATTCCTCCCGGAAACGCATAGTTTTCCAGCACCACTTGGTGTATGATACCGGCACCCGGCTTCCAGAATCCCGCACCATATTTTTTGGAAGCAGATTCCAAAAACGTGTAAACCTCATTATTTTCATAAATCGCAAGCTTGGTGTCTTCCTTTGCACCCACCCTTGCCTGGATCAGGTGATCACAGTGGACTGTGGTTGGCAGGGCGACTTGCTTTAGTCCTGCCTGCATGAATTCCAGCATCACGGTTTGCCCCGTAACGTCTTGCAGTGCTACTCTGTCAGGTCTCAAAAAGACGTAGCTCTTTCCTCGCTCCGGCTCTTTTCCGCCAAATTCCGCCAAGTGTCCTACAAGGATTTTTTCAGAGAGTGTAAGTGGGCGATTGACAACATTTCTAAATTTGGAAATGTTTTGTTCTAGTTTTTCATAGACATCAGTTACGAGTTTTTGTGTCGTCTCTATTTCCACGAATTAATAATTCCCTACCAATTAGTTATAAATCGTATCAGGCTTTTTTGTTTGAAAATTTAGTTATTCCCAACAGTTATAAGCAAAAAGCAGCTTTACCATAAGGTACGGGGTATGATTCATTGTATTATTTCTAAGGGAGGTCATATGCATGGTCAATAAAGGATTCCCAAGCTTCGGCATGTCACAAGCAGGCTCGTACATTGCCGCACTGAAAAACTACAATCTGCCTGATTTTATATTGAAAAAAATTGCCAAAGAATGCGGTTCAAATCTTTTAGAGCGAGGTCGTCTTGATGACAGACTTCAAAGCATGAACGACACTGCCCTTGTCATGTTGCATAGAATTTTTATCGACTGTGAAAGTGATGATGCCGGTAAGTTTGCCGACTTTAGATTTTACGCATATGTAGCAAGCATGTACCATAAATGCGATATTTTGATCAACGAAACAATTCCTGGCACCTCTGGCAAAAATCACAAGGTTCCAGTCGCAGTCAAAAATAACGGCATGTACATTGCAGTCGCATTCAACAAGTCAACCGGAACCCCGGTCCAAAAAAGAGAGGCAATCAAGTTTTACGGCATAGTAGATGATGTCAAAAAGGGCGATCATGGAACAATGCTGACCGATGCAATCTTTGGCACTTCAGTCGGCTTCAAGGGCGATTCCCTAGTCGAGTTAGAAAGGCTCAGCAAGTCAAGAAAGTCAGACGCTGAAAACAGGCTAGAAATCAAGACTGCAAACTTTGAGAACAGAATCTATTCTGTGACCAAGTGCAGCTAGATCCACTGTACGTTTTTACTCTCATAGTATTTTGTCTTGGCACGTGAGTGTCTTGGCCTTACATGCAAGACGGATTTGCAGCACGGGCATTTTATCTCCTGGATTTTCATGTAAACGTCGCATATTCCGCATCTTTTCTGCCCGTTGTATTTTAGCGAGAACTCACCCAGGTATTCCTTGTATTTTGTCTTGCAATATCCCCTGCAAACCAGCATAATATTATTTCAAATCTGGACGGATTAAAACAGCGGGTGATTATATTATGACCGAAGCTCGGATGCATCAAGTGTCATAAAATATGGCTGCGATGTGTTGCGCTCAAAGTTTTTTCCGTATTGCTCAAATGCGAGATCCTTGAAGAGATGCTTTGACCAGACATCATGGACCATTTCGTATTGATTTTTAAATTTTTTTTGGCGCAACAATTCGTGTGCTAATTCATGCGACACTACCGTGCAGTTTTTCTGACACGTCAGCAAAAGCTCGTCTTCTTTAGGCTTGACCCACAATACCATTGCAAAGTTTTCTGCATAGTACCCTTCGCACGTGCAGTCAGTCCACATCGGCCTAAAGTTTGCCAAGTAGAAATGAAATGTGTCGTGGTCGCGAGACTTGTGGTCTTCTACTAATACTGCAGTGTCCAGTCTTCGAATCAGGCTCTGTTTTGGAACTATCATCTGGTCGCATTTTACATCATAATCCAAAGAAAATGTGTCTTTGATCCATTTTTTGTAAAATTGAGCCATCTGCTGAATGTACTCAAATTCCTTGGTCCGTGACTCTAAGTCTTCCTTGGTAACCATGAATATGAAATGTAAAAGCATGACACAAGAAAAAGAGGTAAGTGTTTAAGACTGACCCTCAATACCCATTAGGGTTAATGTAGATCGGATTTTCTCTATTTTTCGAATCTTCCAAGTAATGGTCTCACGTAACGCCTCTACTGTTGGGGATTCGATTTTGGCTAAGATGTCATATGCGCCAAAAGTGCCGTGAACCTCTTTTACACCATCAAGTGACTTTAATTGCTTGATAATGGCTTCTTCTGAACCTAGTTCACAGTTTATCAAAACGTATGCTGTTGCCATAACTAAAGTATACACCGCGGCATATATCAATAAACCTATTGCCAGTTTCTATTTTTGTGAAATTTTCAGTATTTCACTCCAGATCTGAGTAGGGACTGGCATTGTAGAGAGCCTTGATATTCGCAACAGCTCCCAATCTTTGAATTTCGGATTTGTCTTGATCTGTGCAAGCGTTACTGGGTTTTCCAGTCGCTTTTTGAATTTTACATCAACTACAACAAATCTCGGATTTTTTTCTTTCGGGTTTGGATATGGATTGGATATTATTTCCATGATGCCAACAATTTGTTTTTCGTCTCCACTGTGATAGAAAAACGCTTGATCACCTTTTTTCATCGAATTGATGTGCTTTATTGCTAGGTTGTTGTGGACACCGTCCCAGGTTGTGGTCTTTTCCTTTTGGAGCAAGTCCATGTTGTATGTGGACGGTTCTTGCTTGCACAGCCAGTAATTCATAATATGAGTAGATTTGCAAATCTAATATTTTTTGCTAGGATAATGTACCCCGGCACTGACTCACACGTTCTCACAGGTCTTTAGCCTATTTCCTCAAACATGCTCTGTGACCGGGGTAGCCCCATGTCGCATACCTGGGTGGACCCAGAAATCATGTTTAAGCATCATATCATTCTAGTCCGTCTGTATGCCTTTGTTAGGGCAAAATCCGTAGCAATTCTCTCAAATATTAAGTCAGGTATAGAAAAAAGGAAAGACTAGATGCATAAAAAATAGAGTAAGAAGTAGGAATGCTTGGAAAAAACTGTGCGAGATCTTAAATTCCCTCGAGTATTTTTTGGTAATTATAAGACTTTGTTGTTCACCAGACAGTCAGGCAAGGATGGGCTAACAATATACTTGCAGAATCTCAAAGACTATTGTGGTAAACGTAATCGATGCCGAAATAATCGCAATTACCAGTAATAGTAGCAATACTTCTGAAAATTTGGTACTTATTTTTGTCATTGGCAAAAAAACTATTTTTAATAAAATCACTTGCGCAGTTTTTTTACTGGTAAATCATTAGTGAAATTTATCTAGTAAAATCTCGTCTTTGTATATCTTAGATGAGAAAGTCACTAAGTATTATTTCAAATCCACTTACTGGTACGCGTATTTTGAAGTTCTCCATAACTTGAGAATCTATCTCACCCACCAAACCAATTTTTTTGCCGTTTACCAAAATCTCGGCAGTTTTGCCTTTTTCAAACATTGGATCTTGTGCAGTTTTAGTTTTGCATTCAATGTTGGAATCGGTCTTTAGTAGAGATTGCAACACGGACTTGATTTCAGTATAGCCAGAGTCCTTGTGTGCAGTAACACATGCAAATGAAATAGATTCTGTGATTGAGGAGTTTCCGGAAAAAACAATTCCCGTTTCAAATAGTTTTTGTGGATATTGCTCGTGAATGTTTTTTGAAAGGTTTTCCAATAGTCCCGGTAGGATAGAGTCACGCAATACGGTGTGCTCTTGGCTTTTTGATTCTGCAACCTCGATTAGCTTTGCAGAGTCACGCTTGGTGTTATTGTATAGTATTTGCTTGCTTGTAAGAGACGAGTTTAATGCCTCAGCAAAGCCTAGGCCTATCATAATCTGTCCAAGCTGGTCAAGCTTGAGCGTTGTCTCACTTTTTTGTCCAACTGAAACAGATGACGGAAGTGTTGGGGAAAGATTTTGAATTCCATATCCAAGTCCCACTTCTTCTACCAGATCCATTGGGCCAAAAATATCAAAGCGATATCTTGGAATTGTGCAAGAGATTTTTTTGTTCCTAACTACTGCATCTAATCTGCATTTTCGCAACATATTACAGATTTGAGCCGAAGACAGATTCAATCCAAGGATTTGATTGACCAGAGTAGATTCAAGTGAGATGATTCTTGTTTTTAGCGACTCGGCAGAGCTTTTCTTGTCGGTTTTCACATCGTACAAAGTAAAGCCCAGTCCCTGCAATGCAGATGCGATCACAGACAGTGTGTCAGATACTGCACTGGGATCATTTCCGGTTACTTCCACGAGTATGTTCGTAGTAGATGTAGTTACTGTGGTCAATGCAGAGTTGATTATTGGTGGAAAGGAGATGGTGTTTTGCTGTGCATCTAGAATCATCGGAACACCAGAAGCACTCCCAAGTATTGCGGAGTATTCCTTGCCAGCATCCATGGTATCGAGGATCTGCGATACAGAAACTTCCTTGTCTGCAGCAAGCGGCACAAACTTGTGAACTCTGGATTTGACTGTGTACAATAAAGGAAGTTTTACGGCGTCAAGGTTGTGTATCCCAATTGATGCCTTTTTGCGCCTTCTTCCAATGCCAAAGTGAAGGTCTTCTTGTAGCGCAATTAGCTGTCGAATGATTTCATCGTCTAGCTTTCCCCCCTTTGCAATCAATCCTAAAACATATGGTCGGATCTTTTTTACTGCAGGATCTGTCCTGATGGAATAGTTTCTGTCAGCTTTTTTGACTACTAGCTTGGCAATTCCTTTTTTGATTCCAAGTAGTCCCTGAAGTCCGGTCGCAATTCCAACATCTGTTGCATAATCCGGCCTGTTTGGGCTGTATTCTACGCGAATGTATTTGTCAGTTTGCTCTTCTATGTCTAGGCCCAAAAACGGCAGCGAATCAATTATCCTGTTTTTGCTTGTCTTGCCTACGAGTTTTTGCAGCCTTGATAGATATAGTGTGACTACTGGCATTTTGGAGTGCTCCTCAGCCAGTTTAGGTTGTTGTTGTAAAATTCTCGAACATCATCCAGTCCATACTTTAGCATTGCAATTCTCTCAATTCCTCCACCCCACGCCAAAACCGGGCGAGTAATTCCAAATGGTCTAGTCACCTCAGGTCGGAATATTCCCATGCCAAACAGCTCAATCCACTTGTCTAGCTTTTCATTGTATACCATTGTCTGCAATGACGGTTCGGTGTACGGGAAAAATGTGGGCCAAAACTTTATTTTGTTGAGGCCTAGCTTTTTGTAAAATTGTGTTTGGATTCCCATCAGGTCTCGTAGCGAGACATTTTTTCCAACCACGATTCCTTCTACTTGATTAAATTCCACCAGATGCTTGTAGCTGACCTTTTCGTTTCTGAATACACGACCCAATGAAAACACTCGGGCTTCGGTAGGCTTGTTCTCTGCAAGATATTTTATGGTGACGCATGTGGTATGGGTTCGCAAAACCATTTTTCGTGCAGCATCCAGATTCCATGGATATTTCCATCCCTTTTTGTGGTAGGTAGAGACCGAGTTTATCTGGGCTTGGGTTGCAAAGTTTTGTGCACGCTTGTCTTTGATGTAAAATGTATCTTGCATTTCCCTAGCAGGATGGTCCTGCGGTGTGAATAATGCATCAAAGTTCCAAAATCCAGGCTGTGCCAGATTGCCTGCAATTTCTGTAAAGCCAAGACTGACAAAGATTTCGCGAATTTCACCAATTGTATCTTTGAGTGGGTGAGTTTTTGCTGCATGAATCATAGGAACGTCCGCTTCAACGTCGATTGCGCCAGAGTCAGCTGCATCAACGTCAATTGACTTTGCCTCCTCCGATAACGAAATTGTCTTGGTTTTGACAGACTCTATTACTATATAGTCAGGTCTTTTTTTGAGTGATTCCAGCGCGGCTGAATCTTTGATCTGGTCTTGTGTGATTTTGCCTTCACCTATTACCGAAAGGATTTTCTCTTCGCTTGTCTGGTTCGGATTTGTCTTTAGCGAAACAATACTTCCAGAATCGTTTTTAGTTATTGTGATCCAGTCGTTTTTTTTGGCATTTGCAATTGCCACATTCATCTCATCTAGCAATTTTTTTCGCAGATCATCAAACGGTACAGGTGCACCAGAAATGAGATTTACCAGTTTTCTTTCTGGCAAACCTTCCTTGTTTGCCCCAAGTCCATTTTTGCCCAAAGCAAAAAACAATTGTTCTGATTCTTGCACCACTGCCAAATTCTTGAGCCGAAGCCATTCTATTCCGCGCCTTGTCTGGTCTGCAGAAAGTTTGGTTTTTTCCATGATTTGCGATTCTGTGAGATTTTTTTCAGCTTGTAATAATTTGATTATTGTTTTCTCAATGGGATGGAGAACTTGAGACAACAGCAAAACGACCCGAAAAGACTTTTTAAACCTTAACCTAACTTGACCATGGATGCCTTCTGATGATTTCATTGTTACTCCCTGGCACGTAGAAGGAGAAATCGACTATGATAAGCTCATCAAACAGTTTGGTACAGAAAAGATCACGCAGGAAATTCTAAAAAAAATCGAATCGGTGACCGGCGAGCTTCACTTTATGCTCAGGCGTGGCGTTTTCTTCTCGCACCGAGACCTATCACGAGTTCTCTCAGATTATCAAAAGGGAGAAAAGTTCTTTTTGTATACGGGACGAGGTCCTTCCGGCCACACCCATATCGGGCATCTCGTCCCATGGGTTTTCACAAAGTGGTTGCAGGAAAAATTTGACACGAACCTATACTTTCAGCTAACAGATGATGAAAAATTCTTTGCAAAGCAAGACCTAACACTTGAGCAGACAAGCAAGTTTGCCTATGAAAACGCGTTGGATTTTATCGCACTTGGATTCAAGCCAGAAAAAACAAAGATAATCATCAACACAAGAAACATCAAAACTCTATATCCGATTGCATCTCAAGTTGCAAAAAAGATCAACTTTTCCAACACCAAGGCAGTCTTTGGCTTTACAAACGAGACAAATGTGGGCATGATATTTTACACATCACTACAGTCAGCCCCGTGCTTTATTGAGGACAGGCCTGTTTTGATTCCACTTGGAGTGGACCAAGACCCGCACTTTAGAATTACACGCGATGTTGCACCACGAATAGGCAAAGAAAAACCTGCACTAATCCACAATATTATGATCCCAGCCCTCTCGGGGCCTGGCGGAAAAATGTCCGCATCCGAAGAATCCGGCACAATATACACGACTGATACCCCAGAGCAAATCAAGAAAAAGATAAACAAGTATGCATTTTCCGGTGGCCAGTCAACAGTAGAAGAGCACCGCAAAATTGGTGGAAATCCAGATATTGATGTATCATATCAATATCTGAGAATCTTTTTTGAGCCAGACGATAAAAAACTAAAGACAATCTATGATGACTACAAGTCAGGCAAAATGCTCACAGGTGAGCTAAAAGCAATCCTAATTGAAAAAGTGACCGACTTTCTAGTTTCACATCAACAAAGAAGAGAAAAAGCCAAAGAGCAGATCGACAAATTCCTTCTAGAAGACAAATGAAGACTTGGATAATCTGTCAGGACAAACACGAAGCAGCAAAGCTTGCTAGTCTTATTTTCATCAAGGATGGGAAAGAGACATTCATCTCATCAATTCTAAATGTTTACGACAATGAAGTGATAATTGCACTAAAGGACAAGTCCGCACATTCGATTGTCCTAAAGGACACAGTCCAGGTAGACATTTTTGTGGATTTTATCCAGTCTGTTTTGGATAACGTAAATCAGATAACAGACACCAAGACCACCACAGAAACAGTAGAGATCACAAAGGGCTAGACTAGTGACTTGTCCATTTCATTGGATAGTGTCTCTTCTACTTTGAGAAAGTAAAATTTTGTGGATGTAGGCATTTTGTGCAGGTTGTTGTCCACTGCCATCATAAAATATCGAACAGCTCTTTTTGATATATCTAAGTTAAACTTCATTGGTAAGATAGGATCCTGCTTTACGTTGATTTTATCCACGAGCCAGGACGGCGCCATTTCCTTTGCTTCTTTGATTACCACGCCATACCAAAACGTCAGGCTTTCTGGATGAAGTCCTTCCTGCAGTCCCGTAACATCGTTTTTGAGCTTTTTTGACATGTGGTTAATCAGAGTCAAGCATGGAATTCTTGAAAATTTCCGTTTTATCCAGATGACTCAAAAAGTAAACAACACTTGGTCAACTTTGAATTAGGTTTCCCTGAGCGTCAATCTCGGAGTTGCGAATCCTAGTGGTGGAAATTCGCTTGCCATCTTGGGCCAATACCATTGGCACCATTATGATTCGGACGGGTGGGAGTTCTCTTTGCGCTCGAAGCCTGTTTAGTACATCCCCCTGGTGTGCTGTTTCTTCGCTTACTACCAGTGCCTGGATGTTTCCCTCAATTACTGCAGGGCCAAAATCGTTGTCAAGCTTACTAATGGTGTATGATTTACCTAAGAATTTTCTTTCTATTGTCTGCTTTAGTGTTTCCAGCCTTTGCAAATATTCATGATTTAGCTTTTTGCCTTTTTTTTTGGCAAGCTCGTCACTTGTCAGGCCAATTATGACATTGTCTGAAACGGAGAACGCCCCCTGCAACAACGCAAGATGACCCTTATGTATGACATCAAAAGTGCCACCCATTGCAACTAGGGAAAACTTTGCCATACTACCAAATATACAAAGATGAATTTATGGTGTTACTAGTATTACTGATATTGTCTTGCTTGGGGCTGCTAGTGCCACTGCATCAAGATCCCAGACATATGTCTCTATGAAAAACCCTCCCTCACCTTGTGGAGTCCAGCTGACTGTAGATATTTGCAGATCTGTTGAGTCAAACTTGCCTTCGGTAAATCCCAAGAATTCTACCTGTGACTTTTCTCCAAACTGTCTCACTTGGACATAATACACATAGTCTTGCTCTGGATTCTCAGATGCCGTAAATATTGAGAGATTGCTTGAGACATCTACGGTTTGGCCAATCTTGATTTTGGAGATTCGCTCTCCATCAGAATCCAACACATTAACATCATTTATTGTAATTAGTCTAGTTGGCGACTCTAGTGATATTTCTTCCACGTTTGTCATTTTTGATTGTGAGTCATCAGATTCTGCAATAATCTTAAATGATGATGCTCTGTTGTCCATTACAGTATCAAACGATACTTCTTCTGTTTTCTTTGATGTAATATCATCCAATAGTATGGTTTGGATTCCAACAATTCTTGGCGGACTGAACGCATCAAATCCGATCAGGTGTACCCTGATGTTTTCTGCAGTATATGCGCCGGTGTTTGTAATTTGCGCATCAAATGTAATTGTCTCACCAATGATTAATGCGCCTGGCTCTACTTCTAGTAGTCGCTCCTTTTGGGTAGCAGAGTTGAATCCTAGAATATTTATTGTTACTTTGGTAATTTCTGGATCTGGCGTTTCAGATTTAATGATAAATGGAGATTTACCCTTTGCTGGGATCACCTCTAAAAGAGAAGTTCCAGTTACTGTCTCTAGCGGGGTTTCTCCAGCAGGGCCTGCTGCCTCACCAGAGAAAAAGCCAACCCAGACCTTGACATTATTCACTGGAAAGCCCTTTGTATTTTCCACTTCGCCTATTACAACTGTGTATCCTTCATCGTCTTTGTAGATGAAGGGGTCTGAGTTTGTAAGCTTGACCCCAAGTGCGGATTGTGTGTCAGTAACTTGGGCAAATGCGGTTGTTACTGGCAAGAGTAGGAACAATAGCGCGAATATGAATATTTTCACTTCATTTTTCCTACACAAGCGCCATTAATCACATGAGGAATTACACATTGTAAACAATGTGGACTAGAAGGTTTTACAAAAATTAAGAATAAAAGATAAGAAATGAGATTATTTTTTATTTCTCATGCCGGTGATAACGAACCAGTAAACTAAGCCTGGAGCTAAACCGACTATCAGTGGTATCCATACAGCGATTGCTTCGGATGAATATGCTGCTGCCATTTCAATATTCCACCCTAAATATCATATTTAAATCCATCTCTCAAGCCCAGATTTGCAAAAAAGATCGATGTATGGACTGAAGGGGATTTGAACCCCTGACCTCTCGCGTGCAAGGCGAGCATTCTACCCCTGAACTATCAGCCCTTAGAGAGTTGCTTTGTCGTGCAGATTTTAATTGTTGTCCTTGATATAGGCAAGAATTTTTATTTGCAAAACAAATTGCGCACAACATGGTCTTAATGGAATCCCAAGTAGTACTCAGAAAGGACGATTCTGCTCCAGACTTTGATCTTTTGGGAGTAGACGACAAAAATCACTCACTTGCTAGCTTCAAAGACTATGATGCACTTCTTGTAATTTTCATGTGTAACCATTGTCCATATGTCAAGGCAAAGGTTGATGCAATAAACGAAGTCCAAAACAAGTTCAAAGGAAAGCTGGCAGTAGTTGGAATCAACAGTAATGACGCAGTTGCATATCCAGACGACAGTTTTGATAGCATGAAGGAATTTGCAAAGCAGAAAGGAATTTCATTTTGGTATTTGGTAGATGAAACACAGCAGATAGCAAAAAAATACGGGGCAGTTTGCACACCAGATCCGTTTTTGTTCAACAAGGAACGTAAGCTAGTGTTTCATGGAAAAATAGACAACGCGATGAAGCCTGAGGATAAGGCTACTGAAAAAACAATGGTTACAACCGTAGAGAAATTACTTGCAGGTCAACCAATTCCAAAAGATTTTGATCCATCGATTGGTTGCTCCATAAAATGGAAGAACTGACCACACACTTTTAAGTCCGTTTTATTTGATTTTTTTAGGGCCGGTAGCTCAGCTTGGCTGGAGCGTTCGACTGATAAAATAATCTTTCAGACATCGAAAGGTCGAGAGTTCGAATCTCTCTCGGCCCACCATTTTACAAACCAGAAATGGAATCTATCCATTGTATGACTGCATCTAGTTTTTCGCTTGCAAATTCAGCCTTTGTGCTTTGTTTTTGTGTTCTGGAATGAACCACGATGTGAAGATTTTTGCCAAATTTTGACTTGATAGAACTTGCAGATTCTGAGAAAAATTTGGCTCCTTCTTCAGTTGCGGAAAATATTGTGATTACCATTTCTCCTTGTTTTTGCTTCCAGATTTTTGTGATGAATTTCTGCAAGTCAAGATCAAATAGGACCCCAATAGAGTCAGACACATCACCAACTTGCCAGATTTGCCATCCCTTTGATGCAAGTGCAGCAGATGCTGCCTGTGAGTAAAGAACGCTGGATGAGTCTGCTGAGAGCAAGACTATGTTTCTTTTTGTATCTGGCTCATCATGTGAATTTAGAATTTGTATGGAACTTGTAATTATTCCGCGAAGCATTTTTGCCTCGGATGTGCCAATTTTTGCTTTCAAATACAAGTCGTCTATTGATACAATTGCAGGTAAGATCACTTCGTTTATCAGAGTTGTAGTATCTGCTCCGGAATGAAATGAATTTCGAATTAATTGATATGTCTGGTGTTGGTCATTTACAATCAGATATTCTAGGAATTTTTCTTTGACCCTATAGTAGTCTGCCGGAAACTGGAGCGTTTCGGTTCCAAAGTCCACAAACCACAGATTTGCGTTGCCAATGTTTTTTTGGCGAATTAATCCTTCTGCTGCAAAAACATTGAGATATTTTGCCATTGTGGCCCTATTGACATTGAGTTTTTCTGCAATCTCTACTCCAGACAAGCCAGTCTTGGAATCGGATAAAACCTCAATTACCTTTTCTTGTATTTTTTGTAGTGAATACCCTTTTGCCAAAGTCGCTTTTATTATCAAGCCTAATTATTTATGCTATCAATGTGAGTTTCACGCTTACAAAAAACGTTAAATAATAGAGTACCTTAAAGTACGGTAATAGGTAAGTAAAATGCCAAAAGCAGGTTTCAAATCCATTACTGTCTCCGAAGAAGTATACGATAAGTTCTTTGACGTATTTGAAAAGAACAAGTCCGAACTAGTAATGAAGGGCATTAACAGCTTTTCAGGTTATGTAACTTACATGCTAGAGGAGACAATGCAAAAGGACAAGACCTTTGCAAGATATGCTCCAAAGATTGAAAAAGTTGCAGTGGACGACGACCGGGTTGTGCTAAAAGACAATATCAAGAACAGAATTGCCGAAGTCGCAATCCAAAAGGGCGAGCTGTTCTGTCAGCTTTGCGAGCAAAAAGACTGTGTCCATGTTGGCTATGTGTTTTCACTACCAGATATCTACGAAGTTTTGAATTCTCGTGGAATCAAACACCCTAAATAAAAAAAGGTGCAGGAGGTGGGATTTGAACCCACGAACCCCTAAGAGACGGGATCACCCATTATTAGATCTTAAGTCCCGCGCATCCAAAAGCAATTTTTGTTGCTTACTTTGGCCAGGCTCGGCTACTCCTGCAAAATAGCTAAATCTGGCTGAAATTTAACAGTTGGTGTTTTTGCAGATTATCTCAAGTAAGTATAATTAGGATTTGATTGAGCAAAAAATTATCGCTTCGATAGCTCAGCCTGGTAGAGCGTTACCTTGGTAAGGTAAAGGTCGCGGGTTCGGATCCCGTTCGAAGCTCATTCTAATAATTTTTGATGAGTAGTTCCTTTTGGCCTGTCCTTTTTGCAGAATCCGAGTTTATGGCTCTATTGGCAGCAACCTCTATTACCTTCCAGTTCTTTGAGAATAGGTCTTTTACTTCCTTAGAATTAGAATTGGAGTGCAAAACCTTACAGCCCCTATCTATGAGCTTTTCAGACACTTCAACTAGATTTTCCAAGTCAGAATAGGTAAAATCCTTATTCGTATAGCTGGTAAAGTTTGCAGTATTGCTTACTGGTTGGTATGGTGGATCAAAGTACACAAAATCGCCTTTCTTGGCATCCGATAGGATTGCGGTAAAGTCGCGACAGTTGATTTGAATTTTTTTTGATTGTAAAATATGGCTTACAGTAACTAGGTTTTCCTCATTTACAATGTTTGGATTGGAATATCTGCCAAGCGGTACATTGAACTTTCCCTTGCTGTTTACTCGATACAGTCCATTAAAGCAGGTCCTATTGAGGAATAGTAATCGCGAGACCTTGTCAATCTGGCCTGTCGGCTCGCTCTCCCTTATGCAATAATAATAAGAGTCTGGATTTTTGTGATAGTTTTTTGCATGGTTTTCCAGTGATGAAATCAGCTCGTTCACTTTGTCTCGAATTGTAACATAAGCCAAGACCAAGTCAGAATTCAAATCAGAGACTTTGCATTTCATGGTAGGATTTTTGCTCAATAAATGGAATAGTACAGCCCCACCTCCCAAAAACGGCTCAAAATATGTGCAAAATTCAGACGGGATATGCCTGTCAATTGCAGAGATTAGTTGCCTTTTTCCTCCCGCCCACTTGACAAATGGCTTGGGTTCTGCTGAGAGTATCTGGTGCTGGCTCAATAATACAAGATTCTACCAAATCATATCCCGATACAAGACAACAAAAGATCACAAGATGTACAATATTTGTTAATCAAGCCTCTTGGCAAGACAAAATAAAAAACAAGAGAAAAGAGAGTTGTAGGATTTTAGTCCCACTTGGACCAAGCTGCCATCCATCTATACGTCCACGTGTTCAGTTTACATCCTAGAGCGGCAAAAGTTACTGATAATACAGCACCTGCGCCTGCACCGAGTGCAACTGGACTGTTATAGAACTTGCCCACTTGGGGTTCTATTGGAGTCATGTATGGAGGCAATGTTGGTCTTGGGTATTTGAAAGCAGTCTCCAATGGATCAGCCACGGTAATGAGATTTACCATGTTGAACAATGGAAGTGACATTCCACACATCACACCACCGAATAGTATCAGTGAGTGCTTGTTCTTCTTTGTAGCCCAGTATGCTAGGTCAATCAGCATTGCTGATGGTAACCAAACTGGTGTAACAATGAAGTCATATGGGTAACCGAGTGCAAACCATGCGCCTTTTGCGATCCATGTATAGACGGTCATAATCAGCGCGTAGTATGTTGCGGTTCCTGGAACTCCGGTAAATGTCAGATAGTAAGTTGCACCTACCACCAACATCAATGTCTGTGATATTGAGAACACGACAAACGAAGTCCATGCCCAGTCAGTGTAGAAGATGTAGTCTCCTGCGTTAATTGTAAGCAGGGTTGAGTTGACTGCTACGACTACTATGAATAAGTAGTGCGTACATCGTCTAAGCCAGACCATTAACCGGTTAGGGCAGTGGTGAGTATATAAAATTTTAGACAATTATCGGCATAGTAAACGGCGCGATCAGGAATGCCTAGAGAGAATTTAAAAATGAAAATAGGAAAAAGTTGAGGAACTTGTCTATGTTCCGATGAACATGGCGATGAAAACTGTTCCAACAGCGGTTGCGCCTAATGTTGCACCTACAATTGCATTGCTCTTCTTCTTGGTACCTTCTTCCATTACTTTAACACAGAAGAGATAGCCAATTGCTTCGATGATTGTCAGGACTATGAATGCATAGTGACCGCTTGGTGTTGGATAAGCCCATGGATAATAGAAATATCCAACTGCTGTTCCGGCAAAGGTCGCTAGCCAAGCTGCAATATACGAAAGGGTGATTATGCCAGTCATGTTTTCTACACGTCTGCCAATCATCTTCTCTACATCGGCACTTGATGCTCCGCCGGAGCCGCCGCCTGAACCAAATCCTTTTGGTAGAGTCATTTGAAATTGTAATCGATAGTTGGCTTTTAAGTCTTTCTTAAAATGTCGGGCTGAGTCGATCTTGAAAAATAAAGAGAAAAAGAGAGTTTTATGGGATTGCTCTACTGTACAGTTTGCCTTCTAAGGCCATCTTGTACATTTCTGCAACATATGGGTTCTCACCTGGTGTTTCTGCACCTAGTTCGACAAGTCTAGCATAGACTCTTACGACGTATGCTAGAGCACCCATGAATGCTACTACTACACCCATGTTGAACATCCAGTGGTTTGGAACTGCGAAGATTTCCTCTACGAACCAGAAGTGCCACATTTCATTGACCCCGATTGTGAACATGGTTGCCAGGTAACCTAGAATGGTCATCTTTAAGCCTGTGTTCATGGAGTTGTTTGGACCTCTGAGTACTGGTACCTTTCTATCATAGATTGCAACTGAACCCCAACCTAGTGGTAGTGCCACAAAGTGTGAGTAGAGCCACCAGTGTGCTGGTGTGAATGCAGAGTCTCTGATAGAGGTTTGATGTAAGGAACCATCTACGAAGTTGTCTACTTCCACGGATGCTGCTGTGGATCCCATTGCAATAACGATGAGCCAGATTTTCTTTAGTCTCTGAATCTCAACTTCTTTTGGGATTAGTGCCGGCATCTGTGCCATGACACAGAATGGTAATTTTCAATATATAAAACATGAGTTTATTTTTAGCCAGTTTTATTGAAATTTTTATAAAAATTACTGATAATATGTATTAGAATTATATGATAAATACTTGAAATAAGAATTTTTATAGGTACAAAAATCCATATTTCCAATGTTCAACATTGATGTTTAACAATTAGATCAATACCATGGATTGATCGTATTAACTTTCACTACTGATTAAAACGGTAAAACATATATCATTCTATGTGGGTCGATGATTAATTAACGGGATAACTATGGTCGACAAGAAAACAATCGTACTAGCACTTAGTGTAATTTTGGCACTCGGTACACTTGGTCCAAATTTGGTCCAAATGGTACAGACTGCAGAGGCACACGGTGTTCAAGCACAACTACAGAGTCGTTTCGTAAAGATTGAAGATGAAACCTTCAACAGACAATCACTGCAAACCGGTGAAGAACTAGTCTTAGCTGGCAAGTTCGTAAGTCTTGTTGAAAGAGATCTCAGAGGTTGGAACTCTATATTCTCAGAGTCCACCAATGCAGGTAACAGATGGGAGATTCTTGCAAGAACCCCACCAGGAAACGTCTTTCAAATCCCAGGTAACGCCGTACTCGATTATGAAATCAGAGCAAAGGCATTAGAGCCAGGCGTATACCACGTACACACTCAACTCAACGTTGCTCAAGTTGGACCAGGATTAGGCCCAGGACAAACAGTAGTAGTAACCGGCGAGCCGATACTAAAAGCAATTCCATACACCAACATCATGTATCAATCAATCATCATTGGCGTTGGCTATGTGATAACATTCGCAACTCGCCCCTGGCAAGTAATCTAAACCAACAAACCCTCTCTTTTCATTTTATTATATTGACTCAGAGAAACGACTTTATCCTATAGGAATCAAGTCTGGACTATGAATTGGCCTGGCTTGGGCAATCCTGCCAAAAGAAAGGGCACCATACGCTACCTGATAATTACGGGAGTAATTGCCATATCTGTTGGAACCGCCAGCATATTCATCCAGCAGTGGATGAACATGGACAATCCACTGAGGGTATGCATCAATGACATTGAATCCAAATACAAGATCTCTACAACCTTGGAACTATACGTGGACAAGCAGAAAATAGAGATTCCAGCAAACATTGGAAACAATGAGAATTGTAGGCATTCATTGTATACTTTGACAAACGATGGTACGATCCATGCAGAGTGGAAGCAGGAATACCCGTTTGAGGTAGGGCATTTCCTATGGACTTGGACTACATACCACGAAAATGGCTTTCCGATGAGAGATATGGACGAATCAAAGTCCAAAGTATATGTAGACGGTAGTGAGTCGCCCTATTACATTAGAGAGCCCCTAGTCAGCGGTGCTCACTATAAAATCGAGTTCTATACAAAAGGCTACGACGAGGCAAGTGAGCGAGACTTTGCTCCACCGCAATAAATGTCTAGGTCAGATATAGACCCTAAGTTAAAAGAAATTTAAAAATAATGAAAAAAGAGGTTTTACCAGTACTTTCCGTTGTCTGGTATCAAACCGATACCTTCTCTTTCAAAGTGTCTGTCTAGTTCGTCAACCCATCTTTCACGGTTGTCTTTGTATGACCAGCCATGGACTCTTAGCCAATATGCAATAATTCCCAAGAGGAATACGGTAAACATTATTGTGCCGAAGATGTATACCATGACATCATAGAACAATGGGTCATAACCTGGTCCCAATTGTCCAAATACGGTAGACAGAATACTGAACACTGTACCGAATAATGGAGTCATTAAACTAATGACCGCCTCATGTGCGATATATACATTTCTCTGATACTCATGGATGGATGCTGATCGCTTGTCGCTAGGAATGATTCAATAAAATGGAAAAATAGAAGTGGGTTTACCCTCTTCCTTGAGCTGCATATCTTCCGGTTCTTGATTTGAAGAAAAATGCCGCGGCAATTCCTCCAAATACGGCTGCTGCAATTGCAGAGGCTCCCAAGACACCGTCAGCTGCTAGGTATGGAGTGCCAGAACCTGTAGCTGGGTTTTCGGCTGCAGATGTAACACGTTCTTTTTGAAGTTTTAGGGCTTCTTCGAGAGTGTTACTGCCTGTCGCGCCAGATTCAGAATCAACATTACCCATGTATTGGGCAAATGCTGGTGCTGTCATTCCCATCGAGATTACGGCTACAGCAATAATTGCTGTTCCGAATAGTGCTTTACTCATATTGTTTACCTGTGTGTTGGGGGCTATGGTTTCTATTTAACTTTTTTCTAATCATCATTTCTGAGAATTGTTTTGTGGTAACGTTTATGTTAGTTCTAGGATCAAAGCCGACATGGGACGTGTACACACCCACAGACATGGTCAATCACACTCTACAAGACCAATAAACCAACGTTCACCATCTTGGGTTACAACTAGCGCAAAAGAAGTGGAGGAACTAGTTGTAAAGTATGGCAAAGACGGCGTTCCTATGGCTCAAATTGGAATAAAGCTTCGAGACCAGCATGCAATACCGCTTGCAAAGACAATTACAAAAAAATCAGTCAAAAAGATTCTCGAAGAAAACAATGTCAAGCAAGACATTCCAGAAGACCTCAACAATATAGTCAAAAAGGCAATCAACCTGCAAAGACACCTCAAAAACAACAACTCGGACAAAAGAAACGTCAGATCACTTGAGCTGGTAGAGGCAAAGGTTCATCGAATTGCCACATACTACAAAAAGATCGGCGCAATCCCACAAAACTGGAAATATAAGTCAGTCGTAGCCCAACTTGAATAATGGGTAACCTCGATCAGCATTTATCAAATTTTAGCGACATAATTTTCGACCTCATCAAAAGCAACAAGGACATTTGTGTTGTAACCCATATCGATTGTGATGGTCTAACATCTGGGGCCATTATGACAAAAGCGCTGATTCGAGCAGGCGCCAAGGTAACTGTACGTACCACAAAAGAGATGAGTCAAGCAGTCATCAAAAACATGCAGTCAGACTCTCGCGATTTTCACATTGTAACCGACTTGGGTGGAGGATTTGCAAATCAGATGGACGAAGCACTAGGCCAGAATTGGTTTATCCTAGACCATCATGAAATTCCGCAAGAAGAATACGACAATAATTGTGTGATAAACGCTTGGAAGTATGGAGTCAATGGCGGAACCGAGATCTGTGCTGGAGGCATGGCATTTTTGGCTGCAAAAGCACTAGACAAGAGAAACTCTGACCTTGCACCAATTGCAGTAGTTTCCGCCCTAGGCGACAGGCAAGACCAAGGAGAGAAAAAGTCGTTTTTGGGCAAAAATCTCGAAGTAGTAGAAGAGGCGAAAAACATTGGTGGACTCCAAGTCGACATGGACTTGCTTTTGGTTGGTAGAGAGACGAGGCCACTAGTTGATGCTCTGGCGTTTACCTCGCAGCCGTTCATTGAAGGATTGACCTGGAATAGGGATGCAAGTCTTGCTCTTTTCAAGTCATCAGGGATTGAGCTCAAGGACGGTGGAAGATGGCGAACCCCATCAGATCTTGCAGAGGACGAAAAACGCACTATAATTGAATCCATTACAAAGTTCGCCAGCTCGCAAAACGCCAGCCATATCATGGAGGAGTTAATTGGTCACACATACACATTCCCAGCAGAAGAGCGACGAAGTTTTTTGCGCGATGCCAGAGAATTCTCTACAATGTTGAACTCTTGTGGAAGAATTGGTAGGTCCGGGGTTGGAATTGCAATATGTATGGGAGATAGAAACAAGATGCTCCAAGAAGGAGAAAACATCCTGTTGGAATACAGAAAACTCATCCGGGATTACATGAATATTTTAACAAATGAGCGGTGGCGGATCAGCGATTCTGCAAAATGCGTGATGGTAAACGGTGAGGGAGTGATTCCAGAGACCATGACAGGGACAATATCATCACTGCTTGCCGGCTCGCCAAAAAACGCAGGCAAGATCATCATACTTCGAACAAATGGCGAGGAAAACACGATCAAGTTTTCATCACGAAAATCAATTGGCTGTAAAACCGAGGTTAACCTTTCTGCCCTGATGAAATTAGGTGCAGAGAAATTCAATGGAATTGGAGGAGGGCATGACGCGGCAGCAGGAGCAAAAATCAAAAAAGACAAGCTTGATGGGTTTTTGGACTATCTAGAAGACAGCGTAAATGGAAACCATAGCAAAAATAACAATCGATAACATAACCAAGAAAAAAGCCGAAGCAATCAGGGCTGCCTTGGAACCAGACAATGTCGATTTTCCAAATGGACTGTCATTTGAGATAGAAAATCTTGATAACGCACTTGTTTTTAATTTTCATAGTACAGGGAATATGAAAACACTTACTGCTACAATTGACGAGGTTTTGGCCCATGTATCCATGGCACTAAAGGTGATGGAATGATGTTAGATCCAAAACTCATCAAAGAAAAGCCTGAAATCATTCGCAAGATGCTCTCAGACAGACATGTCCAGTTTGACTTGGACTTGTTAATCTCGCTTGATGGTAAACGACGGGAGCTAATCATAAAAACAGATGAGTTGCGCAAGCAGAAGAACAAGGTTGCAATGGAAATTGCGTCGAAGAAAAAATCTGGCCAAGATGCAGATACATCAATTGCAGAAATGCAAAAAGTATCACAAGAAATCCAGACATTAGAAGCAGACCAAATCAAAACAGAGTCAGAACACAATAGACTGAACATGAAAATGCCAAACTTGGTCCACGAGTCAGTTCCCATTGGTGTTGATGATTCTGCAAATGTTGTAGTGCGTAGCTGGGGCGCTATTCCAAAGTTTGATTATAAAATCAAAGACCACATCGATATTTCGCAAAATCTAGGACTAGTTGACCTTGAGCGTGCTGCGAAAACAGCAGGCGCGAGATTTTACTATCTGAAAAATAATATGGTGAGATTAAACCAGTCACTGATTCATTTTGCGTTAGATTTTTTGGCAGAAAAACAGTATGGATTAGTCCAGCCGCCATACATGATCAATCGCAGCTCCATGGAAGGCGCCATAATTGCAGACGATTTTGAAAATGTCATATACAAGGTTCAGGACGAAGACATGTTTTTGATAGGTACGTCAGAGCATTCCATTGCGGCAATGCATGCAGACGAAATCCTAGACGGAAAGGACTTGCCTATCAGATATGGTGGAGTCAGCCCGTGTTTTAGAAAAGAGGCAGGTGCCCATGGACGGGACCAGAAGGGAATCTTCCGCGTACACCAGTTTGAGAAAGTAGAGCAGTACGTCTTTGCAAGACCTGAAGACTCGTGGAGTGAACATGAGAAAATGCTTCTAATAGCAGAAGAATTTTATCAAAAGCTTGAGATCCCATATAGGATAATGTTGCTATCAAGCGGAGATTTGGGTAAGGTTTCAGCTAAGACATATGACATTGAGGCGTGGATGGCGGGCCAGAACTCGTATCGCGAGATAGTCTCTTGTTCTAACTGCCTTGATTTTCAGACAAGGAGGCTAAAGATCAGGTTCCGCGACAAGTCCAACGAGCAAACCCAGTATCTGCATTCGCTAAACAGCACACTTGTTGCCACCACAAGAACGCTTGTTGCAATAATGGAAAACTTTCAGACGCAAGACGGCCACATTAGTGTACCAAAACCTCTGCAAAAGTATCTCGGCGCAGACATAATCTAGTACAATTATATTTTGGCTTCAGGGTCGCTTAATAATTGGCTCGTAGAAAGGGTGGAAAAGTAAAGGACAAGTGGCGTGAGAAAAAATGGGTCACAGTAATAGCCCCAGAGTCATTTAACAATGCACCACTTGCGTACATACCAATCACTGATGATCAAAAAGCAATCGGTCGTGTCATAGAGGTAACGTTATTTGATATTCTAAAAGGCGATCCATCTCAGTACCAATACAAGATTTACTTCCAGATTACCAAGGTCGAAGGAGACAAGGCATATACCATTTTCAAGAGATATGAATACGCAAAAGAATTCCTTAGAAGCCTCATCCGACGCGGCTCTAGCAAGGTCAACTTTGTCATGAATGTAAAAACAAAAGACAACTACCTATTCAGACTTAAAGTGATTGCTCTAACACACAAAAAACTCAATACATCACGCAAGCACGCATTGCGATTAATTGCGAGGGACGTGATGAATAAAACAATTCCAGAAATGACAATTGATCAGTTTGTGCAGGCTACATGTTATGGAAAGATAAACTCTGACATCATGGCAGCGGCAAAAAAAGTGATCAGAATGAGACACGTAGGTCTTGAAAAGGTAAAACTAATCAGAACCGCCGAAGCACAAGTCACACTACTAGAAGCATAGTTTGACGGAAAAAAAACTCGAAGTAGAGATTCAAGTCATCATACATGCAACTGAAGACTCGAAAAAAGTCTTTGATTCATTCAAACAGATCTTCGGTGTGGATGAAGGCGATTTTACTATGCAGAAACTCCAAGGGCATTATGACAATCCAATAGCTTTGGTAAATGGAAAAATAAAAAAGAAGAAAGCTGCACTCTTTGTCAAGAACCTAATTTCAAACATTACAAAAAAAGACATTAATGAGATTGTGGAAGACTTGGAGAACCGTTGCGACGGTTCTGGGCTATACATGAGAATATCAAAGCAGTCATTAGTTGAAGGTAAAATCCAGCCTGCCGCAGATGACCCAATCAAGATCAAAATCTATACGCCAGTATATTCTCAAAGAGACATTCTCAAGACTTATTCTGAAATCCTCACAAGCACAATTTAATATCATTTAGAGTAGTATAGGGTTGGGAATGAAGAGCTAACAAGCCGCTCCAGTCTGAGCAATACGCAAGCTGTGAAGACGCCGCGACGATCTGACCCAAAAAATAATTCAAGATTGTTTTAAATAATCTTCTTTCAGCTGTCACATATTGAAAACGGACTATGACTTGATCGTAGCTGGCGGAGGACTAGCTGGCATGATTGCAGCACACTCTGCTTCTCATTATTCTAATCAAAAGTTATCAATTCTTGTAATAGACAGAAATGCCCCAATAATGACTGGGAGCAAGTCCATCAATGGTTGGGTTTGTGGTGACGCGGTATCAAAGGAAGCTGTTGACTATATGGGAAGCCGCATTAAGATTTCTTGGGGCGCACCAGAAATCGAACATACTGTTAAAGGAGTAATGGCGCTGTCGCCAGACAGAGAAACATCCATTCCATTTGACGGTGATGGATTTTTGTTAAACAGACAACAACTTCCACAAACACAATACAAAGAATCACAAAAACGTGGAATCAGCGTGGATTTTGAAATAAATCTGACAGGCCTGCTCTATGATGGGAGTCAAATCATAGGAGTAGAAGGCCTCAACAAAAAAACAAACCAGCCATACAAAAAGACAGCCAAGGTTGTAATTGATGCTACCGGCGTTACTTCGATGCTTCGAAACCAAATAAAAAATACCACGAGAATGGAGCGCAAAATAGATAGAACAGATCTTGAATCCACCGGACGCCACATCATGTATTTTGATCAGGGTGAAGACGATCTATCTGAGTTTGATCCTGATTATTGCCTAATTCACCTAGACCAAGACATTGCTCCTGGCGGATATGGGTGGGTCTTTCCAAAAGGAAAGAACAAGGTAAACATCGGTCTTGGAGTAGAAAAAACACTTCTAGACAAAAGAAACAAGCGACTTGGAAAGCACGATGATGTATCCGGCCTCATAAACCAGTATGTTGCAAGAAACAGGGCAATCAAAAATCCAAGACTCTCAACTGATCCATCAGACTTGCATAATGCAACAGGAAACTTTCAGGTGTCAGTTAGAAGACAGAATGATTGCATGGTTGCAAATGGATTCATGCTTGTTGGAGATTCTGCATGGATGCCAAAGCCACTTGATGCAGGAGGAATCGGCCCTGCATTGATTGCGGGAACCATAATTGGCAAAAACGTCGCAAATGCAATAGAAGCAGGGGATGTAACAGAGAAGGGATTGTGGCAATACAATGTCGATTATGTCAGAGAATACGGTTACAAAACAGCAGGCCTTGAAGTGTTCAGAAGATTATTGCAGATGCTCACAAATGATCAGATAAATTATGGAATGAAGCACTTTTTGGGTAACATGGATGTAGAGGCAATAAGCAAAGGAGAACACCCGGACTTTTCAATGGTAGGCAAAATGGGAATGCTAATTCGCGGTGCGTTAAACAAAAAACTTGCAGATGGTCTTAGATATACAACACAGCAAAACAGGTGGTTAACTGAGCACTATCGCAATTATCCGACAACCCCTGATGGATTTGAGGAATGGCATAAAAAACTGCTCAAGACAATGAATGATTCCTACGAGCACCTAGCAAAATGGGAAAACTAGTGCCAGACAACAACTAATTATTTTAAATAAAGTACAGACATCCAGATATCATGTTACAGGCAACATCGACATATCTAGATTGGAATAATTCCCTAGATGTTTTGAATAAGGCCTATGATGTTGGCCTGTTTGCGCTGATAATAGGGCCAAAGGGAACAGGCAAGACCACATTGGTTCGCGAGTTCACAAACAGAAAGAATGCAAAACTAGAGTCAATCAACTTTAGTCTTCGAACACGTGAGAGTCATCTTATTGGGACAAAAACCCTCAACGAAGGAACAATAGGATTTGATGAAGGGATCCTGATAAAATCAATGAAGGAAGGAAGCATTCTTTATCTTGATGAGCTAAATGCTGCAGAAGCAGATGTTTTGCTTCGACTAGATGAGGCACTAGACGACAGAAGGCAAATTGTCCTCAAGGAATCAACTGGAGAGACCATCAACGCAAATCAAAAATGGTTTGTCATTGCAACAATAAATCCACTAACACATGTCGGAACTAAAGAGCTTCCACCACAATTACTGAGCAGATTTCCGGTTAGAATTAGACTTGACTATCCTCCTGAAGAAACTGAATTTCAAATCGTCAAAAAATATGCATCCGAAAACCACGATGATATGCTAAAACAAGGAATAAAGCTAGCAAACATACTAAGACAAGCAGCCGCAGTAGAGGAATTGTATTATTCTCCAAGTCTTAGAGAGACAATCGCATTTACAAAACTCTTAGACTCTGGCCTTGATGCAAAAAAAGCAGCTGACATTGTATTTGCAAATGTGTATTCACAGTGGGGAAATGTTGAATATCAAAAGGTAAGCGATATCATCACATCCATGTTTGGTAAATAATGCAGTTATTACAACTACGAAATGACACTCTGGTGGAAATTGCCACATTTTTGGCAAGAAGATGGTCTGAAAAAGAAAAGATTACGGTTGAATTTTCAGACAAAAAAGAGACAATCACCAAGCTAAAGGAAAACAGGATCAGTCTTGTTTCCCCTGAGCGCTATATCGGAACAGACTTTGACAAGTACAGGCAATTTCGCGTAGCGATATGGTATGAAGCAATGCGAGTAAGATTATGCAAAAAGATCCTATCCAATGACCATGCTTTTGGGTTTATTCTAAACACACTAGAAACTAGGCGCATTGAGATGCTCGGGAGAAAAACATGGAGAGGAATGGATGAAGAGCTCATCTTTTACTATACGTACTTGTGGCTGTACAGACCTCAGCTTGGGAATATTTTGGGAAAATCAAGAATAGCGGAGGCATTTTTCCAAAAGTTTTTGCTTGGCGATATCAAAGGCGAACTCCAGCCAAGCTTCTCGGACAGAGTTGTGCTTGCTGTAATGAAAGCAAAGGAAATCGTTTCAGAGGCAATAGAAAAAAAACATGATACTGAATGGCTAGAAAAAAAAATTCCAGAAATCCTAAGCATTCTGAACATTGATGCATTGACGACCGTCCCACTTGCTGTTCCATGGAAAGGACCTGGTTTGATGATCACACCACAAGACTTTGAAAAGGCATTACAGAAAATAATTCAAAACAAGGAAAATGATTTCGGTAAAATTGACAAAGACAACATAATATCTGGAAAATCAGTTGCTGACGAATTCAAGGTAATTAAGGAAGAAAACAAGAAAAACGAAAACAAAGGCCTTGGCAACGAATCTATTGGAATTCAGATTCCTGGGTCAACAAACATAGATGAAACACGAATCTACGACCAAGATCTAATTAGCAATCTTAAAACCAAATTCAAAGAATGGAAGACTAGCTGGAAAGAGCAACAAGTCTCTACCGGCGATGAATTTGATCCAGAATCCTATGTAGAGGGATACAAGCCATTCGTAATTGATGTCAAAAAATCAATCAAATCCAAAATAATGATTCTACTTGATCATTCATCTAGCATAACAGATCAACAGACAGAATACAAAAAGGCAACACTGGCATTATGTGAGGTATTATCATTTTTGAAGATTAAATTCTCAGTCTTTGCCTTTAACACAACCCAAAAACAGGTTGTATGTTGGATGGTCAAGCAAGAAGAAAACAAATGGAATAGTGCGTGCGCCAAGAGACTAGCCCAAATTGAGGCAAATGGTGGAACCCCTTTGGCAGACGTCTATCAAAAGATGTTTCCCACACTAAAATCCAAAAAACCTGACATATTTCTGACTCTATCAGATGGAGAACCATCGGATCCTGATGCAGTAAGAGCCATGGTGAAATCACTAAAAACGCTCGGGATTAAGATGGTTGCAATAGGTGTCGGCCATGACACATTTAGTGCCACTACAATTGCAAACAATCTAAGATATTTGGGATATGAAAAAACACTTGCAGTGTCAAGACTAAAAGATATCCCTAATAGAGTTCTAGCTGTACTACAGACTAGCTAGAGTCATTGTTGTGATTTTGTACGGTTATGGATAATGTACCAGATCAATTGTAAAGTAATAGCAAAAATTCTAAATTTGGCTCCAATTTAGACAAGATTAAATGAACATAGAGATAACACCTGAAGAATTAACCCAGATTTTGCAAAACAAATCCAATGCTTTGATCCTAGACATTCGCGCAAAAGAAAACTACATGAATGGTCATATTTCTGGTGCGGCAAATGCAGTATGTAATTCAATGCAACAAAAACAAGTCATAATGTCAAAGATTCCTGCAAACATGAAAGTCATATTAATCGATGATGATGGTACTGAGGCAAAACAAAATGCAACTATGATGGCTCGCTTCGGCTTTGATGCCCATTATCTAAAAGATGGGTTCAAGTCATGGAGTGGCGAACTTGTAAAGAGTACACAAGACACTACAATTAGTGGAGACAGTCTATGGGAATCCATAAAACAAGACAGCGATGTGTTTTTACTGGATGTAAGAGAACCGCAAGAGTTTGCCGAATTTAAGATTCCTGGCGCAGTAAATATTCCATTATCACAATTGTTCACTTCGGGCTCGAAAGCTCACCTGCCAAAAGATAAAAAAATTGTCACCATCTGCTCGCATGGAAATCGCTCCATGGTTGCGACATTTGCACTGGCACAAAATGGACTGGAATCAACATCCCTTGTTGGTGGAATGTCTTTGTGGAACCAAGTGCTTGGTGCAACTACCCTAAAGGAAAACGACGTCACCATTATCCAAGTAGAAAAAATCGGCAAAGGTTGCCTGTCCCATATTATTGGCTCAGATGGAGAGGCAGTCGTAATCGATCCTACACATCCAGCAAAAAAATATACAGAATTTGCACAAAAAGAAAATCTCAAGATTACCAAGGTAATTGACACACATCAACATGCAGATCATGTTTCCGCCGCAAAAGATTTGGCGCAGATAGCTGGTGCAAAACTATACCTCAGCAATCTAGAAGAATACAAAATCGAAAGCGAGAAAATTGAAGATGGAAGCACAATCCAATTTGGCACAAAGCAACTCAGAGCAATACATACGCCTGGACATACGCCTGGTGGGATGTCGTTTATCCTAGATAGTAAGTATGTGTTTTCTGGCGACATTTTGTTTGTGGAGGGAATTGGAAGGCCGGATTTGAGAGATCAAGCAGAAGAATTTGCAGTAAAACTCTACGACACCTTACACAACAAGATACTGAAATTCGGAGACGACACCAAGATATTTCCAACCCATCATGGTGAAGGATTAAGTCCAACCAAAGGTGGATTATTCTACACCACGGTGCAGAACGCCAAAAAACTACCATTACTAGACTTGGGCCAGGCCGAGTTTGTATCCAAAGTAGTAAGCATTACAACTCCTAGGCCATTGAACTATTCTATGATAATTAAGATTAACAAGGGCGACATCTCAATAGCACCAGAACAAATTCCAGACTTGGAGATGGGTCCTAACAGATGCAGCATCAGGATGTAATTGAGCACCTTCAAGTGCCTTTCCGTATCACAACCATTTGCCGAGCTTATCATCAAGGGTCAAAAAACAATAGAGCTTCGACACTGGAATACTAATTATCGTGGAGAATTTCTTATTCATTCTCCATCCAAAATCAACCTAGATGATTGTAAAAGGCTAGGAATTGAACGTCACTCTCTAGTCACAGGAGCAATAATCGGCAAGGCTACTATTTATGATACAAAAAGATACCAGACCAAAAAGGAATTTGCATCTGATAAAAAGCATCATTTTGCTGCAGACGGTTATTTTACAGAAAAAACATTCGGTTTCTTTCTAAAAAGTTTCAAAGAATTCAAGATTTCAATTCCTGCAAGGGGGCAACTTGGGTTTTTTGACATAGAATTACAGAGTTCAGTTGCTAAGGAAGATGAAATTACATCAGAGATCTTTGATGAGGAATACCGTACTCGGTGGATTAATCACCACTAGCTAAATCCAGCACCAAACTTGTCGCCATCCTGTAGCGGATCGACATCTTTGGCGTTCTTTAGTGTCAGATACAAAAATGTCTCATTTACTAACTGTACAGAATCATCACCAGTCAGATGAAATTCTTTTTGCGCAAAATCATAGTATTTCTGCAGTTTTTTCTGATCTTGTTCGTGAATTGAGATATTGTCTTTGGTCAAAAGTTCAGCTATCTCCATGATTTGGATATTGCGTGCCTCATCATCCATGATACGGTAATGTTTGAGTGGTTTTTAAGCAGTTGTAAGATTATTGTTGGCTTTGTTGCAATTTGTCCCAGTCTGCCAAAAATGCCTTGAGGCCGTTATCAGTCAACGGGTGCTTGAGCATTTTGCCCAGAACGTCTGGTGGTAACGTCACAACGTCTGCACCAATCTTTGCTGCCTCTACTACATGCATTGGGTGCCTTACGCTAGCTACAAGAATTTGTGTCTTAAAATTGTAATTTGAGAAAATTTGTTTTATTTCTGCAATGAGTGCCATTCCGTCTTGGCCAACATCATCCAACCTTCCAATAAATGGACTGACATATTTTGCGCCTGCCTTTGCAGCCAAAATTGCTTGGTTTGGTGAAAATACCAGTGTGACATTGACAGGTATGCCTTCTGAAGAAAAGCTCTTGCATGCCTTGAGGCCGTCTGAAGTCATTGGAACCTTTATGACAACATTTGTGCCATATTTTTTGAGTTTGTGTCCTTCATCCATCATTCCTGCATAATCAGTTGCAACAACTTCAAGGCTTACGTCGCCTTTGATTATTTTGGTTATCTCTTCCATTGCTTTTTGCGGATCTCCGCCTTCTTTTGCCAACAAGGATGGATTGGTAGTAATTCCATCAAGCAGTCCCATGTCATTGTATTGTTTTATTGATTGTAGATTAGCAGTATCAAGAAAGATTTTCATTTTTTGTTACCCAATAAGTCCTTGACTGCTTTTGCTATATTAATTGATGTTATGCCGTGCTTTTCCAAAAGCTGTGGAATCTCCGCATCGCGTGCAGACTCACCAAACTTGTCATTGACACCAATTCTTTTGATTGGTACTGGATACAACTCGGATATGATTTCAGATACTGCCGAGCCAAATCCTCCCATTATATTGTGCTCTTCACTCGTCACAATGCATCCAGTTTCCCTGGCAGACTTTTCCAGTAATTCAGTATCAATTGGCTTTATTGAAAACATGTCAATTACTTTGCAAGAGACTCCTTCTTGCTTTAGAGATTCTGCTGCATCTAGTGCCATCTTTACTGTAAGGCCGCACGCAGCTATGGTACAATCGGAGCCTTCTCTCATTACAATTCCCTTTCCTACCTCAAATTCCTGCGAGTCTTGGTGCACAACTGGGGATGCAGATCTGGTCAGTCGCATATAGTGCGGGCCATATCTTTGAGAAATTATCCAAGTAAGCTTTGACACTGCTATCGTATCTGCCGGAACAAGTACTGTCATGTTTGGCATGGAACGCATTATCGCATAATCTTCAATTTGTTGATGTGACCCACCGTCTGCACCAACGGAGATTCCGCCGTGTGATACCACCAGTTTTACGTTTAGACCTTTTTTGTCTCCAGGAGAAGGATACGCTATTGCGTTTCGGATTTGGTCGACACACCTGCCTGGGAGAAAGATCGCATATGTACTTGCAAACGGAATTTTTCCGGAAAGTGCAAGTCCAGCGGATACTGAAACTAGGTTTGCTTCGGCTATTCCAACATTAAAGAACCGGTTAGGGAATTTTTTGCCAAAATCTGCTGTTTTTAGGGAGTCGGTAGTGTCTGCGCCCAAAACCACGACATCTTGGGTTTGCTCTCCAATCTCCACTAGGGCTTTGCCATATGCTGTTCGCATATCAGTCATATCGCCAATCATGCGTAGCCAAGCTCCCTCGATATGGTGTTAAGTTGGTTCTTTTTCTCTCCAATCACATGTAGATCTATCCATTTTTCGACAAGTTCTTTGCCTCCAAGCTCAAACGTTTTTTGGATTAGCATTTTGCGCCTTGCGTAGGCAATTTTGTTTCTAAATTCTCGAATTACTCCACGAACGTCATGTTGTCCAATTATCGCGCTTCCCCCAACAAATGCACGCGCACCATCTGCAAAACACGTCCCAATATTATCCAGCGTGACGCCGCCGTCGGCTTCGATGTATCCATCAAAGTCGTGCTGACCTAGAATTTGGTTTAATCGCCGCATTTTTTCATGTGTTGCTTCGATGTATTTTTGACCAGATTTGCCAGGAACCACAGACATTACTATGATTTGGTCCAGCTTTGGTATGAACGGTAGTGCCCACTCTGGTATTTCTGTATCAGGGTTTATTGCAAGGCCTACACCTACTTGATTTGCCAAGAGTGTGTCATGTATTTGCCCAAAGCTTGACGCATCGCAAACTTCGGCGTGAACAGTTATGATATCAGAGCCGGCATCAACATAATCTTTGACGTATTTGACTGGTTCGTTTATCATCAAATGCGTATCAAAAGGTATGACCGTTAACGGTCGTAGTTCTCTGATTTTGTTATGATCAAATGTCTTGTTTGGAACGAACAACCCATCCATCACATCTAGGTGAATGTAATCGGCCCTTCCATTCACACACCGCTTTACCTCGTTTTCAAGATTATTCATGTCACCAGCTATGATAGATGGTGCAATCATCGATTGGGAGTCAATTTCCATGTCGATGATTGGGACGAGTTCCTTTTTTGGAGCCTGGCCGTGCCACTTAGGGTTATCCTCCATGTGCTCGACTCCTTTTCCCTTGATGGTTCTTGCAATTATTATGGATGGTGCACCCTTGGTTTGAGTTGCCTTGTTGATTGCATGGTCTAGTTGTTCTATTCTATGGCCGTCGATTTCTAGCACATTCCATCCAAATGACCGCCACTTGTCTCCAGTCTTCCATCTGCTTGCATCCTTCCACATTTCAGATAGGTCATCGCCCGCAAGTTCCTCATCTAGCGGCATGATTTTTTCCGTGTACGAGTCTTGTTGTATAAAATTTCTATCCAATATTGCAGTTAGATTGTCAACTTTGTATTTTGCTGCCGTCATTGCCGCTTCCCAGACTTGGCCTTCGTCTGTTTCTCCATCGCCCATTACAGTAAAGATTCGTGTTGGTTTTCCGTCAATTCTTGCAGCAAGTGCTGCACCAATTGAAAACGACAAGCCGATTCCTAGTGAGCCACCACAAAACTCTACTCCTGGGCACTTGAGATCAGGATGTCCTTGCAGCTTACTTCCAAATTTTCGTAGTGTGTCTAATTCCGATATATCAAAATAACCAGCCAGTGCCATGTTTGAGAATAATCCGGGCGAAGCATGGCCCTTGGATAGAACAAGTTTGTCACGGTCTTGCCAAGATGGGTTTTTTGGATCATATCTCAGATATTTGAAAAATATACATCCCATTATTTCTGCCATAGAAAAAGAGCCTCCAGGATGTCCAGAACCGGCAGTCGATGTGGCGTGAATTACAAGTTTGCGCGCTCTTCTAACATTTTTTTTTATTGTATAGTAATTTAGGCCCATTTCAATCAAGCATAACTGGTAAAGTCATGTTTTGAGGCTGCTTCCAGATTAAATAAAAAGCTATTTTCTGCTCAATGCTTTAATCTCGATCAGGCTGTATGATATTGTGGATCTGAACAAATTAACTCCGCTTGTAATTTACGACAATCAGTGCTATCTTTGCACCAAATTCGCAAAGGCTGTTAACTTTTTTGCAAGAGGAAAATTATTGCTAGTTGGTCACTATACTGAGCTGGGAGAAAGATTACGAAAAGAAATCCTTGACTCTAGTGCTCTGGAGATGTTTTGGTTTGTAGATAGAAAAACAGCGTACGGAGGACGGGCTGCACTGATTCCTCTGATTTGTTGCATAATACTATCCAAGGGAACAGGAAATAAAGAATCTGTGAATATCAATTCTTGCAGTATAGAATGCAAAAATGCCAAGGCTGTCTTTGTGCGCTCTGCTAGCCTCATCACAAACAGTAAAAAAATTTCAATTGGCACCACATGAAGGTCATTAATTTCACCAAAAGATCTATCAACTCACCCAGAGTTTTCCATACAGTACTTCTAGTCCAGAACAATTGTGTTAGACAAACCAGCTGAAGAAAAGAAGATCTTTTCGCATGATATGTATTTTGTACTTGACTAGTTTTTGGTACAAATCAACTATTTATCAATAAGCCCAAAAGTTAATAGAGACAAAAAAGGCGATGCAAACTTGTGTTTGTAAAAGCAGAAAATACTGATCCTGCCAAGAAAAAAATAAAATTACTTTGCTATTTTGTCGCAGAAAATTCAGACTTGCCTCTAGGATTTCCAAAACTGAATCAAAAACTGGTCGATTCAACAAAAAATGCAATCAAGGAAACCAAGGCAAAACTGGGCGCAATCTCAATTATCCATACACATGACATGATTCCGGCGCAGAGAATTCTAATTGCTGGCCTTGGTCCCAGACACAAAATCACTCATGAATCTTTGAGGTTAACGTCCGGCAAGATTGCAAAAAAAGCTAGCGAGATAGGCCTAGATCAATATGCGATAGTTGTTCCGGGCGGACTGCCAGTCGACCCCAAGGTAACAATTGAGGCAATAGTGGAAGGCTCAAGGCTTGCTCTGTATTCATTTGAAAAGTACAAAAAAGAAAAGAAAAAAGTTCCAAATCTCATAATAATATCGCCTGATGCTAAAGCACCGCAAATAGTATCAAAGGCAAATATTGCATCGGAAGGTGTCATATACTCTAGAGAAATTGCAAATCTTCCTCCAAACGAATGCAATCCTGCACAACTGGCAGGCTTGGCAAAAACATTGTCATCAAAGAACAAGCTAAAGTGCACCGTATTATCAAAGGCAGAACTAAGGCAGAAGGGATTTGGTGGAATTACGGCAGTAGGACAAGGAAGCAAAAACGAACCAAAACTCATCATATTAGAATACAATGGCAAAAAAGAAGTCAAACCGACCATACTGGTAGGAAAGGCAGTCACGTTTGACACCGGTGGGATTTCGATAAAGCCTGCAGACAAAATGGACGAAATGAAATTTGATAAGTGTGGTGGATGCACCGTACTTGGAATAATGAAGGCTGCATCGGAGCTAAAGCTTCCGGTAAATCTGGTCGGAATTGTGCCATCAGTTGAGAACATGCTTAGCGGAGAATCGTATAGACCAGGCGATATCATAAGACTATACGATGGAAAAACTGCAGAAATTCTAAACACGGATGCAGAGGGGCGCCTCATCCTATTTGATGCACTATCCTATGGCATCAAAACTTACAAGCCAAAGGAGATAATCGACTTTGCAACGCTGACAGGCGCATGTATTGTGGCACTAGGCGCAAATGTAGCAGGTCTAGTCAGCAACAACAAAAAAATCGCAGACAAGATTGCAAAATCGTCTCAAAACACTGGAGAGCAGGTCTGGCAGCTTCCAATCAATGATGATTACATGGACATGATAAAATCAGACTATGCGGATATCAGAAACACGGGTCCTGGCAGAGTTGCCGGAACAATTACTGCAGCTGCGTTTTTGGCAAACGCCGTAGGTAACACGCCTTGGGTACATTTTGACATTGCAGGAACCGCGTGGATGCAAACGGGTGCCAAGGAAAAATCTTACAATCCAAAAGGTGCAACCGGATTTGGCGTGCGACTAATGTTGGATTATCTTAGTAGCCCCTAGAGTTTCTGTCAGGGGTTCCGCCATTCGGATTTCTAAAGTTGTGCTTTTCCATCATGTGATTCATGAACCTAATGTCGTTTTCTAATTGTGCACCGCAAACTGAACATGTTGGCATGGATATGGTAAAAAATCCACAGTATAAGAATTTGATTAAAAGATGCCAGCACCACTACTTCCCAAGGGCTCTCGCACCTTAGTAACACAGTGGCGACATTAGGTTTGACTTCCAGGTTCGGAAAGAGACTGGGTCGCGCCCTAACGCTGTGGCCGGCTTGAATGTCTTGGTCTGATTGTTCTGTATTAAGATTACGACTAGTCCCGAATGAGGTATAAATTGACCAGATCAGAGAATACACCATGACGCATCGAGTAGCGGTACTAGACAAGGAATTATGCCAGCCAAAAAAGTGTGGCCTAGAGTGCATCAAGTACTGTCCTGTCAACAAGTCAGGCGCTGACTGTATCATACTAAATGAGGAGATAAAAAAAGCGCAAATAGACGAGGACATTTGTAATGGGTGCGGAATCTGCGTCAAAGTATGCCCGTTTGAGGCAATCACAATAGTAAATCTGGCAACAGAATTAGGGACAGATAAGATTCACCAGTATGGGAAGAATTCATTTCGACTATACAAATTACCTACGCCAAAAAAAGGTGAAGTTGTAGGATTATTGGGAAGAAACGGTATGGGAAAAAGCACGGTTGTTTCCATTTTGTCCGGCAATCTTAAGCCAAACCTTGGCAACTATGATTCCCCACCTGAATGGGACCAAATACTGAAGAGATTTGCAGGAACTGAGCTAAAGGAGCACTTTGAGAAAATAAAAAACCAAGAGATAAGGGCGGCAATAAAACCACAACAAGTCTATAACATTTCCCAGGTCTTTGACGGGACTGGAAAAGAGTTACTGGACAAATATGATCAGAGGGGAGTCACAGGGTATTTGGTAAAGGAGCTTGGCCTGCAAAATTCACTAGAGCATCACGTAAAGGAATTATCTGGTGGAGAGCTGCAAAGAATTTCTGTTGCAGCTGTTGCCTCAAGGGAATCTGATTTTTACTTTTTTGACGAGCCTTCATCGTACAATGACGTATTTCAGAGAAGGGGAGTCGCACGCGTAATACACAGCTTGGCAAACATTGGAAAATCAGTAATGGTGGTAGAACATGACTTGACTCTGCTTGACTTTTTGTCCGATTATATTGAAATTTTGTATGGCGAACCTTCTGCATACGGAATTGTGTCTGGGATATTATCAACAAAAGTTGGAATCAATGTATTTTTGGACGGATATCTTCCAAACGAAAACGTCAGGTTTCGTGACAAGAAATTCAGCTTTGATGTGTCCACGTCTGCTGAAGACTTTGAGAAGGGCGAAGTTCTAATCAAATATCCAGCACTAAAGCGAAACTATCCTGCATTTTCTGTCTCTGTCGAGCCAGGCCAAGTAAGGAGAGGTGAAGTCATGGGAATAATGGGCGCAAATGCTCTTGGAAAGACAACCATGATGAAGATGATTGCGGGAGTCGAAAAGCCAGATGAAGGAACAGTTGACAAGGTGATTACAATATCTTACAAGCCACAGTATATTCCAAACGACTATGATGTCGAGGTGTTATCAGTACTTGACAAGGCAAACGGCGGCCCAATATTTGGAAGCATAGAAGAAGAGCAGATCGTCGATCCACTAAAGATAAAAAAACTGTACAACAAGTCAATCAAGAATTTATCAGGCGGAGAACTGCAAAAGGTGGCAGTTGCCACATGCCTTCTCAAAAAAGCAGACGTCTACGCACTAGATGAGCCATCGGCGTTTTTGGATGTAGAAGATAGAATTGCAATTGCCAAATTCATCCAGAGATTCGTAAGATCTTTTGCAAAATCAGCCATCATAATAGACCACGACATTCAGCTAATGGACTTGATTTCCGATACTATGGTAATCTTTGAGGGAGAGTCCGGAAAATCTGGCCATGGCACAACGGCAATGAGTAAAGCAGATGCAATGAATAGATTCCTCAATTCCTTAGACATTACATTTAGGCGGGACGAGCAGACCCTACGGCCACGAGTAAACAAGTCAGGAAGCAGGTTGGACAAGCAACAAAAAGACTCGGGCCAGTTTTACTATAAGCATTGACTCGAATGCTAAAAAAAGCACTGGAAGGTGTGCTAAATCCAACAGAGGCATCCGATCTGTATTCCGCATTTGATCAGATAGGCGACATCATCATAGTCAGGATTCCTGATTCCCTATTATCAAAGAAAAAGATAATCGGCCAGACATTGTTGGAATCGGTGCATCCTGCACGCTCGGTTTTTTACCAGAGTTCCGATGTCTCAGGCGACTTTAGGACAAGAAAGCTAGAGGTAATTGCAGGTGAAGATAAAACCGAGACTGAATACCGCGAACATGGTTGTAGATTCAAAGTGGATGTGGAAAAGGCGTTTTTCTCGCCAAGACTATCCACTGAAAGAAAGAGAATAGCTGATCTAGTCCAAGACGGGGAGGTCCTAATCAACATGTTTGGCGGAGTCGGTATGTTCTCCATAGTTGCCGCTAAGGCAAAAAACTGCACAGTGTACAATATCGACCTAAATCCGCATGCTTCCAGATTATGCGAGGAAAGCGTCAAGCTGAACAAAAAGCTCAAGGGTAAAATAATATCCATAAATGGAGATGCAGCCCAAGTTGTAAGGGAACAGCTCTGCGACAAGGGAGACAGAACCCTGATGTTGCTTCCCGAAAGATCCGATGAATTTTTAGACTCTGCTGTTCTTGCCACAAAGTCGGGCGGAATAATTCATTATTATTCACATCAGCATGCCGACAGGCGTCAAAACTCTGCCGAACTATCAAAGAAACACTTTTTGCAAGTAACGCCGGTAAAGGCAGAAACAATTGGGGGAAGAATGGTGCGGGCAGTAGGTCCTCGATACTACCAAACAGTAGTGGATGTCAAAATTACAAAATAATTATTTATCGTCAGGTAGAATAGAAGACGGCGACGACTTTGTAGTTGCCATCATGTAGCCAATCCAGGATATCACACCAAGGATTCCGCCTGCAATCATCAGTACCGATAATTGTAATACTATTGGACTCCACTCGGAGAGCATCAGCAAATACGCATAGACAAAAAACCCCCCTATGCAGGAACAAAAGATCAAAATTCCAGTCATCTTACGTCTATTCATTTAGCTGAATACTTGATTGTAAGTATATGAATCTAATATGTAAATTCGATGGCCATCAAAAAGGCATCCTCACCATCCCTATAGTATGCCTTAAGTCTCTGCTTTATGACAAATCCTATTTTTTCGTACAATCGGACTGCATCGCCGTTGCTACACCTGACCTCCAAATACAGTTCGTCGCATCTCTTTGACTTGATACCCTGGATGCATTCTTCTATGATTGCCTTGCCCAGCCCCTGCTTTCTGTACTCTTCTAATACTGCAACAGAGACCACGTGTCCCTTTTTGACAAAGCCAAGCTTTTTGAAATTTGAAAATCCATATTCTGTCTTACACATGATGTATCCTACTAGCTTGCCTTGGTGTTCTGCAACTAGGAATGCTTCCGGTAGTTCTGCTAGGAGACTCTCATAGAAATAATCTGAATAATGCTCTGGCAGAGTCTTGAGATTTATCTCCATTACAGGGATTAGGTCGCCCAGCTCGCAGTGTCGGATTATGTAATCTCCAGTCTGGTGGTTGATTATCTGCAATGTAATATTCTGGAATAATCGATATTTAACGTTAAAGCAGAATTATACAAATCAATTAATGCCCAGATTATGCTTTGACGTATGATGAGCGAGCCTACGCAAGAAGACGTAATTGCCATTGTATCGTCCGTGTTTTCCATTCAGGCAGTATCTGTAACACTTGAGAAAATGGAGTTTGAGATATCAGATTACGACTCGGAAAAGTTTGTCGGCCTCGCGCAAAGACTGGAAAAAATAGGAATTGTATGTTTTGTGCAAAAACACTCTACCAGCATAGTAATCCAGGCAAACAGACTTCCACCAGAATCGAAAAAGAAAAAATTCCTTTCGCGCGCCTGGCTACAGAGAATTCTGTTTTGTGTCGTGGTAGTATTTGCCATGATTGATGGCTACTACAAGACTATAGGTGCAAACAGCCTGACTTACATCGGAGACCCGCTTGATTTTGCTGTATTATACACGATATCGCTTATTGGTATACTTGGCGTACACGAGGCAGGGCACTTAGTTGCGGCAAGATGGCACAGAATACGCACGACTTGGCCGTACTTTATTCCTGGAATTCCCGTGTTTGGCCTAGTTCCGACATTTGGTGCAGTAATCCAATCCCGTGGCTTGATGGTTAATCGCAACATCATTTTTGATATTGCAATTGCAGGTCCCATCGCGGGCCTAGTTGTTGCTGTGTTGGTGTCGTTCTACGGTGCTTATACTTCGCCGATTTTGGAACCCAGCATTTCTGATGGAGTTGACGGCTTACGTAAGCTTGACGACAGCATTTTCATGCAGATAGCGCTCGGTGTGTTTGGAAAAGCAGGATCCGACGTTGAGGTGCTAATGTCGCCTGTGATGTTTGCGGCATGGATTGGGTTTTTGATCACATTTTTGAATTTATTACCAGCATGGCAGCTTGACGGGGGTCACATGGCACACGCAATGTTTGGCCAAAAAATCCACAGAATTGCCACCTATGCAAGTGTTGGTGTTTTGTTTTTGCTTCGATATGAGATGATGGCAATATTCATTTTGATATTTAGCATGAGAAACATGAGTGTGAGACCGCTAGATGACGTCTCGCCATTATCCAAGAACAGAAGGCTACTCTATATCATGGTAATAGCATTAGCTGTATTGTGTGCTCCTTTGCCGTTCTCAATTTGGCCCTAGAAGGATTCTTGCACCATCCGGCACAATTGATACCTTTTGTCTTGCGCCTTGGTGTTTTAGGACGTATTCCAGAGTTTCCTTGACGCCGTCAAACAATTTCATGTTTAGTTTTTTGATGTAAAATTCTGGTAAAACAGATACAATTCCTATTTGGATCTTTTTTTGAATCTCTGATATGTATAGTAAATCCTCCATCCCGTCTACATATTTTGCCGGCTTTTGCAGCCTCTCTATACTCATCCTACCTTCAATGTACTGTCGTATTGCCTCAGAGCCTATTCCTGCCCTGCACTCGCCAAGCAGAATAGCTAGGCCTTCGTCACGTATTGTGGTATAACAGTTCCAAAGCGAGCCTATGGACCTACCAAGCGTGTCGTTGCTTGCGTCCTTGCCTGTGCTGATTAGCAGGGTTCGGTGCTTTTCTATGGATTTTGCAAATGTTGCCATTGTTTTTGATATTGTACCCGTATTGGAAGGATGGCCTATTGCAATATCTGCAATTCCCTTGTTGTGTGATACAATTTCTATTGCAGAAATATCAAATGTACCTGCAAAGGACTTGGCTACTTCCATTGGTTGTGTTTCTTTTCCTGGATTAGGGAGGTTGCCTTGTCTTTTCTCATATGCGGACAGCATCTGGTCCTTGCCAAATTTTCGCAATAGTTTTGTAGATATAGTGTCAAAGCCGAACAGGCCGTCAAACTCCATTTCTCCTACAAAGACCAGATTGGAGTCAACATTTTCAATTCCTTCAAACGCCAAAACCTGACTTTCCGGAGGGAGGCTTGATCTAACTATATTCATGAATTGCTTGTCTGCAAACACTTTAGGTCTAGGGGCTGATTTTTGCGTACATTTCTCAAATATTATAGATAATGTTTTTTGGATTGCCTGGGTGTAATTTAGTACAACTAGTGTAATTGGTTTTGTTATGTCTAGTCCATCCAGTCTTTCAGATATTTGTGAGTCATCCAATACTGGAGAGTCGAGCTCGATTTTTTGGTCCAGGTTTTCTGCCTTTATATCAAGGACAACATCGGTGGCTCCATAGTTTAACCAAATTTCAGGCATAATACCCCCACAAAACAAAGCAAAATAAATCCAGTTTAGTAAATTTTGGTATGGAGTTTGTAAAAGAGTTTGCAACGTTTTTGCACCAAAACGGCATAATCAAGTTTGGCGACTATACCCTGGCAAGTGGCAAGAAAAGCTCCTACTATGTAGATTTGAGACTAGTTCCTAGCTATCCGCACCAGTTCAGGCGCATGATTAAGCACTTGCAGCGCCTGATATCAGAGCAAATCGGCTTTGATGGTATTGATTCTGTTGCGTCCGTGCCTACGGGCGGTCTAGTCATTGCGTCGTCCTTGGCATACGAGCTGGTAAAGCCTCTAGTGTATGTAAGATCACAGGCAAAGGACTATGGAACTGGCCAGCTAGTAGAAGGCATTGTTAAGTCTGGTGACAGAATCCTTCTGATAGATGATGTTGCAACAACCGGTGGTTCTATCATAAATGGAATCAAGGAGCTCAAAAAGGCAGGTGCCAAAATTACAGATGCCTATGTTATAGTAAACAGATTAGAGGGAGCTGAGAAGAATTTGTTGCAGGAAGGAGTCACTTTACATCAAATCTTTGATGTAATACAGGTTGCCAAAATTTTGCACGAGCAAAAGCTAATCGATGATTCTGTTTTGGACAAGGTAAAAAGTCAGGTCCGGTCCTAGTCGTATATCATTAGCTTTTTGTCTTCTAGGGTGTTGTGTAGATTATTTACCGAGCGGTAAACATCGGATTCCTTTTTTGCTCCGGTACATACCAATTTTCCTGATGCAAATAAGAGTACCACTGTTTTTGGGTCAAGCATCCTATGGATTAATCCAGGAAATTGCTCTGGCTCGTACATACTTCGCGGCAATATCCTAGCTGCTTGCTCTAGGTGAATTTTTCCGCCAAGATTTCCAGATGCTACTATATTTTGTACGGTTACTACTGCATTATTTTTTATTTTGATTCCACCCTTTTTTAGCTGGGCTACAACAGAGTTTACAGCTTTGACTGCCATCTCTTCTGATTTTCCTCCGGTGCAGACCATCTTGCCTGATGAGAAAATCAGAGTAGCAGTCTTTGGGCTTTTGATTCTAAATACTAATCCAGGGAACTGTTCTGGGTTCCATTCCGTGTCTGGGAATTTTTTCGTGATTTCTGTCAGATCCAGCCTTTGCTCTATTGTGGCAGAGGCGACTACGTTTTCGATTGATACTATTGGTTTTGTTTGCGGCATCTTCAGCCTTTTTGCAAAACAGCCGTATTTATACTCAAATGAATTGGCAGCTCAGTCAAATGCCTTCACATCATTTTTCAGATATAACTCTGATTCTTCATTGCGGCCAAGTTCTATTCTATTGGGACTTCTTTTATTGATTGTCCCCCCGCGTGTGATTTTTCGATGTATACAAACTCGTTAATTTTAGTGCCGTATTGGCACCATGATAGATGGATTACACCCAGATTGTGTGCAATGACTTGGAGCATTGTAGTATGGCAAATAACCTAGTCGCCACATCATGGTGCCATTTAATACTCAAAGCATGCGATTCGAGCATTTTGCCATGCATTGGATTTAGCAAAAAAAAATGGTGTCCCAATCAATGTCATATCCATACAAACGAAGACTAACGCAGGATTGAACAGTAGCACGCAAAGCAGATAAAAGATATTTCAGTCAGTCGAAAAGTAGTACTTCGAAGAATCTTCAAATTATTCGAAGTCCAAACCACCAAGTTTCAGATTCATCTAACATGTAGTTTCCTAGAATCTAACAAAATTGGGAATCATAGATTTCATTTGCCAGTATGAACAAAATTGACTACATCGTAACGGGAACAAGTGGAAAGGAAACGGTAAAGGAGAGATGTTGGGCAGAATCTCTACCAACGTAGCTCTTAATGCAGCGTATCCAATGGAATTGATAAAATAAGTGGGCCCAAAGGGCTTCGATCCCTTGGCTCACCGGTTATGAGCCGGTTACTCTACCAAGCTGAGTTATGGGCCCCTGAACAAAACAGGTTTGTGCTGTGTATAAAAGTTATAGAGATGTGCAGTAATTTTCGTAGCAGCTGTCCAGAAGATGGTTTTGTGCATCAAGTGACTTTTCTGCAATTGTCAAAATTTCGACATGTTTTTCTTCTGGAATAGTATCCAGTATTTTCTCCCATGTTGCTGCATGTCTAATATCTGCTTCCTCATGCAATCTGAAATATTCTGTTGCTGAATCTGAAGTGATATTGTAGAATTTTGCCAAGCCCTCTAGCTTTGTGTGGCTTATTTTTGGAATTTCCTTTTCAAACGCATACATAGCAGCTGCGCCTGATTCTAGTGAAGTTATTAAACTTGATAGCTCAGATACAGCCGTAGTTGTCTTTTCAAGTCCTATATAGGACTCTATGTTTTGCACGCCCAGAGATACTGCAAAATGAGCCCAAGGAGCAATATGTTCTGATTCTTCATATTGGTTTTCTTTGATTTCTGATACCATTGATTCTGGCGTGTATGGCACAATCATGCCAACAAAAGACGGAACTGCCTTTACCATTTGGAAGTATTCTTTAGAATAACCTGCAAGCATTTCTTTAGATAATTTGCCGTCTGACCACATTTGATAAAACGGGTGCTTGAGTAAGCTCTTCTGCTCGATTAGCTGATCTATTTTTTTTGTAAGTGACATGGTATTGTGGTGTTTTTGCCAATAAAAAAATCTTTACTGTCCAAAAGATTTTATGCGTTCAAGTTTGCGATGCAAACGGGCTCCTGTGGTGTAGTCCGGTCAAGCATGTCGCCCTTTCAAGGCGGAGATCCCGGGTCCAAATCCCGGCGGGAGCACCTACAACTATTAATATTGTAAACGAAGAGATCGGTCGAGTGTAGTTTTTTGGATCGAAAAAATCTGAAAATCAATCCATTACTTGACACATACAAAGAGTATATCCAAAAAATAGACAGCGCCCTTGAATCCGAATTATCACTTTATTCAAAATCAGAGTTCATGCAACCCCTCATGTACGCAATAGAGGGTGGAAAAAGAATCAGGCCACTGATATTATTGCTAGCTGCCGAATCTGTTGGTAAAGCTGATGAGCATGCATTTGCGGCAGGTTGTGCAGTGGAATTTTTACATACAGAATCAGTAATTCATGACGATATTATCGATAATGAAACCTCGCGAAGGCATAAGGATCCGTTCCATATCAAATACGGATACAACACCAGCATCCTTACTGGTGATTTTGTCTTGGGATTAATCCTGAATATTTCATCTCGACTAAACAACCCAAGAATCACAAAAGACCTGGCAAATACTGCAATGCTCATGAGTGAAGGTGAAGTGTTAGAGACGATGCTGGAGACAAGCCAAGATCTTACATTTGATGACTATCTCAAGGTTATAGAATACAAAACCGCAACAGCATTTGAGGTATCTTCAAGGCTCGGTGCAATTATCGGTGGTGGAAACGAGGACCAGATCGTTGCACTATCGGAATATGGACGAAACATAGGAATTGCATATCAAATCCGAGACGACCTAATTGACTGGAAAAATGAGGACAAGCTATTCAACCTACTAGTAAAGCGAAGCATGGACCCGCGTGACATTTTCAATCATATGGAAAAAATGCTGAAGGATTATGCTGGAAAAGCTGCGGCCAGTCTTAGAATAATTCCAGACAATGATGCAAAGTCTCACTTGGAGTATTTGCTAAGACTGACTACTTTGAAATTGTAAGCGCGGTATCCAGTATTGGTACTGCATTCTTTGTGAATTCTATAATTGGGTCTGGATAGACTCCTATTCCGATTAGAAATATTATAGAGAATATCATTACACCGATGATTGCCTTTGGTTCCTTGACCTTTTTCTCAGTCTCACCTTCAAAGTACATCTTTCGTATGATCCAACCATAGTAAGCCAGAGACAATGCAGAGTTGAGAACACCCGCTATTGCAAGCCAGCCTGCCCACGCCGGAAGTCCAGTCTCTAGCGCAGAGCCAAAGAGAATCAGCTTGCTCCAAAATCCTGCAGTCGGTGGTACACCTGCCAGTGCCAATATTGATATGACCAGACCTATCGATGTGATTGGCATCTTTCTGCCTAGGCCCTTGAGTTTATCGATATTTGTTATGCCAATTGTAGTAACAATGCCTGCAATTGCAATGAATGCTGCACCCTTCATGACAGAGTGATTCAAGACATGGAACAATGATCCCTGAATGCCAAGTGATGTAAACGGAGCAACTGCCAGTCCAATCAATATGTAGCCGGCATGACCTATACTGGAATACGCAAGCATACGTGAAATGTTCTTTTGCATTATGGCTGCAATGTTTCCAACAGTCATTGTCATTACTGCAATTACACCTAGTGCAAATGTCCAGTCTAGCTGCAGTGCTATAGTACCCATTATGATTACTCGAAGGGCGGCTGCAAATCCTGCCTTTTTGGTTCCAGCTGCTAACAGTGCAGTGATTGTTGGGGGCGCACCCTCATAGGTGTCTGGAAGCCACATGTGGAATGGGACTAGACCCATCTTGAATCCAAATCCTGCAATGAACATACCTACTGCCAAGAGGGCAAGCGGCATCATTGAAGGATCTAGATTTGCAAGGCCCATCATGACCTCGCCAATGTTTGTCGAGCCAGTCAGACCATACACTATAGAAATTCCATAAATTATAATTGCAGAAGACAATGCGCCGAAGAGGAAGTACTTGAGTGCCGCCTCGTTTGAGCTTGGATTCTTTTTCATAAATCCAGCCAAAACATATGTTGGAATTGACATTAGCTCCCATGCTACAAAGAGCATTACTAGATCAGTAGAATATGCAACTAACACCATTCCTATTGTGGATAATAATATCAGAGAATAGTAGACTGGAGGATGAGCTTGTCCACGCATGAAATTAAACGAGCCTGCAGTTGTGATTATTGCGACAATTAGCATTGCTATTGCGAACAGGCCGCTAAAGGAGTCATTTGCAAGAACATCTGCAGAAAATACCGCTGCTGGAGGAAGCTGGCCTGAGACTATCTCGTATGCAACATAGCCAATTGATGCTATCAGTGCACCAAATGCAATTGCCGCATAAAACGAGTTCGACCCCTTTTCCTTTCGTATTACGGATATAACTGGGAGAATCATGCCGATTGAACCCAGTATTGCAATCAGGACAATTGGAGTTGATGTGATTTCTATCATAGTATATCTCCTACAAGAACAGGAACAATACTACGAATAGTATTCCCGCTCCAAATACGTAAAGATAAGACTGTACCACGCCGGTCTGGGCCTTTTGCACTACTTTGGCGCTCCAGCCGACGGACTTTTCAAAGCCGACGTTAAGGCCCAAGTCGATTGCATATCTCTCAAAGTATCTCCAGATTCCTCTTGCAAGCCATAGTGGTGCCACTACAAAGCACCAGTAAACTATCGCATTGAGGTACCATCTATTCAGCAAAGTCTTATGAATTGCATAAAAGAAAATGTTAGAGTTCACAAACTTGACTGGGTCTACAAATCTTCCAATATAGAAGACATATCCCAAAGATATTCCAATTCCAAATGCTGCAAGCGATGCCATCAGTGCAACTGGGTTGATTCCCTCCAAGAATGACGGCAGTATGCTTTCTTCATTATGTTCTGGTACCAGGCCGTGTTCTGCCTCGATGTTGAATGTGTGTCCCAAGTATTCTGTGAATAATTCATGGATGCCGTGTTCTGCGGACAATCCAACTATACCAATGCCAATTGTCAGCACCGCTAGAATTCCATATGGAGCCCACATGGAGAGGCTTGCCTCGTGGACGTGGTGACCTTCTTTTTCCATGTGCTCAATGTGCTTGGATTTATCTCCAAAGAAGACCATTCCAATCATTCTTGTAGTATAGAAAGTAGTAATAACTGCAGTCAGTACTGCAATTGCAAATAACGGCATTGCCCAAGTGTTGCCAGACTCGTACACTGCGGCAAAGATTGCATCCTTGCTCCAAAATCCAGTCGTGATAAATGGAGCACCCATCAGGCCTAGGCCTGCAGCCCACATGAACGCATATGTCTTTTTCATATGCTTTCGCAGTCCTCCCATGTCTGTCATGAATCTGGATCCCACCACATGGAGTAATGAGCCGGCGGCCATGAAGAGTGATGCCTTGAACATTGCGTGTGAAATAAGATGGAAGAATCCGGCGGTGTAACCATCAACGTACTGGTGCGATAGACCAGCAACACCCATTGCCATCATCATGAAACCGATTTGCGAGCCAGTAGAGTATGCCAGTACTTTCTTTATTTCTGGATTTACCATTCCTTGCGTAGCCAATAGTATTGCGGTGATTCCTCCAACCCAAGCAATTACTTCAAAGAATTGGTCTAGTGCAAATCCGGCAGCAGCCAATGCAAAGAAAAGCGGTCCAATTCTTGCAACCAAGAAAACACCTGCCTTCACCATTGTTGCCGCGTGAATCAGTGCAGAAACTGCGGTTGGGCCTGTCATTGCTTCTAGTAACCATTCGTTTAGTGGGAATTGCGCAGATTTTCCGATTGCGCCTCCAAATAGCAAAACAGCTGCTGGTACCAGCAAGCCTTGTGCTTGCATCGCACTAGCCCATGCAGTGTCGTTCATTAATTCTCTGAATCCAAATGTGCCTGCAAATGCGAAAATCAAGAACATTCCAGCTAGCATCATGATGTCGCCGACCTTGGTCATGATGAATGCCTTCATACCTGCGTGTGTCGGCGCATAATACTCTTGTAATCCCAGTACGGTTCTTCCCTGAACGCCGACATGGTCCTTGTGTTTGTCCCTATACCAGAACGAAATCAGTGCGTATGATGCAAGTCCTACGCCTTCCCATCCAAAGAACATCATTAGTAGGTTATCAGACAATACGATGATCTGCATCGAACCAATAAAGAACATCATCCAGAACCAGAATCGAGTAATGTCCTTGTCGCCTTTCATGTATCCAGTGCTGTAAACCATTATCAAAAATGAAATCCACCCAACTACATTTGCCATTATTACAGCTAGTGGGTCAGCTAGCACTCCTGCTTTGATTCCAATTGTTGAGATCCAGTTTACCTGGTCATGCACTTCGTGTGCTTCTAGTGCACCAGGCAAAAGTGTCGCAGCAGAAATTGCACTCATCAAAGCAAATCCTACTGCTACCCATCCAGTACCACGTTGTGTTGCTTTTCCGACTGCCGGAATAATTAGAGCTGCGATAAATGGTAAAATCCAGACAAGCCATGCACTTGTTGGCGCAAAGTCTGGCAAAAAGCTCAGCATGCTAGCGTCAGCCATTATACGCCAAGCACTCCTTTCATGTATGGGATGATATCCTCAAAGAACAAGTCTGGGTATATGCCCACCACAATAGTAAATCCAGCTAGAACCATCATTGGAGCAGTCATGTACCAGCTTGCCTCCTTTACGTGTGAAAGGTGCTCTGGTAGTTTTCCAAAGAATACTCGCTTTAGCATCCAGAGCATGTAAGACATTGTAATTACTGTGGCAACGAGTCCCAATCCAAATGTGATGTATCGTAGCGTTGCGCCACTTGCGGCATTTTCTTTGACTGCTGTGTCTAATGCACCGGCAAACAAAGTCCACTCACCCATGAATCCACTCGTTGGTGGAACTCCGGCAATTGTTAGTGCGCCAATTACGGCACAGACTGCAGTGATTGGCATTTTTCCTGCAAGCCCTCCAAGTTTTGTCATGCTTCGCGTGCCACACTGCACAATCAGAATACCTGCAGTCATGAAGAGGAGTGCTTTACCCAAGCCGTGGGTCACATACATGAACTCTGCTCCCGCAAGTCCTAATGTGGAATACGAGCCTATTCCAAATAGGATGTAGCCCATCTGGCTTATGCTGGAATATGCCAATAATCGCTTGATGTCATCTTGCATTAGTGCCATTGCACCTCCGTAAATCATAGTGATAAGACCCCAGATGTGGAGCCAGATTGCCATTTCTGCATACGTGTTTGGCAAAAATTCGATAATTAATCTGAAAAGACCATATGCACCAATTCCGATCATTGCAGGAGACAGCAGTGCACTAATTGGTGTGGGGGCTGCTCCGTGGACATATGGTAGCCAAATGTGGTAGATAAAGGCCGCAAGCTTGACTGAAAGGCCAAGTACTATAGCTATTGCAGAAAGCATCAGGACATCTTGCGGGATTTTTGCCTCCGATATTGCCGCAAAGTCAAAGCTTCCAATGGATAATCCAATTGTCAAAAATCCTAACAACAACACAACTGCGCCAACATGGGTCCAGAACAGGAACATCAGGGAAATTCTTCTTCTAGGTCCGTCACCCCAGAATGCAACTAGGAAGAAAGCCGGAATCAGCATGACCTCAAAGAAAATATAGAATTGGATGAGATTTGTTGCAAGAACTGTACCAAGCATGCCCATAACAAATACCAGATACAGTGCAAAGTACAGACCGGACTGCTTTTTGACATATTTGTTCATCTCAGAGGATTCTACCATTGCAGTTGTCTGTCCAGAGCCAGAGTTAGTGTGGTGGAAGTGTTCTTCGTACATTTCATGGAACTTGTGCAACATGTATGGTTTGGAGTATAGTGCCAATACAGTACTTAGAACATAGATGATTACTGCAAACGGAATTGCAAGACCGTCCAGCTTGAATCCAAATTCTCCAAAGAGTTTGGTCCAGACATAGTGCTCTTCATAGCTTCCAGATAGCGACACTTGTATGACTAAAAATGTGCAATATAGCAACAGTCCAAAGGTAAACCAGGTTGCGGCGTTTGGACCCATCTTTCTGCCCAGAATATATGCTATTGGTGACAATAACAAAGGCAGGAAGACTGCCTGAAGAAGTGCGTATTCCATTACCCTTTCAGGCTCCTAAATTCTGCAATATCGACATTCTTGTACATGCGATATGCTACGATGATTAGTGCAAGTCCCACTGCCACTTCGGCTGCGGCAATGGCAATTGAGAATAATGCAAATGTCTGTCCCTGGCTGTTTGGTAGGAATCTACCAAATGCTACGAGATTCAGGTTTGCTGCGTTTACAATCATTTCTACTGCAAAGAGCATGCGGATTGCGTTTCGCTTTACAGAGATTCCATAAATTCCAATTGCCAGTAATGCAATCGATACAATTACAAAGTCAAGCATTGTGTTGGTCATTTGTCAAATCCTCCCTTCTTGCCAAAGTCAGCGCGCCTATTACGGATGCAGCCAAGATGAATGCCATTAGTATGAGTGCGGGCCAATAATACGTCAAAAAGTCAGCACCAATTGATCTAAAGTCAACTGGTGGCTCATCGGTGGTAACGGTCTTGATGCCAGAGCTCAGTATTACTGCACCAAGGCCTATCATCAACGAAAGCATCAGGCCTATGCCCGCATAGCGTCTTCGTTTATCTTCGATTTTAATGAAAATTAATTGTCGTCGTACCAGCATTACTGTAAATAGAATCAGTACCGCGATAGAGCCAATGTACACTGCAATTTGGAACATTGCGACAAACGGCGAATCCAGTAACAAAAAAAATCCCGCAATTCCACCAAGTGTTCCCATCAATGCAATGGAACCATAGATTAGTGATCTTAACTCAAGTGCTGCAATTGCAGAGCCAATTGTGATTACTGCCAGACCAAGGAATACCGCATCAGCCATGTGTGGCACCTCTTGGGTTGTCAAATTTCAGCTCGACGTCTTGTGCAATGTTTGGCTTTACTTGTAGTTGGGCTGGTGTGTAAATTAGGCCCTCTTTAGTAAATGATGATAATTCATAGTCGTTAGTCATGTATAACGCATAGAATGGGCATGCATCCACGCATAGACCGCAGAAGACGCACTTGCCATAGTCGATTTGCGGCATGATTGCCTTTTTGTTTTGTTTCCAGTCCTCTTGGACCTTGACCATTGCAATTGCCTCCGCAACTCCTTCGCATGCAATAGAGCACAGCTGGCATCCGGTACAGTGGTCATGGAAGAGCATGTGTCGTCCCTTGTAGCCCGCAATCCCAACCCCGGTGTTTGGATCGTATTGATAGCCATCTCCGACCATCTTTAGTTTTTGTTCAGGATATCGTAGTGTGAATCTCTTGACTGCTAGGTGCTTGATTCCAGAGTTTAGTGCTTTGATGATTCCAGTTGCTGTTCCCATTATAAGATTCCCTCCGGACCTAGTACCCCAGCGTAAACCAAGGCGAGTGCTATAAAGATGTTAACGAATGCAAGTCCGATCAGTTTGTACCAACCAATGTGCAAAAGCAGATCAATTCTGATTCTCGGGAATACGCCTCTTGGCAGCAATATGAAAAAGATAACACCGACTACTTTGACTACAAACCACAACGCGTCATTGAGCATCTGCTGATCTAAAAGTGGTAGGCCTGGGAATCTAGCAGTGATCGGTCCCACGTTGATTCCTTCCTCGATTATTTCTTCTGGGAATGGTGGCCAAATGTTAGGTCCACTCCATCCACCTAGGAACAACACCACAAAGAGTCCAGCAAATGCATACAGCTTCAGGTACGATCCTAGTTGCACCAACCCGTACATCATGCCGGAAAACTCTGTTAGCCATCCTGCGACAATTTCGCTTTCTGCCTCGGGTAGGTCAAATGGAATTCGCTCCAACTCTGCCAGCATTGCTATGAAGAACACGATTGCGCCTATTGGCAAAAATATTATCCACCAGAATGTGTACTGGGACTCTACGATTTCAGTCAGGTTTAGTGTGCCAGTTAATATGACTACGCCCAAGACTGACAAAATTAGTGGGATTTCAAATGATACCATTTGGTGCAGCGCGCGAATTCCTCCAATGAATGGAAACTTGCTGTTAGCAGACCATGCTGATAATACCGTGATAACAGGGAAGAATCCAATTATTGCAAAGACTGTCAATAATCCAACGTCGGCGTCTGCTACTACCCAGCCACCTCTAGCTGCAGGAATTAACGATACAAATGCAGCTGCCGTCCCGACAAACAAGACAGGTGCCGCCCAGAATATTGGCTTGTCTGCTTTTGCCGGTATGATGATTTCCTTTGATAACAGTTTGATTCCGTCACTCATTAATTGTAAAATTCCTTCTATTTTTCCGCAATAGAAAGGACCGACACGAAGTTGGAGCTTGGCAAGCATTTTTCTTTCGATAAAAATGGTTCCTGCCGCAAGCAATGCCGCAAACCCAAACCCAGGAAATGCAACAATTCTGAAAAGTTCAGTTTGCAGCAGAGATTTTATCAGTGGGATTTGTCTTGACGGGTCTGCAAGAATTGTCAGCGCCAAATATGGGTCAAGTAGTCTTGTTCCAATCACAGGCAATTCCAAATAGAACAGCATCACCTGGATAAACGGCAGTCCTACCAGAGTAACAAGTGTGATTGTCCAAAAAACATTGTCTGTAAGAGATTTTATGAAATAACTTAGTCGAAATTTTGGCGCAATTGTAGACATTTTATCTGTCAGCCTCCACCGGCCAATAGTTCAAGCTCCAATACACCGCCGGCATGTTTCCTAGCTTTTCGCCCTTTAGCAGGTATGGCATGCAAATAAGATTTCTAAACGAGCCCACACTCATCTTTACTCTGTATGGTTCTGGCTGACTTTTAGATACAATATAACATCCCAGTGAGCCACGGCCAGACTCTACTCTCTTGTAGACTTCGTCGTTTCCACCCTTTGGGTTTGGCTTTAGCTTGACTCGAACAGAGCCAGACTTTGGCATTTTTTGCAGAGCCTGGCGAATGATATTGCAGGATTCCAGCATGTCGAGCCATGGAATCTTGGAGCGTGCATATGCATCTCCTTCCTTGAGTGTGTTTACCTTGATGTCAAGTTCTCCATATGCATCGTACGGCTCTTTTACTCGCAAGTCATAGTCAACACCGCTTGCACGCAATGTAGAGCCAGTTGTTCCTAGTCGTATTGCGTCCTCTCGGGAAAGTTTTCCTGCGTCGCGGGTTCTTGAAATCAGAATTGGGTTGTCATAAAATATTGCACCGTATTCTTTGATGCGTTTTTCAAAATAGTTGACTCTCTTTAGTAACATGTCCTCAAAGTTTGCTGGAACATCGTTTCGAATTCCACCAGGTATGAAGTATGAGTGTGTGACACGAGCTCCGGTCATTTTTTCTAGCATGTCTATGTAGAGTTCCCTGTCACCTGCAGGCCACATGAACATTGTAGAGTGGCCCAAAAAGATTCCATAGATTGCAAGCCAGTATTGGGTGTAGACGCATCTGTTAAGCTCTGATGCGATGACTCGCAGGTATTTTGCTCGCTCCGGCACTTCAATTCCCAACAATTCCTCAACGCCAAGGCAGTATGGGTACAATACATTGCAAGAGTCGTGAATTACCGGCCTCTCTAGGTGTGGAATGTTTTGAATGTAATTTCGGTATTCGGCCATCTTCTCCTCTCCCCTGTGCACATAACCAGGATCAGGTTCTGCAGAAACGATATAGTCGCCGTCAATTTTGACAATGATTCTCATGTGCCCAGATCCTGGGTGTTGTGGTCCTACGTTGAGCGTCATGATTCGCTCGTCTACTTTTTCCATTTGCAGGCCTGGTGGTAGTGAAGTACTCATTTTATCGTCCCTTTAGTTTGAAGTCTTTTCGCATTGGTGGCAAGTCCGCCCAGTCTTCTGGGAGGAGTAATCTGCGATTATCTGGATGACCATCAAAGTAAACGCCAAGCATCTCAAAGCATTCACGCTCATGAAATTCTACACTGTAGAAAATATCCCTGAGGCTTGGAAGTTTGGTGCTATCGGATCCCGGATTTGGGTTATCCTCTCTTGGAGCCCTAGTTGCCAGGGTCAGAACCTGATTTGCAAGTTCTGGGTCCGTATAAGAGCCTAAATGATAAACAACTTCAATTTCCTTTTCTTCTGGATAGTCAACGCCTGTAACGGCCTCGGCGTGGTCATAGTGCATCTCATCATGAAGGAATTTTGCCACATCCAGTACGTCTTCTTTTGATACTTTGATGCGGACTCTGTTCTCTTTTACAAATTCAATTTTTGTCTTTGAGCCAAACTTTTTTTCAATCTTATCTGCTATTGATTTTTCAAACTTTGGGAGATCCTTTACTAACTCTGATTGTGCTACTGGTTTTGTTTCTTGTGAGCTCATTTAGCATTACCTAGCCTTTAGCCTCTTAATTTTCTCTTGTAGTAACATGCATCCCTGAATTAGGGTCTCAGGTCTTGGAGGGCAACCTGGTACGTACACATCAACTGGTAAAATTCCATCAATTCCAGGTAAGACATTATACGAATCAAAGTACAGTCCGCCGGTGATTGCGCAGGCTCCCATAGCAATTACATACTTGGGCTCTGGCATTTGGTCATAGACTAGTCTTAGTCTTGGTGCCATCTTTCTCGTGATGGTTCCCTGTACTACCACAAGATCACATTGGCGTAGCGATCCGAACGCCTCGATGATTCCAAATCGCTCTACATCATATCTTGGGCTGGATGCAGCACCAAATTCAACACTACAACAAGCAGTTTCAATGTGCACAGGCCACAAAGACCAGAGTCTACTCCAGTTAATTGCGTATCCTAGGGGTTGATCAATAGCTTTGACTAGAACATCGCCTAGCTTGCCTACAAAGACATTTGCGTTTTGTGGTGTGAGTAGATCTTTTAGCAATTTAATCCCTCACCAGGTTTTTGCGTCCAAGTAATATTAAGACTACCAAATATTTCTCCTCTTTGACTGGTACAAAGCAAAAGCCATAGCTGCAAACATTATTCCCAAAAATGCGATTATTGGCAAAGTCGCAGTCTTGGGCAGATTCAAAAGTGAGCTGCCCCATGCATACAGAAATATTGCCATCACATCAAATACTACAAACATTAGAACATACGCATAATACTGCATCATAAAGTGGGTTCTTCCCTCTCCCTTGGGTACTTGACCTGCTTCCATCGGGAGGAACTTGACTGGATTGCTGAGTCGTCTAGGTGAAATCATACGCGATATCAAAAGTGCGGGACCTACAGCCACGATGGCAAAGCCAAACATCAGAAGAACATGACTATAGCTAGCCGCATATTCCCCAACCAAATCAGCTTGACACCCGATTGTTAATATAAAAAGCTATGTAAAGAATTCAATAAATTTTTGCGATCAAAAATTAATCTTGACATCATTGATATATCGCATTTGGTTTTTTTTATTCATGGTAAATGTAGGCGAAAAGGCTCCAGAGTTTGAGCTGGTAGACACCGATCTAAAAATGAGAAAGCTCTCCGAGTTTAAGGGCAAAAAAGCAGTTCTGTCATTTTTTGTTGCCGCAAGCTCTCCTGTGTGTACCAATGAAATGTGTACTTTCCGGGACAGATGGGGCGAGATCTCTGCGCTTGGCGCTCAAGTAATTGGAATCTCAAATGACGGTCCATTTGCAAACAAGGCGTTTGCAGAAAAATTCCATTTAAACTATCCAATACTTGGAGACTACAAGTCAAAGACCATACGAGATTATGACATACTAATGCCAGACCTCCTACATGTAAAAGGATACGATGCAGCAAAGCGCTCTATCTTTGTAGTGGATGAAAATGGCACAGTATCATACAAGTGGGTCTCTGATAATCCATTGGTGGAGCCAAACTACCAAGAGATAATTGATTTCCTCAAGAAAGGAAACTAAATTCTTCTTTATTCTATTTCTGCTAGGATATCATTTTTTGCAACAGATGCCGTAGGCTTTACCTTGATTTTCTTGATGGTGCCGTCCTTGTGCGATTTTATTGATACCTGCATCTTCATTGATTCCAAAACGCAGACGACATCACCCTTTTTGACGCTATCACCCTCGCTTACATTAACAGAGACTACTTTGCCTGGAATTTGACTGTGCAGTGCTGTTTGTGCGTCGCCGGAGTCTTCTCCGCCAGAATTCTTGTAGACAATCTCGTTTAGAGAGTGATGCATGTTTACTGTAAACGGAGTACTATCAACTACCATCTTCATATGTGCAGTCCCGGCGTCCAGATACTTGACAGTGTGGACGTGGGAATCGAGGACAAATTCTATTCCTCGAGTGTTCATTTTGAGAATTTTGAGTGTGTGTTGTTTGTCGTTTATTTTGATGGTGTAATCAGATTCGCCTGTTTTTTGCAGGATATGGCCCTCAAATGCCGCTTCAATGTCTGCTATTTTGTATTCCATGATTATCTTCCATCCATGTGGCTCTTCCAGCGTGGGCTTGGAGCACTTGATGATTTTACTCTGCTTCTAAAGAATTCAGAGTGGATAATGGCACCCGCAATTGCGGCATGTTGCTTTTGCTTTTGGTCTTCTTTGATGTCTTGTACTAGTTTGTCTATTATTCCATATCGCTTCAAAAAGTCAGTGGAAAGATTTCCCTTTTTGTATTCTTCTGTTTTTAGTATGGTCTTGTACAGCGGTATTGACGTCTCTACGCCTTGGATGTAAAAGTCGTTTAGTGCGTTTATCATTCGAACTCGTGATTCCTCAAAAGTTTGGCCCCATGTGATTAGTTTTGCCATCAGCGAATCATAAAACGGCGAGACTGTGCATCCAGGATATAGGTATGTGTCACATCTAACGCCAGGACCAGACGGTATTGTAACATCCGGAACTGGGCCCGTCGATGGCGCAAAGTCTAAGAACGTGTCCTCTGCGTTGATTCTGCATTCAATTGCATAACCATTCATGTGTAAGTCTTTTTGCTTAAACGGCAACGGCTCACCGTTTGCAATGTCTAGTTGCAGTTTTACCAAGTCCAAGCCAGAGACCAGCTCCGTGATTGGGTGCTCTACTTGAAGCCTTGCGTTTATTTCAATGAAATAGAAATCGCCATTGTCTGCTCGGAGGAATTCTGCAGTACCAAGGTTGGTATAGTCTACTGCCTCTGCTGCCTTTACCACAAGTTCGCCTATCCGGTCTCTTGTCTTTTGGTCAACTACTGGTGATGGGGTCTGCTCGATTAGTTTTTGGTTGCGTCGCTGAATTGAGCACTCTCTCTCAAAGATATGCACCGCATTTCCATGCTTGTCTCGCGCCATCTGGTATTCAATGTGCCTGATTTTTTCTAGGAATTTCTCAACTAGGATTGCAGACTTGCCAAATGCCGCAATGGATTCGCCAGTTACTGTCTCGTATGCTTCCCTGAGTTCCTTGTCGTTGTTGACTAGTCTGATTCCTCTTCCTCCTCCGCCATATACTGATTTTAGCAAAACCGGATATCCAATTTCATTCGCAATGTCTAGTGCCTCCTCGACATCCTTGACTAGGTCAGGACTGCCAGGAACTGTCGGCACCTTTGCCTTGAACATTGCTGCCTTGCAACGCATTTTATCACCGCAGAGATCCATTGAGGCAGCTGATGGTCCAATGAAATTGATCTTGTTGTCCTCACATAGTTGTGCAAAGTCAGAGTTTTCTGAGAGGAATCCATAACCAGGGTGAACCGCATCAGAGCCAGACTTTAGTATCGCATCAAGAATTCTTTCTTGGTTGAGATAGCTCTCTCGAGGAGCTGCTTTGCCGATATAGAATGCCTCGTCTGCCTTTTTGACATGGAGTGAGTTGTAATCTTCATCAGAATATACCGCAACTGTCTTGAGTCCAAGTGCCTTGCACGTTCGAATTACACGTAATGCTATTTCTCCCCTATTTGCGATTAGAACTTTTTTTATCATAGTATCACAGGTTTATGTTTCCATGTTTTCGAGGAAGCTGTTTGTCTCTCTTGTTTGCAAGCATTTCAAGTGCCTTGATCAACATCGGTCTGGTTTGGGCAGGGTCAATTACTGCATCTACAGATCCTGTCGATGCTGCAACATACGGATTTGCAAACTTTTCATTAAATTCAGCTGTTAATTGTTTTTTGAGCTCGTCTGGGTTTTTGGCATTGTCAAGATCTTTTTTGTTCATGATTTTTACTGCGGCCTCTGAACCAAGTACGGCAATCTGTGCAGTAGGCCACGCATAGTTAATGTCGGTTCGAAGGTTTTTGCTTCCCATGGCAATGTATGCTCCGCCATATGCTTTGCCAATTACTAGTGTGATTTTTGGAACTGTGGCTTCGCAGTAGGCATAGAGAAGCTTACTTCCATGTCTGATTATTCCGTTGTGTTCCTGGTGGGTTCCAGGCATGTAGCCTGGCGTGTCCACAAATGTGATAATTGGAATGTTAAATGCATCGCAGTACCTAATGAAGCGTGAAGCCTTGTTTGAAGAATCTATGTCTAGTGCGCCTGCCAGAGACATAGGCTGGTTTGCCACAATACCCACAGTTCTACCGTTCATTCTTGCAAATCCAACAATTACGTTTTGCGCAAATAACTCATGGACCTCAAATAATTGGTTGTTGTCCACAATGGAGAGAAGTATCTCCTTCATGTCGTATGGTTGAAGCGAGTTTTCAGGAATTTTGTTTATCAAGTTGTGATCTGTCCTGTTCGGATCGTCGTCGGTTACAACGTGTGGCGCTTCTTCTGTGTTGTTTGACGGAATGTATGAAAGTAGAGTCTTGATTTTATCAAAACAATCGTATTCATTTTTTGCGACAAAGTGAGCAACACCTGACTTGGTTCCGTGTGCCATTGCGCCTCCAAGATCCTCAAAAGATACTTCCTCGCCAAGAACAGTCTTTACCACTTCTGGACCTGTCACGTACATCGTTCCTTCCTTTTCCACCATTATGACAAAGTCAGTCATCGCAGGAGAATACACCGCACCGCCAGCAGAAGGTCCAATGCTTGCAGTGATCTGCGGGACGACGCCAGATGCGAGCTCATTGTGATAAAAGATATCTGCAAATCCATCAAGACTCAATATTCCTTCCTGAATTCTTGCACCACCAGAGTCAGCAATTCCTATAATTGGGCAGCCTGTTCGCACCGCATGGTCCATTAGTTTTGTAATTTTTTTGGCGCCCATCTGTGATAGTGTGCCGCCAAGAACTGTAAAATCATACGCAAAGACAAAGACCTGTCTACCATTGATGGTGCCATAGCCAGTGACGACACCATCGGTAAAGAATTTCTTTTTCTGCATGTCATATTCGTAATAATGGTGAGTTGTTAGCGCATCAATTTCCGTAAAGCTTCCTTCATCCAATAAAAGATGGATTCTCTCTCTGGCGGTGAGTTTTCCCTTTTCATGCTGAGCCTTTATTCTGTCCTGACCTCCGCTTGCAAGCGCTGTCTTTTGCTTTTCTAGAAATTTTTCAATTTTGTCAGTGTGCATGTAAGACCCCGCAACAACTGACCAAGATAAACTCTATATTAATTTTAGAACGTGATGGTATTGAAAATGCCTGATCGGGCTTTGTTAAAATTATTCCCGGATTTTGTCCCTGCCGCCCTTGGCAGTTCTAAAGACATTCATTCCGATGTTGTAATTTTCGTATAATGTCTCTAGTTTTTTGAGGTCTTCCTCCGCCTGCTTGATTTGGCTAGGGGTTGCCTCTGGGTCAACTCGCAATCTTTCCAGATCCTCTTTCTTTTGCTTTACCATGTCACCCACACCCACCTCATAGTTTGATGTTCCCTTGAATTCGGGGCTCAGAACGTACTGAGGATTATACGGAGGAATCTGGTATGTGATCCCTTCTTTTTTTGTCTCGATCTGGGTGTCAGTCAATGTATAGTTCTCTTTTGCGCTTAAATTTTAAGATTTAGCAGTGAATAGTTCTTTTTTACGGCATTTTGATAATCCAAAAACGATTCCTGCGAGTTGCCACACTTTTTGCACACACACAATTCTGAGACCCTGTTTCGATCACAGTCGTCTGCAAACTCGCACTTTGCGCACCCTGCAGGGCCTCCGCATATGACACATTTTAGTTCCTTTACCTCTTTTTCTGCACATTTTTCGTGCTTGACCCCAATTCCCTTTGCCCACAGGCCAATCTCGTTTACCTCGATTTTCTGGTTGCATACAATACAAGTTCCAGGGAACTTCATCGGGATTTTACGCCAGCTCATTTTATCAGATCAATCTCTTTTTGGATTACCTCGGAATATTCAGGGTTGACTTCGAGTTCTAGCTTTTTGTTTTTGATGCAAAACAAAATGTACGGCAGATAATGTGTCGCAATCGTACTGGTGGATACATGGAATCTCTTCGCAAGATTTGCTCCAAGCGATTTGATTACCTTGCCGTCCCATCTCAGTTTGTTCAAAAGCGGCCACGACAAATTGTACTGCGAATACTGCACCGACATGCCCTCAGAATATAATTTCAGCAAAATATTATCCAGATATCGGAGAAGTCGCCATTCCTGCGTTTTCATTATTTTGCCATACAGCATATCTGCCTCAGATATCACATCTAATAGTCGAGCCATGTCATGGTTTGGAATGTTGCTGGTCACTATACTAGAATAGAATCCATTGATTTTCTCTCGCGGATCAATTCTCAAAGAATACAAAACACTTTGAGCCTCTTGTGGTGTTTTTGCCTTGAAAAACGCAGTGATGCCAGCCTCTACGTCTAGTGCCTCAAACGATTTTTCAGTCATTACATCGAATCCACCAAGCTGGGCCTGCGCCATGTTCAATAATGAGCGAATGTCTCCCTTACAGTCCACAATTATTTTGATTATGGTTCCAGGCGAGAGTTTTGCTCCCTCTTCTTTGAGGGCCTTATTCAGGTATAATCCGAGTAGCCGCGGTGGGACAGGCTTGAAGTTGACGGTCTTTGCTGTTTTTTTGATGTTCTTCATTTTGTCAGAATCATCAGAGTTTGCTGCAAGAATTATCGGAATGGTTGGCTCTTTGAGAATTTTGATCAATGCTTCTACCCCCCCAAAGTCAGACCTGCCATGAATTCCATCCACTTCGTCGACAAATATCATTGGCTTGCCAAGCAAGCTGGTACTTCCAAGCAGTGGCGATAACAAGTCCTCAATGTTTGACTTGTTACGGACATCGCTTGCATTCATTCCTATTAGATCATATCCAAATTCCTTGGCAGCTAAATGCGCAAGCGTTGTCTTTCCTATTCCTGGTGGACCCACAAGTAAAATTGGCTTTGCACCTACCTTCCATTTTGTAAGCCACTCGACAAAGGATTTGCGAGATTCCTCGTTTCCAACCATGTCGATTATTTTCTTTGGCCTATGTTTTTCAGACCACATCATAGCTTATCACCTCGGAAGTTTTGCGGAAAATTCCGACCACAGGTCTGCCTTGTCAAGCTGATTATACCAGTACTGGTTGTAGTGCTCTACAGTCAAAAACAAAAACTCCAAAAATTCCGTATGCGAAAAATCCTTCGGGAGTAACTCCAGTGCAAGTCTTGCGTCGGACAGGTATAGTTCACTTTTCTTCATCGTATTTTCAAAGCCCTTTTTGACGTCATTTGTCAGCAATGAATAGTATAGTGGCCATGACGGGACCTTTACAAATTTGTTTTTAATCGAGTCCTCGATTTCATTTCCACACCCTACCCCCTCTGCAGCTCTCGCCATTCCCAAATAGAATATCTCACCCAGTGGGTTCTTGGATAGTGCCATGTTGCGTCCAGCAGTACCCATCACTGCTCGGTATTTTTTGTAGCACTGGTTCATCTGCTCTTCGGTAATTTTTGTCGGTGTGCTTTTGAGTTTGGTGTCAATGTATTGGCCTAGTCTTGCATCGCGAAATCCTTCCTCGAATTCCCGTAAAACTTCCTCGCCTCCTTTTGCGATTTTATCTCTCGCAAGCTTCAAAATGTATGGATTCATGAGCTTGTAGTCATCCAGATATTCCAAGTCCTCGTCCTTGTCGACTATTCTATCCATTGGCTCAGAGAGGTCAATTGCTATTATGTGTCCGTCAACTAGGTTCTGTCTCATTTGCGCAGATTTTGTGTTGGTGTATTCAGCTGCCGCATCATACAAGGAGCAAAACACTGGTAGTGTCATTTTTACAAAATTAGAGTTTAAAATGCGCAAAACCCGGTCTTTGAGAATTTCTGGATTTTCAAGCTTTGATTTGATTTCAGGAATCTGCGAATCCTGTAGTATTATTTCCTCAGAACACACCTCTTGCGCAAACGCCTTTTGCGTGGATGCAGGAGAGGCATCATTTTTTATCTCACGCAACAAGTCATCTGTAAATCTCTGCGCAAATTTTGGAAACTCTGATTCTGCCTCTTCCTTGTACTGGTTGAAAAGCTTGAATCCCTTTGACTTGAATAATCCTTGCTTGATTATCTGCTTGCCAGATTTTGTGGACATTAGTGCCTCTTTAGACACTACGGACTGGTCCTTGCCGCTCATCAGTGATTAGCTTTCCATCTAGTTATTTAGCCTTTCAAGATTTCTTAGATTAAATTACGAAAAATTTTCCCAGATATTATGCAGCCAATCGAGGTTTTGCGCAACGCATCCAAGCTAGTGTACCAAAATGTAAAAGATCTAGCAGGAACAAAAGCAGCTGGAGAAGACTACGGAGTTGGCAAGGGCGGAGACATTTCTAGAAAAATAGACATTGTCGCAGAAAAGACAGTTCTTGATTATCTAAAAAAAGTAAAGTTTGATTGTACAGTACTAGGTGAAGAGTGCGGCCGTGTAGAATTATCAAAGAACCCAAAGGGCTTTGTGGTAATGGATGCAATTGACGGCTCGGCAAACGCAGTGCGCGGAATTCCATTTTTTTGCTGCTCGCTTGCATTTGCACCAAAGTACAAGCTCAGCTCCATCACAGACGGTGTGGTGACTGATCTATCCAATGGTGACATGTATTGGGCAACAAAGGGAAAAGGGGCATACTTGAACAAGAAAAAAATCATTGTGCACAAGCAGTTCCCCGTCTACAAAATTGTCGGAATCAATGTCTCTGGAGCAAAACCCAAGCTAGTAAAAAGAATCCAACCAATCTTTGAGAATTCCAATCACTCAAGGCACCTAGGCGCAAACGCGCTAGAGCTAGCAATTTTTGCACGTGGTCTAATGGATGTCTATATTGACCTAAGGGATAAAATTCGCGTCACCGACATGGCAGCTGGCTACATAATATCAAAAGAGGCAGGCGGCATTTTGCTAGATTCAAAGCTAAAGCCATTAGATTCTGATCTATCCTATGAGACAAGACTTTCATTTATTGCGGCAGCAAACAAGAAAATTTTATCAGAGATTTCAAAACAACTCAAACTCGGAAATAAGTAATTTTGAAGAATATCTCTTTTCAAATTATCTTATTTAAGTAGTTCATTGGAAATTTTCAGTTATTTTTTCTGTTTAATTTTTATATAATCACCAAAAGAAAATTCCACATGGACGAATCAGAAAAGCGACTAAAGCAAGAAGACTGCAGTGAAGACAGCCTAGGTCCAGGAATTCTGACATTAACAAACAAGCGAGTTGCCTTTGATAAGACTCGCGGAAGAATTGCCGATTTTACCAAGCGTATAGAGGAGACAATCATAGATGTGCCCCTAGGCGATATTCAAAAGGTCTGGAAGGAGGGACTCTTCATAAAAAAGATCTGCATCACAGGCAAGACAGCAGACGGAGAAAAAACCTTCAAGTTCGGCGTCTTTAGCACAGGCGGCTGGGAAAAAGACATCAAAAAGGCAATCGAGCAAGCAAAGTCTCAGTAATCAATTTGCACTGTATCTAGTCTCCAGGATTGTCTGACAAACGTATCCTGAATTTTTGCACCCTTTTTTGCAGTTGCCTCTAATAATCCAGTCCAAGCAATTTGCGAGCCACAATCTCCGGAATAATCCAGAGGTGAGACAAAGAACTTTGCCTTTTGTCTTGTACAGATTTGCCGAAATATTTGCGAGAGTCTTTTGTTTGCTGCAACGCCACCAACTACTAGCAGCTCCTTTTTTTCTGTAAAAGACAATGCCCGTTCTGCAGCCTCGCCAATCATTGCAAATGCCGTTTCCTGTATGGAGTAGCATGCATCCTGCTTGTTTTTTGAGATTCTTTTTGCTGCAGACATTAGTCCAGAAAACGACACATCATTTCCTTTTACGACATATGGTAGTTCAACATAGTTATCAGATTCTTGCGCAAGTTCTTCAATTTTTTTTCCGCATGGTGATGCAAATCCAAGCGAGCGCCCAAACTGGTCCAGCAGTTGTCCAAGTGTTATGTCAAGTGTCTCTCCAAATATTCTCCATTTTTTGTACTTGAATGCAGCAAGCATTGTATGTCCTCCCGATACTAGTAACACCAGAGGATCCTTTGCTCCAGTGAGCATTTTACCCAGCTCGATGTGCCCTATCGCATGATTGACAGGATAGATTGGAATTTTGTGATATGATGATATTGTCCTAGCTATTACGCCAGAGACTCGCAGGCACGGTCCAAGGCCAGGTCCGGCTGAATATGAAATAATGTCAATGTCTTTAATGGATAGATTTGCCTTTTGCATACACTCTGATAAAACGCTGGTACTGTGCTCAATGTGGTGTCGCGAGGCTTCGCGCGGATGGATTCCTTGCCCGTCTGGTGGTCGATAGATTTTGCGAACATCAGAAAGAATTTTTCCCTTTTCGTTTTTCTTTTCCACTATAGCGCATGAAAATGTGTGTGCAGTGCTTTCTATTCCTAAACAGATCATTTTATCCACGACTCATGCTAGATATGATTTTGATTACATCCCCGTCCTTGAGGATGTGATCAGCACTGATTCGCTGCTTTGTCTTTGCGTCAATTGCATGCAAAAATCCCTTTGCCAGATCTGCATGTATTGTGCCTGCCAGCTCTTTTGCAGTAGAGCCGACAGGTAACAGTCTTGCGTCAGGCAGTACGACGCCATCCTTGTTTGAGAGCTTGGTCTCATCCTCTACAGGATATACTGTGATGAACTTGAGAACATCAAATACAGCATAATTGATTGCCGATTGAACGCCGGTTGTCTGGATTTTTCCCATCACATACTTTACCAGATCCAGCGCTTGCTTTTGTTGAGGATTTATTGTGGATTCGTTTGATATGGTAAATGACGAATCGCCTGGAACATATTTTATCAGATTTGCCTTGCTTGCTTTTCTGAGTAATAACTCAGATTCAGCACTACATGTTACCACGTGACTTTCTTTTTTTATTTTCTCAATTATGGATAGATCCTTGCACAAATCCGCCTTGTTTGCCACAATTAGTACTGGTTTTGTTTTTTTGCGAAGCTTGGTTACAAATTGCAAAATGTCTTGCTCTGTCCACTCTGTTGGTTTTTTTGCAGCAAGTCCAGTCTCCTTTAGCATATCAGATACTTGATAGTCCTTGATTCCAAGGCCAGAAAACCTTCTTGTTATTCCCTCTACTAGTGTTGCTGTCTTTTGTAGAATTTCCTTTAGTAATTTTTGCCATTCCCGCATCAGGATTTGCTTAAACCACTGGTTGAACTCGTTTTCAACAAATTCCACGTCATCTAGAGGATTGTGAGTTCCCGCAGGGACTGGCTGGCCCTGGATATCTGTTGTGCCAGCAATATCCACTACATGAATTAGAACATCTGCCTGTCGTGCATCGTCTAGGAACCTGTTACCTAGACCCTTGCCCTCATGTGCTCCCGGTACCAATCCCGCGACATCAATGATTTTGACAGGAACTAGTCGAATTCCATCCAAGCACATTGGGTTTTGGTGTGCAATGCCAAAATGCTTGCATGCACATTTTGTCTTTACATACGTCACCCCGACGTTTGGCTCTATTGTGGTAAATGGATAATTCCCAATTGGCACTGCGGTTTCAGTAGATGCAGAAAAGAACGTGGATTTTCCTACATTTGCCTTGCCTAAAAGACCGATAAACATCAAAGATAAAAAAATCACCACTTCTTATTAGGATTGCAGAAATTGTTTAATGTGGAGTAAAACTAGCCTCCTACATGTTAGTAATTACTGGCAATCCAGGTGTAGGCAAACATACAGTCTCTGAAAAATTGGCACAAAAACTAGACCTGCCAATACTTGACCTAAACCAAATCGCAATACAAAACAAAGTCTATGAAAAATCTGGCTCAACACTAGACGTTGACGTAAAAAAATTGGCAAGGCTAGTAAAAAAATTAGCAAAAAAGAACAGTATCATAGTTGGACACCTAGCCCCATATGTCTTGGATAAAACACGGGTAAGTACAACAATAATTTTGCGAAAAAATCCATACAAGCTAATCCCAGTTTACAAAAAAAGAAAATACACGCAAAAGAAAATCATAGAAAACGTAGGAAGTGAAATCCTAGGCATAATAGAATACGACTCTATTGCAAGCTTTGGCATCAAAAAGACATTTCAAATCAATGCTACCAATTTATCCCCTAGCCAAATCATAGCAAAGATAGGCTTGATCACACAGCGCAAATCCAAAGGAGATAAAATAGACTGGCTGGATTTAGTATCACGTAAAGGAGACTTGGCAAAGTTTTTCCCAAATAAAGAGTGATCCCATGTTTGAAATTCTAAAGACAGACCTTGCAGCAAGAATAGCAATACTGCAGACAAATCACGGCAAAGTAGAGACTCCTGCATTTGTCCCGGTGATTCACCCAGTAAAGCAAAGCATTCCACCATCAAAGCTAAGACAAATGGGTTTTGATCTTGTCATAACAAATGCATACATCACAATGAAGCGCTGGGGTGACGAAGCTGTAAGGCGTGGCATTCATGATATCATAAAATTCGACGGCAGCATCATGACGGACTCTGGTGGATACCAAGTACTAGAATATGGCCAAGTAGATGTCACGCCAGATGCCATGGCCGACTATGAACAAAAAATAATGACGGACATTGCAATACCTCTGGACAAGCCTACTGGATACGGGCTACCAAAGAAAAAGGCAAAGGACTATGTCGACCATACACTAGCAGTAACAGAGAAAACAATCAAGGACAAAAAAGAAAATGGCCAGATCTGGATTGGTCCAATCCAGGGAGCGGAACACCTGGACTTGGTTAGAAGATCAACTAGTAGCCTACTATCACAGGGATACCAGATGCTTGCATTTGGCAGCCCAGTTGAGGTAATGGAGTCATACGAGTATGGTCTCTTGGCAAAAATTATTCTTGAAGCAAAAAAGCTAATCCCGGATTCAATACCGCTTCACTTGTTTGGCGCAGGCCATCCACTTACAATACCAATTGCAATTGCCTTGGGTTATGACACATTTGATTCTGCATCCTACATGCTTTATGCAAAGCACGATAGGTACATCTCAGATGACAGAACAAACCAACTCACCGAGATGCAATATTTTGCGTGCAACTGCGAGGTTTGCAAAAAATACACCCCCAAGTCACTCTCAGAATTGCCAGCAAATGAGCGAATCCCCTGTATTGCCCTCCATAATCTATATGCTATCAAGTCCGAAGTAGATAGGACCAAGGAGGCAATCCACGAAGGTAGGCTCTGGGAGTATGTCGTCAAAAAGATAAAGGCTCACCCAAAGCTCTACGAAACACTGAATGTCTTTACTGCAAATTCCGAGTTTTTGGCAAAAACCACTCCTAAATTCAAGGAGAGGGCATTATTCCTATACACCCCAGAGGACCAGTTCAGACCGGAGCTTCTATCATATCACAGAACAGTTCGGGCTTTTAAGACCGACAAAAAAGAGCTCGTAATTCTAAGAGATACGGCAGACAAACCATTCTATCTTTCAGGAGATTACTCCAAAATCAAGAAAAAATACAAAGAAGATAAAGTTCAGTTTTGCCAGTTCAACCCATATCTAGGACTGATACCTCTGGAGATCTCCGACCTTTATCCAGCAGCGCATTATGTAATGGCAAATACCAACGCAAAGCCAGAAGAATTTACAGAATTTTCAAAGACCTGGAAGGCTTTTTTGCAGAACAACAAGTTCGAGAAAATTCATCTCGAAAAGAACGACTTCCTAAAATCTCAAAAAATACCAAAATCAGTCAAAACTAGACAAATAAAAAAGTAAAAAGAAAGAAAGCGGTCTAAAGACCTGCGTCTTCTGCCCAGCCTTTTACGAAAACTCCGTTTCTGTGTAGAGGAACTGGTTGTCCAGCTGTGTAGTTCATTGGTCTCATCCAGAAGATTGACTTTGTTGGGCAAACACCGATGCATGCTCCATCGGAGATGCATCTTTCTGGGTAAAAGACAAATGCCTTACCTCTTTTCCAGCCTTCGACTGGTTTTACTCGGAGTACGTCTGGGCCAAGAGATGTACAGATTTCTACGCATAGTGCGCAGCCAATACATCTTTGTTCATCAACGTCTGGAAGTATTGCTATTGGCATTTATTTCACTTAATGTAATTTGCCTGTGCTAACTATTTAAACCATGATTGAAATATTCAACAGCGTTATTTTTTGATCGATGTGCGCGATCAAATAAACAAAAAATTTTCAAAATATAAAAAAGGTATACAGATGGTTTTTACTTTCGCATTGCGTCGATTTGGCCGCTTGTTACCCAATCTAGCAATTCAGCTGCACTTGGATTCAAGTCAGCTCTTTTGTCCATCAGATTTTTTACCCAAACCCAATTAATTTGGTTTAACAGTGGTTTGTTTCCTTCATCGCCTGCGCGGGTTTTGTTGCGTAGGTCTGCAGGAATTGAATTCCACCATTGGTCAAAAGTTCTACCCATGAAAAAGGATCTTAGGTTTGACTAATTAAAGCTTTTGAAGATTATATTATTAGCGCAACGATCGGTCGTCCTTGTGACAACCTTTTAACGTAGACCAAAAACCATCCCAATCTCTTGAAAGTAAAAGTTTTGGGGGCAGGCCTAGAGGTAGGAAGGTCTGGCTTTTTGGTAAACTGTGAAGGGGCCAATTACCTATTGGATTATGGAGTAAATCTTGGAAAAAACCTGCTGGCACCAATGCACGTGATGCCAAAGGAAGTCGACTCCATCATAGTAACACATGCGCATTTGGACCATTCCGGCTATGTACCATTGATGTATGTTAGTGGTACCTGCCCTGTGTATGCAACTCCGCCAACATTTGATCTCAGTAGAATTCTAATCGAAGACATGCTACGACTGGAAAAGGAAGCCCACCCGTTTGGTTTGCCCGAAGTTCACAAGATGTATTCGCATGCAAAGCGAGTTGGCTTTAACGAAAAAATCACTCATGGCAAGTCATCGTTTGAACTTCGAGATTCCGGCCACGTTGTGGGTGGAGGAACCGTCCTAGTCGAATCTGAAGGAAAAAAACTCTTCTACACTGGAGACATCAACGTAAACGGCTCCAGAATGTTGCGCGAAGCAGACCTCGACATTGGTGAAATTGATATGCTAATCACAGAGAGTACCTATTCTCAAACAGAACAAATGCCAAGAAAGGAATCTGAGGAAAAGTTCATCGAGTTTGCAAATGAAATACTGGATCAAAAGGGAACCCTGTTTGTTCCAGCATTTTCTGTAGAGCGCTCCCAGGAAATTGCCTGCATTTTAAAAAACGCCAAGTTCAAGCACAAAATAATCATGGATGGAATGGCGCTAAGTGTCAACGAAGTGTTACTACGATATCCAGAATATCTCCGAGACTATGAGGTATTTGTAGATGCAATAGAAAATACAGTCTGGGTGAGGACTCACTCAGAGCGAAAGCGCGAGCTTGCAGAGCCATGTGTTGTAATATCGCCTGCAGGAATGCTAGTTGGCGGAAACGCTGTCTTTTATCTGCAAGAATTGGCGCTTGACAAAAAAAATGGAATTGCACTTGTATCATATCAAGGTGAGGGTACGCCCGGCAGAAGGCTTCTAGATTCAGGCAAGATTTCAGTCCAAGGTAGAGAGCGAAAGGCAGAGGCCCAAGTACGACAGTTCGAGTTTTCAGGGCATTCTGATAGAAACGCGTTATTTGATCTAATCAAGAAGATCAAGGGAAATCCCAAGGTCCTGACTGTCCACGGGGATGGAAACTCGTGCACAAAGTTTGCACAGGAAATCAACGAGCGGTTTGGCTTCGATGCACATGCCCCAAAGATGGGCGACGTCATATCGATATAATGCAAATCAACCTAGATCATACCATCAACAGTGGCCAAGTGTTTTTGTGGGAAAAGTTTGGGACCAAGTGGTATGGAATAAACGGCTATGATGTTTTATCGGTTGACGAGAGCAATCCCGGCATGGTGTCATCGTATCAAAAACAAGATTATGATTTATTCAGAGAAAAAGACAATTTTGAGAAAATAATTAAATCAATATCCCAAGACAAAATAATAAAAAAGGCAGTAAAAGAATTTGCAGGCCTTCGGCTAATGCGACAGGATCCGTTCCAGTGCTACATTTCATTTATTGTATCATCTAATTCTAGCATACAAAACATCAGGCGAACTTTGCAAAATATTACAATAAAGTTTGGTAAAAAAATCAAATTTGATAATAAAGAATTCTATACATTTCCAGAACCAAAAAAATTGGCAAATGCAACAAGACAAGAGTTGTCATCCTGCGGCCTGGGATACAGAGCGTCATTTGTTAAAGAGGCATCAAGACTAGTCAGCAATGGCCAGATCGACTTTGATCATCTAAAAAAGGAAGACTATCACACAGTTAAAGAATCCCTACTGAAGATATTTGGGATTGGAGATAAGGTAGCTGACTGTATTTTGCTTTTCTCACTAGAAAAGCTGGAATCATTTCCGCTGGACCGCTGGATAATTCGCAGTCTGCAGGAATACTATCCAGAGAGATTTCTCTTTGAGGGAAAAACACTGACACAAAAGAAATATCAAATTTTGCACGAAGAAATCACAGAGTATTTTGGGCCATATGCAGGGTACTGCCAGCAATTTCTCTTCAAGTTGATCAGGGAGTCAAATCAGAAAAAATGGTTGTAAAAACCCTTAAAATGCCAGCTCATTTTGAGGAGTTTGGGCCGGTAGCTCAGCATGGATAGAGTGCTGGACTTCTAATCCAGTGGTCAAGGGATCGAAGCCCTTCTGGCCCGCCACCTAAAAAATTATTTAACATCACACCCTGCGGCATACAATGAAAGATATCGAGATAGTCCTACAGAACAAAAACATTAGTCCAAATTCAGACATCATAGGTACTATACTGGTAAATTATTCCGGAAAATACGATAGCATTGTCCTTAACACCCAAATTCTCGGATCCAATGAACTCATGTTATTTACATCGCATAACGGCAAAAAAATATCTCAGCGCAGTTCGAGGCTTTTCATAAGCCGGGAATCCATGCCAAACAACAAGGCCGACTTTACTGCGCAGATTACCTTTGAGCCTGCACAAAAGCACGACGTCAAGTTTCGCGCATCAATAATAGAGCAACACAAAGAAATTGAAAGTGACGTTGTTTTTGCTAGTTTTTCCTAGAATCTCTGCTTTGTTACCACTACTTTGCCCTTCATCCATGGATGTGGAGAGCAGTGATATTCAATTTCTGTAGCCTCTGTAAAGAGGAATTCATAGTTTTCTCCAGGCTTTACGACGCCTGGTGAGCCAAATTCTCCGCTGTACGAGTCCTCAGTCGCCTTGTTTGGCGATACAGTGTGAGGAGTTGCATCATAGTTTACCCAGATAACACGGTTATCGATTCCCAGCTGAACATTGATTGTCTTTGGAATATAGTTATCCTTTTGCTCAGGGTTGCCAGAGCCTTCGACCATTTTTACCTCAATTTCGTCAGATGGGTTTAGGATTGCTTCAGATACCTTTGGCTTTGCCATTGATTCCGGAAGATAATAAATCTGATAGTAACCGACTCCAATCGACACCCCAACGAGCAATGTTATAATGCCAATTCCATATGCATGACTAGATGTTGGTTTGCTGCTCAACACCATTATTGTCGCTAAAAGTCTTATAAGTTTAGTGCTAATTTTCAGATTTTTGTTTTGGGAGTTCCAATGTTTCCGGTACTGGCACTTGCTCTAGCTGCGGCTCCGGTATTGGGGGCGGTGGTGGAGGCCTCTTTGCCTCAGACATACCATACCTGTACACATGGAACATTCCTGCGAATACAATCAGTATTAGTCCTGTAAAGAACAGTGATAAGTTGTTCAGGCCAGTGATTGCCGCATTATATGCAGCTATGTTTAGATAGACTTGGAATACCAGCAACCCGATTATGACCCAGTTAATCCATTTCTGGGACAAGTTGATCTCTGCTACTTTCTTTGGTCCCTTGTCCTTGTTGAGCTTTGCCTTGCGTTCCGCCTCTTGCGCCATCTTTATCATCATATAGCTAAAGCCAAATCCTAGCGGCACTAGCAAAATCATTACCAAATAGAAGAATATTGGGTCGATGACTAGTCTTTGGACTAGAGGAACCGTAGTGTCAGATGGTATGTAGAATCCCCAGTATGTAGTAACCATGATTTGTGCAAGTCCGGTGATTCCAAAGGCAGTAATCATCGGTCTGTCCTTCCAAGAGAATTTCTTGTATCTATCTATGAATGGCACCAGCAATAAAGCACCTATGAAAAGACCAGGCCAAAGCACGCCTGTTACGAACTTGTCATACTGGGTTCTCAAAAATGCATACAGTCCTGTCAGGTACCATTCCGGAACGGTAATTCCAGGCGGTACGGTAGGCTCGAACTTGAATCCCATGTCAATTGGGAAAACGCCTCCCGTGATCAGAATAGCGCCAGAGATTGCCATGACCATCGGCACATCAAATACCAGAAATCTCGGGAAATGAACTGCCATTAGTCCAAGCATTACAAGCGGTAGGATAAACACATGTTGGGCATAGAACCTAAGCACAAAGTCCGAAAATCCAGACCCAAACATGGCGTCCCGTATGGTAGGCCCAGCTATAGGTATGGAGTTAGTCAGAGAGGCCGCAATACTGATTGCAAGTTCTGCTCTCTCGCTAAATATGATGTCGTATCCAGTAAATGCCTCAAGTATTGTTACTGTACCCAGTATGACTCCGGTTACCCAGAGAATCTCGTTTCTAATTTTGTATCTTCCACTGAAATATTGATAGTACATGTGCAGTATAGCCAGAAGAACCATGGCGTTGGAGCCATGATAGTGGATGTTTCTAATGTGGAATCCAAATGGGACAACATTATTGATTTTCTCCACACTATCCCATGCCCTGTCCAATACAGGCATGTAATAGAACATCAATAACGCGCCGGAAATTCCCAATATTACAAATACGATGAATGTGAGCATTCCCAAAAATCCAAATGGACTGACAAATCTAGATGGGAATGAGAATTTTACTCCAGTAAAGACTGTTCTTTCTAGTCCATCCCAGATCCAGTACAAAAAGGCAACAGTGCCTGTGCGCCTACTCAACGAAACGGCCATATCCTACTACTCCATTTTTGTCTGGTGAAAATTTGGCTGGCAGTATCCACAAGTCTCCCATGGAATCAGCTTCCAAATCTAAATTTGGTAAAGTGTTAGACGGGGTCGCCTGCAATGACGCAGGTCCTGCATATGCAGTTCCAGTCACTGGGCTGTACATGCTTCCATGACACGGGCATTCGCCTCTTTTTCTGCCTTCTTGCGGCCAGTATTTCCAAAGGCACCACAAATGTAAGCACACCATGCTAAAAGCCCTAAATGAGCTGGCATCGTTTTTGTCACCTCCAAGTTCTTGTGGCAATCGAATAAACTGCCATTTTCTAAACGCTTCTTCATCGATTACTCTATCTCCTGTCATTGGATATGTGATGACTTCGGCGTGATTGATTTGAAAAGTCTTAGTATTTGCCTGGGCGCCGTCCGGCAGAATTACCGGCACTCTTTCGATTTTTGCGCTGTCCGGGTTTGGCATGAAATTGCCCCATGGGACGAACGGTGCAAATGTCAGTGCTGTTCCTGCTGCACCCATTAGTTTGAGAAAATCTCTTCGCGATAGCGCAGATGACTGGATACTATCCCCTTGCGGCATTCAAAGCTGCTTTTCGAAACTTTTCTTATAAACCTTGTTTCATCGTTTTGATGAGTTTTGCCACTTGGTTGTCAAAATTATAAAGATGGCGATTCCGATCGCTATAATTCCAGATATAATCAGCAAGACAAGATTGAGATCAAGTTTTGTATTGTTTTTGGCTACAACCGGAGTGATGATGTCGGATTTTTCAAATGTGATGGTTTTTTCTGATTTGTTTCCAGCCCTGTCCATACTCTGAATTATAATGTCGTGTTTACCATCAGCCAGATTTCTAGCATCAAAGTCAATCGAGGTCTGGTTTTGAAGTATGGTTCCGTCTGGCAGCAACACGGAAACGACATTGGGATTTTCATCCTCTACAGCAAACTCAATACTCAATACATCAGATATTCTCTCCTGCTGATTTGAGACCAGTATCTGTGGGGCAGTCTTGTCCACAACAAACGAATAGAATTGTACTGATGTGTTGCCGGCATCATCGGCTGCCTCTATTTTGATGGTGTGCGGGCCTTCAGATATGTCAGATATGGTATCAGTTTCTATACCATCAAGGTAATACTTGACTGAAACCTCGCCATCATCAGTTATTGCAGGAATTGGAATTGTATTGGCATACTCATCAATAGGAAAAACAATGACAGGTGGTGATACGTCTGCAGATATGGAAGAAAATTTGCCAATTACCGTAAACGGTTCGGTAGTAGATTTGCCTCCAAACAAAGTTGAATGCAACAATAAGGTGTATGTTCCCGTCTGGTTTATTGGCGCAGATAATAAAGTAGATGTTGCGTCTTTGTTTTTGACTGGATAAAATCCACCGCCCTCACTAAACGGAGTGATGCCAAGCCAGTCAGATGTAGGCCAGTCAAGTAACTGTCCAAACACGCCCGCAGGAACATTGCTTTGTATGATTCGACCTTGCGGATCAATTACAAATGCGGAAAAGTTAGTGTCGCCGTCTTGCCAAGATATGTCAATTGAGGCTGTGTTGATTGTAGAATCTGATATGTCAAAATAATACTGTCGCCAGTCTCCCGCATTGTACCTGTTAGTCATATCAAACGCCCCCTTGACGTAGCCGTTTCCATACAAAATGTCTGGGTTATTTTGGCCAGCTATCACTGTCAGTTTTTCCTTTTGTATTTGTGATGTTATCGCAAACGACAACGGTGCATTTACTGTATGATTATTGCCAATGAATCTTAGAAATCCCTGATAGATTCCAGGCTTGGCATTCTCTGGAACAATTATTGTTGCAGAGACATGGGCTGTGCCATGGGGCGGTACCTTTATGATTCCATTGTCAACCCAGATATCGCTCCAGTCTTGCTTTTTGTAATAGCTCGCAGACAGCTCATAGTTCATCTCTGTGGAATTTTTCTTGATCTCGCCTAACCAGTATGAGTGTCTTGTAGGCACTGGATACACGCCAACGAGGGGCACATTTTCGAATTTGGTGTTCGGATCAGATACGCGCAGTTCTTGGACTGTTCCCCACGAGCCCCCTCTGTTTACTAGAGAGAGCTCACTGCTTGAGACCAGATCGTCCTTGTTTTTGTCATTCCAGTCATAGAGGTATAGCGAGGCAATCTTCATGTCCGATGCGTAAAGCTTTTCTGTCTTGTTCATAAAGTCCGAAAAGGCAAAGTTCATGTTCATCACCATTAGTTCTGCGTCTTTTGGAATTACAGTTCTATTTTCATAATATGAGGACAGTGATTCTTGCTTTGAGACATCTTTTAGCTTGATATAGTCTGGCCTGAAAACGCCTGTCTTGTTGTAAAGAATGTCTTTTAGTTGAATTTTTGTAGTAGAATTTATCTCTGATTTTTCAATGAGGGCTAGCTTTTGGGGAATCACCTGTATTGTTATGGTCTGGTTGCCTGGATTTTCTATTGTATATGTGGTTGTGCTTTTGTCGCCCGGCCCCAGTCTTCCTCCAAACCAGCTTGTCTGCGGGTGTGCCTTTTCAGATAATTTGAACATGTCAAATCCAGGAAGTGTCTGATTTAGTTTTATCATTGGAGGTTCAAGGACTTGTTTTATTGTGTAATACGTGGAATTGTTATACACTGCAAATACTCCACCTTCTCCATTGATTAGTTGCGCTGCCCTGTACGAGTTTACAAACCCAGAGCCCTGCGTGAACGGATCGTTTTGTATGTCAGTGGCAGTAGACATTAGAATATTTTTTATCATGAATGGATCGTATTCTTGGTTTTTTTCTTGTAGTCCTTCCATTAGGATTGCCGCAGAGCCTGCAACTAGCGGTGCTGCCATGCTAGTTCCTCCAAACATGGAAAATGATTCCGCCTTAGAGTCCTTTTTTGCCTTGAGTACGTTGCTTGGCACAAATCCATATGCCCCAGTGTTTAGCAAATCTGGTTTTGGATCTCCAATTATGCTTGGGCCCCTGCTTGAAAAGTCAACCATGTGGTTTGCGTTATCTGTGGTGTTGCCAAATCTTGGCTGGCCCTTGAACGCCCCATATCCTACATAGACATTGTTTGTAGTAGCCCCAACCGTGATTCCAAACGGTGCGGCGTTTGGCAGGCCCATGGTGCCATAGCCAGGCCCTGCATTTCCTGCACTGGAAATTATTGTCACGCCGGGATATTTCGGATCAACTGACTGCGGCGTGGACAAAACATTTACTATCAAAGACAATACATCCATTCCTGGAGTTGTTTTCAGTGACGGAAAATTGGAAATGCCCCAGCTGTTCGACATTATATCGGCTCGTGGCTTGCCTGAAAACTTCCACGTGTTGTTTGTATTGTCAAATCCAGAGGCCCAAAGCCAGCCATACACAGTGTCGCCAAACCAGAGAGCCTTTACTGGTATGATTTTCGCATTTGGTGCAACACCCGTCAGCTTGTATTTTTTTGTATTATTGTAAATGTCGTATTGTTCTTTTCCCTTGGATACAATTGATGCTGCAGACCCTGTTCCATGGCCAGCAAAGTCAGTCATTACGCCAAAGAAATCTCCCTTTGGATCTAGTGGCGGCAGTAGCGTTCCGTTTGTAGCCTTGAGGAATGTATCCACAGATGACTTGTTTTGCGATATTACTCCATAGATGTCGACTATTTGCGCACCCACAGTACCTGCACTAAAGTCCAGCTTTCCGTCCTTGTTGGAGTCATATACCAAAAATTCATTGCCAGCTCCCAGCCGAATTGGTGTTTCATCTGTAAAGTCAAAATCATATTTTGGCTTTTGTCCCTTTTTTAGATCAAACTTGGTATAGTCTTGCCAAGATGTGCTAAGGTCCGGTATGATGGTATCATATTTGCCAGGGACCTGCGAATCCACTACCAGTATAGGCACTGCCTGAACGCTGGTAAATGGTCCCTGCATTGTTCCTTGGTACATCATCCCGAAATGGTAAACGCCGCTTGCGGATTTGATGTAATCATGCTTGCTTTTGCCTATTTTGTAATCATCTAGTATGGTGCCGTTGAATATTGGCGCAGGGCCGCTTGCCGGAAAGAACGAATTGTATATGGATATTGGAGTTCCCTTGCCATTTTGCTTTAGGTTCAAAAAGGCGCCTTTTTTTGTCAGGTATACAGTCGATGTTGCGTCTTTGTCAAGGGATTTGTTTATTTTCTCAATTACCGGTTTTGTGAGATTTTGTAAAACGCCGTACTTGTCAATGTTTGCAGCAAAGGTAGCATTTGTAATCACGAGCCCCTGCCCGTCGGCATCAAGCATAATTGGATGGTTGTTCTGGTCCCGTGCCAAAGAATCCTTGAGATCTGGATTTGAAAAGTCAACACCAGTATCAACTATGGCGATCTTGATCCCATTTCCAGTGTAATTGTATTTTATTTGCGCAAGCTCTGCCCCACTGGATTCTCGGATCTGGTCCATTTCTGAAAACATGCCCCTGTCATGAAATTCCAGCGGAAAATCCCTGATGATCTGGTATCCTTTTGCGCTTAAAACCGGAATTGATTGGTCAGAAAGTATGGCAATTGAAAAAAATCCGTTGCCAGTGCTAACACTGGAAATTGTGTCAATGTCGTCAGGTGATCCGTATCCAAATACAAGATAGCGCTGTAGGTTGTGGTTTTGCAGAGTTTCCTTTGGGACTAGGACCAGATCAGTAAATGAGCTTGCATCTAATTTTGTCCCAGAGGGATTGTCAAATTTATCATATGCAAAAGAGTTTGAAAAGACAGAAGACATCAAAAGGACACAGAGGGTCAGCGAGAGGATTTTTGTGCCAAAAAACATGTTGGTACTATCTTCTTCTTGCAATAATGACAATTTGCAGTGCCACAATTATTGCAATTGATGCAACTATTGGAAACAACAAAGAGTTTAGCTGTTGCGATGCATTTTCCATGTTTTTAACGGAATTTGATATAGAAGTAACGCTGTCATCGATGTTTTTGCTAGCAGAATCCAGCGAAGAGCCAAATCCTTCTATTTCAGATTTTAGATTGTCCAGCTCTGATGACGTATCTTTTAGTACGGAATTTAGCTCGATGATTTGCGTTGATATCCCCCCCAAGTCTTGTTTTAGGACTACCGTAGCTGCAGAGCCGTGTGATATTGTTCCCTGTGAGAAGGCTACCGCATGGAATACGTGTGTTCCCTCCTGAGTTGGAGTGAATTCCGCATAATACAGTCCAGGGTGCAGAGTTTGTAATGATGCAGACAGGTTAACTGCCTGTCCGTCTGGCAAATGAACGTGTGTTGTGCCAAGCAGCTTCTCCGGGCTTCCACCAACCAACAGACCATCGCTAGTTACCTGGGTGAAAATTCGGAACGGTTGTCCCAGTGCGGCGGTCTCGGGAGTAAAGACAAGTGTCATTATGTCTCTAGAGACGGGAATTTTTTCTATTTCTGTTGTCGGGGAAAATTTGATTTCTATTAATTTGGAAAGACCGTTTTGTTGGGTACTGATTGCTTCTACGGTGTATGTGCCATACGGTATTTTGATTGATGATTCCGGCCAGACGAACAGTTCTGCCTGGAACTTGCCATTATTGTCAGTAGTAACCTGAGTAAACGTTATGACGTTTTCTGCCGGATCTGTGAATCGAAGAACTATGTCTTCTCCTGGGAGGGCTTTGCCATACACAAAAAGCGGTTTTCCCGGAGAATAGATTTGGTTGTCGGAAAAAAAATCCAGCTGCGCAGCAAATGCTTGGGAAACGCCGAGAGAAAATACAAAACAAAATACGAGCAATAATTTCATCTGCTCAATATGAAAGATATCTGATAGATATTACTTGTGATAGCATCCGCTAGGTTTTGTTCTAGTAAAAAAAAGAAAAAAGGGATAGTATTATTTTCGTCTTAGCTGACAGTTATGTCTACAGATACTGGTGGGCTCAACGCTGTTGGATTATCAACACTTTCCCATACAAACACTGTTGCAGTGTAAGTACCGGATG
>Ga0194111_10000090_pt1 | contig 109567 bp, 77 predicted proteins | sample TA2KigC300mmetaG_FD_146194 | JGI IMG/M metagenome (GOLD analysis project Ga0194111, IMG submission 146194) | Freshwater microbial communities from Lake Tanganyika, Tanzania - TA2015033 Kigoma Deep Cast 300m | ecosystem: Environmental > Aquatic > Freshwater > Lake | place: Tanzania: Lake...
ATCCGCAGGCTCGTCGCTACGCACGGCCGAATCGTGTTCGTCATTATCCTACGGACTGCATGTTCGTCTCGGGTTGCTCTCCACCCCGCGTTGCGGCGACGCAGTTACCTTTGACTACCCGGGAGCGGGCATCTCCCGGGGAGGGGACTTTCGCCCCTCAGATCGCGCCTGCTCCCAGGCGCGCGGACTCCTGCTTTCGCAGGAGTGACAGTTTTACGACTTTTTACGAAACCATCAAAAATCATTATTAAAAGGAGGGAAAGGAGATGGTAGGGAAAAGAATACGGATGGAAAGGATCATGGATCGCAGTTCAGGGAAGACGGTGATCGTGCCCATGGATCACGGCGTGACTCTCGGCCCCATGCCCGGATTAATCGACATGCGCAAAACCATTGACGCCGTGGCCAGGGGAGGGGCTAATGCCATAGCCATCCACAAAGGTCTGGTGGAGACCGGCCATCGCAAAAGCGGAAAAGATGTGGGTTTGATCATTCACCTCTCGGCGAGCACGTGCATGGCCCCTGACCCCAACTGCAAGGTTTTGGTGTGCTGTGTGGAGGAGGCCATTAAACTGGGAGCGGATGCTGTCTCCATTCATGTCAACATCGGCGCGGAAGATGAGAAGTCCATGCTGAAGGATTTCGGGCGCGTGGCCCGGGAAGCCGTGGAATGGGGAATGCCCCTTCTGGCCATGATGTACATGAGAGGTGCGAAAGTGAAGAACGGGTACGATGTGAGCGTGGTCAAACATGCGGCGCGGGTAGGAGCGGAATTGGGGGCGGACATTGTGAAAGTTCCCTACACCGGCTCTCCAGAGAGTTTCCAGGAGGTGGTGGAGGGATGTTTTGTCCCCGTGGTCATCGCCGGCGGAGAAAAGATGGAGACCGACCGGGATATCCTGGAGATGGTCAAAGGATCTATTATGGCCGGGGGAGCGGGCGTTTCCATCGGAAGAAATGCTTTCCAGCATCGCGATCCGGAGAAAATTATTCGCATAATCCACAAACTGGTGCATAACCGCTTTACGGTTGAAGAAGGGCTGCGCGAGATAGCCGCCTGAAGGAGCAAGAAAATGGGCAAGCAGGTTTGGGTGAAAGTCATTCCCTGGTCCATGGAGGTAGCCCAGGCAGCCATGGAGAGCGGGGCAGATGCCCTCTGGGTCGAGCCGGGCATCGGTTTGACAGTAAAAAAGATGGGCCTCATTCCTACGGTGGCCGAAGACGGAGATTTCATGGTGGGCCGGGATGTGGTGGAGAAAGAGGTTCTGGAGAAAAAAGATGAAGAGGAGGTCGTCAATCTGAGCTTTTCGAAAAAAGTGGTGGTTAAGGGAAAGGACTGGACGATCATTCCTCTGGAAAATTTATTAAGCCGGGCCAGGAATATTTTCGTTGAAATTGCTGATTTGCAGGAAGGGCAAACCGCCCTGGCCATCCTGGAAAAAGGGGTGGATGGGGTGGTGCTTCATCATGCTGATCCCCAAAAAGTCCGCCAAATCATCCATAAGCTTAAAGCGGGGAATGAAGAATTCGAACTCTTACCAGCCCGGGTGAAGGCCCTTGAGCCTTTGGGCCTCGGGGACCGGGTCTGTGTGGATACCTGCTCTTCGATGGCCCCGGGGGAAGGTATGCTGGTGGGCAACAGCAGCCAGGCCCTTTTCCTTATCCATTCGGAGAGCGTGGAGAACCCCTTTGTCAACACCAGACCTTTCCGGGTCAACGCCGGCCCGGTGCATGCCTATATCCGGCTGGCCAATGGGGAGACAAAATATCTTTCAGAAGTGCGGGCCGGGGATCAGGTCCTGGTGGTTAATTTTGCAGGCAAAAGTTATCCAGCCGTTGTGGGGAGAGCCAAGGTGGAAAGGCGTCCCCTGGTTTTAGTCGAGGCGGAGGAGAGCGGCCAGAGAATTTCGGCCATCTTGCAGAACGCCGAAACAATCCGGCTCACCCAGCCAGGCGGAAAAGCGGTTTCGCTGGTTGATTTGAAAGAAGGAAGTGAAATATTGGTTTACCGGGAAGGTTCGGCTAGACACTTCGGAGTCAGGATTGATGAGACAATTTCCGAAAGATAAAAGCCCGGGGAAAATATGCCTGCCCGTTGTGGAGAGGAGCATGGAGGCGGCCCTGCGGACCGTCGCCAAAGCCAACCAACTGGCTGACCTTATCGAGCTCCGGCTGGACTATTTGCCGAAATTCGATCTGGAACAGCTTTTAAAATCAGGGAAAAAGCCGATCATCGTAACCAACCGCCGCAGAGAAGATGGTGGCAAGTATAAAGGAGACGAAAAGAGCAGGTTGGGAATCCTTAGGCAGGCAGTCAATCTGGGCGCTGATTTCGTGGACCTGGAGATGGAAAGCGGAAGATCATTCGTTCATGAACTGATAGCCAATAAAAAAAATACCCGGTTGATCCTTTCCTTCCACGACTTTAAAAAAACGCTTAAGGAAAAAGAGCTGCGCGCTCTCTTTAAGCGCATGATTCAAATCGAGGCGGATGTGGTAAAGATCGTTACTTTTGCCCGGGCCTGGGAAGACAACCTGAAGATATTATCCCTAATTCCTTACGCTAAGGAAAGGAGTCAGAAAATCGTGGCTTTTTGCATGGGAGAAAAAGGGAAGATGAGCCGGATTTTCGCGCCGCTTTTGGGGGCGGCCTGGACGTATGCTTCCCTAAATAGAAAAAGTTCCTCGGCTCCCGGGCAATTGACTGTTGGGGAGATCAAGGAAATCTGGAGAAACCTACAATGATCGACGCAAAGACCCGCCTCTACGGAGTGATCGGAAACCCGGTGCGGCACAGCCTGAGCCCGGTCATCCACAATGGAGCCTTCCGCAGAATGGGGCTGAACGCGGCCTATCTGGCCTTTGAAGTCCTAAACCTTGCTGAAGCCATGAGCGGGATCAGAGGGCTGGGGATTCGCGGAGTGAGCGTGACCATTCCATTTAAAACGGTCATCATCCCGTTTTTGGATGGGCTTGAAGACGTAGCCGGCAGGATCCAGGCCGTGAACACCATCAGCAACGAAGGAGGGAAGCTTATCGGGTACAATACAGATTGGCGCGGAGCCCTGGAAGCCCTGGAGGAGAAAACGAATCTTGAAGGGAAAAAGGTCCTTCTTTTGGGAGCGGGCGGAGCGGCCCGGGCCATCGCCTTCGGCCTGAAAGAACGAAGCTGCCAGGTTTTTATCTTTAATCGCTCAGAGGAAAAAGGCCAGAGGCTGGCCGGGGAAATGGGTTTCACTCACCTGCCCTTTTCTTCGCTTAACGGGTTGGATGTGGATGTGGTGATCAATGCTACCTCTGGCGGAATGCACCCGAAAGATTCGGAAACCCCATTGCCAAAGGAGTTTTTCAAAAAAGAGGCAACTGTGATGGATATTGTTTATAAGCCTCTCCGGACGAAGTTTCTGCGTGAAGCTGAAGAACGCGGCTGCCGGACAATCGACGGGCTGGAGATGCTGGCCCGGCAGGGGGCAGCGCAGATTGAGATCTGGACGGGGAAGAAGCCGGATACCGGAGAAATAAAAGAAGACCTTAAAAAGGCCCTAAGATGAATTTCAGCCAAATTGATGGCTTAAGGTGCATAGTACAAAGCGTAAGAAATAAGGATTAAAGCTAAAAGTAGATAGCTTATAGCTTGTTGGATGAAGAGACAATGATTGAAATTAAACCGCTTGAACATTGCGACGCTGTTGTGACCATCCCCGGATCAAAGAGCTACACTCACCGGGCCCTAATTATTTCTGCGCTCGCTGCCGGAGAGTCTGTTCTTGCGAACGCCCTGCGGAGCGAGGATACGGAACACACTGCCCGGGGACTGGAAAAATTCGGAATCAAAATCGATTGGAAAGGAGATTCCATCATTGTTCAAGGGTGTGGCGGAGCGCTGCCGGCGGGAGGGGAAGATATTTATGTGGGAGATTCCGGAACTTCCATGAGATTTCTGACTGCCTTGGCTGCGCTGAAGAATGGCCGCACCCTGCTTACCGGGAGCGAGCGGATGCAGGAGCGGCCGATGGCCGAGCTTTTAGATGGATTGGTCTCGTTGGGAGCCAGGGCTTATGCAAAGGAAGGAAACGGTTATCCGCCTGTAGTCGTGGAATCCCAGGGTCTTTCAGGCGGAGTGGCCCGGATCAGGGGTAGTGAGAGCAGCCAGTTTCTTTCCGCCCTTTTAATGGTTGCGCCCCTAGCCCGCGGGGACGTGAGGTTGGAGGTAACGGATCGGCTGGCTTCCAGGCCCTATGTGGACATTACCCGGGACGTAATGTCTGCCTTTGCCGTAAAAGTTCAGGCTATAGGAGATCATTCGTTTTTTGTCCGGTCAGGGCAGCGCTATCTACCCAGGGAATACCGGATTGAAGGGGACGCCTCCAACGCTTCTTATTTCTTCGCAGCAGCCGCCATAACGCGGGGCAAGGTGAGAGTTGAAAACTTCCGCCCCGCCTCCGTCCAGGGGGATTCCAAATTTTTAGAAATCCTGGAGAAGATGGGATGCGAAGTTTGCCGGGGAGAAGATTTTGCGGAGGTCCGCGGCAAAGACCTCCGGGGGGTTGAAGTGGATATGAACGCCATGCCCGACCTGGTTCCCACCCTATCAGTCCTTGCCGCCTTTGCCCGGGGCAGGACTGTGATACGAAATGTCGGCCATCTGCGCCTCAAAGAATCGGACCGCCTGAGGACCGTAGCTTTAGAGCTGGGCAAAATGGGGGTTTTGGTAGAAGAGGGAAAAGACTGGCTGGAAGTTAAGAGCAAAGAAGTCCGGGGGGCGGAGATCGAAACCCATAATGACCACCGCCTGGCCATGAGCTTCGCCATCGCCGGCCTGGCCGTTCCCGGGATAAAGATTCGCGGGGAAAGATGCGTGGATAAATCCTTCCCGGGGTTTTGGGAAACGCTGCAAAAGCTCTACTGAAATGGTTAAAGGGGGAGAATGAAGAAGCGAAATTCAAAAAGTTCAAAGAGGATAATTACTGTAATACTGGAATCCTTGGACCCTTGAATTCTGGAACCCTGTATTTTTATGAATATCGTCTTAATCGGCTATCGAGGAGCAGGTAAAAGCAGCATAGGTAAGTTGTTGGCTACACGTACGGGAAGGCGCTTTGTGGACACTGATGAGCTGATAGAGAAAAGGCTTGGTTCTTCCATCAGAGAGATCGTAGAAAAATGGGGATGGAGCCATTTTCGAAATGGGGAAAAGAAAATTATCGAGGAGATTTCCGGCGGGAATAATTTGGTGATAGCTCCCGGCGGGGGAGCGGTGCTCGAACCCCAAAACATAAAATTTTTAAAACAGAATGGTCTATTCATTTGGCTCAAGGCCGATAAGGAAATTCTTTATAAAAGAATGATGGCGGAGCAAGAAACATTGGCCAATAGACCAACCCTGACCGGAAAGGGCACCCTGGAAGAACTGGAAGAAGTGATGATGAGTAGAGAGCCGGTTTATGAGGGGGTAGCCGATATTCAAATTGATACTTCCCATTTGAATAAAGAGGCGGTTGCGGATAAAATACTGGTTATATTGCCAGAGAAAATGGAGGCCTGAATTGGGCGGAAATTCGTTCGGTACTCTTTTCCGAATAACCACCTGGGGAGAATCCCACGGGAGAGCCGTGGGAGTGATAATAGACGGCTGCCCGCCCCGATTGGATATTACGGCAGATGACGTTCAGAGAGAGCTGGACCGAAGGAAGCCCGGGCAGGGAAAGGGAACCAGCCCGCGAAAAGAAAAAGACCGGGTGGAGATTCTATCCGGGGTCTTCGAAGGAAAGACAACCGGAACACCCATCTCCCTCCTGATCTGGAATGAAGACGTGGAAGGTACGGCATATGAAGAGTTGAAAGATATCGTAAGGCCCGGCCATGCTGATTTCACCTATCAGGCCAAGTACGGCATCCGCGACCATCGCGGCGGAGGCAGGGCCTCAGCCAGGGAGACTGTCGGAAGGGTGGCCGCAGGCGCCATAGCCAAAAAGATATTGAAGGCGGAGGGGATTGAAGTTCTGGCGTACACCCTGGAACTGGGAGGGATTCGGGCGGAAAAGATGGATTATACAGCGGTCGGGAAGAACGCCCTCCTTTGCCCTGACCCGGATGCCGCCGTAAAAATGGAAGAGAAAATCGAAAAAACCAGGCTGCGAGGGGATACGCTTGGGGGCATCGTGGAAATTCTTGTGCGGGGATGTCCGGCCGGATTGGGGGAGCCGGTCTTCGACAAATTGGAGGCTGATCTGGCCAAGGGGCTGATGAGCATCGGGGCAGTCCGGGGAGTGGAAGTCGGCGCGGGGTTTCGGGTTGCTGGCATGCTTGGCTCAGAATGTAATGACCCTATGAAACCCGGGGGATTTGAAAAGAACGATGCCGGGGGGATTTTGGGGGGTATTTCCAGCGGAGCGAAGATCCTGCTTAGGGTGGCTGTGAAACCCATTCCTTCCATTTCTCTGGAGCAGTTAACGGTATATTCTTCCGGCAGGCCCGTATCCGTTAAGATTCAAGGCCGGCATGATGTTTCGGCCATCCCCAGGATAAACCCGGTCTGTGAAGCCATGGTAGCCATTGTCCTAACAGATCACTGGTTCAGGCAGGAAGTCCTTAAAAGAGGGTAAAGATGGAAGAAAATGAAAAAATAATATCTCTCAGGCAGATCATTGATGCCCTGGACATGAAAATCCTAAAGCTTCTAAACGAACGGGCCGAAGTTGCCCTGGAGGTGGGGAGGGTAAAATCAAAGTCCAAAATAGACCCTTATAATCCTCAGCGAGAGGAAGAGATTTTTCAGCGGCTGCAATCTATAAACACCGGGGCATTCCCGAAGCAGGCCATAACTCCTGTTTTCCGTGAAATTATTTCAGCCTGCCGTTCCCTGGAGGCGGAGCTCACCGTGGCCTACCTCGGTCCGCCGGCTACCCACACCCACCTGGCCTGTATTGAACGTTTCGGGAGCTCTGTGCAAGCGCTTCCCAAGGAGAGCATCCAGGAAATTTTTGAAACAGTGGAAAGGGAGAAGGCCAATTTCGGGGTAGTCCCCGTGGAAAATTCCACCGAAGGGGTGGTGAACCGAACCCTGGACATGTTCATCGATTCGGAAGTGAAGATCTGCGGAGAGATTTTAGTGCGGATATCCCACGATCTCCTTTCCATAAGCGGGAAAACCGGGGATGTGGAGAAGGTCTATTCTCATCCTCAAGCCCTGGCCCAGTGCCGCCAGTGGCTGAGAAAAAACCTCCCCCAGGCCCAGTTAGCTGAAACCGTGAGCACGGCCAGAGCCGCCCAGCTGGCTGCTCAGGACCCGAAAGCCGCGGCCGTGGCCAGCTCCTTTGCTTCCGAACTTTATGGCCTGAAGGTCATCGAGTCCCGGATTGAAGATTATTTGCATAATTACACCCGCTTTTTGGTCCTCGGGCGGCAGATCAGCGGGCGGACAGGGAAGGATAAAACCTCTTTCCTGTTTTCCATTCCGGACTCACCGGGGGCTCTTTACAAGGCGCTGGAACCTTTTTACGAGATGTCCATCAACCTGACCAAAATCGAATCCCGGCCAATTAAAGATAAACCCTGGGAATACGTCTTTTTTGTCGATTTTGAAGGCCACTTCACAGATGCCCAAATTCACCGGGCAGTCTCTGACCTAACGAAAAAGGCTCTTTTTTTAAAGTTCCTGGGTTCTTATCCCCGGAGTTCATAATTTAGGAAGAAACGTTCGCTGCGGAGAGCGGTGAGACGGTGAGAGAGGACAAAGAATCAGGGGCTGTAATGTAGCGCGGCCAAATGGAAGTTGCAAAGACAGCGCTGAAAGATTAAAGGAAAAGCATATAGTGAAATTAAAGGCCCAAATCAATTTCCCTTCTGTCGAATGCTGGTGGTGGCGCAACCCCCATAAAGGAGAGGACTGTCCGCTGCCGGAGAAATAATCTGATTTAAGAAATCAATCTGAGACAAAGGCCGGGGCAGTCGTCATGAACCCCGGCTTTTTTATTTAACTTCTCCTTGCTTTTTGTCTTTTGACGAATATTCATCTCTTTACTCTCGGTGTTCTTTGTGGCGAAAAAATAAAAAAGGTAACAGTTTAGCGATTTGAAAAAATGGTATTAAAGCCTTTGTTGAGGGCCGGGGGTTAGAGCGGAACGCGCCGGAAGCATCGGTTGGGTTTCCGCTTGGCCACGAAGACAGAAGATCTTTTCCTCCGGAGGAGGCGGGGGTTCTTGCCCGCCCCATATGCGGAGATATTAGCGCCTTATGATTCCAAGCGTTACGCTCTGGCCCCCGGCCCCTGGAATCCCTTGGCCCTTACAACACACCTTTTTTCAAAGAGCTAAAGTGTTACTAAAGAAGGAGGTTTGGATCGTGGCAAATCCCTCATTGAATGAGTTCAAACGCCTGGCCCGGTCGGGCAACCTCATACCCGTGCATGAAGAGGTGCACTTTGACTGGGAAACTCCGATTTCGGCATTCCGGAAAATCGACTCCAAAAAGTTTTCTTTCCTCCTCGAAAGCGTGGAAGGCGGGGAAAAGTGGGGACGCTACAGCTTCCTGGGATCAGGCCCCTCTTACCTTTTCCGCAGCCAGGGGGAAGAATTCGAAATTCTCAAAAACGGCGATGTTCTGCGGAAGGGAAAAAGTAAAGATCCTTTGCGGGCCCTGGAAGCATTCCTGGGAAACTACCGGCCCGTGCTGGATGACTCCCTGCCCCGTTTTTTCGGGGGGGCCGTAGGTTATGTCAGTTATGATGCCGTCAGGTCTTTTGAAAAAATCCCTGAAATTCTTCCGCCAGACCGGGACTTCCCTGACTGTTGTTTCATGATCACCGATACCCTTTTAATTTTCGACAACGTGAGGCAGACGATCAAAGTGATAGCTGGCGTCTTTTTGGACGGCTCTCAGTCCCCGGAAGAGGCCTACCGGCAAGCTGAGGAGAGGGTCGGGGGAATCGTGGCCAGACTGCTAAGCCCTTCTGTCCCGGCTGCTGAAAAAAAATCTTTCTCCCCCTCCCCTCTTCGTTCCAATTTAAGCCGGGAGGAATTCATTAAGAAGGTGGAAAGAGCCAAGGAATATATCCGCGCCGGGGATGTTATCCAGGTCGTGCTCTCCCAGAGGTTTTCCACCGAACTTCACTGCGATCCCTTCGATGTATACCGGGCCCTGCGATCCATCAATCCTTCGCCCTATCTCTTTTATTTGCAGATGGATGATACGGTTCTGTTAGGGGCTTCCCCGGAGGTGATGGTCCGCCTGGAGGGTAATCAAATCGAGCTCCGGCCCCTGGCCGGAACCCGCCGCAGGGGGAAGACCGAAGAGGAAGACCGGGAGATGGAGAAGGATCTTCTTGCGGACGAAAAGGAAAGGGCTGAGCATATCATGCTGGTCGACCTCGGGCGGAACGATGTGGGCCGGGTGGCCGAGATCGGCTCGGTTGAGGTCACGGAATTGATGGGGGTGGAGCGCTATTCTCACGTCATGCACATCGTCTCCAACGTGCGGGGCCTGCTGGCTCCGGGAAAGACTGCTTTCGATGTTTTCCGGGCGGCGTTTCCGACCGGGACAGTCACGGGGGCCCCGAAGATTCGGGCCATGGAGATCATCGAGGAATTGGAGCCGGTCCGGCGGGGGCCTTACGCGGGGGCTGTTGGTTACTTCAGCTTTTCCAAGAACATGGACACCTGCATTACCATCCGCTCCGTTCTCATAAGGGAAGGCAAAGCCTACATTCAGGCGGGAGCGGGCATTGTCGCCGATTCCCAGCCGGAGAGAGAATTCGAAGAGACCCTGAACAAAGCCCAGGCTATCTTTAAATCTATAGAGCGCGCCGAGGAGGGTTTGCCATGATTCTCTTGATCGACAATTACGACTCGTTTACCTACAACCTGGTGCAATACCTGGGCGAATTGGGAGCTGGTTGCCAGGTTTACCGCAACGACCAGATTGATCTTCCTTTCATTCTTAGGACAGGGCCTGAATACCTGGTCGTTTCCCCCGGGCCCTGCACTCCTGAGGAAGCCGGAATATCTAAGGAGGCTATCCTTATGATGGCTGGCCGGATTCCCATTCTGGGGGTATGCCTGGGCCACCAATGTATCGGTGCTGTTTTCGGGGGTAAAATCATCCGCGCCAAACGCTTGATGCACGGGAAGAGCTCCCTCATCCATCACGATGGCAAGACCATTTACCGGGGCCTCCCCAATCCGTTTAAAGCCATCCGCTACCATTCCCTCATAGTCGAGCGGGAAAGCCTGCCGGCGTGCCTGGAAATTTCGGCGGAGACAGATGAAGGGGAGATTATGGGCCTCCGGCACAAGGTTTTTCCCATTGAAGGCGTGCAGTTTCATCCGGAATCGATCATGACCCAGGGAGGAAAGATCCTTCTTAAGAATTTTTTGCAAAGGAGAGAAAACGGCCATGTTGAAAGAAATCATCGCTAAAGTTGTCGAGGGGCAAGATCTAAGCGAAGAAGAGGCTGCCCGGGCCATGGCCCATATAATGGAGGGAGAAGTTTTGCCCACCCAGATCGCTGCCTTCCTTACTGCTCTGCGCATGAAGGGAGAGACGAACCAGGAGATTGCCGGGTTTGCCCGGACCATGCGGGCCAAGGCCGTGCGTATCCAGGCCGAACAAGGCGAAGATGTTGTAGATACCTGCGGGACCGGAGGAGACGGGAGCGGCACCTTCAACATTTCCACGGCAGTCGCTTTCGTGGCCGCCGGAGCAGGGCTGACCGTTGCCAAGCACGGCAACCGTTCGGTTTCCAGCCGCAGCGGAAGCGCCGATGTCCTGGAGGCCCTTGGGCTCAATATTTACCTGCCGCCGCCAAAGGCGGAAAAATCCCTGCGGGAAATCAAAATGGCTTTCCTCTTTGCTCCTTCATTCCATCCGGCCATGAAGCATGCCCTGTTGCCCCGCAAAGAGATCGGCATCCGCACGGTCTTCAACCTCCTCGGCCCGCTGACCAATCCGGCCGGAGCCACTGTTCATCTTCTGGGCATTTATCGCCAGGACCTGCTCCAGCGAGTGGCTGAGGCGCTGCGGGATTTAGGGAGCAAGGCGGCCTATGTCGTTCATGGGAAGGACCATAGCGACGAGATCAGCATCACCGGAAAAACAAACATCTGCCAGCTCAAGGATGGGGCCATCGAGAAATACCAGATTGAGCCGGAAGAAGCGGGTTTGGAAAAGGCCTCTCTAAGGGCCATTCAAGGCGGGACGCCCGAAAAGAATGCGGAAATCCTTTTAAGAACACTTAAAGGCGAACCAGGGCCGGCTAAAGATGTTGTCTTGTTGAACGCGGCTGCCGTCTTTGTGGCGGCCGGAAAAACGACCTGTTTAAGAGAAGGAGTAGCCATGGCCCGGGAGTCCATTGATTCAGGAAAGGCGCTGCAAAAACTGAATGAGCTCATCCGGTTTTCCAGGGAGGAAGGTTGAATGTTTTTAGAAAAAGTGGCTGCGCTGAAGATGGAAGAGGTTCAGAAAAGAAAAAAATCTTCTTTAATAAAAGAAATGAAAAAGAGGATTGCCGGTCTATCCCCGCCCAGGAATCTCCTGGAGTCTATCGCTAAAAGCGCTCCCATGGCCCTGATCGCCGAGATCAAGCGGGCTTCTCCCTCTGCCGGGATAATCCTAAAAAATGCCGACGTTTCGGCGATTGCCCGAGAATACCAGGACGGGGGAGCTTCGGCCATCTCAGTTCTCACCGAGGGACATTTTTTTGGGGGAGACCTTGGCCATCTTGCGCAGGTCAAGGAAAAGGTTAAGCTTCCCCTCCTGCAGAAAGATTTCATCATCGATCCCTTCCAGATCTATGAGGGGAGGATCGCCGGCGCGGATGCGGTATTGCTTATTGCGGCGATTCTTGGCGGCGCCCAAATACGAGAGTTTGCTGGGCTGGCCGGAGACCTAAGAATGACGCCTCTGGTGGAGATCCACGATGATGATGACCTTAGGAAAATTTCCGACTTCTCCCTCCCGCTCATCGGGATCAACAACCGCAATTTGAAGACGCTGGAGGTGGGCCTAAAAGCAACGCATCACCTGATCAAAAAAATTCCGCAGGGTGCGATGGTCATCAGCGAGAGCGGGATTAAATCCCGGGAAGATGTGGAAAGCCTCCAGGAAGCCGGCGTGAGCGGCATTCTGGTGGGAGAAATATTGATGCGGGCCCCTGACCGGGCCGCCAAAATCCGCGAGTTATTGAATTTATAACTTTAGGCACTTTTGCTCACTTTAGGCAAATAGCGCCAAGTCGAAAATTTAGCGCAAGATTGACGGTCTTTCCCAGGCCCGGAGGGCAGGGCGCTTCGCTTGGCATCATAAGGCGATGGTCTCTACCTGGATGAGGCGGGAAAGGGCGCCCCGCCTGCTTTTGCGGAGACCAAGCATTCGCATGGAGCCGGGTTATCTCCCGGCCGATGCTGCCGGCGCTCAGCACCCTGCCCCCCGGGCCACGACAAAGCGGGTCGAAATTCCCGTAGAAATCTAGCCAAAGATATTTGAAATTTCCATCCGATCCCCTCCCCCTTTGATGGGGGAGGGTAAGGGTGGGGGTGAATAGAAAAATTATCCCCCTCCCCTTTATCCCCTCCCGCCAGGGGAGGGGGGGATTTTAGGGATATTATTAAAGTCTTAGAAGAAAATTCTCAGATTGAAAGATGTAAGAATCTATGCTTTTTCCGCGACTGCGCGCGGAAAAAGTGGCCCGCCGGTAACCCCGGTGCGATTGTAGGGGCACGATGCATCGTGCCCCTACGGCTCCGATGAAGGATATTCCCTTCTTACAAACATGTTTGCATTAATGAGGCGCTAAGCGCCTATAACGTAGGTTTTTTCAACAAAGCATTAACATGACCTGGATCAAAATCTGCGGGATCACAAACCTTGAGGACGCCATGGCGGCTGCTCATCTAAGAATGGATGCCCTGGGATTTATTTTCGCCCCAAGTCCGCGAAGAGTTGAACTTTTCGTTGCCCGGGAGATTATCGGCCACCTGCCAGAATCCGTTTTAAAGGTGGGGGTCTTTGTCAACGAAGATCTGGCCGAGGTGGCCCGAATTGCCGACTATTGCGGCCTGGATATGATCCAACTTCATGGGCAGGAAACTCCGGAATATTGCCTCAAGGTAGCCCTTCCGGTGATCAAGGCCATAAGGGTCAAAGATTCGGAGAGCCTGAAAGAAATGGAAAAATATCCTTTCGCCTCAATTTTGCTTGATGCCTGGAGCGCGGAGCAGGCTGGAGGGACGGGAAAAACCTTCCACTGGGAAATGGCTGTGGAAGCGCGTAAAAAAATGAATATCATTCTTTCCGGGGGCCTGAACCCGGGGAACGTGAGACAGGCCGTGCGCATTTTACGGCCGTTCGGGGTGGATGTTTGCTCCGGGGTGGAAAGGAGCGCAGGAAAGAAGGACTTATTCAAGATGGCTGACTTTGTGAAGGAGGTTAAAAAAACCGATGAATCAACCTGACCGGAAAGGACATTTTGGAATTTTTGGCGGAAAATATGTTCCGGAAACCTTAATGGCTCCCCTACAAGAATTGGAGAAAGCTTATCTTGCTCTTAGAAAGGATAACCCGTTCCAGAAAACCCTCGCCGCCTACCTGAAAGATTATGCGGGAAGACCTACCCCCCTTTATTTTGCGGCCAGGCTCACCGAGGAATTTACGGGATGCCGGATTTACCTCAAGCGGGAAGATTTGGCCCACACCGGAGCGCACAAGATCAATAACACCCTGGGCCAGGCCTTGTTGGCCGGGAAGATGGGGAAGAAAAGGATCATTGCCGAAACCGGCGCTGGTCAACATGGAGTTGCTACGGCTACGGCCGCTGCTCTTGTGGGACTGCAATGCGCAGTCTATATGGGAGAAGAAGACATAAGGCGGCAGTCCCTGAACGTCTTCCGCATGAGGCTTCTCGGAGCCGAAGTGATTCCGGTTTCATCGGGGTCCAAGACTTTGAAGGATGCCATTAACGAGGCCATCCGGGATTGGGTGACCAACGTTCGGGATACCTATTACCTGATCGGGTCCGCGGTCGGCCCTCACCCTTATCCTATGATGGTCAGGGATTATCAAGCGGTGATCGGCAAGGAAGTTAAAAGACAGGTAATGGCGAAAGAGGGCCGGCTTCCCGATTGCCTGGTGGCCTGCGTGGGCGGCGGAAGCAATGCCATCGGCCTCTTCCATCCGTTTCTAAAAGACGACGTGCGTTTTATCGGCGTGGAAGCGGCCGGCCTGGGATTGTTAAGCGGCAAACATGCGGCTTCGCTTAATGCCGGCTCTGTCGGAACGCTTCACGGGTCCATGAGCTACATCCTGCAGGATGATTCCGGAAATATTATGGAGACGCACTCCGTCTCCGCTGGTTTGGATTATCCCGGGGTCGGGCCGGAACACTCTTTTTGGAAAGAGATGCGCAGGGCGGAATACGCCGCTGTTACCGATGAAGAGGCCATGGCCGCCTTTCATCTTCTTTCCAAAACCGAAGGAATCCTGCCGGCCCTGGAAAGCGCCCATGCCCTGGCCTACGCTGGAAAGATTGCTCCTTCCCTGGGAAAAGACCGGATCATGGTGGTGAATCTATCCGGGCGGGGAGATAAAGACGTTCAGTCCATAGCAGCAAAAATGGGGGTGGAGTTATGAGTAGAATCCAAAAAACGTTTAGAGATTTAAAGAAAAAGGGGCAGGCCGCCCTCATTCCTTTTTTAATGGCCGGCGACCCCGACCTTAAGACAACCGCAGACCTGATCTTAAAAATGGCTGAAGCCGGGGCAGACATCATTGAATTAGGCGCGCCTTATTCAGATCCGTTGGCCGATGGCCCGACGATCCAGGCTGCCGCGCATCGGGTTTGGCAAAGAGGGATTAACCTAAAGTCCGTACTCAACCTGTCTGGACATCTAAAGGGGAAAACTCCTCCTCTGGTCATCATGACTTACTTCAATCCTGTTTTTCGCTTTGGCTTGAAGGCATTTGCTGAAAATTGCCGGGAGTGCGGAGTCGAAGGAGTGATCATCCCTGACCTCCCGCCGGAAGAGGCGGGGCCGTGGATTAAGGAAGCCAGAAAAACAGGGATAGATACGATTTTTTTAACGGCCCCGACCAGTTCACCCGAGCGAATCAGTTTGGCGAGTAAGGTTAGCCGCGGATTCATTTACCATGTGTCGGTAACCGGCGTAACCGGCGTTCGAGGGAAATTATCCGCAGACCTGGAGTTAGCAGTCCGGAAGATAAGAGAGATAAGTAAAAAGCCGGTAAGCGTTGGCTTCGGCATATCCACACCGGCGCAGGCCAGGGAAGTCAGCCGCTTTGCCGATGGAATCATTGTGGGCAGCGCCATAGTAAAGATTATTAAGGATGGCGGGGAAAGGAAAGAAGTAATCCAGCGGGTAGGAGCCTTTATCTCATCCCTCGCTGCGGCCACTGGTGCTAAGTTGCAAAAGTTAGAGTAGCGTAATATTGACGGCCTTTCCCAAAAAATTACTTGCTTGACCCCGGCGGTCAATGATATATTTATTCCCATATTAATGACCATGGCGACCTGAAACCAGATTCTTCCTAAACCATTGGGGGAAGCAGAATGCCTCGGTTCATCAAAACCCCATTTTCCCAAAAAGAGGGATGGGGTTTTTTATTTGAGGATCATCTCCAAATTAGTTGATCGGTAACACTTTAGCTCTTTGAAAAAAGGTGTGTTGTAAAGGCCAAGGGATTCCAGGGGCCGGGGGCCAGAGCGGAATCCGCCTTAGGCGGAGAATCATAAGGCGCTTATTTCTCCGCATATGGGGCGGGCCAGAACCCCCGCCTCCTCCGGAGGAACAGATCTTCTGTCTTCGTGGCCAAGCGGAAACCCAACCGATGCTTCCGGCGCGTTCCGCTCTAACCCCCGGCCCAAAACAAAGGCTTTTATACCATTTTTTCAAAGCGCTAAACTGTTACGTTGATCGAATATTTTATCAAAATTAGGTAAGGGTTCGGAAGGAAAGGCAGATTGCCAGCAATATGACTTTCCTTCCTAGCCCCTGAAAGTACAGGACATTTTACCCATTGCGGCTCTTTGCGCCTCAACTAATTTGGAGATGATCCATATTGGGTCGAGGCTGGAGTTGCCTGAATAAACCGGAAAGAACGATTGGCAGATAAGGAAGGTATGCTGGAGAGGAGAGGGCTATTTTCAAGAGGAGGTGAATTTATGCCCGTATATCTCATGCTCACCAATTTAACCGATGAAGGACGGAAAACAGTTAAGGAAAAACCGGAAAGGATCAAAGAAGTCAACAAGGAAGTGGAAGCAATGGGGGTCAAGGTCCTTTCCCAATATGCCCTCCTGGGTGCCTATGACTTCGTGAACATCCTGGAGGCTCCTGATAACCAGACTATTGCCAGGGTGGCCGTGGCCTTGAGCGCCAGGGGCACATTGCAAACCACAACCCTTGCCGCCCTCTCCGTTGATGAGTTCATCAGCATACTGAAAAAGTAGGTTAAACCCCGGATAAAAAAACTTTCTCCGTGAATCCAGCACACCTTCCTGCTAATTTAATTGTATAGGAATTTCCTTATTGGACACGGATTAACACAGATTATAAGGGCAAACGAAAAAAAATAATTATCTGTGGTTATCTGCGAAAATCTGTGTCCAAATTAATTTGATTTTGAGATGATCCTTATTCAAGCGGTTTAATTTTCAAAGACGGTTGAGATAATAGGAGAATGGCTATGACTCTTAACGAATTTGAGGCGCAAGAGAGTAAGCGGATAACCAGGCGGGCAACCATTACCATTGTAAGCGCGAACCTTATCCGCTGGCTGGGCGGGGTTTCCAGCATACCCCGCGAATTAGTCGAAGCTGGTGAAGCCATCCTTGCCAAAGCGAAAGAAAAAGGGGATATTCGCGACTGCCGGGTTTATGCCTTTGGCAAGGATATGCATTTGCAGGTAAATACTCTCGGGGCAGGTTTGCAAAGCCTTGCGGCGCACAGACTTATTTTCGAGGCTATCGATGCATCTCTCCTCCGGGCGGCTGATGCCGGCCTGTATCGGCCTGTCAATGGTCAGGATTATTTCTGTCTCAATCCAGGGGAGCGCATTGCGGCCCTGGGCCTTAGACCGGTAGAGTTTCCTTTCACCGAAAGGGGATCAGAGCCGATCTACGTTGCCAAATTAATAAACGGGGCTGTTGGGTCTTTCAACCGCATGCTCTTTAACCTCTTCTTTCACCCGGACAAAGGGTCCCATCAGAGGCTTGATGGTACTCGCTTTCTGGCCATTGTGGAAAACGCCAATGATCTTCGGGCCGGACAAAAGCAGCGGAGGCTCTACGCCTTTGGAGACCGCCCTTTGGAAGATAAGCTCTTTTTAATTTATCCATTCCTGAGAAAGCCTCTGGAGTTTGACCGGCGCCAGGTCGGGGACTGGGCGGAACTTCTGTCCATGATTGCTAATCCGGCTGAATGGGTAGTAAGCGCCATCTATGCGGTTAATGGCCGCTATGTAATTCATGGGGAGGAATTGCAGGCCACCCGGCATGAGCCCGTGGCCGTGGTGTCTGTGGAATCCGCCCTTCCTAACTCCCCGATCGAGGACCCCGTGCTCATCCTGCGCCTGCAAAGCGGTCTGCCAGCCGTGGGCGAAGCCAACTTCAGCCTGGGGGCAGATTTCCACTTTATCATCGGCGGCCCCGGGGGAGGGTATCACGTGGGAGTGATGCCTGTGACCATGGCCGAGGCCAGGGCCTCTACAGAAGAAGCGGGCACAGCCCGGCTGGTCGCTTATACTTATCAATCTTACGACAATGGCCGCATACCCCCTGAACACGATGTGATCGACATTTTTAGCCAGGACCGGGTGCAGACCGAATGGCTGCAGAGGGAGGCCCGCCAGTTAATCCAGCCCATATTGCAGCACGGGGAGTTTCAGCCTTATGTGATCGCCGAGGAGGCGGAAAGGCGGGCGCGGGCCTGCGCTGAGAATCTCAGCGGCCTTTTCCAGCCCATCCCTTCAGCGGAACTGGGAGAAGTAGATCATTTGATAGCCAAAGCCAACGAGCGTTCCGGGGGGGAAACTCTTTCGGACATTAAGGCGGATGCCGGCGGCAAAGTGGGCCATACCTCCCCCCCGACTCTTTTCGAGGGAGTAGCCCGTGCCACCCTGGAGCAGGCCAGGGAAGGCGGGATCATCCGGAATTTTCAGGTTTTCGCCGTGGGCGATGATATGCATCTACTGATGTCTCATCGCCATGGCGTAGACGCCAACGACATTCATCTTCTGGCATTCCGGACTTTTTGGCGCATGGTATGGGTTACCGAAGTCATCGGCTATAAGCCTTATGGCCTGGCCCAGGACCTGAAAATTGGCCCGGCTACCAAAGGGAAGCAGGTGGATGATCTGGCGGAGCCCAGCGACCGTTTTATGGAGTTACTGGCTAAATACCTCCCCGAACCTGAAAAATCCTATCTGGATAAGATGCACGGGGCGCAGTTGAAATGGAAGCGCGGCCGGGGCGAGGTGGAGGTTTTAAAACCATTTGCCGGCAACGTTACCGGCCAGGGGCCGGGGTTTGCCGAATTGCCCCTCAAAGACACCTTAAGAGTTGGATTGTTGGGCGCTGACAAGGCCGGGCCGGCAGCCTTTAATATTCCGGTCTTCCATGCGGTTGAAAAAGCTCTGGCTAAGGAAAGTTTCCGGTCCCGTTATGGTGAAAGCCTGGCCTTTGAGATTTTTGACGTCCATAACCATAAGCGCATATTCCTGGATGGACGGGCGCACCGGGAAGACATCGCCGCCCTCTTGGGAGCGACCAACCTTTTTAACATTAAACGTCTTTGGTCATTGTTCATGACAGTCAATCAAAAGGAAGCGGTGGAGTCTTCCGTTTGTGATATTTTGCTGGCAGCTTCGACGGAAAAGCTGGCCCTGATTACTGGCGGAGAGTATGTCGGCAAAGATGACCCGGTGCTCTTAGGGGTTGAAGAGCTGGTCAACCAGATTTTTGAGTATATGAAAACCGGGTTCTACATGACCCAGGGTGATGAACGGGGTTCCCACTACATGATGCTCATCCCCAAGCCGCTTCCGGAAGCCGTAGCCACGGTGCGCAGCCGCGGCCTGCAGGTGGGTTTGATGGTCGCCTTAAATCCGACCGGAATAGTCGAACTGCAGGATGTTTACGCCGCTCCCAGTTTTCGCGAAGCGCGCATACGCATAGAACAGATTAATGCCCGTTTCTGGCGGGCCCAGGGCTCGGAATTTACGCCGGTGGGCGTAGGGGCCCGGGACGTGGAACCAGCCTACCCCTTAATGAAGGTGCTGAACAGGCTTACCCGGGAAGGATCGCCTTACGCCCGGTCTATCCAGAGCGTAACGCAGGACCTCTACCAGCAGATCATCGAAGCTCTCTTAAAGCAACCGAACCTTCCTCAGACCTTTTCAGACTGATTTCCCAAATCTGGATGGGCTAAACAGAACAGGGGAGGTTTCTGCAACGGGGCAGGATAGCAGAGAATCTTTTTCCGGGGTTATCTGCGGAAATCTGCAATCTTGATGGCTTCGTAAAAAGTCCATCTGCGGCGTTGCGCTGCATCCTTCGTCGTTGCGGCGTACCTTTAAGTACGCCTCACTCCTCAGGATTTGCGCGCCTTGCATATGGACTTTTTACTTTGCCATCCCAATTTTGACTTTTTACGAGATTATCAATCTTGATGATGTCGTAAAAAGTCAGAAAAGCCGTCACTCCTGCGAAAGCAGGAGTCCAGAACTGCTTGAATTAACTGGATTCCCGCTTTCGCGGGAATGACGAAAATGGGATAAAAAGTCCAACCACATGTCCTTGCGAGGAGCGTAGCGACGAAGCAATCCCATGAAATCAAGCACTTACAAAATACGAGATTGCTTCGCTCCGCTCGCAATGACCACTTTTGGGACTTTTTACGAAACCATCAATCTTGATTAATCTATAAAAAAGGGAATATCAATGGGTTTTTTCACTGTTGCCTTGATCGGCTTTGGACTGGCCATGGATTGTTTTGCTGTAGCCGTCACCAGCGGAATCGCTATTAAACAATTAAAAATTAATCATGCTCTGAAGATTGCCCTGTTTTTCGGGGGCTTTCAGGCATTGATGCCGGTTATCGGCTGGTTAGCCGGAGTCGGGTTGAGGGATTTTATATCCGATATAGACCATTGGATTGCTTTTGGACTTCTTAGCGCCATCGGTTTGAAGATGATTTACGAATCCAGGAGGTTGCCGACGGAAAAAAATGACAAGAATCCATTGGATTTTTATGTCTTATCAATGTTATCCCTTGCCACCAGCATTGATGCCTTAGCCGTAGGAGTAAGTTTTGCCTTCCTGAAGATTCCCCTCATCGCCTCGGTTATTTTGATCGGGGTCATAACCTTCATTCTTTCTTATATTGGGGTGTTTGTGGGGAATCGGGTCGGGCATTTTTTTGAAAATAAAATTGAACTCGTAGGCGGCCTCCTTTTAATCGGGATAGGCCTAAAAATATTGATTGAGCATTTGACATGATTGTATATTACTATAGCGGCAATTTTTCGAAAAAGGGAGTTGCCGCGATAAAAAATGCTGACTCCCCTCCCCGTCATACCCGCGAAACCTGTCCCTGCAGGCTTTAAGCAGGGAGCGGGTATCCAGTTAGGTTTTGAACGGCATAGACATGCTGGATTCACGTTTTCGCGGGAATGACGAAAGAAGTGACGCTGTAGTGATAGGAATTTCCTTTTTTCAACTTTATCCCGACTCAGGCGGATCACTTAGATTAGACATTTGACACTTATCCTTTACTTTTTCTTAATCATGGTTTTAAAACTCTGTGATCTCTGTGTCCTCTGTGGCTAAATTTTCATTGACGAAAACCTAAAAAATGAGTAGCGTAACTCTGCCAACCAAAAAATGGATTTTTTTATAAAAAGGAGATCGTCGATTATGTCAGAACAAAATCCTTATCAGGAACTTTCCAAACTTTTAGGAGCTCCCGCATCAAAAATCCTCCCGCCCATCATAGAGATGATCGTCGACGAGAAGGAAATCAAAATCGTGCTGGCCGCCTTCCCCCCTGCCACCATCGCAGAGCTGGCCGATAAGACTGGAATTGCCCAGGAAGAAGTCCAGACGATGGTCAAAACATTGTTCCTCAAAGGACTGCTCTTCTTCTCGAAAAAGGAGGGAGACCCCCGTTATTACCGGGTCAAGACGGTCCCCCAATTTCACGACAGCTCCATTCTCTGGGAAGGGGCCACCCCGGAGTTTCACAAGCTCTGGAAGGAATACACTGACCAAGAATGGTCGGAATTCGGCAGGGTGGTGGAAGCTTTCCTCCCGAGGCCGCCGATCCGCATCGTTCCGGTAGGGGCCACCATCGAATCCAGAGCCAAGGTTTTAGCCCTGGATGATGTGCGTGAAATAGTCAATCAGGCGAGGAACCTGGCTGTGACCCGATGCACCTGCCGGGTCGTCGATGGGAAATGCGGTAAACCTGTGGAGATATGTATCCAGGTGAATCGGGCGGCTGATTATGGCATCCAGAGAGGAACGGGCCGGGCCATTACCAAAGAAGAAGCCATGGGTCTTCTGCATTTAGCCGAGAAAGAAGGGCTGGTGCACATCGTCGATAACCGGCAGAAGGTTGATCACATAATATGTAACTGCTGCCGGGATTGTTGCATAAACTGGAAATTGCCCAATCCCCGTAAATTTGTTGATCCAAGCCGCTTCCAGGCCCTGGTCAACGAAGAAGAATGCATTGGCTGTCAGGTCTGTCTTGACCGGTGCTATTTCGACGCCATTGTGATCGAAGGCCAGGAACCGAAGGCTCGTATCAACCCGGAGAAATGCGTAGGCTGCGGCGTTTGCACCGTCACCTGCCCGACAGAAGCCATGGCCATGAAGGAAGTCCGCCCACCGGAGGTAATCCCAGCTTAGCTATTCACCGCAGAGATCGCCGAGAACGCAGAGATAGATTAAAGGAAAGACAAATGGCGGGAGGGGATAAAGGGGAGGGGGAGCATTTTTCTATTCACCCCCACCCCACCCTCCTCGAAGCTGTGAAAAAATTACTTCGGTTCTTTTTCGCGTCATTCCGGCGAAAGCCGGAATCCAGTGTTTTCCAGACATTACGAACTGACTGGACCCCGGTTTTCACCGGAGTGACGGCTTAATTCACACTTTCCCCCATCAAAGGGAGAGGGGATCGGATGGAAATTTCAAATATTTTTGGTTAGTTTTAGATATTGATTTTTCTCCGCGAACTCTGCGTTCTCTGCGGTGAATCGTTTTTTTATCGGCTTTCTATCACTCCGTTCCGCAGAACGGTCTCCCCTTTGGCATTATAAACTTCCAGAAGATAAAGGCCGGGGCGGGACTGCCAGACTTTAACCTGAAGCGATTCCCCCGGAATCACCGGACTGCTGAATCGGGCCGAATAAGATTTCATCTTTCCGGAATCTCCCTGAAAGACCTCCTGGACAAACCGGCGGCAGACAACTCCATAAGTGCAGAGGCCGTGGAGGATGGGTTCTTTGAAGCCAACAGCCTTAGCGATGGCCGGATCGATATGCAGAGGATTGCGGTCTCCGGACATGCGGTAGAGCGCCGCTTGATTCACGTCGGTTGGGGCGTCAAATACAAAGTCCGCAGTTTTGGCCGGAATGGCCGGAATCTCCTTTTTAGGCTGGGCCGCCCCTCCGAAACCGCCAGCCCCCCGGACAAAGGCGGTTGACCAGTTGGTGCAAAGGGGGTTGCCGCTCTTGTCTTTTGTTTCGTGGCGCATCACGATGGCCGCCCCCGATCCCTTATCGTATATCCCCTCGATCACGGCCGTGGTGGAAACCGTGGCGCTGCGGGGAATGGGGTTGTGCACCTCTAAAGCCTGCTCCCCGTGAACGACCATGGCAAAATTCGCCTTGGTGGATAAAAAGGCTTGAGCGCCGGCGTTGGAGGGTAGAATAACCCCGTAGGAGGGAAAAGCTTTAAAATACTTTGACCCCTCATAAACATATTCCAGGTCCTCACGGGTGAATCCAATTCCCAGGGCGTAAATGATCAGGTCCCTTTCGCTGTAGGTGAATTCATAAGGCCCCCATACTTTTCCGACGTTCTCCAGGTTCAACGACATAATTTTCTCCTTTCGCAATAATATGCTCACCAAATTGCCCTATAAAGGCAAAAGTGTTTGAAGCCCCTTCCTTATTTGCCCAGTGCCTATTGCCCATTGCTAATTGCCCATTGCTAATTGCCCATTGCCTATCTCTTCTTCATCCTTCTCCATCCACAATGGCCACATCTTTTCTTATCTTATATCGTTCAATCTTCGAACGCAAAGTATTCCGGCTCATTCCCAGGAGAATCGCTGCCTGAACCTGATTCCCTTTCGTTTCATGCAAAGCTCTCTTGATAAGGATTTTTTCTACAGCCGACATCAGGTCAGATTCCGGCCTCCCCTTAGTTTGTTCCGCCAGCTCTTTAAAAACAGGCTCCATCAGCATTTCCAGCCTCTTCTCCAAGTCCATCTGCTCTTTTTGCCCCATTTCCAGCCCCGCCTCTTCCAGGAAGAAATCCTCGGGGAGGAGAGTGCTGCCCTTGGCGATAACCAGCGCCCGTTTTACGGCATTTTCCAATTCCCTGACGTTCCCCGGCCAGCGGTAGCGCATTAATTTTTCCAGGGCGCGGGGGGCAATCTCTTTAACATTGCGGTTGATCTCCGGCGCGAAAATTTGCAAAAAATACCGCACTAATTCCGGGATGTCTTCCCGCCGCTCCCGCAGGGGAGGCAGATGGAGGGTAACCACTTTCAGTCGATAATAAAGATCCTGACGGAATGCCCCGTCGCGGATGGCCTTTTCCAAATCCTTGTTGGTGGCCACGATCATCCGCACATCGGCCGTAATGCGTTCGCTTCCCCCCAATCGTTCAAACTGCCGGTCCTGAAGCACGCGCAGAATTTTGGCCTGGGTTGCTGGCGTCATGTCGCCTATCTCATCAAGAAAAAGGGTGCCTCCGTGGCATTGTTCAAATTTGCCGATGCGCCTGGTCAGGGCTCCGGTGAAAGCGCCTTTTTCATGGCCGAAAAGCTCACTCTCCAGGAGCGTTTCCGGAATGGCTGCGCAGTTTACCGGAAGAAAAGGCTTTCCCGCCCGGCTGCTATGATGATAAATAGCCCGGGCCGCTAATTCTTTACCCGTCCCGCTCTCACCCCGGAGGAGCGCCGTGACCCCCGTGGGAGCCACCTGGCCGATCATTTTGTAAATCTCCTGCATGGGAGGGGAAGATCCCACAATGGCCTCACCTCCGACTTCTGCCACTTCGCGATCCGGATAAGAAACCATCTTTTTCATCATCCGGGATACTTCCAGGGCCCGCTCCACCATGGCCCTCATCTGGGGAATGTTAAAGGGCTTGAGGATATAGTCGAAGGCCCCAAACTTCATGGCCTCAATTGCCGTTTCGGTCGTCCCAAAAGCGGTCATCAGGATGATCAAGGCCTTGGGGTCTTGTTCTTTGATCTGTCGCAGAACAGCCAATCCACTCTGCCCGGGCATTTTGATGTCCATGATCACCAGGTCCGGATTTTCAATAAAAAAAAGCTCCAGAGCTTCGGTTCCGTTCTTGGCCGAAGAAACCAGAAGGCCCTGCCCTTCCAGCATCCGGTTTAACGAATAGCGCATGCTCGGGTCGTCGTCTACAATCAGAATCTTGTCCAAGAAACCTCCCAATGCAAAACCAGGGGGTAGGGGGTAGGGTGTAGTAACCACAACCTTATTAGGCCTTATCCCCTACACCCTACCCCCTACCCCCTTTTATATAAAGGTAAGGTTATATAAAAAGCGGCTCCTTTGCCCGGGATACTTTTCACTTTAATCTCGCCCCTGTGCTCTGCGACGATGCGCTGGGCAATGGGGAGCCCCAAGCCGATTCCTTCCTCCTTGGTCGAGAAAAACGGCTCAAAAATCCTGTTTTGGACCTCTTCGGGAATCCCTTCCCCTGAATCCAGAAAGGATATTTCCACAACTGAGCTGCCGCGATTCCCTGTGGAAGGGTCTTTAACAGCAGTGGCTACTTTCAATTTTCCTCCCTGGGGCATGGCCTGGATGCCATTAAGCAAAAGGTTCAAGAAGACTTGCTTCATCTGCTCTCCATCCATCGGCAGGAGGGGTATTTCATCGGCATCCTTTCTCTCCAATAAAACCCCCTGGGCTTCCATCTCGTAAACTATTAGAGCAATGGTTTCTTTTAGAACTTTGCGTACGTCCATCATCTCAAGAGAGGGGGAGCGAGGCCGGGCAAAATCTAAAAATTGTTTAATTATTTTGTTCACCCGTTCAATCTCTGCTTCGATCACGGCTAAATCTTTATCCCGGGAAGCCTCGGTGGCCGTCTGGTCCACCAGAGAATGAATCAAGATCTTGATGCTGGTCAAGGGATTGCGAATCTCATGGGCAATCCCTGCGGAAAGTTTCCCTAAAGCAGCCAATTTTTCGGATTGAAATAATTGTCTTTGGGTTTCTTGTAACTCTGCGGTAGCTCTTTTTACGCGATCCTCAAGCTGGCTGCTAAAAGCTTTCAGTTCTTCATACATGAGGGCATTTTCCAGGGCAAACGCCGCCTGGTTGGCGAAAATCATCAAGGATTGAAGTTTTTTTTCGGTGATGCTGGTTTGACTGATCAAATTATCAGCCGAGATTCCTCCTAAAACCTTATCCCGGGAAAGCAAGGGCGCTGCCGCAAAAGATTTTACGTCCCAAAAATTGATCACTCCTCTATTAACCCGGGGGTCCCGGCTGGCGTCTTCCACAATGAAAGGCCGGCGCTCTTTGATGGCCCGGGAGACCATGTTATCTTCGGCATCATAGGGTAAACTGATGTCCTGGATTTTATCCTTTTCCACTCCCACCGCCACTTTGCATACTAATTGATTTTTCCCTTCATCCAGCAGATAAAGCCTTGCCCGGTCGAATCCAATTCCCCTGGCCACTCCTTTCAAAATCAGTTCCAGAATTTCATCCAGATTCAGGGTGTGCATGGACTGGCTGATATCATGGAGCAGGGAAAGCTCCCGGACGCGTTTTAGCTCTTCGATTATCTCTTCCTGCTTTTTCTGGAATTCATCGAAAACCGGGTAAGAGGCCATGGAGTGTTCCCCAAAATCCAAACCTTTAACCTCCTCTTCGGAAGAGACGCGCAGCCCTGCCGCCGCGTTAATTAGTTTGAAGAATCCAAAGGAAAGAGGAAAAGCGAAGAGGAAAACTGTGATCACGGCCAGGGCCTGGACCATTAGCAACTCAATCCCCCCGCCGAAAAGCAGGCCATTCATGGCATATCCCAGGCTGTTCTCAACATACCTGTCCTCCGCAAAAAGCCCTACCGCCAGAGTTCCCCATATCCCGTTTAGGCCATGAACCGAAATGGCCCCGACCGGGTCGTCAATACGCCGGCGTTCGAACCCTCTCAGGGAAAAATAAAGAACGAACCCGGATAAACATCCGATGACCGCAGCGCTAAACGGGCTGATGATAGCCACTCCCCCGGTGCATGAAACCAGGCCGGAAAGGACTCCGTTCATGGTCATGCCTGCATCCGGCTTTCCACGCCGGGCCCAGGTCAGAGTCATGGCGCAGAGCGCGCCGCTCGCGCCCGCCAGGATGGTATTGACGGCGATGAGAGCGATGCTCGGGTTGGCGGCGGAAAGGGTGTTGCCGGTGTTGAACCCAAACCAGCCAAACCAGATAATGAACACTCCCAGGGCGACCAGGGGGATATTGTGCCCGGGAATGATGTTGACGGATCCGTCGCGGCTGTAGCGGCTAAGACGCGGCCCCAGCGCCAGCACCCCGGCCAGAGAAACCCATCCCCCCACGGAGTGCACGACTGTCGACCCTGAAAAGTCGATCACCCCGATGCGGACCAGCCAGCCACCCCCCCATATCCAGTGGCCCACAACTGGATAGACTAACATACTGATGAGAACACTGTAAAAAAGATAACCGCTGAATTTGGCCCGTTCACTCATGGCCCCGGAAACTATGGTCGCGGCTGTGGCGGCTAAGACCACCTGGAACATCAGGTTGGCGAACTTCCAGTTGTCAACCTTCCCGGCGTTGGTGATATGGCTTAAAAAAAAGTCGCTCGTCCCGAAAAGACCGAAAGCGCTGGCCCCGAACATCAAACCATAACCAATTGAAAAAAATCCGACCGCCCCCAGGGCAAAGCCGATCATGTTTTTCATGACCACAGTGCCGGCGTTTTTAGCCCTTGTAAATCCCACCTCTACCAAGGTGAACCCCGCCGGCATCAGGAAAATCAGGAAGGAGGCAATCAAGGTCCAGATCATGTCCAAGGATGCGGCCTGCTCGGAAAGGACTTTGATAGGTTTCCCCGTCTCATCTCCGTCCAGAGCCAGGAGCCCACTCGGAAAAAAAATGAAGAAGAAAAGAAAAAAGATTGTCATTCCCGCGGAAGCGGGAATACAGGAAAAAAACATAGAAACTGAATTTTTGTTTTCACAGAAATGACAGATTGTTGTTTCACCTATTGAGTGGTTTTTTGTGTTCTCTGAAGACATTTATCTCACTATACATTGCTGAATTCTTGCATAAAAAATCGCTTAAATTAGGAGGCTCTTGCAAAACTCTTGAAAAGTAGAGAAAATCGTCATTCCGGGCAAGCGAAGCGCGACCCGGAATCCAGGATTTTCAAGAACTTCTGGATTCCGGCTTTCGCCGGAATGACGGAGTAAGTGACTTTTGCAAGAAGCTCTTAGGTTCCAGATATTAAAAACCTTTTATGATTAGCCGAATATTAGCACTTTTCGGGAGGAAAAAGCAAAATGATGAAGGCAAAAAAAGGGGGGAGATCACCTAACTCCCCCCTGGACCTGTTTAAGCCGGCCTTCCTTACCGCTTGTAGTTTTCCCTATAAATTCAGGGCCGCCTTTTCGGCGCGAATTCCCTTGAATAAAGGTTTTACTGACGGGACACTACTGACATGCAAGATTTTTTCAACCTCTTCCTTATCCGCCTCCATTACGTGAGGAATCCCGGAAACATCGGCGGCCTCGCGGGTCAGAGCCACAACGTCATCCCGAGTGATGTATTTTAGAGCAAACTTCCTGGCCCCGGCCATGAACTGCTGCAGGCCGGCATTCAGCCGATCGAAATAGGTGATCATTCCGATGGCTCCCGCGGGGATGTTTTGAAAATCTTTCCCGTATTTTTCCTTCAGCTTAGCCGCCAGAATGAAGACATGCTCAACATCAGTTCCGTATTTGGCGATGTCGGCTGAAACCTTCCCTTTTATGATCATTTGCCCGATGGTATTGCCGACCATAGCTGCGGTCATCGAAGCTCTGCCCAGGCAAATGGCTTTAATATAAGGGGCTGCCAGCGCAAATGCCTTGAAGATATGATCTTCCAGGGAGAATCCACCCGCTATGGCGCAGGATGGAATGAAGGCGCCTTTTTGTTCCATGACTTTTAAGTACTGATAAAGGAGACTTTCCAGATAAACAGTAGGAACTCCCCATTCATTCATCATTCTCCAGGGGCTCATTCCGGTTCCGCCGGCCGCTCCATCCACGGTAAGGAGGTCGATCTTAGCATCGGAAGCAAATTTGACTGCCCGGGCCAGGTCAGCGGGTCGATAAGCTCCGGTCTTCAAGGAAATATGTTTGGTCCCGATCTTTTTAAGCCTTTCTATTTCCTTATGAAATCCTTCTTCGGATACCATTCCCAACCTGGAGTGGCGCTCGAATTCCTTAAAATCACCCTGTTTGAAGGCCTCTTGAATCACATGGTCTTCCGGATCAGGAAGAACTATATACCCCCGGCTTTTCAGCTTAAGGGCTCTTTCCAGTGCGTCCAGTTTTACTTCCCCGCCGATATCTTTGGCTCCCTGGCCCCATTTCAGTTCAATGATTTTAACGCCCAGCTTTTCCACCACGTATTCCGGCACTCCCAAGCGGCCGTCCTCTACGTTATACTGAACGACAATCCCTCCATAACCGTCATACCATTTCTGGAAGGTTTTCACCCTCCGTTCCATCTCCGGAGATCGGACGATACGGCCGTTCTTAAATTCAGCATCGGGGTCCATACCGCAGACATTCTCACCCACGACCACCAAAGTGCCGACAATGGCCGCGGCTGTGGCCATCGCTTCCCAGTGAATGCGGGCGATGTCCGTGGATCCCAGAGCTCCTGTAAAATAGGGGACCCGCAGGGGAATTTTTTCAGCCGCGCCCACCTCGGTGGAGATATCCACTGCGGGGAACGTGGCTTTATCGGAGTCGGCGGCAACCCCCACTGCCCCAACGCATGTGCCCTGGATATTGAAATGGGAATAATCAACGGGATAATCCTTTTCAGACCCGGCAGTAACTTTGGAATAGGGTTGCGGGTAGAGAATTTCTCTGCCCCGCAAGGCGGAGCGGCCGATTTCACAAGGGCCCGGGCATCCATCCAGGCAAGTAACACAGATGCCTGACCCCGGTGCAGGCGCTACTCGGTTCCGGCTCATGGTCGCCGGGCTGGCATTTACTTTGCTGTAAGACATATATATTTCCCTCCTTATCACATTTTTTTTGGCCCGGCGCCTTTTCATTTATTCTGAAAAGAAAAGGCGCCCTTGCTTTAGCAATTGGACGCCTTTGTCAACCATGATGCAGCCGCACTTCATCGGGCGGCATTACGGCAATTTTTTTAAAACCTGTATTAAAATAAAAAAGGCGTCCTTTTCTTCCACTTTAGGACGCCCTCGTCATGAGCCACCGCACAACTTTGTGCGGCAGCTTGCTTCATTTGCTACCATCATATAAAATGTCTAAGGTTGTGTCAATATATTTTTTCCGCGAATTCCTTTTTAAATTAGCCACAGAGGACACAGCGCGGCAGAGCCGCAACCAAAAGTAAGTTTTGCTTATGGCCACGCCCGATCCCAGAAATCCCCCCTGCCCCCCTTTAGCAAAGGGGGGCAGGGGGGATTTCAGAGGCCAGTTTCCGAATCAATTTTGCTTAACAAAATTTCAAGATGTTGCACGTTAGTAGTACAGAGATCACAGAGTTCTTAAAACCATGATTAAGAAAAAGTAAAGAATATGTCAAACGTCTAAAGTGATCCGCCTGAGGCGGGCTAAAAAGGTAACACTTTAGCTCTTTGAAAAAAGGTGTGTTGTAAAGGCCAAGGGGTTCCAGGGGCCGGGGGCCAGAGCGGAACGCTTGGAATCATGAGGCGCTTATATCTCCGCATATGGGGCGGGCCAGAACCACCGCCTCCTCCGGAGGAAAAGATCTTCTGTCTTCGGGGCCAAGCGGAACCCCAACCGATGCTTCCGGCGCGTTCCGCTCTAACCCCCGGCCCAAAACAAAGGCTTTTATACCATTTTTTCAAATCGCTAAACTGTTACAAAAAAAGAAATTCCTATACAATCCAGTTATTCCATAGACTAATTGGTGTCCATCCGGAAACTCAATTTTTCACCTCCCCCTTCGACGGGGGAGGGGAGGGTGGGGGTGATAAGGGGTTAAAATTTCTATGACTTCCATTTTAATCCCCTCACCCCAACCCTCTCCCGCAAGGGGAGAGGGGGTTTCCGGATGAGAACTAATTGAATATAAAGCCAGCAAGTTTCGATACTTTGCAGGAGAACAACCTCAAAGGGAAATAATTCCCCCAGAACATGCCGGCGAATGAGATAAACATTTATATCCAAACATAAGAATATCCCGCAAGCCTATTTAAGTTGCCATCCGCTCCAGGAGAGCGGCCGGGAAATGGCTGAATACATCTGCCAACGACAAACCCGATAGACCTTCTTTCTCACCTACAGATAATTTTTCATTGGTAAAGAGGTTGCGGTATATACGGCCCGCCGATTGGGGAGGCAGGGTAAGCCAGGTATCCTTCCATACCTTCTCCCCCAAAGGCGGTTGCTCGACCCCCCCGGTGAGTTGGACTACCATTCGCGGGGCTGTAATGACAATTTCCTCCCCGGCTAAAATCCGGGAAAAAGAATATACACAATCCTTCTTTTCACCAAATGCTCCTAATGGCAGATAGGCGCCTTCAGAAAAAATCTGCTGATGCAGACGACGGAAGTTGAGCGTGCGGTAGATCAGATAAAGCTTGATCCGCCCGTCCGGGCTGGTGTTGAGGAGGTCCTGCACCAGAGGAACAAGGTCCTCTCCGCTATGATCTACCTTATCTTGCAGCTCGTTTAACAGGGTGCGGCGCTTTTGGTAGTCTACTGGCCGGCGGTTATCAGGGTCCACCAGGCTGAAGTCCCAGAGTTCGGTTCCCTGATAAATATCGGGAACTCCGGGGCAAGTGAGCTTCAGAAGAGTCTGGGACAAGGAGTTCCACTGGCCAAAAAAAGCCACCCGCCGCTGAAAGGCCAGTAGGTCGCTGAGGAACCGGTTTTTCCCCCGGTCGTCTAGCAGCCGATAAACAAAATTCTTCACCGCCTCGTTGTATTTCTCATTTGGATTGATCCAGCTGGTATGAACCTTGGCCTCCAAGGTGGCCTTACGCATATAAGCGGCAATCCTTTCCCGGAAGTGGGCGAACCCCTCTGAATTCATGGGCTCCACGGGCCAAGACCCCACCAGGGTCTGGTAAAGCAGATACTCGTCATTACGATCTGGAGCCGGTTTTCCATCCACTGCGGTCTTTTTGGAGGCGTTGAGCCGGCTCCAGCGGCTCAAAGCGGCCCGCCATTCCCCTGGGATCTCCGGAAGCACGTTAAGGCGACTCCGCACATCCTCACCGCGTTTTGTGTCGTGGGTAGAAGTGGCCAGAAAGGAATGAGGCCATTGCCGTAGGCGTTCGGCGTTCTTCTGATGAAAGGCGGAACCTGAGATTCCAAAATGATCGGGATGACCACCCACTTCATTTAAAGAAACCAGCCGGTTGTATACGTAGAAAGCCGTGTCCTCCAGTCCTTTGGCCATAACCGGCCCGGTAATCTGCTGGTAGGTCATGACGAAGTCAATTACCTTTCCCTGATCTTCTTCTGAAAAATCCTGAATGTTGCGCAGCAGAAGGGTGTGGCCAATAAAGTCGAAGATGGCCTCGGCCGTCCGCGGATTTCTTCTTTTGGCCTCGGCCACCGCATTCTCAATATAGGCCTGATCCCGCGGTAAAACGACCTCCGGGCCGGAAACATAAGTGCGGTAGACCGGCAAGCAGGCGATTATTTCCCGCATGGCAAAGGTAAGGCTGTTGAGGGTGAAGTCACGGTAGCGGCGGTTCTTTTCAGAGATGCGTTCGAGCTTGTGGCTGAGGGCATTGATCTCGCTGGCCAGGGAAACCAGCATAATCATTTTTTTTGTGGAGTTCACCAGATGGGAGAAATGCATCTGGCTTCCCATGAAATGGCTGTAGATCCGATCGAAGGCCTTATGGTTGCGGCTATCCACGAACAACCCATTTACTGCGTTTAGGAAGTCATAACCTGTAGTGCCGGATACCGCCCAATCTTCGGGCAGGGATTCCCCCGCGGAGAGAATTTTTTCGGCGACTACATAAAGGGGCCAGGCAGAGGGGGAAGTTTCTTTTTGCTTGAGGAGATCCGCAAGCCAATCCTCGACCATCTTCTCCATGCCCTTAGGCAGGGCGGAATCACCTTGTAAATCGTGAGCGGTCAAATGGATCTGAATCAATTGCTCTATGTAGCTAATCTGGAGCTGGCGGAAGTAATGCGCGGGGTTGCGCAGGCCGTCGGGGTGGTCAATGCGCAATCCGGTAACTTTTCCTTCCCCGAGAAGGCGAAAAATTAATCGGTGAGCCTGTTGGAAGACCTCGGGAAGTTCCATACGAATCGCCGCCAGATTGTTGATGTCAAAGAACCGCCGGTAGTTGATCTCATCGGAGGCTACCCGCCAAAAAGCCAGGCGATAGGCCTGGTCATTGATCAAGGCATCCAGCCGGTCGAAGCTGCGGGGACCCCCCACCGTACCATTGAAATCCTGGACAGTCCTGTCAATGGCCTGCCGGATATCCGGGCTTTTTTGGTAGAGGGCGGCAATGCGCCTTTTGATGACTTCTTTCTCCCGGTTCCGTTCGGCCAGTTTTTCGGGATTCACTTCTGTTCGTAGAGGCAGATAATTCAAGGCGGTCAGGATGCTTTGAAGTTCCTGCAGATCTTCATTCTCTTTCCCAAGGGTCTGGGTCAGGGTGTCGATGAAATATCCGAGGATCAAACTATAGGAGCGAGGAGCCACCGGCAGTTTGGTTTCATGATAATAGAGAAAAAAAGCGCCTTCTTTACAGGCTAGTTGAAATTTTCCGCTTTCCAGCACTTGGCCATACTGGTCTTCCAGAATGGGGAGGAGGACCTTATTCTCCAGCTCACGTTTTACCGGGTGCCATTCCAGGTCGAAAAAGCGGGAATAGATTGAACTGGGGCCGTTCTCCAGCACATCCATCCACCAGATGTTGTTCCGGCTGATGCCCATGTGGTTGGGCACCACATCCAGAATGAGCCCCATGGATCGAGCCTGCAGGGCTGCGGATAAGGCTCCGAATTCTTCCTGGCTGCCTATGGCCGGGTTGAACTGCTGGTGGTCGCAAATGTCATAGCCATGCCCTTCCTCCGAGCAAGGTTTGAAAAGAGGAGAGGCATAGAGGTCGCTGATCCCCAGGTCATCGAAATAGGGGACTAAATCCCGGGCTTGCCGGAAGGTGAAACCCCGGTTGAACTGGAGGCGATAAGTCGACCGGGGGATGCGAAGCGGGGTAAGGAGCTCCTGGACCCTTTCAGAAAAAGCGAACGGGACTCGGGTATCTTTTTCTTTCATCTTCTCCTTCAGCCGCAAGTGATTCGGCAATGCAGCTTTTCCCCGAGGGCGGTGAAGTGGTCGACCCAAGCTTGAGCGCCCACCTCCCCTTTCTCGGCCTTTTCCCGAAGTTCGAGAAAAATTTTCTCCAGCATCTCAAAATAAATATTCTGAGCCTTCCAAAAATCCACTTCGAAAGGGAGGGTATTGGCCAGGCTAACCAGCTCTTCAAGATTCTGCAAAAGGAGAAGGTCATTAGGGTTGGTCCGGAATTGCCCTGCCTTTTGCTCGATTTTTCTTTTTAGGGTATACCCGAGGCTCACTCCATCGAGAGGAACCCTCAGCCCTTCGGCTTCATCCAAAAGGGCTTTGGTGCGGTTTCGGTCGAATTCATCGGCCTCCAACACCTTCCGTAAGCTCGTATTCAGGATGAATTCCGCAGCCGTTTGAAAGCTCTTGGGTAGAGGGCTTCCCAAATCGATTAGAAAGCGCATCAGCGTCACCTGATTTTCATAAAGCTGGCGGTAAACAGCCTCGGCCTGGTTCAGGGTGGTATTTAAAATCTGATTCAAGATCTTACGCTGCTCATCCCGGAAAAGCGTCTTGAGGGAGAAAATATTTTTTCCAAAGCCCCGGTCCAGGATACGGATGACTTCGGGGAGATCAGCCCGGGAAAAAACCTCGGTAACTTCTTGCACCAGCGTCTGGTACGCTTCCTCCCCGCGGAAAGTCCGAATCCCACCGCTCAAGTTGTGGTCTCCGAAGTGCATAACCCCAAAGCTCAGGAGAGCCGACTCCTCGGTAATCCGGGACGTGAATCTCGCCCGACCTACCGCCAGCCTCATCTTTCCCGTTTCGGAGCTCTGGTAGTCCTCCCTGTGGACCTCATAACAATAGATCCGGTCATGCTCGGCGTAAGGCTCAAACAACGATCGAATGGCGTAGTGTCCGCCAACCTTGCTCAGGTCCACCATGGCGGGTTTCGCAAATTTTTCGTAAATATGGCGGCCATCTCGGTGTTCGAGAATATTGCTCTTCACCCGCTCCAGTCGCTCCAGGAATTGAGACTCCAGGTGGTCGCCGAAAAGCCCTTCAAACAGTTGAATTGCCCGACCGGCGTACTGAATAACCTGGACCGTTTCGATTCCCGAGAGTTCATCGAAGAACCAGCCACAGCTGGTGAACATGAGCATGGCGTGGCGCTGAAGTTCCAATAGCTTAAGGGCGGCGATTTTATCGGAAGGGCTCAGCTCATGAACAGCGTGCTGGCTCATAAATCGATCAATATTTTCCGGGGAGCGATCGAGGATGATCCCGATATATTCGTCCCGCGCTTCCCAGGGATCTTTTAAAAACTGGCTGGCTTTCTCTTTGTATAAGGGGGCGAGAGTGTCCCGCAGCCAGTCCAGGGCTTCCCGCAGCGGCCCCCTCCAGTTTTGATTCCATTCCGGGTTCATTCCGCTGCTACACCCACAATTGCTCCGCCACCGCTCGACTCCGTGGGAACAGCTCCAGGAACTGTTCTCCAACATTTCCACTTCGTGCGTAGGGGGATGTTTTTCCAAATACTCCCCGTAATTGGTCAGCCGGGCCAGGTTATTGGCCTCGATGTAATGGAGGGCATAGGCCAGACCCATGTCGCCATGGCGCTGGTGGTGGCCATAGGTTTCTCCATCCGTGGCGATATGGATCAGTTGCGGCCACTTACGAGCATCGGAAAAGGCACCGGCGAGCCTGCGGGCGAAATGCTCTCCATTGGTGAGCAGGTGTTCAAAGGCTACGGCCTGAGAGATGGGCCCATCATAGAAGAACAGGTTGATTTTCTGGCGCGAGGGAAGGCGAAGCTCATAAGCCCGGGAAGGATCAATGCTTCCGCCGGTAACTTCATGCCAGGTCCGTCCCTTGATCCGGCGGACTCGCTGCGCCTGATAGGGGGAAAGGATGGTGAAGCGTATTCCCAGAGTTGCCATGATGTCCAGGGTGTCCAGGTCTACCGCCGTCTCTGCAAGCCACATTCCCTCTGGGGGTCTCCCAAAACGGTGCTCAAAATCCCGGATGCCCCAGAGGACTTGCGTGTATTTATCCCGCCAATTGGCCAAAGGTAGAATCATGTGGTTATAGGCCTGGGCCAGGGCTGAGCCGTGCCCGGAAAAATTTTTCTGGCTTTCCTTGTCCGCCGACAAGATGGCCTGATATACCTCCGGCGAATTTTCTTTCAACCAGGCCAGAAGTGTGGGTCCGAAATTGAAACTGATTCTTGAATAATTATTGGTAATTTTAATGATCCGCCCTTCCCCGTTGAGAATTCGGGAGGCACCGTTGGAAGCGTAGCACTCTCCCGTTATTCTCTCATTCCAATCGTGGTAGGGGTAAGCTGAATCCTGAAGCTCTATTGCTTCCAGCCAGGCGTTCTCCCGCGGCGGCTGGTAGAAATGGCCATGGATGCAGATGTAGCGTTCCATTTAAACTCCTTTAATCCGGGCGAAAAGGGTGAAGGCCTTCGGATTAAGGGACATTCTCACCATGCCCATAGATTGAAGCTGTCTGGAAATTATTTTCTCGCTTCCATACCACTGTTCCTCCTGCGAATCAAACTGGTTTTGCCAATGCCCTGCCGGAACAGGCAAATCAACCTTAACCGCCCCATCGTTAAAGTTGAAGACCATAAATACTTCCTCCTCTTCTTTCCAGCGCCGGAGCAAAAGGATTTTTTCCTCATTAAAACGCAGGACTTCCATTTGCTCTTTATTTAAAAAAGCCAGGGGAGATAGTGTTTTGCGGAGCCGGAGGAGTTCCCTGTAAAATTTCTTAAGCATTTGGTGGTGTCCCTGGTTTTGTAACTCTCGCTTGAGTTTGCAGCGGAAGAAGGTGTTTTCGTCCTGGGGATCAGCCAGCTCCCCTTGCCAGGAAAAAGCCGAAAATTCTTCACGCCGGCCCCGGCGCACGGCTTCGACCAATTCCGGGTCGGTGTGGCTGATAAAATAAAGAAAAGGCGACGTCTCCCCGTATTCTTCCCCCATGAACAGCAGAGGGATGAAAGGAGAAAGAAGCACGACCCCTGCAGCCAGCTTGAGTGCCTCCAGGGGGACAAGTTGGCTCAAGCGCTCGCCGAGCATGCGGTTTCCTATTTGATCGTGATTTTGGGCGAAAACAACAAACCGATAAGCAGGCAGGTCATGAGAAGGAGAACCATGTCGGCGCTTGCGGTATGGGGAATACTGGCCCGAGTATATAAAACCATCCTCATAGGCCTTGGCCAAGTCTTGGAGGCTCCCGAAATCCAGATAATACCCGGCTCGTTCCCCCGTCAGTAAAGTATGAAGAGCGTGATGAAAGTCATCGTTCCAATGGGCATCAAGTCCATAACCCCCCCGATCCGAATGTTGAATAAAACGGCTATCGTTTCGATCGCTCTCAGCAAAGAGATAGACTTTCCGCTCCATCCGTTCCCCCTCCAGATGGACAAGAGTGGCCAGATCCTGAAGAAACGGCTGAGCTGAAGAGTCGAAAATGGCATGGAGGGCGTCAAGCCGCAGGGCATCGATATGATACTCTCTCATCCAGTAAAGAGCATTTTCGACGAAAAACCGGCGAACTTCGTCGCTGTAAGGCCCATCAAAATTCAGAGCCTGGCCCCAGGGGGTGTGGTAACGATCCGTGAAATAGGGCCCGAAATCAAGAAGATAATTTCCTTCCGGCCCGAGGTGGTTATAGACCACATCGAGGACTACGGCCAAACCCTGTTGATGGCAGGCGTTGACCAATGTTTTCAAACCTGCCGGCCCTCCGTAAGAGTTCTGCACGGCGAAGGGATAGACGCCATCGTAGCCCCAGTTGCGATTTCCCGGAAACTTGGCAACCGGCATGAGCTCCACGGCGGTAATCCCCAGGTCTTTCAATTCAGCCAGATACGGGATGATCGCTTCGAAGGTTCCCTCAGGGGTAAAAGTGCCCACATGAAGTTCATAAAGGATATACTCCTGGAGAGAGAGCCCCAGCCAGGTTTTGTCTTCCCAGGGGAAATCAGGATCGATTACCTGGGAGGGGCCATGGACGTCTTGGGGCTGGAAACGTGAGGCTGGGTCAGGGCGTTCTTTCTGGCCGTCGAGGCGGTAAAAATACAGGCTTCCTGGTTCTATCTTGTCCGCAGATGCCTGATGGTATCCTTTTCCCTGATCTAAAGAAATGATCCGTTCCTCTGGAGAAACGATGCGCACTTCGACTCTTTGCACCTGGGGCGCCCACACGCAGAATTGGCAGCGTCCCTCACCAAGGTAGGTAGCGCCGAGGAGGATTTCCAGCTTCACAATGCACTCCCCTCACTCTTGAAAAAGACAGCGGCCAACGGCGGCAGGGTTAGGTTGAGCATGTAGGGCCGACCGTGGAGGGAAACCGGAGCCGCCTCCACACCGCCCATGTTTCCCTGGCCGCTACCGCCGTATTCCCTGGCGTCGCTGTTGAGGACTTCTTTCCAAAACCCTCTCCGAGGCGCACCCACCCGGTAGTTGAAGCGCGGCACGGGGGTAAAGTTGCAGACAATCAGGAGTAAATCATCTGCCGAGCGTCCCTTGCGAATCAGGCTGATGGAACTACCCTCGTGGTCATTGCAATCAACCCATTCGAAGCTGGCGGGTTTAAAGTCCATCTCGTGGAGAGCGGTTTCCCCTCGGTAGAGCCGATTCAGATCCTGCACCCACCTCTGCAGACCGGCGTGAGGTCCGTACTGAAGCAGGTGCCAGTCCAGGCTCGCTTCGTGGTTCCATTCCCGCCATTGCCCGATTTCTCCGCCCATGAAGATCAACTTCTTTGCTGGTTGGGCATACATATAGCCGTAAAGCAGCCGCAGGTTGGCAAATTTTTGCCAATCATCACCGGGCATCTTTCCCAGAAGGGACCCCTTCCCATGAACGACTTCATCGTGTGAAAGCGCGAGCATAAAATTTTCATGGAAGGCATACAACAGCCGAAAGGTAAGTAAATGATGATGGTATTTCCTGTGGATGGGATCCCTGGACATATACTTCAAAGTGTCGTGCATCCAGCCCATATCCCATTTTGCTCCGAATCCCAGCCCCCCAACGTAGGTAGGGCGGGAGACCATGGGCCAGGAAGTTGACTCTTCGGCGATGGTCTGAACGTCCGGGCAGTTCCTGTAGACCTCCTCATTGAGGCGGCGCAGAAAGGAGATCGCTTCTAAGTTCTCCCGGCCCCCGAACTGATTAGGAATCCATTCTCCTTCCTTGCGGGAATAATCTAAGTAAAGCATGGAGGCCACGGCATCCACCCGCAGACCGTCGGCGTGGAAGACCTGCAACCAGAAGAGGGCGCTGCTTATGAGAAAACTGCGTATTTCGTTACGCCCGTAATTGAAGATGAAGGTATCCCAATCCCGGTGAATTCCTTTTTGAGGATCGGCATGCTCGAAGAGGTGGGTTCCGTCGAAAAACGCCAGCCCATGTTCATCATTGGGAAAATGCGAAGGGACCCAATCCAGGATTAGGCCAACGCCCTCCTGATGCAAGCGGTCGATTAAATACATAAAATCCTGAGGGGTACCGTAGCGGCTGGTGGGGGCAAAATAACCTGTGCTCTGGTAACCCCAAGAGCCATAGAAAGGGTGCTCCATGAGCGGCAGAAACTCCACATGAGTAAAGCCCATGCTTTTGACATACTCGGCGAGCTTGGGAGCAATCTCCCGGTAGGTTAACGGATGAAAATTTTCTTCTGGAGCTCTCATCCAGGAACCCAAATGTATTTCATCCACGGCCATGGGGGCGGTGGGAGCATTATGGCCGGATTTCTTCATCCTCCATTCTTTGTCGTCCCAGGCATAATCCAGATCCCACACCACGGAAGCGGTCTTAGGTGGCACTTCATTATAAAAGGAAAAGGGGTCCGCTTTGTCCACCCGGTACCCTTTATACCGGGAGTGGATATGATACTTGTAGGAGATGCCCTTTTCCACCCCCGGGATAAACCCTTCCCAGATTCCCGATTGCCCCTTTGGCCTTAGAGGATGACTCGACTTGTCCCATCCGTTGAAGTCTCCCATGACGAAAATCTGCGCGGCATCAGGGGCCCATACGGCAAAATAAGTCCCCCTAAGGCCCTCTTTATTCAGGGGGTGCGCTCCCAGCTTCTCGTACAGGCGGAAATGGCTTCCCTGATTAAAGAGGAAGAGGTCGTCATCTGTTAAGAAAGTAATGTGATCGTGCCCTGGTTCTCTCTCTTTCTGGATCATTGAGCATTCCTCCCTAAAAATTCCTTCTTTCCCGTTCTTACCCCCAGTTCCTCTACATGAAGTAATCGAAATCCCGTTCGGTGCGTATCCGGCGCCGCAGGCGGAAAATATGGGCCGGAGCAATGCGTGGATCCACCTCCACATAATTCCTTGACCCGGTCCAAAGGTAACGGGCGCCGCTTAAAAGATCATGCATCTGATAAGGTTGTCGCGGGTCTAATTCCAGGGCGGAGAGGGGGAGTTCCACCCAGCCTGCGTGAACGTGATGAGGGTCCAGATTTACAACCACCAGGATTAAATCGGAAAGGTCCTCAGTCTGCTTGCTGTAACAAATGAGCTGATCGTTGTCTATGGGGTGGAAGCTCAGGTTCCAGTCACTCTGCAAGGCTGGATTTTCCCGCCGGATTCTGTTGATCCGGGCGATAAAATCTTTCAAACTCTCTGTTCTTTGGATGTCCCAATGTTTGATCTCGTATTTTTCGGAATCCAAGTATTCTTCGCTACCGAATTCTCGGGGATGGTTCTCGCAGAGTTCAAAAGCCGGTCCGTAGATCCCATAACTTGCCCCCAGGGTAGCGGCCAGAGTTAACCGTGTCATGAAGGCCGGCCTTCCCCCCATCTGAAGATATTCCGTGAGAATGTCAGGGGTATTCGGCCACAGGTTCGGCCGGAAATACTCCTTCACCTCTGTTTGATTCAGCTCCATTAAATACTGGGTGATCTCCCATTTGGTATTCCTCCAGGCAAAATATGTATAAGATTGCGTAAAACCCGATTTGGCCAGGTGGTACATGACTTTCGGTCGGGTGAAGGCTTCAGAGAGGAAGATCACCTCCGGATGGTCTTTTTGGATCTCATGGATCAGCCACTCCCAAAATTGAAATGGTTTGGTGTGGGGGTTGTCCACGCGGAAGATGCGGATGCCCTGATCAATCCAGTAGAATATTACACTTCTGAGTTCTTCCCAGAGTTCCCGCCAGCGGGCTGTTTGGAAATCAAAAGGAATGATGTCTTCGTATTTTTTGGGTGGGTTTTCCGCATACTGCACGGTTCCATCCGGTCGCCAGCGGAACCACTCGGGGTGTTCCTTTGTATAAGGATGGTCAGGGGCGCATTGAAAGGCGATATCCATGGCGATTTCGATGCCATGTTCCTTCGCCTTGGTTAGGAGCCGCCGGAAATCTTCTAATGTACCCAATTGCGGGTGAATGGCCTTGTGTCCACCCTCTTCGGACCCGATGGCCCAGGGGCTGCCCACTTCATCTTCCTTTCCTGCCGGGATGTTATTTTTTCCTTTGCGATGGATACGGCCGATGGGATGGATGGGCGGCAAGTATAAAACATCGAAGCCCATAGCTGAGACATAAGGAAGGCGGGTTTCACAGTCCCTGAAAGTGCCATGCTGTCCCGGCATGGGCGCACAAGACCGGGGGAATATTTCATACCAGCTGCTGAAGCGGGCCCTGGTTCGCTCCACCACCACCACCAGCTCCTTCTCATAGGTGGTGGCCGATTGGCTCTCCGGATACCTGGCAATCATGGCCGCGGTCTCTTCGTCCAAAACGAGGCGAATGCTTTTGGAAAGCTCCTGGGGAGACCGTAAGGCTTGGGCCCATTCTTTGAGCCTTGATGCATCTTCGCCCGAAGCCTTTTCGCCAGCATTCTCGACGATCTCGGCGCCAACCGTAAGATCAACCTTCACCTCCTGACCGGCCCCAACTTTCTTGGTCAAGTCTCGGCGCCAGGATTGGAAGCGATCGATCCAAGCCCGTAACGTATAATAGTAGCGCCCCATGGCGGTGACAACGAAGGACCCTTGCCAGCGATCGTTGGCCAGGAATTTCATGGGGACCTCAGTCCATTGCGCTTCTTCCTCCCGGCGGTAAAGTAAAATACAGGAGAGAGCATCATGGCCATCGGTGAAAATATCGGCCTCGACGATAACTTTTTCACCGACCGTCCGTTTGATGGCAAAGCACCCACAATCGATTTCGGGTTGCACCCCTGTAATAACGACCCGTCTCCTGCCGTCCTTAACCGGGATGACAATATTCCTTTCGCTTTTTTTCATTTTCTTCCAACCCCTTCTACCCGATTTTTTGGATTCCGGGGATAGCAACGAACTCAGCAGTGGGTTTGATCCTTTTAGGCCCTTCCATAAATCTCGGTCATCTCTCGGAGCTTTTCGACCACATCAGGTTTCGGCCAATCCGGCAAAAGACGGTATTCCCAGTTGCCCTCCCGGGTGGAGGGACAATTCATCCGCGCTTCTTCTCCCAGTCCTAAAATATCTTGCAGGGGAAAGATCACTGTATTGGCCACCGACATCATGAGAATCCGGATGAGTTCCTGCGGAAGCTCCTCAATCGGGACTTCGCGCCCTAAATAACGGAAGAGGTTTTTCTTTTCCCCTGGGGAGGCTTCCCTTTCGAACCATCCTTTGACGGTGTTATTGTCGTGAGTCCCGGTATAGGCCACACAATTTCTCGGGAGATTATGAGGGATATAAGGATTCGTAGAAAGGTCGTCGCCAAAAGCAAAAAGCAAGACCTTCATACCCGTAAGCTCGAAATGATTCATGACTTCCCGGACATCCGGAGTGATGGTTCCAAGATCTTCGGCAATGATGGGTAAATGGGGGGTTTTTTTCGCTAATTGATTGAAAAAGTCCATGGCCGGTGCCTCGACCCACTTACCATTGATGGCGGTTTTCTCTGTCGCCGTAACTTCCCAATAGGCTACCAATCCACGAAAGTGGTCAATTCTCACGATATCGAAAAGTTTCAAGTTGTGGGCGATTCGCTGTACCCACCATTCATATCCTTTTTCCTTCAGTACTTCCCACCGGTAAACCGGATTGCCCCAGAGCTGCCCGGTTTCGCTGAAGTAATCAGGGGGGACACCGGCGACCACATAAGGCTTCTTTCTTTCATCCAGCTTGAACAATTCGGGGTGTACCCATAGGTCTGAACTGTCGTAATCCACATAGATGGGAATATCTCCGATGATTTGAACGCCTTTCTGATGGCAATAATCTTTAAGCGGGGTCCACTGTTTGATGAAAATATATTGCAGGAACTTGGTCATTTTCACCAAGTCAGTAAGATCTCTTCGAGCAGCTTGCAAGGTTTCGGGATCTCTATCCCGCAGCCCTTGGGGCCATTCACTCCAAACTTGTCCGCCGAAGTGAGCTTTGAGAGCCGTAAAGAGAGCGAAGTCATCAAGCCAGGGAGAATGTTCTAAACAAAATCTATCATATTCATCATTCTTTCCTTTGCTTGCGAAACGTCCGAAGGCGCGGGACCAAAGCCCCGCCTTGTAATCAAGCGCCTGCTGATAATCAACTTTTTCCACCGGGAATTCCGGTACAGCTTTTAGATCGGATTGGGAAAGCAAATCATCCAGGAGCAAAAGATTAGGGCTGATAAGCAACGGATTTCCGGCAAAAGCGGAGGTACTGTGATAGGGAGAATGGTTATGAATGGGGTCGGTTGGGTTGAAGGGGAGGATTTGCCAAAAACTCTGTTTGGTTTCGGCGAGAAAATCAACGAAACGATAAGCCCAAAGCCCCATGTCCCCAATGCCAAACGGGGAAGGCAAAGAAGTCAGGTGGAGAAGGATACCACTTCCTCGTCCTTTCATATTTTCTCCTTATTATAGATGATGATCTCGTAAAAAGTCTGAAAATACGTTTTTCTGTCATTCCGGCCCCGTATCAAGTACGGGGTAAACTTCAGCCGGAATCCAGTCCCGCTCGGAGCGGGATTCAAATAGTTATTAGTTTTCTGGACTCCGGTTTTCACCTGTCTGCCAGGCACAGGCAAGCCGGAGTGACGACTTTTTACGAAGCCATCCTTATTGAATGGTGAAAATTTTCAATTCGATAAGGCTCTTTGCAAAGAGAGAGCCAAACTTACTACAGAGAAAAAATGTTATAATTACAAGAAATAAGGCAAACTTTGGGTAGGATTTTATCACAACGGTTTGGGGAAAGATAGCCTAGGCCGTTGCATTCTGCTACATTCCGAGACATTACAAGGGAATTAATTTTGACTTTTCAAATCTAAAAGGGTAAATTACATTCAAAAAATGAGTCAAAGGAGGCGGGGGTTTGAGACTCGGCACCAAGCTGACTCTTGGTCTATCCTTGATCATTATTTTCGTCCTATCAGGGTATGGGTTTTTCCATGTCATATCTCGAAGGGAGATCCTTATTCGGAAGATGAAGGTAGAGGTGATGGGGATTAGCCAGACACTGAAGATATCCCTCGAAAAGATCTCGCCCCTGAGAGAGAGGGAGTATGTTCAATATCTCATCAATTCCATTGAAAAATATGAAAAGACATTGGGGGTTATCGTCTACCATCCCCATAAAGATTTCCTCGTGTGGTCCCAATCATTAGAGATGAGAATCGAGCCCTTCTTGGAGTTGATCAATAGGTCCATCAAAGAGGATAATCCTCAAGAAGAATTTGGGGGCTACAAAAAAACTTCCATTTTTTCTTATGCTTTTCCCCTCAAAGACAAAAGGGGAAAGAATATCGGCGGGGTCGCCATCCTTCAGAAAACGACTTTTGTTGAAGAGGAAATTAGACAAGCAAAATGGACCATTTTTATTACCATCTTAGTGCTCATTGGCGGGACTGTGGTATTGATTTTTTTTATCACAAGAAAATGGATTACCCTTCCTATATTTCAGCTCATGGATGGGATTAAGCAAATGGCTAAAGGCCAATTGAATACCCGGATTGATATGAAAAAAGGAGACGAAATCTCTGAATTGGCCCAGGCATTCAATCAGATGGCCGTGGATTTAAGAAACGCTCAGGAAAAAATGATCCAGGAAATGGAAATTAAATTGGAGCTGGAACGGAATCTGCGGCAGTCTGAGAAATTGGCCACCATCGGTCAATTGGCTTCAGAACTGGCGCATGAGTTCGGAACTCCTTTAAATATCATCAGTGGGCGAGCAGATTTGATGAAGCGAAGGCTCGAGAACAAAGAGGAGACTCAAAAAAATTTGGATGTCATCCTCCTGCAAACCGGTAGGATTACAAAGATCATTCAACAACTTCTCGGGTTCGTCAGAAAAAAGAAACCCGAGCGGAGGCCTCTGGAGATAAGCCTCCTTTTAGAAACCACCCTTGATTTTATCGACCACCAGATTCAAAAGCAAAAGGTGAAAGTGGCCAAGGATATAAAAGAAAACCTTCCCCTCGTGACTGGAGATTCAGATCAGCTTCAACAAGTCTTCTTGAATATCCTCCTCAATGCGGTTCAGTCCATGCCCCAAGGGGGGACGCTTCGTCTTTCAGCTTCGCCGAAGTGGATTTCAAAGGCGGGTCTGGAGGCTGCCCAGCGACAATATGTGGAGGTTTTTGTTGAAGATACGGGAGTGGGGATCGAGAAGGAAGTAATGGAAAACATTTTCCAGCCATTTTTTACGACGAAAGAAAAGGAAAAAGGGACTGGACTCGGCTTAACTTTAAGTCAAGGCATTGTCCAAGATCATGAAGGATGGATCGAAGTGGAGAGCGAGATCGGGAAAGGGTCTGTGTTTAAAATTTATCTTCCCGCTTCTCAAAGGGTCGGATAATGGTGGAAGATAAAGGTTATAGAGTTTTAGCCGTCGATGATGATCTGGAGATGTGTAAATTGCTCTCCGATTTTCTGACGGGCGAAGGATTCTCTGTCCTCACCATTGGCAGTAGTTTAGAAGCTGCAAAGATCATTAAAAAAGAAGAATTTGATGTTATCATCACCGATTTAAAAATGGAAGGGTTGAAGGGTCTGGACCTTCTTGAGGAAGTTAAGAAAATAGCACCCCTTACGCCGGTGGTCATCATTACAGCCTTTGGAACCATTGAATCAGCCATCCAGGCGATGAAGTTGGGTGCTTACGACTATATCACCAAACCCTTTCAAATGGATGAACTTGTCCTAACTGTGAAGAAATCCCTGGAAAATCGCCTGTTAAAAAAAGAAGTGATGCGGTTAAAGAAGGAGATAGAGTCTCGATACCAATTCCATAACCTCGTCGGAAAAAGTTACCCCATGCAAAGCATTTATGGACTTATTGAAAGGATCAGTAACACATCCAGCAATGTCCTGCTCACCGGGGAAAGCGGCACAGGAAAAGAATTGGTCGCCAAGGCCATACATTACAATGGCTGCAGGAAAGAAGGTCCCTTCATCGCCGTTAATTGTGCGGCCATCCCGGAAACGCTTATTGAAAGTGAATTGTTCGGCTATAAGAAGGGCGCTTTTACCGATGCCAAGGCAGATAAGAAAGGGCTGATTTCTAAAGCCCATGAGGGGACGCTCTTTTTGGACGAAATCACAGAGATGCCTTATACCTTGCAAGCAAAGTTGCTCCGAGTAATCGAAGACAAAGAAGTTCGACCTCTGGGAGGCACGAGTTCTTATTCCATTGATGTGCGTATCATTTCTGCCTCGAACCGGGATATCAAATTTCTGATCCAGGAGGGACGATTTCGGGAGGATCTCTTTTATCGATTGAAGGTGATCGATATTGAATTGCCACCTCTCCGTCAAAGAAGAGAGGATATTCCTCTTCTCATCCAGCATTTCATCAAAAAAATTAATAATGACCTGAAAAAGAAAATTTCAGGCGTTTCTGAAGAGGCCCTTAAAATTATATTGAATTATTCGTGGCCGGGCAATGTACGGGAATTGGAAAATGTCATGGAGAGGGCGATCACTCTGAGCCAGCAGGAAATAATTCTTCCAGAGGATTTGCCAACCCTTATGATCCAAGGGGCTGATGGTAACCTTATTGAGAAAGCTTTAGGAGAAAAATATACAATGGATCAATTAGAAAAAGAATATATCCGGAGGGTCCTCATTGAAGTCGGAGGAAATAAAACGAGAGCCGCGGAAATCTTAAGCCTTGATCGAAAAACACTTTACCGAAAACTCCAAGAGCTGTAAGCTCATCTTAAAATCCAAACTGCCCCATTTTGCCCCAGATTGTTTCTTTTTTCCTCAATGGTAATGACGTCGTAAAAAGTCAAAATTCCCTTCTTTTTGTCATTCCCGCGAAAGCGGGAACCCAGTAAATTAAATTAGTTAGTTTCCATCCGGAAACCCCCTCTCCCCTTGCGGGAGAGGGTTGGGGTGAGGGGGGTAAAGATAGAAGGTCTTGAAATTCCGAGTCATAATCACCCCCACCTTCATCCTCCCCCATCGAGGGGGAGGAGAAAAATGGTGTTTCCGGATGAAAACTAATTAATTGAAAAATAAGAAGAAATTTTTACTGCTTTGGGCATCTCTATTGCATATTCTGTCAATGACTGTTCAGGGGAATTGTAGTTATCTCTGGCCGAGATTTGAGCGCTTAAAGCGGTAAAACCACTTTTTCTTCTGATATGGAATTCTGTTGAAGGATAGTAAAAATGGCCCCACGGAAGAAGAGAATTTTGGTGATCGAAGATGATGCGGAGATGAGGTCTTTACTAAAAGATTTTATCGACGGAGAAGAGTTTGAAGTCAACACTGCTTATGATGGTTCGGAAGCGTTTCGCAAACTGGCCAAAGAAAACTTCGACCTCATCATTACCGACATTCGCATGCCTGGGCTGAGCGGGTTGGACATTCTCCCCGGACTAAAAAAACTTCAGCCGCAATCCTTGATCATTGTGATCACGGCTTTCGGAAGCGAAGAAGTTTATCGAAGGGTGTTGGGAAGAGGGGCGGATGCTTATTTAGAAAAACCCATTCACCTGGAAGAATTAAGGATTCTGATGCAAAAACTGGTTTTCCCCGAGGCAAATAAAGTGGGAGAATAAAAAATTGAAAAGCGGCTGGAAATCAACCGGCCACTTTAAAAGAGGAGTATTCCCCATGCTGTACGAAACCGTTTGGCTTTTCTTTGCTTTAGGAATGGGCATCTTCTTGAGTATTGGTCTCTTAGGGCTGCTTTTTTCCCCTTCAATTCCTAAGAGAATATTCAGGGAAGTGGCCGTTATCTTGTCCGTGCTGATCCTATTTGGGGGAATCTATTTTTCCTACAAGTGGTATTCCGAAAAAAAAGAAATTCAAGGGATGGCCCAGCAGGTCGAGCTGGCCCTTAAACAATATTTAAAAACACATAAAAAATAATATCTGAAACCTCCGCGCATCGAACCTTTCCGTGGTTAAAGGAGAGAGCGAATTGCATAAGATTCCAGAAGCAAGGAAGTGACTTACCTACAATTCAATTAAGATGGTTTCGTAAAAAGTCCATCTGCGGCGTTGCGCTTCACCTTCGTCGTTGCGGCGTACCTGTAAGTACGCTTCACTCCTCAGGTTTTGCGCGCCTTGCATCTGGAGCTTTTTACGAAACCATAGTTCTGATGACTTTTTACGAGATCATCAATTGAGGAAAGGAGGAAATGGGCTATGGAATGGATTGCTTTAGTTCTGGCCGTGGGTGCTTTGTTAATATCCATCTGGGCACTTAAAAGAACTGGGGGATTGGCTGATATAAAAGCAAAAGTTGATGCCCTTTCCTCCCTCGGACTCACAGAAATGAAGAAGCAAGTGGAGTCAATCGCTGAATCATTTCGGGAAAAGACAGCAGACATTCTGGATCGATTAGAAAAGAAGGTGCGGGGAGAGGAAAAAAGAGAAGAGGGTGATTCCATAAGAAGAGAAGAAGAGGGGCCCAAAGGAGAAGGGTAATGGGGGAATATAGATAAAAAAGGCCTAATCTTTTCAGCAAAGAATTCTTAAGGGCCATTGAATCCAAACCTTCTCGCCTTTCCGAAGAGAATACAAGGGGGCAGCTACATTGCCGCCCCCAAGGCTGGGTTGAACCCGGAAACCTTACAAAGCAAGCAGCTCGCCTCACAGCATTTTCATTGCTAAAGAAGTGCGCAAGGCGATAGGCCCACGAGTCTTCAGCAGAGGGAAATGAAGGGGTAAGCAAATAAAGAAATCGAGGGGGAAACCATCTGGAGTTGGAAGGGAGTACCGTAAGGATTAAATGTTTCCGCTCTCTTGCAAAAGCGGGGCAGGATGAATTTCGATGAACCAAAAACGTATATTTTTCTGCATTCTTTTTCTGGGTATTTTTCTCCTGTCTATTTCCTGGCTCTCTGCTGCCCAGAAGAAGCAGGTCGATGTTATCAAGATTAATGACGTGATTACCCCGGCGATCGCCGATTTCATCAGCAGGTCAATCGAGCAGGCAACCAAAAACCGCGCTGAATGCCTAATCATCAAGATGGATACTCCTGGAGGGCTGGACACTTCTATGCGGGACATCATTAAAGATATCATGAACGCCGACATTCCAATCGTTGTCTACGTGGCTCCCAGCGGTGCCCGGGCTGCCTCTGCGGGGGTTTTCATCACCCTGGCTGCCGATATTGCCGCCATGGCCCCCGGGACGAACATCGGGGCCGCTCACCCGGTAACGGTAGGGGGACAGCAAATGGACAGGAAAATGCGGGAAAAAGTGGTGAACGACGCTGTGGCCTACATCCAATCCATTGCCGAAAAAAAGGGGCGGAACATAGATTGGGCTGCCCGGGCAGTGCTGGAGAATCTGTCAATCCCGGAAACCGAAGCTCTGAAGAAAAAGATCATCGACCTGGTGGCCAAGGACTTGGACCACCTTCTGAAAAAAATCGATGGTCAAACCGTTGAGAAGGCCGGACGGACGATTAAACTGGCCACGAAAGGAGCGGAGATCAACATCCTGGAGATGGGGTTCCGGGAAAGGCTCCTGGCGGTCCTGAGCAATCCTAACATTGCCTATATTCTGATGATGATCGGCCTGATTGGACTGTACTTTGAGCTCTCCAACCCCGGGGCCCTTTTCCCGGGGGTCATCGGTGGGATCTGTTTGATTCTGGCTTTCTTCGCCTTCCGCATGCTGCCGATCAATTATGCGGGCGGATTGCTGATCCTGCTGGGAATCTTTCTCTTCATCGCCGAAATCAAAGTACCCAGCTATGGCCTCCTCACCATAGGAGGGTTGGTATCCTTGACTCTGGGGTCCATCATGCTCTTTGAATCACCCATTCCCGCCCTGCGGGCTTCCTTCTCGGTTGTCATTCCCACCCTTATATTCACGGCGGCCTTTTTTATCTTCGCCGTGTCCCTGGCGCTCAAAGCGCAGATGGCAAGGCCGGCCACCGGGGCTGAAGGGTTAATCGGGGAAACGGGCGTCGCTAGGACCCGGCTCGACCCGGAGGGAAGAGTTTTCGTCCACGGGGAGCTCTGGGACGCCTACTCCGACCCGCCCGTCGAAGAAGGGGAGAAGGTTCGAGTTCTCCAGATCGATGGTCTGAAACTGAAAATGGGAAGGGAGAAGGAGGGGAGCTGAGAATGGAAAAACCCGGGCTGCAGGGCTCCGGCCCCCGAATCAACCCGGAAACAATTCGGTCTTTGGTTTGATCACCCGCAATGGCCGGGCGGGTGGTCGAAAATGAAGACCTGGTGAATATGCCCAACTTGCTGCTCACCAAGATCAGGCCGGAAGGGAGCGACAGGTTGAATCTCCTGGCCGTCGAAATCCTTTCCTACCGCCAGGAATTCAACCTGAAAGAGGACCTTCTCTTAAGAACCGTGGGGTTCAAGATGAATGCGAGCGTCAGGCCACGAAAGTCAAGGGGAAACGCTCACTTTTGACCTCGGCTCATCAAAATAGGAGGGGAAAATGGATGAAATCATTAACGGTTACCCCGCCGTATTAATCCATGCTCATGAGGCGCCGTGCCTCTCCCTTTACCAGCCAACGCACCGGCGCCATCCGGAAAACCGGCAGGACCCGATCCGGTTTCGGAACCTGGTGAAGGTGTTAAAGGACTCGCTGGGGAAGAAGTACTCCAAGCAATACATCCAAGCCCTCCTCAAGCCCTTCCGGGTCCTGGCCCGCGATCCCGATTTCTGGAATCACACCCTGGACGGGCTGGCTGTGCTGGCCGCGCCCGGCATGTTCCGGGTATACCGGTTCCAGCGGCCGGTTCCCGAGCTGGCGGTCGTGGCCGACAGTTTCCACACCAAGCCCTTGTTGCGCATTCTGCAGTCGGCCGACCGCTATCAGTTCCTCGGCCTGAACCGCCGGGAAGTCAAACTCTTCGAGGGCAACCGGGACGCTCTGGACGAGGTCGAGCTGGCCCAGGGTGTCCCGCGGACGATCACCGAGGCGCTGGGCGAGGAATTGACCGAGCCCCATCTGACCGTCGCTTCCTACGGGATGGGAGCAGGGAGAACGCCCATGCGCCATGGGCACGGGTCAAAAAAGGATGAGGTGGACAAAGACACGGAGAAATTCTTCCGCGCCATCGACCGGTCGGTCCTGGAGCACCACTCCCGGCCCTCAGGCCTACCCCTGATCCTGGCGGCCTTGCCCGAATACCACGCCCTCTTTCGCCAGGTCAGCCGTAACCCTTTCCTGATGGCCCAGGGAATCGATATCTATCCGGATTCCCTGCCCATCGATGCGCTGCGCGAGCGCGCCTGGCAGGTCTTTGCGCCCCAGTATCATGCGCGGCTGGACGGCCTGGTCGAGGCATTCGGAGAAGCCCGGGCCAAGGGGCTCGGAGCCGAAGAGCTGGGAGAGGTCGCAAAAGCCGCCGCGGCTCGGAGGGTCGCCACGCTCCTGATCGACGCCGACCGCCATGTTCCCGGAAGGATGGACCCTCGCACTGGCCGGGTCGAGTTCGACGGTCTGGCCCACCCGGAGGTTGACGACCTGCTCGACGACCTGGAGGAGTTAGTTCTGAAGAAGGGAGACCAAGTCGTGGTTGTCCCCGCCGAGCGGATGCCGACGGGCACGGGTATTGCCGCGATCTACCGGTTTTGAGCCGGGGTTGACCCTCGGGGGAAGGACCGAAAATCTGAACCCTTCAAGGCAGTTTCCAATCCATAGATTGGCGGTTCCGGGAAAAATCATTTTCCTTTAAGTCTGACTTTTGCTGATTCGGGGGCCAGAGGATTCGGAAATGGAAGAAAGGGACCTTTTAAACACCAAAATAAAAGACCTCCTTGCCCAAAGAAGATGGACCGGGGTCAGGGAGGTACTGCAGGAAATCCCCGCGCCGGATATAGCCGATTCCCTGCTGAACCTGGATAAGCAGGGACACATTCTGCTCTTCCGCCTGCTCCCCCGCCCGTCGGCGGGCCGGGGGTCATGGCCACCGATACCCTGATCAATTGCGGTGGAAAACTGGCCGAACTCTCCGAGCTGAATAAGGCGATCGGCGGTCAGATCTCCCGTTGGGGAGAAGAATTCCAGGTCACGGGGATCAACGACTTGGCCAACCTGGAAGATCTGGCTTATCTTCTCAAGTACGCCTCGGTCCACGGCTGGTACCCTAAAAAAGTGTCCAGCGAAAAAATTGCCCTTCAACCTTGAGAATCCTTTTTTTGTAGCGGGGGCGCTTACGAATGAAAATGAGTTTGTGCTCAAATAGGTCAAGCTTTTTTTCAACCGGCCCGAAAGCAAGGCTGGAAAAGCAGTTGACGGGGATCCCGACCGGGAATAAAATGGAGGCATCATGAGCACCCTTCATCTGGAAAGAATCTTTTCTCCGAAGCGATGCCGGCGGAAACCTCGGACCTGTATGGGATCTTGTTCCTGCCGGATTTCAGCACCGCATCTTGTCTGATTTCAGCTGGGACGGGTGAGTAATCTAAATGGGGTATCATTCTATCTCCTGGAGGCGAAAAATGGCTTACCGAAAAACAGCCTGCACGATACCGGCGAGCTCTTTTGAAGCGGTTATCTTCGACCTGGACGGGGTGATCACCGATACCGCCTCCGTGCATGCCGCGGCCTGGAAAAGGATGTTCGACGACTTTCTTTCGGGGCACGCCGCCCGGAAAGGCGTCCCCTTTCAGCCTTTTGAAATCGAAACGGATTACCGTCTTTACGTCGATGGGAAACCCCGCCTCGATGGATTGAAGAGTTTTCTCGGGTCCAGGGGGATCGCCCTGCCCGAAGGGCGGCCCGAGGACCCGCCCGGCGCAGAGACCATCCACGGCCTGGGCAAGCGGAAGAATGCGGACTTTCTGAAACAGATTCAGGAGCAGGGTGTGGAGGTCTACGGTTCCACCGTGGATTTGATCCGCAGCATAAAAAAGCACGGCCTGAAAACGGCCGTCATCTCGTCGAGCAAAAGCTGCGCCATGATCCTGGATTCCGTGAATCTTTCGGACCTGTTTGACGTGAGGGTGGACGGGGTGGATGCGGAAATTTTGGGCATTCCCGGCAAACCGGCTCCGGATATTTTTCTCGAGGCGGCCCGGCAATTGAAGGTGAAACCCGGGCGGGCGGTGGTGATCGAGGACGCCGTTTCCGGCGCCCAGGCCGGGCGGGCCGGAAAATTCGGGCTGGTCATCGGAATCGCCCGGACCGGCGGAAAAGAATCCTTGCTGGCCAGCGGAGCCCATGTGGCCGTGTCCGACCTCACGGAAATTTGCGTCGCCGGTGATCTGGAAACCTCCGAACCGCTGCCTTCCGCCCTGGAGGACTTCGGGACCATTGCCCGCCAGGCCGAAGGAAAGCGCATCGCCGTTTTTCTCGACTATGACGGAACGCTGACCCCCATCGTGGAAACGCCTGACCGGGCGGTCATGCCCGAAGAGATGCGGGAGGCGGTGGTGAAACTCTCCCGGCATTGCCCGGTGGGAATCATCAGCGGTCGCGACCTCAAGGATGTCCGGGACAAAGTGCGGATCGACTCCATCGTCTATGCCGGAAGCCATGGCTTTGATATCGCCGGGCCGAGGGGCTTGCAGGCCGAAAATACCGTCGGGGAGGAATTCCTTCCGGTCCTCGACAGGGCGGAGAAAGAGCTTTCCCGGAAACTTGGCTCCATTCCGGGACTGCTCGTGGAACGGAAAAAATTTGCGATTGCCACCCACTTCCGGCTCGTGGATCCCGGAAGGGTGGAAGGGGTTGAAAAGGTTGTGGATGAGGTCGCGGCCGGACACCCGGAGCTCCGGAAGGCTTACGGAAAAAAGATTTTCGAGCTCCAGCCCCAAATCGACTGGCATAAGGGAGAGGCGCTCCTCGCCTTGCTTCGCACCCTGAAACTCGACGGGGGGGATATGCTTCCTATCTACATCGGGGATGATGTGACCGATGAGGACGCATTCCGGGCGCTGAAGGGACGGGGGATCGGGATCGTGGTCTGGGACCGTCCCTATGAGACCGCCGCCGCCTACAGCCTGAAAAATCCCGAGGAGGTCCGCGAATTTCTCCTTCAACTGATCCCTTTCTGCAGGAGGTCTTCATGAATCCCTGGATCCTGGCCTACGAAGGATTCGACCCGAAAAAGGAAAGCCTGCGCGAGGCGCTCTGCACCCTTGGAAACGGGTACTTCGCCACCCGCGGGGCGGCGGCTGAATCCGAAGCGGACGAGATTCATTACCCGGGGACTTATTTTGCCGGAGGATACAACCGGTTGAAAACGGAGATCGCCGGGCGGGTCGTCGAAAATGAGGACCTGGTGAATATGCCCAACTGGCTGCTCACCAAGTTCAGGCCGGAAGGAGGCGACTGGCTGAATCTCCTGTCCGTGGAGATCCTTTTCTACCGGCAGGAACTCAACCTGCAAGAGGGCCTTCTCTTAAGGACGGTGAGGTTCAGGGACAAACAGAACCGGGAGACCACCCTGATCCAGCGGCGTTTCGTACACATGGAGCATATGCATCTGGCCGCCCTGGAAACCACGATCATACCGGAGAACTGGTCAGGACCCCTGGAAATCCATTCCGCCCTGGATGGGACCGTCATCAATGCCGGGGTCGAGCGTTATAAACAACTGAACAGCAAACACCTTGAGCCGATTGAAAGCGGAAAAGTTGATGCGGAGATCATCTATCTGCTCGTGGAGACCAATCAATCCCACCTTCGCGTGGCGGAGGCTGCCAGAACCCGGGTTTATTCCGGGGAGGAACCGATCGGGGTGGAAAGGAAGCTTGTCGAACAACCCGGCTATATCGGCCAGGAGATTCGGGTCGAGGCGGTGCAGAATCAACCCGTGAAGATCGAAAAGATCGTCTCCTTTTACACCTCCAGGGATTGCGCCGTTTGCGAGCCTGCTCTGGATGCGGTGGAGGCCGTCGGGCGTGCCAAAAATTTTGATGGACTCCTTCAAAGCCACGCCCGGCAATGGGATCACCTGTGGGACCGATGCGACATCCGCCTCTCGGACAGCGAGCGCCCCCAGATGATCCTGCGGCTGCACATTTTTCATCTGCTCCAGACCGTTTCGAGAAATTCCATCGACCTGGACATCGGGGTGCCGGCCCGTGGCTGGCACGGGGAGGCCTACCGGGGGCATGTTTTCTGGGATGAACTCTTTATCTTTCCCTATCTCAATTTGAGAATTCCCGTGCTCACAAGGTCTTTGCTTCTTTACCGCTACAGGCGCTTAAACCGATCGCGCCTCGCGGCCCAGGAGGAAGGATTGAGAGGCGCCCTCTATCCCTGGCAGAGCGGAAGCAACGGGCGGGAGGAAACCCAGCAGCTCCATCTGAACCCGAAATCAGGCCGGTGGCTGCCGGACCACACCCACCTGCAGCGCCATGTCAATATCGCCATCGCCTACAATGTCTGGCAGTATTATAAGGCCACCGGAGACCTGGAATTCCTGTCCACCTACGGCGCGGAGATGATTCTGGAAATCGCCCGGTTCTTGGCCGGTATCTCGACCTTCAACCGGGAACATGGCCGCTACGAAATTCTCGGGGTCATGGGGCCCGACGAATACCACGAGGGATATCCGGAGTCGGAAAAACCCGGCCTGAACAACAATGCTTACACGAATGTGATGACCGTCTACGTGCTGCGGACCGCCCTTAAAGCGCTCGAGGCGCTTCCTCCCAAAAGAAGGAATGACTTGCAGGAGGCCCTGGGCCTGGAACCAGCGGAGCTGGACCGCTGGCAGGACATCATCCGCAAGATGCGCGTCGTATTCCACGGGGATCAAATCATCAGCCAGTTCGAGGGATACGATCGGTTGCTGGAATTTGACTGGGAGGGCTACCGGAAAAAATACGGCAATATCCAGAGGCTGGACCGGATTCTCGAGGCCGAAGGGGACACCCCCAACCGCTATAAAGCCTCGAAACAGGCCGATGTGCTCATGCTCTTATATCTCTTTTCGGCCGAGGAAATCCAGGACCTCTTCCACCAGATGGGATACGACTTCGACCCGCGGATGATCCCGAAGAACATAGAGTATTACCTGCAGCGAAGTTCTCACGGTTCAACCCTGAGCAACATCGTCCATTCCTGGGTTCTGGCCCGGTCAGACCGCCCGCGCTCCTTAGAGCTTTTCCACAAGGCCTTGGAGAGCGATGTCTCGGACGTTCAGGGCGGCACGACCCATGAGGGCATTCATCTCGGCGCCATGGCCGGAACCGTGGATATTCTGCAGCGCTGCTATACGGGGCTGGAGGTTCACGACGACATCCTCTTTTTGAATCCGAGCATTCCTCAGGTTTTGCCGAAACTCTCCATGAGAATCAAATACCGGGGCAACTGGTTTGATGCCACCGCGACGCCGGAATCCTTGGTTATTGCTTCCGATGAGGGCGAACTGCGGGCAACAAAAGTTGGATTCAAAGACAAGGTCTACGAACTTAACCCGGGGGAAAAGCTGGCGTTTGACCTGGACAGGGAAAAATAAAAAGGAGGCGCAGGATGAAAAAAATCGTCTCTTTGGCCATAAACCCGGCGATCGACAAAAGTTCCAGCGTCGAGCACGTGATTGCCGAACGGAAACTGTACTGCAAACCTCCGCGCTTCGAGCCCGGCGGGGGCGGGGTGAATGTTTCCCGGGCGATCAAAAAGCTGAGGGGAGAATCGGTTCTCCTCTATCCAGCAGGGGGCTACACAGGAAACAGGCTCAAGGATCTCCTAAAAGAGGAGGGAATCACCCACCGGCCGGTCCCCATAGAAGGGTCGACCCGGGAGAGTCTTGTTGTGCTGGAGGAATCCACCGGCCAACAGTATCGCTTTGGAATGCCGGGTCCGGTTCTGAGTAATGAGGACTGGGAGCGGTGCCTGCACGAGTTGTCCACGATCCATCCCAAGCCCGATTACCTGGTCGCCAGCGGAAGTCTTCCTCCCGGCGTACCCTCCGATTTTTATGCCCGGGTGGCGCGGATCGGAAAGGATCAGGGGGCAAAGGTCATCATTGACACCTCCGGCGAAGCCCTGAACCGGGCGCTGCAGGAAGGTGTCTATCTGATTAAGCCCAAAGTCCGTGAATTCAGAGAGCTCGCAGGACAGGATATTAAAGAAGAGTCGCAAATAAAGGCGGAGGCCATAAAGATGGTTAAAAGCGGCCGGTGTGAAATCCTGGTTATTTCTCTCGGGGCGGCCGGCGCTCTGATGGTATCAGAAAACGTCATCGAACCTATACGGCCGCCGACCGTACCGATTGTCAGCAAGGTCGGGGCCGGAGACAGCATGGTGGCCGGTACGGTCCTGAGCCTGGCACGGGGTAAAACGGAGCGGGATTCTGTCCTTTTCGGAGTGGCGGCCGGCGCCGCTGCCGTCATGACACCGGGCACGGAGCTGTGCCGGCGGGAAGATACCGAGCGGTTGTATGCAAAAATACTTTCCGAGTCCGAATAATCTTTAACGAAATACCTCCCAACCATTAACTTGAGAAAGCTGTATTCTTCCCAAGCTATTTTGATATTATAATATTTAAGGCTTGGAAGAATTTTGGATAGGTGAGGAGATCCGGTGATCGCTTTTGATTCTGTTTTTCACGAGATAGCCGCCTTGCTGCTTTTTGCCGCGGCCATCGGTGCCATCGCCCTCTGGTTAAGGCAGCCCCTGATCGTAAGCTATATTTTGGTCGGCATCCTGGCCGGCCCATCCGTGCTGGGCCAGGTGATGGCGCGCGATCAGGTGGACCTGCTGGCCAAGATGGGAATCGCCGTCTTGCTTTTCGTGGTGGGGCTCAAGCTCGACCTTCACTTGATCCGCACCCTGGGAAGGGTAGCCCTGGCCACCGGTCTGGGCCAGGTTCTTTTCACTTCCCTTATCGGCTATTTTTTGGCGGTGGCTCTGGGCCTGGAGCCTGTCACCGCCCTCTATATCGCGGTGGCGCTCACTTTCTCCAGCACCATCATCATCGTCAAACTCCTCTCCGACAAAAGGGAGATCGATACCCTGCACGGGCGGATTGCCGTGGGCTTTTTGATCGTTCAGGATATCGTGGTGGTGCTGGTGATGATCGGTCTTTCGGCTTTCGGGCTCGCCGGCGCCTCCGACCAGGTGGGGAAAACGCTGCTGTTTTTGTTGTTGAAGGGGGCGGGACTCCTGGCGGGCGTCGCCCTGCTCATGCGTTATGTTTTTCCTCACCTTCTTCATCACCTGGCCCGCTCGCTGGAACTGGTCGTGCTTTTCGCCATCGCCTGGGCCATATTCCTGGCGATCCTGGGTGATACCCTCGGTTTCAGCAAAGAAGTGGGCGCTTTCCTTGCCGGAATCTCCCTGGCCTCCACCCCTTACCGCGAAGCCATCGGCACTCGGCTGGTGAGCCTGCGCGACTTTCTCCTGCTCTTTTTTTTCATCGCCCTGGGCTCTCAGTTGAATCTGGATTCGCTGGGAGCTCAGATCGGGCCTTCTCTCATGCTTTCCTTCTTCGTCCTGATCGGGAATCCCCTGATCGTCATGGTCATCATGGGCTTCATGGGGTACCGGAAAAGGACGGGGTTTTTGGCCGGGCTCACCGTAGCCCAGATCAGCGAATTTTCCCTGGTCCTGGGGGCGCTGGGGGTGAGCCTGGGGCATATCGGCAGAGACGCCCTCGGGCTGATTACCCTGGTCGGCATGATCACCATCTGCCTTTCAACCTACCTCATCCTCTACTCCGCTCCCCTTTACAGACGGCTGGCCCCCTGGCTGGGCGTCTTCGAACGTCAATTTCCCTACCGGGAAAGAGGCGGAGAAGAAGAAGGGCTGGGCCCCTTCGTGGATGTGATCCTCTTCGGCCTGGGCCGGTATGGAAATCATATGGCCCGCGATTTGATCCGGCGGAAATTGAATATTCTCGGCGTGGATTTTGACCGGCAAGTCGTGGCCGCCTGGCATAGAGAGGGGCTTCCCGCCCGGTACGGGGATGCGGAGGACCCGGAATTCCCGGCTACCCTTCCCCTGAACCAGGCTCAATGGGTGGTCAGCACCATCCCTCAACTGGATGTAAATCTGTCACTTTTAGACGCCTTGCACCACCATGGTTTTTCTGGCCGGATGGCTTTCACGGCCCATTCCCTCCGGGATGCCGAAATCCTCCAGGAATCGGGGGCGGACCTGATCCTGACCCCCTTCGCCCATGCCGCCAGGGAAGCGGCGGAGTTGCTCATCGAAGAAACCTGCATTGAAGAAACCTGCCGAAACGAAGGGGGAGAAACAATCCGAGAGAATAGGACCCTCCCTCGCACAGCGAAGGATTGGGAGAGCGAGCTGTCATCACCCCGGGAGTGAGTGCAAGGGCATCGGGCTTTCTCCGTCGAGGAAGCCGCAAAGCCCGACGTACAAATGGTTTAGGGCCGGAAAATGCAGGCCGGGATGGGGGAGGAAGGCAGAGCGACATGCCGAAGAAATTCTTCCTCATGCGGTATATGGGTCACCCCCGGGCCGGTCCCCCCGCTGGGAAGCGATTCACCGTTTCATTTTCCGGGGGGGGAACAATCAGAGCTGGCAGCAAAATTCTTCTTATCCCCCACCGGACTGAAGGTTTGAGGAAGGGCTTTTCCTTCTGTCCGATTCCTCGGAATCCCGAGGGAGAGCGGCGCCGGAGGGACTTTCCAGGATAGAACGAATTCGGGATACATCCTTACGGTCCGCGAACATCAGCAGCGTATCCCCTGCCTCAACCACCGTTCCTCCCCCCGGGGAAAAACAATCGTCGGCGCGGCTGATCAAGATCACCAGAGTTCCCTCGGGTAAATTCAGTTCCACGATCTGTTTCCCCCGGGAGGAAGAATGGGCGGGAATGGTGATTTCCACCAACTCGTTCTTCAGATTGCACGTTGGGCCAAATTCGAGGGGAAACTGAGGTTTGACCGGAATGGGGGCATCTGCCTTCAGCCATCTGGCTACCAGGGGGATCGAAGTTCCCTGAATCAGCACCGAGGTAAGGACGATAAAAAAGACCAGGTTGAAAAGAAGTTCGGCTTTGGGAACCCCGGCCAGCAGCGGGAATGTGGCCAGGATAATCGGCACCGCTCCCCTCAGGCCCACCCAGGAGACCATGATCCTTTCCCGGAAATTCATCGAGGTCACCGAGAGGGCGGCCAGCACGCTCGCCGGGCGGGCGACGAACATCAGAAAAAGGGAGACCAATAAACTGCTCCCCAAAACCGGAAGGAGACGGGAGGGAAAGACCAGCAGCCCCATGGTCAGAAACATGGCAATCTGCATAAGCCAGGCCAGCCCGTCATGGAAGCGCATCAGGCTTTTCTTGTGAATGAAATTTTTGTTTCCCATCACCAGTCCGGCCAGGTAGACCGCCAGAAATCCATTGCCCCCCAGGGATGCAGTCGCCGCGTAGGCCAGGAGGACCAGAGCGAGAGTCAATACCGGATAGAGCCCATCGTACTCCAGCCGAAGCCAGTTGACCAGGAATACGGCCCCTCTCCCGATCCCGAAGCCCAGGGCCGCTCCCAGAGCCATCTGCAACAAAAACATGGGAATCAAATCCGGGAGAAATGCTTCCGGACGGGTATGAAGATGGATGAACCCCAGGGTGAGGAAAACGGCCATGGGGTCGTTACTCCCCGACTCCAGCTCCAAAAGGGGTCTCAAATGCCCTTTCAGACTTACCTTTTTCGACCTCAACACGGAAAAGACTGCCGCGGCATCGGTGGAAGAGACAATGGCCCCGAGCAGCAGGCCCTCGAGAAAAGAAAACCCCAGAAAATTCGAGGCAAACCACCCCACCAGCAGGGCCGTCCCTACCACCCCCAGAGTGGACAGGGCGAAGCCTTTCCAAAAAACCGGTCTAACCATATCCCAGTCCGTGTCCAGCCCGCCCGAGAACAGGATCAGGCTCAAGGCCAAAACGCCGAGAGACTGAGCCACCCAGGGGTTGTCGAAATAGATCCCCCCGGGCCCTTCCGAACCGGCAAGCATCCCCAGGAGCAGAAAGAGGAGCAGGGTGGGGACTCCCAGCCGGCCGGAGGCTTTGCTGGCAAAGATGCTCAGGAGCATGAGGATAGCAACCCAGATGAGGATGTTTTCAGCAGAGACCATGACTTGACGCCTCTTATCTTCTCCCGGGGGATGGAGGTCCAAAAAAGTCAATACGCCAGGGAACGTTTTCCATCGAGAACCATACCTGAATTGGGGGCGATGGGATTATGGGCCTTGCTTTCTTGCCAGGGCCGCATAAAAATCAAGAGTCAGCCCTGCGATGTGCTTCCAGCTGAAATACTCTTCCACCCTCTTCCGCCCTTGAAGGCCCATCGCCCGCTTCTCTTCCGGTGAGTCCAAAAGGCGGTTAAGGGCTTCAGCTAGATCTCTGGCAAACTTTTCCGGGTCGCGGGGTTCAAAATCCTGGAGGTCTTTGGGCTCCAGAGGAACTAACCATCCCGTTTCGCCATGGACAACCACCTCCGGGATTCCCCCGACCGCCGAGGCGACCACCGGAGTTCCACAGGCCATGGCTTCCAGGTTTATGATTCCAAAAGGCTCATAGATCGACGGACAGACAAAAACCGAAGCCTGGCTGTACAGACAAATGAGGTGGGCTCTGGGAACCCATTGATCGATCCAGATAATTGCATTCTTGCTCTCTCTCTGTGCCTGTCTTATTCTCTCCGCTGTCTCCTCCCCAATCTCCTGGGTATCCGGGGCGCCGGCGCAGATCACAACCTGTATTTCCGGCAAAAGGTATTGGATGGCATTGACCAGGTGAAGGATACCCTTCTGGCGGGTAATTCTGGCCACAAAGAGAAGAAAGGGTTTATCCGGGTTGATCTGGTAGTGAGTCAAAACGGCCGGATCGAACGTTGGCGTATATAGATTCGTATCGATCCCGTTGGGGATCACCCGAATCCGTTCGAGAGGAACTCGGTAGAGCTCATGGACCGCCCTTTTCATGGGCTGGGAGACAGCAATCACTCCGTCGGCATTTCCGTAAGCCGTTTTCTCCACCCAGGTGCTGGCCCGGTAGGCCGAACCCAACTGTTCTTCTTTCCAGGGACGGTGGGTCTCCAGGGAATGGGTGGTGATGACGAGGGGGATACCGAAAATTTCCTTGATCAGACAGCCCCCCAGGCATGTGTACCACGTGTGGCAATGAACGATATCCGCTTCTTTTACCGACCCCGTCATGCGGACGTTTCGCAGGAGAGCATCCAGCAGCTTTTGGTGACGTTCATCCTGGTAGGGGAAATCAGAGGCCCCGCGAATCCCCTCGACCTCCAGGTTTCCGGAATGCTCCATCTGCTCGCCGAAACAAAGAACCTGGATCTCATGCTTGCTCCCCTCCAAACGGGCGAGCTCCCGTGAAAGATATTGGACATGAACCCCTGCCCCCCCGTAGACATGCGGCGGGTATTCATTGGTCAAGAGAACCACTTTCATGATGCGCTCCTCCGGGATATCCACAACCGATGGGCCCGGTGCCCCAGAGCATGGATTCACACCCTAGATCAAGCCCTTCGGTCCGTTTTCATGGAAAGGCAAGGAGGGGTCATCCTCTCTGCTTTCTATAATATATTTCCTTCCCCTCCCTGTCAAACCGATCCTTGGACCAGGGGGATGATGATCAGGGCCCGAAACCCCCCTTCCAGGGAGGTTTCTTTGAGAGTTATTCTATCGACCTGAAAACAGGAGGACCAACGGAAAAATCATCGGAAGATCGAAATTTACGAAGAGGTCATCTACGAAAATGCCATCCGCAATCACCTGGAGAGCCACAATATGGTCATTATCCACGATCCCCAGCCCCTCCCCATGATCAAGCACTACAAGAAGAATGGCCCCTGGATTTGGCGTTGCCATATTGATCTAACGAACCCCAACAAGGAACTTTGGAACTACCTTGTCCCCACCGTTGAAAAATATGACGCGGTGATCTTAAGTCTCAAAGAATACGCCCAGAACATTAAAACGCCCCAGTTATTCTTCATGCCGGCCATCGACCCTTTCAAAATCAAAAACCGAGAAATGAGCGAAGAAGAAATTAAAGAAAGGCTGGACCACTATGGAATCCCTACCGACCTTCCCCTAGTGGTGCAGATTTCTCGCTTTGACCGCTGGAAAGATCCACAGGGAGTCATCGAAGCGTTCAAGTTGGCCAGAAAGGAGGTGGATTGCACGTTTTTGTTGCTCGGCAACGTGGCCACCGATGACCCCGAAGGATCTGATCTGTTTGAGTCTTTATTAGACTGCCGGGAAGAACGCATTATCATTCTCAGCCATCAGGATTCGGCATTAGTGAACGCCCTGCAGCGACGAGCGGCAGTCGTTGTGCAGAAGTCCATCCGGGAAGGCTTCGGCCTGACCGTTACCGAGGCCATGTGGAAGGGAACGCCAGTTATTGGAGGAAACGTCGGCGGTATTCGCTACCAGATTGAGGACGGGGTCAATGGGTTCCTGGTCTCATCGGTAGAGGAAACCGCTGGCCGGATTGTTCGGCTGATCAAAGACCAAAAATTAAGGGAGGAGATGGGAAGAAGGGCTAAGGAAACCGTCAGGAAAAAATTCCTCCTGAATCGTTACCTGGAGGAATATTTGGATCTGTTTGGCGCTTTTGAAACTATCTACCGTCTAACCGCCCTGCCTAAGTTTTAGTGTTGAAACAAGTCCGCAATTGAAAAAGTAATTGTTCAGCAGCATCAAAAAAGTTATACTTGATCTGGTGAAAAGTTGATTTCCCCAGTATTGATGCTCCTGTAAAAAATCGTCACTCCGGCCTGCCTGTGCCTGGCAGACAGGTGAAAACCGGAGTTAAGAGGACTTATGACTATTTGAAAGAACTGGATTCCGGCTGGAGTTTATCCCGATGAAAATCGGGGCCGGAATGACAGAAAGACGCATTTTCAGACTTATTACGAATTCATCAGTATTAAAGAAACGACTATTAACTATTTCCTGACAGCCTCTTCGATGACGGAGAAAGGAATGGATAGGTCGGAAGATAATCCCCTTTGGTATAAGGATGCTATCATCTATGAGCTGCCCATCAAGGCCTTTCACGATAGTAACGGCGACGGAATCGGCGATTTGCCGGGTTTGACCAAAAAAATCGGTTACCTACAAGACTTAGGAATTACCGCTGTTTGGCTTCTCCCCTTTTATCCTTCCCCGCTAAAGGATGACGGGTACGACATTTCAGACTATTTCAACATCCATCCCGATTACGGCACCTTGGGGGATTTTAAGGAATTTTTGCGGGAAGCGCATCAGCGGGGCATCCGCGTCATCACCGAATTGGTCATAAACCACACCTCTGAGCAGCACCCCTGGTTCCAAAAATCCAGGAGAGCGAAGGCGGGTTCCCCCTGGAGAGATTTTTATGTCCGGAGCGACACCCCCAACAAGTATAAGGACGCAAGGATCATCTTCAAAGACTTCGAGACCTCTAACTGGGCCTGGGATGCGGTGGCCGGGGCTTATTACTGGCATCGGTTTTATTCCCATCAACCGGATTTAAATTTTGATAGTCCTCAGGTTCGCAAAATGGTTTATCGCGCCATGGATTTTTGGTTTGGAATGGGGGTAGATGGCCTTAGATTGGATGCCGTTCCCTATCTATTCGAACGGGAAGGCACCAATTGTGAGAATCTGCCCGCGACCTATGCCTTTTTACAAGAGCTTAGAAGTCATATCGATCAGAAGTTTAAAAATCGGATGCTCCTCGCCGAGGCCAACCAGTGGCCGGAAGATGCTGCGGCTTATTTTGGCCAGGGGGATATATGCCATATGGCTTTTCATTTCCCTCTCATGCCGAGGATCTTCATCGGATTACAGATGGAAGACCGATTTCCCATCATCGATATTTTGGAACAAACTCCGAGTATCCCGGAAGTTTGCCAATGGGCTTTATTTTTAAGAAATCACGACGAGTTGACTCTGGAGATGGTTACAGACGAGGAGAGGGACTATATGTACCGGGTATACGCCCGAGACCCCCGGGCGCGAATCAACCTGGGTATTCGCCGACGTTTGGGTCCCCTCATGGACAATAACCGCCGCCGCATAGAGCTTATGAACATGCTTCTCTTTTCTCTACCGGGAACACCGGTCCTCTATTATGGAGATGAGATCGGCATGGGGGATAATTACTACCTCGGCGATCGCAATGGAGTACGCACGCCCATGCAGTGGAGCCCGGACCGGAATGCTGGGTTTTCCTCGGGGAATCCCCAAAGGCTTTATCTGCCAGTGATCCTTGACCCCGAATATCAATACGAATCTTTAAACGTGGAAAACCAGCAGAAAAACCTCTCTTCCCTCCTTTGGTGGATGAAACGAGCCATTTCCATTCGGAAAAGATTTAAAGCCTTCGGCCGGGGGTCTCTGGAGTTTATTCTCTCCCACAATCCCAAAGTTCTAATCTTCATCCGCAAATATGGGGAAGATTCTATCCTGGTCGTGGCGAATTTGTCGAGATTTTATCAGGTGGCCCAGCCAAACCTTCCCGCTTATGTCGGATATACCCCGGAGGAAATCTTCAGTCAAAACAGTTTTCCGGTCATCCGGGAAACGCCTTACGTTCTAACCTTGGGCCCGCACAGTTATCTCTTGCTCCGGCTTAGAAAAGTGGAAGAGGAAGCGAGCTTGGCTGAGCAAAAGACCCTTCCAGAGCTTCATGCGACCACAAGCTGGGAGATGGTGCTCGAGGGAAAAACCCGGGAAAAATTGGAGGACGAGATTCTGCCAGTTTATTTGCCGGGGTGCCGCTGGTTTGGCGGAAAGGCCAAGATCATCCGGAAAATCAATATTCAGGAAACGATCCCGCTGGGCGAAAAACCGGATCTGTCCTGCCTGCTTTTTCTGGAAGTAAGATATACCGAAGGCCCCCCTGATTTATACCTATTGCCCCTCTCCTTCGCCTTAACAAGGAAAGCGGAACAGCCGGAAGAGGAGTTTGTGGTAGAAGGCCAACGAGTTAGGCTGGATTATGAATGGTTGACCATTAAAGCCAAAATGATCATGGAAGAGAATCCCCAAAGTGTCGTCGCCCTTCTGCTTGTGGATCGGGACGAGGGGATTCTGTACGATGCGGCCTATGACGACAGGTTTCGTGAAGAACTGCTGGATTTGATCGCCCGGCGCAAAAGGATAAGAGGCCGGGGCGGAGTACTCACCGGCCTCTCAGGAAAAGTGTTCCATCGAATCATGGGGAGCAAACCGTTCCCTTTGAATTCCCAGCCTCTTAAGGCCGAGCAGAGTAATACTTCTATTCTCTATGAAGACCTCTTCTACCTTAAGCTCTTTCGAGGCTTAAAGGAGGGGATCAATCCCGACCAGGAAATCACCCGCTTCCTGACCGAAAAGGCCCGCTTTCCGCAAATTCCTCCTTTTGCCGGGTGTCTCGAGTATCGCTCACCGGGCGCGGAACCCATGACGGTCGGTCTGCTCCAGGGATTCATTCCCAGTCAGGGAGATGCCTGGACGCTCACCCTGGATGCAGTGGGTCGATACTATGACCAGGTTCTCTCGCGCGGGCGGGAAATGCAGAAATTTCCTGCGACTCCTCAATCGTTATTCACTGCCGACCTGAAGGCGATGGCCTTTCTGAGAGAGTTCATCGAGGGCCATTTTCTCGAAATGATGGCCCTCCTCGGAAGGCGAACGGGGGAAATGCATCTGGCCCTCTCATCCGTCCCCGAAGAAAAAGCTTTTGCCCCCGAACCTTTTTCTCTTCTCTATCAGAGGTCTATTTTTCAGTCCATGCGGGCCCATTTGAGAAGGGTGATGCAAATCTTGAAAAATAACCTCCGGGATCTTCCCGTATCTTTGCAAGGAGAGGCTTCTTCCATCCTGGAGGCCGAACCAAAGATCCTGAATAACCTCCAGAAGATTGTCAATCGCAAATTGGAGACCGAAAGAATTCGCCTTCATGGCGATTATCACCTGGGTCAGGTTCTCTACACGGGAAAGGATTTTATCATCATCGACTTCGAGGGGGAGCCAGCCCGGGGGCTTAGCGAGCGGCGGCTGAAGCACTCCCCCTTCAGGGATGTGGCAGGAATGGTACGGTCTTTCCATTACGCCGTTAACAGCGCTCTTTTCAGGGAGGCCTCCCTGAGGCTGGATGATATTCCCGTTTTGAGACCCTGGACCGACCTCTGCTATCAATATGTTTCCGGAATTTACCTCAGATCCTATTTTGAGGCAGTAGGAAACGCCCCTTTCATACCGGGTAAAAAGGAAGATCAGGAAATGATGTTGAAAATCTTTCTTCTGGAGAAGGCCGTTTATGAGTTAGGCTATGAATTGAATCACCGGCCAGATTGGTTGATCATCCCCATCAGAGGCATCACGGGCCTCCTGGAGGGGGATTAAAGGCTGGAAAAATTTGTGAAATGGACCGGGGAAAAGGGGAGCTCCCTGCGGAGACTTTTCCCTTAGCGATGGATGCCGGTCTGGCCAAAGGCTTTTCTTACCAGGAAAAGATTCAAGTGAAAAAAGGTTCTGGTAGGATCCGGTCAAAGTTAGAAAGATCAGAATAATTGCGAAGCGAGAAAAGGCTCGGCGGATGGAAAAAGCGATTCCGGAAGAGATCAAAGAGGTCGATTTACTGGTAGGGATTCCAAGTTACAATCATGCCCGCACCATCAAGCAGGTAGCGCAAACCGTTTCCGCCGGCTTAGGAAAATTTTTCCCGGAGGCCGGGTGGATTCTTTGCATCTCGGATGGCGGCTCAACCGATGGTACCCCGGAGCAGGTTAAGAAGGCCCAGATTGAAGATGCCAGGCTGATCTTCACTTCCCACCCCGTCCATCCCATCGATAAAATATACCCCCCCTATCGTGGAATTTTAGGGCAAGAGAAAGCGTTTCGAACCTTCCTGGAAAATGCCAAATCTCTCAAGGCCAAAGCCTGCTGCGTTGTCGACCCCGATGTCAAATCCATCACCCCGGAATGGATGAAAAATCTCCTCCAACCCATTTATACCGATGGGTTCGATTATGTGGCCCCTCTTTTTGCTCGCCCCAAATTCGACGGGACGATCACCAACAGCATTGTTTATCCTTTGACCCGTGCTTTGTATGGGAGGCGGGTCCAACAACCCATAGGGGGTAATTTTAGTTTTTCCGGAAAATTGGCGGCTTTTTATTTAGAAAAGGCCGTTTGGGAGGATGACGCGGTTCGGTTGGGGCTTGATATCTGGGCAAGCACTCTGGCCCTTTCCGGGAAATTTAAGGTCGGTCAGGCCCATTTGGGGGTAAAGATCCATGAAGCCCGGGAAAAAACAAGCGATCTGGCCACAATGTTTACTCAGGTAACCTCTTCGGTCTATGCCTTAATGGGCGAATACCAAGATTTCTGGAAAGGAGAAAAAGGGTCTCAAGCGATCCCCACTTTCGGGGATCCACAAGGTATGGCGGAGGAGCCGCCCTCGGTGAATTGGGAGCGGATGGTCCGCATCTTTCGCCTGGGGGCGAAAGATCTGATGGAGGTGTGGAGAAAGGCGTTGCCCAATGAGAGCGCTCTTTGGCTCGCGTCGATTGGCAGGTTATCCGACGGAGCCTTCCATTTTCCTCCGGACCTTTGGGTACGGCTGATTTATGATTTCGCCGTCGCCTACCGCAAAGGATCGGTTCACCGGGACCATTTACTGAAATCGATGATCCCCATATATCTGGGATGGGTTTCCTGCTTCATCAAGGAAAATCAGGAGGCGTCTGCCCAAGAGGTGGAAGAGCGGATCGAATCCCTCTGCCGGGTTTTTGAGGAGATGAAGCCTTATCTTAGGGAACATTGGCCATAAACGAAGGAGGTGAACGGTATGAGTTGGCAGACTATAATAATTGATTCCTTCAGCAAATTTACAGGGAAAGTAATAACATTTTTGCCCAACCTGTTGGCGATGATCACGATCCTCATCATAGGTTTTCTGTTGGCCTGGGTAGTGAAAACACTTCTCTGGCTTTTTTTAAAGGCCCTCCAGGTTGATAAACGCAGCGAACGGTGGGGACTGTCTCAAATCCTTTCCAAGGGGGGAAGCGCTTTTTCTCCCGCCCATCTTTTAAGTCGGTTCTGCTATTGGGTGGTCGTTCTCAGCACCCTGATTTTAGCGCTCAACGCCCTGGAAATCGAGGCGACGCAAAATTTTGTTGCTCATTTTTTCAATTACCTCCCTCATCTTTTCGCGGCCATCCTGATCTTAATCATTGGCTACTTGATGGCCATTTTTTTGAGTCAAGCGGCCTTAATTGCTGCCGTGAATGCCCAGATCGATTCGGCAAAACTCCTCAGCCAGATTGTCCGTTGGTTCCTCATCATCCTTTCTTTGACTATGGCCCTTTATCATTTAGGTATTGCGGAAAAAGTCATCGTTGCGGCTTTCTCCATAACCTTTGGCGGAATTATCCTCGCTCTGGCTATTGCCTTCGGTTTGGGCGGGAAGGAATGGGCTAAAAATTTCCTCGAGAACCTTTATAAAAGAAAAGAAAAGGAGAAAGAAGACCAAGATCGTATTTCCCACCTTTAAACATTAAAGTCTTTTTTCTTAACACTTTCCGGAAGCGGGAATCAGGCGGGCAAGTTCCTGAGGCAACTTGCGGTTTCCTCCGGAAGAGAGGGGGCGCGGCATAGCCGCAACCCAAAAAAGGGTCGAGAGAGCTTAAAGTGAGCTATAGTGTCTGAAGTTTCAAAAAGGGATTGGATTTTTTTGGCAATTACCGAATTTTCACAATTTAGATGGATAGCGGAGGGCTGACAAGTGGCCGGAGTAGGCTGGGTAAGCACAGGTTTGGCGACCCTGGATGAAATCCTGGATGGCTTGAGAGTAGGGGATAATGTGGTATGGCAGGTGGATGAGGTAGAAGATTATCGCTATTTTGCCACCCTTTTCGCCCAACAGAAATTGCCCGAAAATAAAAGGGTCCTCTATCTCAGATTTGCTCATCACCAGCCGCTCCTTAAGAACCAGGATCAGGTCATCACCCACAGACTCGATGCCCATAGCGGCTTCGAGACATTTTCCACGCAGGTGCACAATATTATCACCCAGGAGGGCCGGGGGGCATATTATGTATTTGACTGTCTGTCGGATTTATTGTCCGCATGGTCTACTGACTTAATGATCGGAAATTTTTTCCGGATCACCTGCCCCTATCTCTTTCAAATGGATACGGTGGCCCACTTCGCCCTCTTGCGGAACGCCCATTCATTTAAAACCGTTGCCCGAATCCGGGAAACAACTCAAGTTCTCATCGACGTGCCCAATGTGGAAGGAAATGTTTTTATCCATCCTCTTAAAATGACTAACCGTTACTCGCCGACCATGTTCCATCCTCACAAAAAGGAAGGGGAACGATTTGTCCCCGTTACCAGCAGCCTGGATGCCACCAGGTTGCTTTCCCATATGTCGCAGAAAAGGGCCGAAAACATGAAAAGGAATTTGGATTATTGGGATCGGCTCTTCTTACACGCGGCTGAAATGGTTGAAAACAAATCTTCTCCTGAAGAGAAGAAAAAAAAGGTGGATCAGCTCTGCCAGATTATGATCGGCCGGGAAAGAAGAATATTGACGCTTGCTCAGGAAGTTTTTTCCCTGGAGGATCTGCTGGATATTAAGAGCCGGTTGGTGGGAACGGGATATATCGGGGGAAAATCCGCGGGCATGCTCATTGCCAGGAAGATCCTCCTGCAAGATACATCTTTCCCCTGGTCCGACCATTTGGAGCCCCACGATTCTTTTTATATTGGTTCAGATGTCTTCTATACCTACCTCGTGGAAAATGGCTGGTGGAAATTGCGCATGGAACAGAAGACTCCGGAAGGCTATTTTGAAGTCGCCCGGGATTTAAGGGAGCGGATGCTGCAGGGAACATTCCCGGATGAGATCCTGGATAGCTTCTGGCAGATCATAGAATATTTCGGTCAGTCGCCGATTATTATTCGTTCGAGCAGTTTGCTGGAAGATGCTTTCGGAAATGCCTTCGCCGGGAAGTACGAAAGTATTTTTTGCGTCAATCAGGGGCCTCCGGAGGACCGCTTCCGTCAGTTTGGCGAATATGTGCGAAAGGTCTTCGCCAGTACCCTGAATGAAGATGCCCTTTCCTACCGTCGGCAAAGGGGTTTAGATCAGCAGGATGAACAGATGGCCCTGCTCATCCAGAGGGTTTCAGGTTCGTACCGTAAGCGCTACTTTTTCCCGGACCTGGCCGGTGTGGGGGTTTCTCATAATACTTTTGTTTGGAAAGAAGGGATGGATCCTAAGGCCGGGATGCTCCGGCTGGTGTTCGGCCTGGGCACACGGGCGGTCAACCGGGTGGAAAATGATTATCCCCGGTTGGTGGCCCTCGATGGACCGCTCCTCAAACCGCACGCCGGCATGGCCGACGCGAGAAAGTATTCCCAGCATGATGTGGACGTGCTCAATATAGAGAGAAATAGGATAGAGACAGCTTCTTTGCTGGATCTTCTCGAGCACCTGAAAGAAGACCTGGGGTTTGATATTGATCTCATAGGGATAAGAGATCGGCAAACGATGGAAAAATTGAGGGAACGCGGGATCAGGGATAAAGAAGTCTGGATCCTCACGTTTGACCCTCTTTTATCTAAAGTTTCCTTTACCGGCGTCATGCAAAAGATGTTAAAAATTTTGGAAGATCGGTACCGCTATCCCGTGGATATTGAATTTACCATTAATTTTGCAAAAGAGGGTACGCCACAAATAAACCTGCTGCAATGCCGGCCCCTGCAAACCAAGGGACAGGGGAAAAGAGTCTATATTCCGGAAAATATCGCCAGTGAACGAATCTTCTTTCAATCGGAGGGAAATTTTATGGGGGGCAACATCGCCCAGCCCCTTAGGCGCATCATCTACATTGAACCGGAGGGCTACAGCAAGCTCCCCCTCTCGGAAAAATATACTATTGCCCGCCTTATCGGAAAATTGAACCAACAGATTGGAAATCAGGAAGACCTTCCCACCCTTCTTTTGGGGCCGGGGCGATGGGGAACCACTACCCCTTCACTGGGCGTTCCGGTGCGTTTCTCTGAAATTAATCATATGACGGCCATCGTAGAGCTGGAATATTCCAGCGGGAGCCTGACTCCCGAGCTTTCGTTCGGAACCCATTTTTTCCAGGATTTAGTGGAAACCGATATTTTCTACGTGGCCATTTTCCCTGAAAAAGAAAACGTGTTATTTCACAAACAGTGGATGGATTTGTTGCCGAATATCATAGAGACTCTTATTCCGGAAGGCAGCCGCTATGGAGAGGTCATAAAGGTGCATGACGTCGAAGGAAAAGGACTTTTCCTCCTGGCCGATATTGTTTCCCGAAAAGTGGTATGTTTTGATTGAGATATCAATTTAGTAGTTTGAAAAAGTAGTTTTACCACCTTTGTTGAGGCCCGGGGGTCTGGGTGGAACGCGCCGGAAGCATCGGCCTGGTTTCCGCTTGGCCACGAAGAACCCCGCTCGTTTCCGCCGGAGGAGGCGGGGGGCGTTTTCCCCGCCCCACCGGCGAAGAAATCAGCGCCTTATGATTCCAAGCGGGCCGGTCTGGCCCCCGGGACCTGGATTCCCTTTGACCTTACGCCCGACTTCTTTTCAAAGGGCTAAAGTGTTACTAACTTATGAAGAGGGAATTTTTCTTCACTCCTCTTCCTCTTGCTCTTATCAAACAATTCCGTAAGCCAGCATGGCCTTGGCCACCTTCAGGAATCCTGCAATGTTCGCTCCCGTAAGATAATTCCCCTTTGCGCCATAGGCTTCCGCAGCATCGAGACATTCCCGGTGGATATTTTTCATAATCTGTAAAAGGCGACTATCCACTTCCTCCCTGGACCAGGATAATTTAAGGCTATTCTGGGTCATTTCCAGGCCGGATGTGGCCACGCCGCCGGCATTGGCAGCCTTCCCGGGGGCATAAAGGACATTATGGTCCTGAAAAATCTTAATGGCTTCCAGGGTGGAAGGCATGTTGGCCCCTTCGGCAACGCAGAAACATCCGTTATTTACCAGCGCCTGGGCATTTTGAGCATCAATCTCATTTTGGGTCGCGCAAGGCAAGGCAATGTCAACTTTAATCCCCTTTTCCCGGATCACATCCCAAACACTTTTGCTCTCATAGCATTCGGCTGGATATTGATTGGCATATTCCTTTATTCGTCCTCTGTGCACATTTTTTAAGTCCATCAAATACGCAAATTTTTCAGTGCAGATACCTTCCTCATCGACAATGGTGGCGTTGGAATCGCACAGGGTAATTACCCTCCCCCCGAGCTGGTTTACCTTTTCCAAAGCATATTGGGCAACGTTTCCCGCGCCGCTGATGGCCACCACTTTCCCCTTTATATTTTTCCCCTGTGTGGCCAGCATGTCTGCGATAAAATAGGCAAGCCCATACCCTGTAGCTTCGGGTCTGATAAGGCTCCCCCCGTATTCCAATCCCTTCCCGGTTAATACTCCTGTATGTTCATTCATAATTTTTTTATAGTATCCATAAATATATCCAACCTCCCTCTGGCCAACGCCGATGTCGCCAGCAGGCACGTCAGTATCGGCCCCAATGTGCCGGAAAAGCTCTCTGGTGAAGGCCTGGCAGAATCGCATCACTTCATTATCCGATTTTCCCTTGGGATCAAAATCAGATCCTCCTTTTGCTCCTCCCATGGGAAGGGTCGTAAGCGAATTCTTAAAAGTCTGCTCAAAACCAAGGAACTTTATGATGCTCAGGTTTACCGAAGGGTGGAACCTGAGTCCTCCTTTGTATGGACCAATGGCATTGTTGAACTGAACCCGAAACCCTCTGTTGACTTGAACTTCACCTTTGTCGTCGACCCAGGGGATTCTAAAGATAATCATGCGGTCAGGTTCAACGATTCTTTCATATATTTTAGTTGTAACGAACTCAGGGTGTTTTTTTACCGTGGGTTCGAGAGTTTCCATTACTTCCTTGACGGCTTGACGAAATTCAGGCTGATCAGCATCCTGCCGCCCAATCTTTTCAATGACTTCCTGGATAATCGACATTCCCCCATCCTCCTTCTAATTTTAATATTCTATTAATATTTTCAAACGGTTATTTGTAACTCAGAATTTTGATATTAAAAAAAAAGGGCGTCCTTTTTTTATGGACGCCCTAGTCACAATCTCTGCCGCACTTCATTGTGTGGCCAGACTTTTAATCAATTTGTAAGAAAAGCTACCATATGAATTAATTCTTGTCAAGCTTTTCTTAAGAGTTTCCAGGGTAACCTTAAAGTCCCATCGATTCTTGGTAATCTCGATTAGCAGTTTTTTCTATCTCATTGATTATCAATATTTATTGAGAACTTTGATATAGTCCCGATGATTTGACTTCAAGCGCCCCTGGGATGATAATTCATGATAATTAAGGTAAGGAATTATGATAAGATTAGTTTGCCTGGACGCTTCCGAAATTTTAGGCCATATGGAAAGGATAGTGGTAGCTGAACAAAGTGTCTTAAAGGAGGATGAAAATGGGATCACCTTTATCAGGAATAAGAATCCTTGACCTTACACTCATCATGGCCGGGCCTTATTGCACCCTTATTTTGGGAGACCTGGGCGCAGAAGTAATCAAGATTGAAAAACCAGAGGTTGGCGAGGGATCCCGGGGGATGCCCCCTTATTTTGTCGAGGGGGAAAGCGCATATTTTATGGCGATGAATCGAAACAAAAAAAGTATGACCCTCGATTTGAAAAGTGAAAAAGGCAAAGAAATCTTTTATGAATTAACAAAGAAAGCGGATGTCGTGATTGACAATTTCAGACCGGGGACAGTTGAGAAATTGGGAATAGATTTTGATAACCTTAAAAAAATCAATCCGCGAATTATCTGCTGCTCGATTTCGGGATACGGTCAAACAGGGCCTTTCAAGGATCGGCCGGCTTTTGATCTGGTGATTCAGGCCAGGGGCGGAATCATGAGTTACACGGGCGAGCCTTCGCGCATGCCCGTTCGCATGGGAGCTCCAATGGGCGACCTTAGCGGCGGACTCTTTGCTTCCCAGGGTATATTGGCTGCGTTATATCAACGGGAACGAACCGGGAGAGGCCAGAAGATCGATATAAGTATGTTAGACTGTCAAACCTCATTGCTGACTTACCGGGCTCAGTACTATTTTGTTGCCAAAGAAATAGCCCGGGCAGTAGGATCTGGCCATGTTTCCGCCCATCCCATCGGGGCTTTTCGAACAAAGACTTTTGATATAGTGATTGACGCCAATACAGAAAATATCTTCGCGGAATTATGCCGGGGCATCGGAGTTTCGGATTTGTGCTTGAACCCAAAATTCGCTACCCGAAAGAATCGCTTAGAAAACAAAGACGAACTTTACGCCATTCTGGAGAGAATCTTTCTGGAAAAGACGGGCGAGGAGTGGATGGAAATATTAGAAAGCCGGGTTCCAATCGCCCCCATCAACACGATCGATAAAGCCCTAACAGACCCGCAGACCCTGAGTCGGAATATGGTGGTTGAAATCGACTATGTAAATGGCCAAAAACTTAAGATTGTGGGGAATCCTATCAAGATGTCCGAGGTCGAGCAGGAAGTTTTTCAGAGACCTCCACGGCTGGGAGAGCACACCGAGGAGATTTTGACAAATATCTTAAATTATTCATCAGAGGACATAAAAGAATTGAGGCAACAGAAAATTATTTAGACTTCTGGTAACAATTTAGCGTTTTGATCCGCCTCAGGCGGACCAGAAATCCCTCCCGACCTCCCTTTGGCAAAGGGAGGAGAGGTTTTTTGGGAATTCGATAAAAGGTTCAGCCTTTTCCCCCTTTGCAAAAGGGGGATGAAGGGGGATTTGACAGCTTTTCAAACAGCTAAACTGTTACGACTTATGAAACTTAGGCGCGAGGGGGTAAGATAATGAGCGATGAGCTGATTGATAAAACGGACAAAAAACGAAAAGAAACAAATGGCCATAGCGACTTGAAGGAAACAAATACAGGCGTTAAGGTTAAGCTATTTTACGGGCCAGAGGATCTCTCGAATTTGAATTATAAGGCTGCTTTGAATGACCCGGGCCAATATCCTTATACCCGCGGCATCTATCCCACAATGTATCGTGAAAGGCTTTGGACGATGCGCCAGTACACCGGGTTTTCGACCTCCGAGAATACGAACAGCCGATTCAAATTTTTATTGGAGCAGGGCCAGACAGGCCTCAGCCTGGCCCTCGATCTGCCGACCCAGCTGGGGCTGGATTCGGATAATCCGATGGCTAAAAACGATATTGGCAAACTGGGAGTCGCCATCGACACTTTAAGGGATATGGAAGAAATTTTTGACGGCATCCCCCTGGATAAGATTAGCGCCTCTTTTACTATTAACGCCACGGCCAGCATTATTCTATCCATGTATGTTGTCGCCGCCGAAAAACAAGGCGTCCCCCCCGCCAAGCTGCGGGGAACCATCCAAAACGACATCATTAAAGAATATATCGCCCGGGGAACTTACATCTTTCCGCCTGAGCCATCCATCCGATTGATCGGAGATACGATCGAGTTCTGTATAAAGCATATTCCCAAATTCAATTCGGTTAGCGTCTCCGGGACGCACATATGTGAATGTGGAGCTACTCCAGTCCAGGGTGTCGCCTACCCCTTCTTGACGGGAATTGCCTATATTCGGGAGGTTCTAAGCCGCGGCTACCAAATCGATGATATCGCTCCGCTGCTCTCTTTTCATTTAATCGCCGGTGGGGTTCAATTTAACTTTTTCCAGGACATAGCCAAATTGCGGGCGGCCCGGCGCCTGTGGGCCAGAATTATGAAAGAGCAGTTTCAAAGTAAAAGCGAAAAAGCAATGCAGCTCAAGTTTTCCACCGGGGGCATGGGAGGCGGCCTGACCGAGCAGCAGCCTTTAAACAACATTGCCCGAATTGCCTTTTATGCGCTGGCAGCGGCCATGGCCGGATCTCAGTCGATGAACCTGCCCTGTTTTGACGAGGCCTATGCCATTCCTACGGATGAAGCCATTCGCACCTCTTTACGAATTCAGCAGATTATCGCCCACGAGATTGGCATACCTGATGTTGTCGATCCCCTGGGAGGTTCATACTATGTCGAACACCTGACCGATTTCTTTGAACAAGAAATAAAAGCCGAGATGGAGAGAATAGATAAATTGGGGGGCATCCTCAAATGCGTGGAAGATGGGGCGATTCAAAAGCAACTGGCCCATCAGGCCTACGAAATCCAAAAGAAGTTCGAATCAAAGGAAATGGTTAAGGTGGGGGCGAATCGCTTCCAGATTGATGAAGAAGAAAAGGAGCTGGAAGTTTTTGAAGTGGACCCCCAAACGCTCATCAGGCAGATCGGCCGCTTAGAGCAAATTAAGGCGGAACGAGACAACATAAAATTAAAAAATGCCCTTGAGACGCTCCAGAACGCTGCTTACGCGAAAAAGAACCTGATGCCTTACATTATGGAGGCGGTCAGATCATATGCGACGGTAGGAGAAATTGTTGGCAAGCTCAAAGAGGTCTATGGGGAAGCTAAACAGGCCAGTATCCTTTGAAAGGAGCAGTCTATGTCAGTAAAGAGACCGATCAGAATTTTGATTGCCAAGCCCGGCCTGGATGGACATGATAAGGGGGCTAAAATTTTGGCTAAGGGGCTGAAAGATGCCGGGATGGAAGTGATTTACACCGGAATTCGACAGGCCGTCGACTCGATTTTAACAGCCGCTATTCAGGAGAATGTCGATGTGCTCGGGTTGAGCATCTTGTCTGGGTCCCATCTTTCCATTTGCGAAGAATTAATGGGGAAAATGAGCAAGGAGGGATTAGATGACATAGTTGTCTTGGTTGGGGGCTTTATCCCTAAAAAAGACGTGAATCGCCTAAAAGAATTAGGGATTGCGGAAGTGTTTAGACCCAATTCAAAAATAAATGACATTGTGGACTTTATCCAAGACAAGGTATCCAATAAGGAGATGGAGAAATAAACAGGGGGACGGCAATCCTTCTTAGATAAGGAGATTGGGCGTTGGATAATAAAGAAAAGAATCCAACCTATCTAAGGGTGTCGTTACGTGTCGGCCAAAGAACAGCATATTTATCAGGCACCCGGGGGTTGATGGTCCAGCCCCATTTCTCTAATTTTCCGCCATAGCGTAGTCCTGCTTATTCCGAGCCTTTTGGCCGCCAGGGTTTTGCAGAACCGTGATTCCTCCAGTATCCGTCGAATGGATCTCGCCTCGTCTTCACTCCGGTTGCTGGGAAGATGGTGGTTTAAAGCCGGCTCCTTTGAACAAAAACGCGGTTCACCAGGCGTGGAATATTCGAGCAATTCGCTGTAAAGTTCTTCAAAAACATCGACTTTGAAGTCGTCGTCACAGAGAATAACCAGCTTTTCCAAAAAATTCTGAAGCTGACGCACATTGCCTGGCCAAGGCAACTTCATGAGCTTTTCGAGGTAGCTTTCGGGAATTGTCAGTGATGTCGCCTTGTCCTTACGGGAGCATCGGCGAATCAGATCCTTAACGAGCAGCGGCAGGTCATCTATCCGCTCCCTGAGCGGGGGAATATGGATGGTGAGCACGGCAAGGCGGAAATAAAGGTCTTCCCGGAAACGTCCTTTTTGAACTTCGAGGCACAGGTTCTGGTTTGTGGCGGCAATTACGCGCACATTCACGGGAATCAGGCGGTCCCCGCCGACGCGCATCACTTCGCGTTCCTGCAAAACCCTGAGGAGGCGGCTTTGGAGACTCGGGGTATTGGCGCCAATCTCGTCGAGAAACATGGCGCCGTTGTGAGCCAACTCAAAAAGCCCGGGCTTCCCGCCACGCCGCGAGCCGGTGAAAGCGCCCTCTTCATAACCGAAGAGTTCGCTCTCCAGAAGCTGATCAGGGACAGCAGCGCAGTTGATGGAGACAAAGGGACCCTTCTGCCGCGGCCCAAGGGAATGAATGCTCTGGGCCAGTATCTCTTTTCCTGTCCCTGTTTCGCCTGTAATCAAAACGGTGGAATCGGAGCGGGAGAATTTCCGGGCTTTTTCAACGACTTCCTGCATTGCCGGATGTCGGCAAATGAAGTCGTCGATGGTATATTTGGGAATCAGGCGTTTGACCAAGGAACGGCGCACTTCGTTTTCCGCCCGGACTACATTGGGGAGGTCCCTGAAGGTGATCACCAAACCGACAACTTCGGCGCCGACCAGAAGAGGGATGTAATTGGTCACAAACTGCTCACTCCCGAATTTCTCCAGCTTGTTCAAAAGCGGGCGACCTCCATCCAGAACCTCACGGAAACTGGATCCGGGAAAGCAGGCAAAAAAGTCTTTGCCCTCTATCTGTTTCCTGGAGAATCCGAAAAAATCAAGAGCTGCGCGATTGATGGCGGTGATGATGCCTTTCTTATCCACCGCGGCAATTCCCTCTGAGGTCGTATCCATGATCGTCCGGTACCGTAGAGCCTTTTCCTGCTCCTCGCGATTGGCCCTGGCAACGGAGGCCGCATCTTCCAAGGCCGACTGTATGGCATCCTCGTTGGTTCGGATTTCCACGGCCTTCAGACCGTGTTTTCTGGCCAGGGCTACGGAGACTCCCCCGCCGATGACGACTTCACACCCCTGTCTCTTGCCCCCGACAATCACCGTTTCCAAGCTTTCGAAGTCATGGAAGACACCGGGAATAAGGGCTACTTTGAAGATGTCTTGGAATAAAGCCATGTCCCCAATTTCGTCTCCTAAGGAAGTCAGCAGGATCTTCCGCCCCATCAAGCTGGCGTCCCGGATATTACGAAGGATATCATGGGAGCTCATCCGCACAGATAAAACCGGAATCTTAAGGTTTTTTCTGAGCAGCGATCCAGTGCCCCGGCGACTGATGACGACTTCTACTCCCTCTTGCTCCATCCTCTGGCCAGCGGGGATGGCCGCGTCCAAGCCAGTCAACGAGGTAACTACGTCGAGTTTGCGCTTCCTGGCCACGGAAAGAGCGCAGTCAATAAATTGTTGGGTGGAAGCGATGAAACCTATCTTGAAAGCCTGTTCCATAATGTCCCTCTGTTTCAAATATGTTTAGACGTTTAAACATAATGTAATAAAATGAAACGCAATTGTCAAATCATTTATTTCCTCCTTAAATTTCACATTGTTGAATGGTTACAATAACGGCATGCCTATTGCTTTCCCCATCAAAAGGGTGGAGATAAACTGCCAATCTTGCAGGTGGGTAACACTTTAACCCTTTAAAAAAATCTACGTTTTGTCATTACCATGAAAACGGGAATCCAGAACCCATTAGGAAAAACCCTTGATTCCTGCTTTCGCAGGAATGACACCCTTAAAAATCACCCTGTCAGGGATGGTTTTCAAACAGCTAAAGTCATACGCAGGTGGCAATATGGCTCAAAGAGCGATAAGAGAATATGATGCGAAAAAAATGTTGGAACGGTTGTGGAAGAGCTACTTTGGCGAAACCTTAATTTTTTCGGGAAAGGCCGCGCAGGTGACCCCGGGCACGGACTTGGAACAGTTGATAACCGGGAACGAATGGCTTGAGAGAGAGAAGCTCGCCGTGAAACCGGACGAGCTGATAGGGAAGAGAGGCAAGCACGGTCTCATTCTCCTGAACACAGATTTTAAGGAGTCCAAGAAATGGATATATGAGCGTATGGGCAAGCCCGTCACTGTCGGCCAGGTGACCGGGGTGCTGAACCATTTTATAATCGAGCCTTTCCTTCCTCAGAGCGTTGAGTACTACCTGGCGATCAAATCTAACCGGGCCGGAGATACCATTTACTTCTCTCCCGCTGGCGGGGTGGATATTGAAGAAAACTGGGAAAGGGTGGCGTCGATTCTGGTTCCGGTTGCCGCCTCCATCAACGAGGTTGATGTGGCCGAAAAACTCCTCGCCGACCTTTCGGGCGGCGAGAAAAAGTTCTTGGCCACCTTCATTAAAGGAATATTCAAATTCTATGAAGATTTGCACTTCACCTTCCTCGAGTTCAACCCCCTGGCCGTGAACGGCAACCGGGTGGCGCCCCTGGATGTCAAGGCCAGGCTGGATGACACGGCCTTCTATGAGTGTGGCCGGAAGTGGGGGCAGGTCTCCTTCCCTCCTCCATTCGGAAGAGAGCCTTCCAGGGAGGAAGTTTACGTCAAGGAACTGGATGAGGGCACCGGAGCCTCTCTGAAGCTCACGATTCTCAATCCAAAGGGAAGGGTATGGACCATGAACGCAGGCGGCGGGGCGAGCGTCGTTTACACGGATACGATTGTTGACCTGGGGTTCGCCAAAGACCTGGGGAACTATGGGGAATACAGCGGGAATCCCCCCGCGGAAATTACCTACAAATACGCCCGAACAATCCTGGATCTTTTCACCCGCGAAAAGGATCCGGAAAGGAAGCCCAAGATTCTCCTATTAGGCGGCGGAATTGCCAACTTCACGGACGTGGCTCAAACCCTGACCGGGATTGCCCAGGCGCTAACGGAATACAAGGACAAGCTCAAGGCCGTGAATGCCCGGATTTATCTCCGCAGGGGAGGGCCCAACTGGCAGGAGGGCCTGCGCAAAATGAAAGAGCTGGGCAAGAACCTGGATGTGCCCATTGAGGTTCATGGTCCTGAAATACCCATGACCAGAATTGTAAGGGTTGCGCTTGAGGAAAAGGAGTAATGAAAGTGGCTGCGCGAAAAGCTTATAGCCTATTTGACCGGGATACACTCTCGATCGTATATGGCCTGCAGGAGGATGCTATCCAAAGGATGCTGGATTTCGACTATCTCTGCCGGCGAGAGCAGCCGAGCGTCGCCGCAATAGTGAACCCGACCGGGGAGGGATGGCATCAGTGCTTCTTCGGGAGTCGGGAGGTCCTCATCCCCATCTACCGGACGCTCAAACAGGGCGTGGAAAATCATCCGAATGCGGATGTGCTGGTGAACTTCGCTTCCTTCCGGTCCGCCTATTCCACCACGAAGGAAGCCCTGGAAACGAAGACCATCCGGACCATCGCAGTGATTGCCGAAGGGGTTCCCGAGAAGTACTCCAGAGAACTGGCCCACCTGGCCAAAAAGATGAAGAAATGGGTGATTGGTCCAGCCACAGTGGGGGGTATTGCCCCGGGCGCCTTCCGCATTGGAAACACGGCCGGCGCGCTGGACAATATCATCGAGTCCAAGCTTTACCGGCCCGGGCATGTCGCTTACATCTCCAAATCGGGCGGTCTTTCAAATGAGATCAACAGCATCATTGCCTTGAACTCCGACGGGGTATACGAGGGAATCGCCATTGGCGGCGATAGATACCCGGGAAGCGCCTTCATCGATCACCTAATGAGATATGAGGCGAATCCCGAGATAAAAATGATGGTCATGCTCGGAGAAGTCGGGGGAATGGATGAATATGAGGTAGTTGAGGCGCTTACCATGAAAAAGATCACCAAGCCCCTGGTCGCCTGGAATATCGGGACCTGCTCCAAGGTATTCCCCGCGGAGGTCCAGTTCGGCCACGCTGGAGCCAGGGCCGGGAACATTCAGGAGACGGCTGATGCCAAGAACCGAGCCCTGAGGGAAGCAGGAGCAATAGTGCCCAATTCCTTCGATGACTTAGACAGGATGATAAAGGAGACCTTTGACAAGCTTCTTGCCGAAGGAAAGGCGATGCCGACGACGGAAGTGGCTCCTCCGCCGATTCCGCAGGATTATAAGGCGGCGAGAAAAGCCGGCCTGGTGAGACGGGCGGCAAACTTCATCTGCACCATCTCGGATGAGCGGGGAGATGAGCCCTCATACGCGGGGGTCCAGATCAGCGAGGTCATCGAAAAGGGATACTCCATCGGAGACGTGATCAGCCTTCTTTGGTTCAAGAAGCTGCTTCCGAAATGGGCCACCGAATTCATCGAGATCATCATCAAGATATCGGCCGATCATGGACCTGCTGTGTCCGGAGCCCACAACGCCATCGTCACCGCCAGGGCGGGGAAGGATGTCATCTCCTCCCTGGCCTCCGGTCTCCTGACCATTGGTCCTCGCTTCGGGGGAGCCATTGATGACGCGGCCCGGTATTTCAAGAAGGCTTGTGATGCCGGCAAAGCACCCGAGGCTTTCGTGGACGAAGTGAAAAGGCTGGGCATCAACATCCCGGGGATTGGACACAGGGTCAAGAGCCTGAACAACCCGGACAAGCGGGTGGAGGTCCTGAAGAACTACGCTTATAAGAACTTTCCCAAGACTAAATATCTGGACTACGCCGTGGCTGTGGAAAAGGTGACGACCCAGAAGAGGAACACCCTCATCCTGAACGTGGATGGATGCATTGGAGCATCCTTCCTGGATCTATTGAACGCCTGTGGTTCGTTCTCTACCCAGGAGATCGAAGATATAGTGGAGATCGGGTATCTCAACGCCATCTTCACCCTGGCCCGGGCCATCGGATTAATCGGGCACATCTTTGACCAGAAAAGACTGAAGACCGACCTCTACCGTCATTCTTGGGACGACATTCTCTATATGGTGGAAAAACCGGAGAAACGCTAAAGTCTGTGCCCATGTGTGGAGAGCTTGCAGCAATATGGTAGGGTAAATACAAGGCATCAAAAATCGCCAACCTGCAGGAAAAAGCCTAAGAAAAGGCCTTCCTCTGTTCTTTACTTGATGAACGGTCTCCACGACAAACGAGGCATGGACAAATAAACTGATTCATGATAATTTCCTAACCAAAGAGGTTCTTGCAAAAGTCCGTAATTTACCCTTCGACAGGCTCAGGGCGAACGGTTAAGTAGTTGATTTTTAACATATCGTTTTCCGTTCGTGGTGAGGTTCTCGAACCATGAACGGAATTACGACACAGTCTCTTGATAGGGGAGGGTGAGGGTGGGGGTGAATAGAAAGCGGAACTCCTCGCAATGACAAGAACAGGACTTTTTACGAAATCATCAACTTTCCATTGCCGAAAGATAAAGCAAACATCAAGCAAACAAAGGAGGGAAGCGTATGAGAAGAGCAACAGGAGTTTGGGTAGCGGTTTTGGGCTTGGTTGGATGGGTGATGGGGTTTTGCGGGGTTGCGGCGGCGTTTCCTGAGCGGGCCATTGAGATCATCGTTCCGTTCGGGGTTGGGGGCGGGAGTGATACGGCGGCCAGGGCAGTGGCCGAGGGGATGAAGCCGCTTCTAAAAGTCCCCCTGGTGATCACCAATATGCCCGGCGGGGGAGGCACAAAGGGCATGCTCCATGCGGCAGGGCAGCCTGCTGATGGCTACACGGTCTTTGCCGTGACCACATCCCACCTGATTGACGCTGTGGCGCCAAAGACTCGAGCTAATATCCTAAGGGATTTCGATCCTATAATGAGAATCCAGTGGGACACCACGGCCGTTATTATCTCCGGAGATTCAAAATTCAAGACAATTCAAGACCTCGTAGAATATGGCAAAAAAAATCCCAGATTTCTTAAATTTGCCGGAACCTCTCCTGGGGCATGGTCGGAGATCCAGACCGTGGCCTTTTTCAAGAAACTCGGGGTTGATGTAACCTTTGTGCCTTTCGAATCCGGCGCAGAGATCAAGGCGGCCATCTTGGGAGGACATATCCATGGGGCATGTGAAGAGTTGGCAGAGACACTGCCTTTAGTCCAGGCCGGCAAATTAAAGGGTCTGGCAGTGATTATGGAGAAGAGGCATCCTGCCCTCCCTGACGTGCCAGCGACTCCTGAGTTGGGGGTTGATTATACGCAAGGGTTGATGAGGGCATGGGCAGTCAGAAAAGGGACGCCTCCTGAGCGGACAAAATATTTACACGATGTGATTAAAAAGGCTCTTGATGTGCCTGTTTATAAGAAATTTGTGCAGGATAATCATCTCTATGCCCGCCCCGGATACCTGGGCCCTGAAGAGACCAGAAAATACTGGGAGAACGAGGTTAAATTCTTTACGGACGTGCTTAAGAGTCTTGGTTATGTTAAATAACCCCGGCATCGTTAGATAAATCAAAAAAAGTGCGGAGAAAAACTTTTCTCTCCGCCCTTTTTTTGATGAAAGAGGGCATTATGAAAAAAGATGAAGTTGCGGCAAATTTTGTCATTATCGCCTTTTTTGTCTTCATGCTTTATGATTCCTTTAAATTGCATAAGGTTCAACGATTCGGCGATGTAGGAAGCGGTTTCTGGCCCATCCTTGCTCTATCCGCGGCATCTATTCTCAGTATCATTCTACTGATCTCAAGCTTCAAAAAATACCAAAGAACAAAGAAACAGGCCCCAGGCGAGGCCTCAAGGTCACCCGCAGCCGAAACAGACCTAAAGAGCCGCAGGAAAAAATTTGCTCTCAGCGCGATCTGCCTTTTAGGGTATATCCTCATTATGCCATATGTTGGATTTGTTCTTTCGACTATCGTCTATGTTTTTGCTTTCATCCTGGCCCTTGAAGAAAGAAGAAAACCTGTCCTGGTCCTTTCCCCTTTTCTGCTGACCGCGCTGATAGTAATCGTTTTCGCCAAATTTATAGGTATGCCTTTACCCAGGGGAGTGGATTTTTTTGCGGCATTCAGCCGGTTTATCTACTGATCGGGAGGAGGGCTAACCCTTGTTCGAGCACTATTTGACGGCATTTGCGGCGATCTTCCAACCACAGATTCTTCTGGCCCTGACCCTGGGAGGGTTATGGGGGCTCATGGCCGGGGCCCTTCCCGGAATCAGCACTTCCATGGGAGTCGTCCTTCTTCTGCCTTTCACCTACGCCATGTCCCCTCTCGCGGCCTTTACGATCCTTGTAGCCGCTTATTGTGGAGGGATTACCGGCGGATCGATCACCTCCATTCTCTTTGGAATACCAGGGGAGCCTTCTTCCGTGCCCACGGTCATTGAGGGCCATTCTCTCGCCAAACAGGGGCGCGCTGCTTATGCCTTGTGGATTTTTCTTCTCTGTTCAATCGGAGGAGGCATATTCAGTGTGTTTGTGATGATGGCGGCCACGCCTATCATTGCCAATTTTGCGTTGCGCTTTGGCCCCCCGGAATATTTTGCGCTGACCATGCTCGGATTAAGCGTGGTATCGGGGCTGTCAGGAGGCTCTGTTTTAAAGGGTCTGATATCCTGTATGTTTGGCATATTCCTGGCCACGATCGGAACCGATGGGATAACCGGCCTCGAACGGTTTACATTTGGAACAACGATCCTTCTGGGGGGGATCAGTTTTATCACTGCCATGGTTGGATTGCTGGCTGTATCCGAAATTTTCATCGAGGCTGAAGAGCCTTTTAAAGAATATAAGGGATCTGCTAACTACCGGGGCATGAAAGAAGAGATGCCCAAGTTTTCTGAATTTAAGAAGAACTGGCCCACCCTGGCCAAATCGCCCATTATCGGAACCATCGTTGGAGCCCTGCCCGGCGCAGGGGCAACGATCGCGGCCTTTCTGGCTTATGGCGAGGCTGCCAGGACCTCCAAACATCCTGAAAAGTTTGGCAACGGGGCTGTGGAAGGTTTAATGGCTGCTGAATCCGCCAATAATGCCTCAACCGGCGGGTCCATGACCATCCTCCTTTCGCTGGGCATCCCCGGAAGTAATACGACGGCTATGCTTATTGCGGCCTTTATGATCCATGGACTCCAGCCCGGCCCATTATTGCTGACCCAGAGGCCGGATATTATTTACGGCATCTTTGTGGCCATGCTCATGGCCAATGTATTTTTATTAGGATTAACCATCGTGGGGATTCGCCTGTTTTTGCAGTTGAACAGGCTTCCTTATTCGGTCTTTTCAGCGGCGATCATGATTCTCTGCGTCATCGGGGCTTTTGGATTGAATAATAATATGGATGATCTTTACCTCATGTTGGCGTTTGGATTAATCGGCTACTACATGAGAAAATACGGCTTTCCGATCGCTCCGGCTGTGTTGGCCTTAGTCCTGGGAGATCTTGCAGAACTCTCTTTGAGAAGGTCGCTGTTACTCTCCCTGGGTGATCCTCTCATCCTGGTATCCAGACCGCTCAGCGCCATTTTACTCGCCGCTGCCGTCATCTCTATCGTATATCCATTGTTCAAGAAGCCAAAAATGCTGCAGGGACTGTAAGCGGATGTGCCTCCCCGCCCGATATAAATAGATTACGGATCAAAGTGAAGGGAGGGCAACTTACCAATAAATTGTAGATATGCTATGTGGGGCAAAGAGCGTTAAAGGTTAGATGAAGCGCTAACTTTTTCATCATTCTGTGCGGGAAACGAATGCATATTAAATCTGGTTGGCCAAAATGATGGCCTCGGCTATCTCGCGCATTGATTTCCTTAAGTCCATGGATTTTTTCTGGATCCTGCGGAAGGCTTCTTCCTCGGAAACACGCTGTTCTTTCATCAAAATTCCTTTGGCCCGCTCCACAACCTTGCGGGAAATCAACTCATCCTCAATAATCTTAGCCTTTATAATCAAACCGGCGTTCTCGATGGCAATGGCTGCCTGGTTGGCTACGGTGGTAAAGACTTCCACCTCGCTCTTTGTGAACTTGTGCGGGTAGGAGGTATAACAGTTAATCACCCCGATGACTTTATCTTTCACGCACATGGGAACGCTCAACATGGAAACCAGCCCCTCTTTTTTGGCCAGTTCTTTCTCCTTGTATCTCGGCTCCTTCAGAACGTTATAGATCATCATTGGCCTGTTCTCCACGGCCACATATCCCACGACACCTTCGCCCAGTTTGAGGCTTCTCTCTTTCAGGTACTCTTCGCTCATGGCCTGCGTAGCTCTGATCTTTAAGACATTGTCTCTCTCATCCAAAAGCCAAAGGGAGCATACTTTCGATTTCATCACCTCGGCTGTAACCACCACGATCAGGCTGAGGATGTCTTCCAGGTAGAGGTCGGAGGAGATGGCCCTGCTAATCTTGGCAAGAGCTTCTAACTTTTTAACTAACGATCCTTTGGTGCTTGTTGGAGCCATTGGAAGATAACCCGTTCATGGAATTCTTTTTGTATATTTGATAATATAACCACAGCGTTTGTCAAGTGTCTTCTTCTCTGACCGCCGATCACTTTTATTTTTCAACCTTTATTGCGGCTCAGGCGGGAGGCCAGCGCCTCATTTTCCTGAGCCGAGCGGCCTCCCGCCTGAGCCTAAGCATGGATGAAATTGCCCGCATGATTTTGAGAATAAAGCGATCGATGGTCAGTCTTCTTCTGATTCATATCATAGTGGAAATTAGAAAGTTGGCTTAAAAAGAGTTATTGCTTTTAGCAGAATTTTTCTTAAAATGATGGCAGAAGAAGGGGGAAGGAATCCATGAAAAACTTTGGCCGAAAAATTAGCCGCCGTGATTTTCTGAAATCCGCTGCTGCCGGCGCTGCTTTGACCCTGGCCGGAAAGCCTGTTTTTTCAACTGCCAAAGATGAGTATAACTTGGTGATCATTTCCGGCGACCCAGCCCCGGCAACGAGAAGAGCATTGGAAGCTATGGGCGGTATCTCCCGTTTCGTCAAAAAAGGCCAGCGCGTTGTCCTTAAGCCCAACATGTCTTTTCCCCGTCCGCCGGAATCCGGCTGCAATACCCACCCCCAGGTGGTGGCCACCGTAGCCCAGGCCTGCCTGGAAGCAGGCGCCCAACAGGTTATGGTAATGGATCACACCCTGAGCCGGCCCGAACTCTGCCTGGAGCGTTCGGGAATTCGCCAGGCCTGCAAACCCCTTAAAAACGTCCATGTCATTGGCATCGAAGAAAGAAAGTTCTTCCGGGAAATTAAAATCCCCCAGGGAAAAATCCTGGATCACGTGGAGGTCTTAAAGGAGGTTTTAGAAAGTCCGGTGCTGATCAGCCTCCCCGTAACCAAGTCGCACTCAGCTACCGGAGTGAGCATGGGCATCAAGGGGCTGATGGGTTTAATCTGGGACCGCAAGAGCTTCCATGATAAATATAACATAAACCAGGCCCTGGCCGACCTGGCCACGGTTATTAAGCCCCGACTTATTATCCTGGATGCTTCTCGGGCGCTGGTTAACGGGGGACCCGGGGGCCCGGGAGAAGTTCAGAAACCCAACCTGATCATTGCCGGTGTGGACCCGGTGGCTGTGGACTCTTACGGCGTAACAGTAGCCCCCTGGTACGGTCAAAATTTTAAAGGCCGGCAGGTTGAACACCTGTTGGTTGCCCACCAACGGGGCCTGGGAAAAATCGACCTTGATCAACTCCGAATCTTCAAGGGGAAAGCATGAGGACATTTGTCCAGGCTTTCTCGCTAATCCTTTTCTCCACCCTTTTTATCTTTACCACCTACAAGCTGCCGGATTGGCTTCCGGCAGATATGTATTTGCGCCTGGACCCTCTAATAGGATTGAGCGCTATCCTCGCCGGAAAGGAAGTCATCGGCCGAACTCTATGGTTCCTAATGATTATCGGGACCACCCTGGTCATCGGCCGATTCTTTTGTGGCTACTTCTGCCCCCTGGGGGTGACCATCGATTTAGGCCGCTACCTTCTCTTTCGCAGAAAAAAAATCTCCGCCTTAAAAAGCGAAGAGAGCTTCCGTAAAGCAAAATTTTTCTTGCTCTTCATTTTCCTCGGCGCAGCCCTGGCCGGAGTTTCCCTGACTTACCTCATGGACCCCCTGCCCCTGCTTACCCGCTTTTACACTTTCATCCTTTATCCTCTGGTAATCACCCTGATTAATTTATCCATAGATCTTTTGCGGCCTGCCTTTCACGCCCTGGGATGGATGGGTTTGTCTCACTTGCATTATGCCCAGCCAGTTTACTATATGGCCCTTATCACCTTCCTCATCTTTGCCGGAATCATTCTCCTTAACCGCCTTGCCCCCCGCTTCTGGTGCCGTTACCTCTGCCCTCTCGGGGCATTGCTCAGCTTTATCTCCCCTCTGGGGCTCTGGAAACGCCGGGTCAGTAAAGAATGTAACGAATGCCTGAAATGCCAGAGGGTATGCCCCATGGGGGCGGTGGAGGAGGATCCGCGGAGAACTCGCCTTCCCGAATGCATTCAATGCCAGACCTGCGCCGGTGTTTGCCCGCAAGGGGCCATTACTTTCCCGGCGTCTATCTCTTACGCAAAAGCGCTGGCTGGTGAAAAATATGGGCCAGGCGGGGAATACTCACCCGTGGATTTTTCCCGCAGAGGTTTCCTTTATTCCGTATCCGGAGGATTGACTGTGGCTTTTTTGGCTGACCGGACGCCCTTCACTCCCCTTAAGGAGAAGCGCCAGCTCATCCGCCCGCCGGGAGCGCTTCCCGAAACTAATTTTTTAAAGGCCTGCATCCGTTGCGGGGAATGCATGAAGTCCTGCCCAACCAATACGCTTCAACCTTGCCTTTGGGAATCAGGTCTGCCTGGCCTCTGGACGCCCAGGATGGACCTGCGCTTTGCCGCCTGCGAGCAGGAATGCAACGTCTGCGGAAAAGTCTGCCCGACCCAGGCCATCCGCTCTCTCCCCCTGGAAGAAAAAACCCACGCCAAAGTCGGCACAGCGGTTTTATTAAAAGAAATGTGCCTGGTGTGGGCTCAGGATAAGCTCTGTCTGATCTGCGACGAGATCTGTCCGTATAACGCCATTGTCTTCCGAACCGTCGAGGGATACCGCCGTCCTTTTGTCATTGCCTCGCGCTGCAACGGTTGCGGGTTCTGCGAACAGAAATGCCCCATACATGGGGGGTCAGCCATCATTGTTGTTCCGAGCGGTGAAATCCGGCTGAAGGAAGGTTCCTACGTTAAAGAAGCTAAAAAGCTTGAGCTTGAGTTCAAACCAGATCCCGGTGATGACAAATTTATTTTGGAAGAGTCTGGATTAAAAGTGGAGGGTGATAAAAAGGAAGGAGAAAAGCTTCTTCCCCAGGAGAAGCCTAAGCCCCCAAAACCAAAAGGATTCCTTTAATATAAAAAGGAGAATCCAGAATTCAGGAGTCAGAAGGCCGAAAAAAAATAATCCTGGATTCTGAATTCTGTCTCCCGGATCCTTCTTTTTTTGTAACAGTTTAGCGATTTGAAAAAATGGTATAAAAGCCTTTGTTGAGGGCCGGGGGTTAGAGCGGAACGCGCCGGAAGCATCGGTTGGGTTTCCGCTTGGCCACGAGGACAAAAGATCTTTTCCTCCGGAGGAGGCGGGGGTTCCTGCCCGCCCCATATGCGGAGAAATTAGCGCCTTATGATTCCAAGCGTTAAGCTCTGGCCCCCGGCCCCTGGAATCCCTTGGCCCTTATAACACACCTTTTTTCAAAGAGCTAAAGTGTTACCTTTTTTTTATTTTTCTTTGGCCGTAATTCCCAGCTCCTTCATTTTTCTGCGCAAGGTGTTGCGGTTGATCCCCAGGAAGCGAGCCGTCTTTAACTGAACATGTTTTGTCTTTTCCAAAGCCGATATCAACAGAGTTCGTTCCACCACATCCAACACATCTTCATAAAGCCGCCCGTTTGATCGGGGATCGACTTTCATCTCCGCCACCATGCGGGCTATGCGCTCTTCCAGGATTTCGGTCAATGAAATTCTTCTTCGGGCTTTGGGGACGCTCCGCCCTAAAGTTTCCAATTCCTTCCGGAAACTCCAATTTTCCTCCAGCAAAGCCCGATTCTCTATGGCCATATCCTTGCGCATCAACATGGCATCGCCAATGAGAGCGCAAACCTCATTTAATAGATTTAGATCTTCAGTAACTGCCACGGGATGTGCATAAAAGCGATCCACGCCTAAAATGCCGGTGATGGCCCCCCGGATTTTCACCGGGGCGCAAAGGAAAGAAGCGCTGGGCCGCTTGGGGGCTGACTTCGTTCTTCCGTCATAAAGCCAAACGCTTTCTCCTCCATCGACCACCGCGGCCATCTGTCCTTTCTCCAAAATCCGCTGGATGACTCCTGATCCGAAGTATTCCTTTCTCCGCCTCATCTCTTCGGGAGAGAGGCCCAGGGCTCCGTTCATCTCCCATTCGTTGGATTCGGCGTTCATTACCAGAAATCCCCCCCGTTTCATCCCCATTTGCTGGGAGAGGACGCCGAGAATCCGCGAATAAGCATCCTTCAGATCCACTGAGGCGTTCAGGGCTTTGACGACTTCGTACAAAGTCTTCAATCTGGAGACTGCTTTATCCTGCGTATCTTTTTCAGTTGAGGCGCTCATATATCTCTTTACCTCTTCCGGGAAAGAAAAAAAACTTTCCCCTCCTGTCCCTAATTGTAACAGGCATGTTAAATCTTTAAGAACGAAGACATCTGGGATTTCCCTATCTGGGTAAGATGAAAGTGGAGAAATTCCTCTCCCGTTTTTACCTATAGGCTCACGCTACTAAAAATGAAAAAACGTGTCAAGACCCTTTTTCGCCTCGCCCCCTTCACTTTGCAAAATCCCTATTCGTGGCCCGGGGTTCGGGGCGATGAGCGCGGGCAGCATCGGCCGGGGAAAAGCCTATTCCGAAGTTTTAAACCGTGTCTCCGCAAAATGAGGCGGGGCGCCTTTTCCCGCCCCTTCCATGAAACAATCAGCGCCTCATGCTGCCAAGCGAAGCGTCCTGAACCCTGGGCCTGGGAAGGATCATACGGCATCAGTTAAATAACAAATCATGCGCGACCACAAAAAGTGAAGGGGGCAAGCCTTTTTCGCCCTGCCACCCCCCAGTTTATTCGCCCCCTATTTTATCGTGGCTCTGGCCCGGGGGCGCTGAGAGAAGGAAGAAATCAAGATTTCAGCTTTTCTTTCAAGATCGCCGGGATCCTGACGATCTTTCCTTCTCTGTCAACGAAGGCATGGAGGGTCTTTCCCGTTACCAACTCCATTCGATCTTCTTTCCGCAAAATCCGGTAGGCAAACTGGATGCTGGCCCTCCTCAGAAACTCAACAGAGGTTTCTATAATCAAAACATCATCATACTTCGCCGAAATTAGGTATTTACAGAAGACCTCGGAAACAGGAAGGTAGATTCCGTTTTCTTCCAGCTCCTTATAAGGTATGCCGAGGTTGCGGATGAATTCGGTCCTGCCCATCTCAAACCAGCGCAGGTAGTTGGCGTAATAGACAATGCCCATGGCATCGGTTTCCGCGTAGGTCACCCGGGTTTCCGTGTTATTATGAAGATTGGTCATGCCCTAAATCCCCAGCCAAAGATATTTGAAGTTTTGTATCAATTCAGCGGTTTGAAAAAGTAGTTTGACCGCCTTTGTTAAGGGCCGGGGGTTAGAGCGGAACGCGCCGGAAGCATCGGTTGGGGTTCGGCTTGGCCACGAGGACAAAAGATCTTTTCCTCCGGAGGAGGCGGGGGTTCTTGCCCGCCCCATATACGGAGAAATAAGCGCCTTATGATTCCAAGCGTTCCGCTCTGGCCCCCGGCCCCTGGAATCCCTTGGCCCTTACAACACACCTTTTTTCAAAGGGCTAAAGTGTTACCCCTTTTAGAATCCTTTGATAAACTTTTCCATTAGTTCATGCCCTCTTTCTATGAAAAGACCGGGTTTTTGGGCGGAGATCTCGTCAAAGGATCGGTCCTCGGTTGTTGTTTTCCGGGCATCCGCAGATGTCCAAAGAACGAAGGGAACCGGGTCGGACGAATGGGTTTTCAGGGAAATCGGGGTCGGATGGTCGGGGAGGGCCATGATCCGATAATCGCTGAAGCTCTTCATGCCGCGGAGAATCGGGCCGACGATCTTTCCGTCAAAGTCTTCGATGGCCTGAATCTTCTCCGCAAGATTGCCGTTGTGGGAAACCTCATCCGGCGCTTCCACGTGAACGTAAACGAAGTCTTTCCTGGCGATTTCCCGCAGGGCATATTCTGCCTTGCCGGCATAGTTCGTGTCCAGGTAGCCCGTAGCTCCCGGAACGTTAATGATCTCCAGTCCGGCGTAAAACCCGATTCCCTTCATCAAGTCCACAGCCGAAATAATTGAACCGGCAATTCCAAACCGCTGGGTTAAAGGAAGGAAGGCAGGGGCTTTCCCCTGGCCCCAGAGCCAGATGGCATTGGCCGGCTTCTTTCCGGACTGGCGACGAGCCTGGTTGACCGGATGGTCAGGAAGAATTTTCTCGGCAGCCTTCATCAATCCCAGAATTTCTTCTTCCCCTTCCCCGGCGGGGAACCATCCGGCAATCTCCTGTCCGGTGATATCGTGCGGCGGGGTAGTCTTGAGCTTCAGGCTTTTTTCCCCGTTTCTCCAGACAAAAAGATGACGGTAGCCGACTCCAGGATAGAAATGGAACACCCGGTTACTTAGCGACTTTCCGACGTCAGTAATGATTTCCCTGGCTTCTTCCGTGGAAATATGCCCGGCGCTGAAGTCCTCCATGAAAGCCCGCTCTCCCCTGAAGGAGAGCGTGATAAGGTTGCAGCGGAAGGCCACGTCTTGCGGATTAAGTTTCACCCCCATGGCTGCGGCTTCCAGGGGGGCGCGGCCAGTGAAACAAAATGCCGGGTCATATCCGAAGATGGAAAGATTGGCCACGTCGCTCCCCGGCGGGAACCCCGGGGGCACGGTGCGCACCAGACCCAATTTCCCTCTCTTAGCCAGCCAATCTAAATTAGGAGTTTGGGCAGCCTGCAGCGGAGTCTTTCCGCCCAGGTCGGCTATGGGGTAATCAGCCATCCCATCGCCTAAAAGAACGATATATTTTCTTCCCAAAATCACAATCCTTCCTTTACCTCAGTCTCATTCCCCAAAATCAGAAGGGTCTTCAATCCGTAAGAGCACTGTTTTGTCCACGATGGCTGGCAAGCGGTCGATCACCTGCAGGGCTTTCTGCATGTTCTTCTCCCGGGCCTCATGAGTGACCATATAGATGGTAACGGCTTTCTCAATTCTCCTGCCCTTCTGTATAACCGAAGCAATACTGATGTCCAGGTCTCCCAGGATCCCGGAGATGCGTGAAAGCACGCCCGGCCGGTCCACCACTGTGAAACGCAGGTAGTAGGTCGAAGTGATGTCATGGATGTTTTTAATTTCTCCCTCGCGCAAATGGGCCGGCTGGCAGGAAAGAAGGGGAACCCGGCGGCTAACTCCCAGGCGGATGTTCCGGCATATATCCACCAGGTCGCTGACCACGGCGCTGGCCGTGGGCATCATGCCCGCCCCTGCTCCGTAGAAAAGGGTTGATCCCACGGCGTCGCCTTTGACAAAAATGGCGTTGAACGGCCCGCTCACCGTGGAAAGAAGGTGGTCGGCCGGCAAGAGGGTCGGGTGGACACGGGCCTCTATGGGTCCTCCATCCGATTTGGCGATGGCCAAAAGCTTGATGTGGTATCCTAACTCTTTGGCATACTCGACATCCATGGGGGCGACTGCGGAGATTCCTTCGGTGTAAATATCCTCCATCCTGACCTGGACTCCGTAGGCCAGGGAAAGAAGAATGGAAAGTTTGTGAGCGGTGTCGATACCCTCAATATCCAGGGTGGGGTCTGCTTCGGCATAGCCCAGCTCCTGGGCCTTTTTCAGAACCTCCTGAAATTTTAAGCCCTGGTGGGTCATTTCGCTGAGAATATAGTTGGACGTTCCATTAAGAATGCCGAAAATAACCCTGATCTTATTGGCGACCAACCCCTCTTTCAGGGAACGAATGATGGGAATTCCTCCTCCCACGCTGCCCTCAAACCCGATGTCCACCCCGTTTTCGTCGGCGGCTTTAAATATTTCCGGGCCGTGCACAGCCAGCAAAGCTTTATTGGCCGTAACGATATGCTTGCCCTTCCCTATGGCCTTTAGAATGAAAGCGCGGGCTGGCTCCAGGCCGCCGATGAGCTCGACGACGATGGCGATTTCCGGATCTTCTATCACGTCAGAGGCTTTGCTCGAGAGGATTGCCGGGTTGACCTTGATGCCGCGATCCTTGGTCACGTCCAGGTCAGCAATCCGCTTGAGAACGATGGAGATGCCCAGCCGTTCTTCCAGGAGCTTAGCTTTTTCCTGCAGAATTCTTACCAGCCCTGTGCCCACAGTCCCAAACCCGATCAGCCCTACATTAATTCGATCCATTTCCCCACCTTAAAATTAACCGCAGAGATCGCCGAGAACGCAGAGGAAAAATTATAACCTAATAAAGTTAAAAGAAGTCTTCTATCTTTGTTTTTTGTTTTTATCCTCTGCGAACTCCGCGCTCTCTGCGGTGAAAAAATTTAAAAAAGCTGTTTGATCCCTTTTACGGCCTGCTTGATCCGGTGGGTATTTTCCACCAGGGCAAAGCGCACGTGATCATCTCCATACTCACCGAAACCGATCCCCGGAGAAACGGCTACTTTAGCCACCTGCAGGACTATCTTGGAAAATTCCAGGGAACCCATTTCTTTGAATTTATCGGGGATCTCTCCCCACACGAACATCGTCCCCTTGGGTTTCTCAATCTTCCAGCCCACCCGCATGAGGCCGTCTATCAAGGTATCCCTGCGCTCCTGGTAGATGTCCTGGATTTCGGCCACGCAGCTTTGATCTTCGTTAAGGGCAATGATGGCGGCGATCTGAATCGGTTGAAAAATACCGTAATCCATATAACTCTTGAGCCGGGCCAGAGCGGAGATCATCTTGCGGTTGCCCAGGGCAAAAGCCACCCGCCACCCAGGCATGCTGTAGCTTTTGGAAAGGGTGAAAAATTCGACGCCTACCTCTTTCGCTCCCGGCGCTTGCAGAAAGCTGGGAGCTCTGTAACCATCGAAAACCAGGTCGGCATAGGCCAGGTCGTGAACGACCATGAGGTCATGAGCCCTCGCGAACTCCACGACCTTCTCAAAAAAATTAAGATCCACAACCCAGGTGGTGGGGTTGTGCGGAAAGGAAATAATCAACATCTTGGGCTGTGGCCAGGTCTGGCGGGCAGCCGTTTGCAGATCTTCAAAAAAGTCACGCCCTTTGATAAGCGGGATGGTGCGCAAGTCTCCCCCGGCAATGATTACAGAATATGGATGAATGGGGTAAGCCGGCGTGGGCACGAAAACGACATCGCCGGGGCCGATGGTGGCCAGGGCTAAGTGGGAAAGCCCTTCCTTGGCCCCGATGGTAACGATGGCTTCCGTGTCAGGATTGATTTCCACCCCGTAACTCCTCTGGTATAAAGCAACAATGGCCGCGCGAAGTTTGCTGATTCCGCGCGAAGCGGAATAACGATGGTTACGGGGGTTCTTCACGGCCTCAATGAGTTTCTCAACGATGTGGGGAGGAGTTGGCAGATCAGGGTTACCCATCCCCAGGTCAATGATGTCATCCCCCCGCCTCCTGGCTTTCATTTTCAGGTCATCGACGATGGAAAAAACATAAGGGGGAAGTCGCTTGATGCGATGAAAATCTTCCATCAAATCCTCCGGGATTAATACTACTCCGACAATTCACAAAATCCCCCTTATTCCCTCGAAGGTGTGAAAAAATTGGGATAGAACATAATTCCCCTCCCCTTGCGGGAGGGGATTAAGGGGAGGGGGATAAATAACTTAAAGAAATTCTTTAGCTCTTCACCCTCACCCTACCCTCTCCCATCAAGGGAGAGAAGGTATTGCTGAATTTTTTCACAGCTTCCCCTTTGCCAAAGGGGGAAATTGTTATACCCCTCTTTGGAAAATAGGGGCGAGGGGAGATTTTCTGATCAACCCGTTCAACATATCCGTCTTGCATCGCGCCATAAACCCTATTTGTCGGAGTAGTATTAATTTCTAAAAAATATATCCATTACGCTCCTGTGCGGATCATTCCGGCTTTTTGATTGGCCTCCCGGGTGAATTCCCTGGTAGCAATGATTTGCCAGTAGGCGATACCTGTCGCGGCGCATAATTGATTTGCCTTAAAAGCGCCCGATTGGGAAACACGTTGATAACGGTTCAAATGATCTTCATTAAAAAGTAACATATTCATGGCGCCGTGGCAACCCACGATCTCTTTGCCACCCCCAGTTTTTAGTTGGGGTCCAGGCTCTGGCCCAGGGGCGCTTCGCCCTGTACACCATACGTTGCAGGGTTTCGCTCGGAATAATAAGCATGAGTCAAATGGAAAAGCTTATTTTTGTATCAGCTTAGAGTTATGAAAAAATGGTGTGACCGCCCCCTTTTTGGGCCCGGGGGCCGGAACGGAACGCGCCGGAAGCATCGGTCGGGATTCCTCTTGGCCAGGAGGATCAAAGTTTGTTTCCTCCACAGGAGGTGGGGAGTATCTTCCCCACCCCATCCACGGAGAAATCGGCGCCTTATGATTCCAAGCGGGCCGGTCTGGCCCCCGGGACCTGGAAACACTTGGCCATTGCTTAACTCCTTTTTTCAAATAACTAAAGTGGAACCTATTTTTCAATTCACCTTTTTGGTTATGACGCAAGGCTACGGTCTTCCCGGTTTGTGATTATTTCCCCGGCAATGCCGAGATGATCAAATCTTTCATGGTTTTCAACCCGGGCTGAGCCTCGATGCTTTTCGGGATGGAATTAACCAGCATGGCCACCGTGGCGATGTCGCCGTGCGTGCCCCCTTTTATGATTACTTCCAGATTGGGTGTCCCGGCGATATTTACAACGTCATAAGATTCCTGCGCGCCGACCGCCGCTTCGAAATTAAGAGTTATCAAAGCTTTCCCTTTTTCCCAGCCATAACCGACCTGTTTTACGCCAGCCGCCTGTCCGGGTTTGACGGTTATATAATCACTGCGAATCTCTTTATGAGCAAGGATCGGTTCGATGGTTTCGGTGATGTCGTCCAGCGACCAGCCCAGACCGGAGGCAATCATGGCGATCGATTCCGAAAGGCCCACATGTCTCAAGGTTCCCTTAGCCACTAATTCATTAAACTCCTTAAGGGTCTTTCCTGCCCCGATCTTTTCCTGGAAGGGAATCCGCCGGTGGGAGGCATCCTGAATTCTGCTGACCCGAATTTCTTTCACCTCTGTACATACTCCGGTCATAAATAACGGCCAGGCGTCCATCAGGAACCCCGGGTTAACACCCGTGCCCACAACTGTAACCTGGTTTTCTTTAGCCAGCCGGTCAAGCCGTGACGCTATCTTAGGATACTTACGATAGGGGTAGGATAATTCTTCACAACTGGAGACGACATTGACTTTGGCCCTGATCAAGCTTTCTAATTCCATGTGGACTTTTTTCAGGCTGGAACTCGTGGTATGTATTACAACCTGTGGCTTTGTTTTCCGGATAACCCCCTCTATATCATCGGAAATTGCCACTCCTAATTTTTTACCCAACTTGGCCACATCCCCAAGGTCCTGGCCCACGTTGGCCAGGTCGATGGCTCCCACGATTTTCATGTTTCCCTTTTGAGCTAAGACTTTGGTTACTCCCCGGCCAATAACTCCAATTCCGAACTGGGCCACTCGTATCTTTCTTCCCATCCTACCTCCTTTTAAGGGAAATCGTCCTTGCCAGCAAAGCGCGGCAATTTCGTTTTAATAGTTTTGCAAAAAACTCAATGAAATAAAATAAAATATTAAAAATTGCGTAACAGTTTAGCGATTTGAAAAGCTGTCAAATCCCCCTTGATCCCCCTTTTTCAAAGGGGGAAAGGCTGAATCTTTTATCGAATTCCAATTAAAAACCCCTCCTCCCTTTGCCAAAGCCTGCCTGCGGTAGGCAGGGGAGGTCGGGAGGGATTTCTGGTCCGCTTGAGGCGGATCAAAACGCTAAAGTGTTACAAAGTTGCCAAAAAGGAAATTCCTATACAATATATTTAAAGAAAAGATTTGGTGTCAACTAAAAAAGGAGTTTATTGTTTCACGATGTTTTTTTTGTTAAGATTACATCATTATTAAATCTGATCAATCTTTTATTGAAGGAGATTAGATGGAAACCCTAACTGGAAAATTGGCCCATTTTATCGTTGGCCTCAATTACCAAAGCCTGCCAGGGGAAGTCATCCGCAAAGCCAAGCATTGCTTGATGGACACCCTCGGAGCAGCCTTGGGCGGATCGAAGACGCCAGAGGCCAAAGTTGCTAAGAAATTGGCCGAGAAACTGAACCCCAAGAAAGAATCTACCCTCTTTACCGGGAGAGGGAAGATTGGGGTTTTGGAAGCCGCCATGGCCAATGGCATCATGTCTCACGCCCTGGAACTGGATGATGGGAACCGGTACGCTCAGGGGCATCCCGGAATCGTCACCGTCCCTGCGATCCTGGCCCTGGCTGAGAAAGAAAAGAAAGGGGGGGAAGACGTCATCTCCTCCCTCGTGGCCGGCTATGAAGTCTTCGGCCGGGTGGGCGCCGGAGGGAATCCATCTCATTTCAACCGCGGCTTTCATACCACAGGGACCGTCGGGACCTTTGCCGCCGCCGCTGCCGCTGGCCGCCTCTTGAAGTTGAATGAATCAAAGCTGGTGTCGGCCCTGGGGATTGCCGGGTCTCAGGCAGCCGGCCTTTTTGCCTTTATGGCCGATGGAACGATGACCAAAACCCTCCACGCCGGGAAAGCCGCCCAGAATGGCATCCTCTCTGCCTATCTGGCCAAGGAAGGGTTCACGGGTCCGGCTTATATTCTGGAGGACAAGTGGGGCTTCTACAAAGCCTTTGCCGATGCCTCCAACCCCGGCCGGGTGGTGGAGGGACTGGGGCAGAAGTACGAAATCATGAACACCTACGTGAAATACCATGCCTCCTGCCGGCATAGCCATGCTCCCGTCGATGCCATCCTGGATATCCGCAGCCGGAACCCTTTTCGCCCCGAGGACATAGAGAAAGTGAATGTTTATACCTATACGATTGCCGCCAAACTGATCGACGGCAAGCAGGTCTCTACCCCCATCACTGGCAAGATGAGCTTGCCTTACGCTGCGGCGGTCGCCATCCTCTATGGTAGAGTCGGTCTGGATGAATTCAAGCCTAAAGTCCTTAACGACCAGGCTGTGCATGCGCTGATGGAGAAAGTAGACGTTTATCCTGACCCAGACATGGACAAACTCGTTCCTGATCACCGGGGCGCCCGGGCGGAAATTTTCCTGAAAGACGGGAGAAAACTTACCTCGGAGATTCTCGACCCCAAAGGCGAGCCGGAAAATCCAGGCTCTGGGAGTGATATTTATGATAAGTTCCGCCTGCTGGCCCGCACGGTCTTCAAGGCCGCCGAGGTGGAAAAAATAATTGAAAAGATCGAGAACCTGGAAAAAGTCAAGGACATATCGGAGTTGAATAGCCTTCTAATGCAAGCGCGATAAGTATCGTGTCATTGCGAGCCCGAAGGGCGTGGCCATCTCGTTTTTGCTTGGGATTGCTTCGTCGCTCCGCTCCTCGCAATGACACGCGACTTATTTCGTTTGTATTAGTAGAGAGATAGCCACACTCTACTTCGCGATTCAATCGCCCCTGCTTCCCCTTTAATTGAAGGAGTGGGGGCAATTCATTAACCGGCGCTGTGCGTCCGGTAAAATTTGTAGCCTGCTTCCAGGGCCGTCATATTGACGGTTTCGCTTTTGGCAGGGACGCTTTTCCTGACGGCCTGTTGCAGAACAGGAAAGCTCCCCGGGGCGATCAGTTCGATGACCGCCCCCAGCATGAAGATATTGGCCACGATCCTGGTTTTCAGATCTTCCTCGGCGACCTTGGTCGCCGGCACGGGAAAGGTCTTCTTGTAGGGCAGAGGGATCGACTTGATCAGGGTGCTGTCGTAGATAATGAGGGTCTTTTCCGGGTCCCCCTCCTTAAGGTACCGCTTCACCGATTCCTCGGACATGAAGACCATTAAGTCCGGGCAAGCGCTCTTGGGAAAATTGATCTCCTGGTCGGAGATGACCACATCGGTGCGGCATGCCCCGCCGCGGGAAACCGGTCCATAGGATTGGGCCTGGGCCACCTGCAGATCGGGAAAATTCTCCATCATCTGGGCCAGGATCACGCCCATGAGGATGATTCCCTGCCCCCCAAATCCCGCAAAGATGATCTCCTTCCTCATCCTTTCTCCTTCCCCCTCTCATTTCTTAGGGAATCATACAAAACTTTTTGCATCATTTTAGCCATTTAAAAAAAATGGTATTAAAGCCTTTGTTGAGGGCCGGGGGTTAGAGCGGAACGCGCCGGAAGCATCGGTCGGGTTTCCGCTTGGCCACGGGGATAAAAGATCGTTTCCTCCGGAGGAGGCGGGGGTTTTTACCCGCCCTATATGCGGAGAAATCAGCGCCTCATGATTCCAAGCGTTCCGCTCTGGCCTCCGGTCCCTGGTGTCTCTTGGCCCTTACAACACACCTTTTTTCAAAGGGCTAAAGTGTTACAATTTTTTTGTGTGCAATTTTGCTATTTGAATCATTTTTCTCTGCGTTCTTTGCGCTCTCAGCGGTTAAATTTTTTCCGGCGACCACAACCAGGGCCATGTCCGGGCAGTGGGTCTGGCATAGCAGGCAGACCCGGCAGTTCTCCAGTTTTGCCGGCCGGGGCATGAGGTAGTCGAGAGCGCTCCTTTCCTGTCCCGGCTCAAACACTTCGTATTTGCAAACATACTGGCAGAGCAGGCAGCCTTTGCAGTATCTGCGGTCAATCTCAATTCTTTCTGCGCCTTTCAACGCTCTCCTCCTTTGGCCCAGGCCTCTTTCACCTTTTGATTCATCTTCTTAACTTCTTCCATGAATTCCGGCTTCTCAATCTTAAGGACGTCTCCCAGGGGGATCTTCCCCTGCGCCTCGATCTCTCCCCACTTGGCTGGGTCGTCGACCGGCACGCAATTGTCTCTCAACCACTGCAGGTTGAATTGGGGGGCGCCGGATCCAAGGATGTATCTTCCGGTCTGCACCGGGCACTGGGAGAGGACCTCCACAAAGGAAAAGCCCTTGTGGGTCAAAGCCTTCTTAAAGGTTCGGCTGAGCGTCTTCAGATGGGCCGTGGAGCAGCGGCTCACCATTGTAGCCCCGGCCGCAACAGCGATTTTACAGCCGTCCAGCGGTTTTTCGAGGTTGCCGTAAGGGGTGGTCTGGGTCCTCGACCCCACTTGCGTGCTGGGAGCAACCTGTCCACCGGTCATGGCATAGATTTGGTTGTTGACCAGGACGACGGTCATTTCGATGTTTCGGCGGGCGGCGTGGAGCAAGTGCAGGCCACCGATGGCCAGGCCGTCCCCGTCTCCCGTAAAGACGACGACCTTACGGGAAGGCCGGGTGGCTTTGAGCCCGATGGCCGCGGGGATAGCGCGGCCATGAAGGCCTTTAAAGACATCGGCGTGGATGTAAACGGGGATCCAGGCGCTGCAGCCGATTCCGGCGGCCAGGGCCAGGTCGTCGATGATTCCCAGTTGATCCACGGCTTCCAGGAAGGCCTGGACAATCATGCCGTCGCCGCAGCCCGGGCAAAAGAGGAAAGGAAGAAAATCCTTCCTCAGGTATTTTTCACCGAGTGGGTTCATCGCTTCTCCTCCAGGAACCGCAGGAACTCCTGCGGCTGCGGGTAAATGCCCCCGATTTTCGAGAATAATTCAATCTTGATTTCCGGCTGCCGGATGACTCTTTGAACCTCATTGCGCAGCATGCCCAGGTTCATCTCCGCCACGATGACGCGCTTGGCTCCCTTGAGCTTGCTCCGCAGAAGATCGTCGGGGAACGGCCATATGGTTTTCACTTCCACAGACCGGAGGGCCAGGCCTTTTTCCCGGGCCATATCGACGGCGCTCCGCGCCGCCCGGCACACTGAGCCAAAAGAAACAAAGGCGGTCTCGGCCTTTTGGTCTCCATAGGTGCGGATGTCGGCGAACTCGGCGATGTGCTTCTCCACCTTGGCCGTGAGCCGGCGGATAAAGACCACGGCTTCCTGGGCCGTCCCCCGGGTGCCGTAAGGGCCCTTGCACTGGGAGATCACGGGGATTTTGTACCCGGTGTTGAAGTCGGGCATGGGCGGGACGCCATCCTCTTCCGCCTGGAAAGGGATAAACTCTTCCATGGGAACCGTGGGCCTCTTCCTTTCCACCAACTCTAAATCGTCCAGATCCGGGATCACAACCTTTTCCCGGATGTGGGCGACGACCTCATCTGAAAGAATAATGACCGGGATCCGGAACCGTTCGGCCAGGTTGAAGGCCTGGATCGTATGGTCGAACATCTCCTGGGAAGTGGAAGGGCAGAGGGTTATGAGGGAATAGTCCCCGTTGGAGCCGTAGCGGGCCTGGTAGAGGTCTCCCTGGGCCGTCGAGGTGGACTGGCCCGAAGCTGGTCCCCCCCTCTGCACGTTGACAATGACACACGGGGCTTCCACGCTGGCGGCCAGGCCGACCCCTTCCATCATGAGGCAGAAGCCCGGTCCGCTTGTGGCGGTCATCGACTTAGCCCCGCCCCAGGAGGCTGCCACAACCGCCACCAGCGCCGCGATTTCATCCTCCGCCTGCAGGCAAAAGCCATCGACCAGCGGCAGCCGCCGGGCCATCCCTTCCAGGATCTCGCTGGCCGGCGTGATTGGATAGCCGGCGAAGAAGCGGCAGCCCGCCAGGAGAGCCGCCTCCACGCAGGCCTCGTTTCCTTGCATCACTTTGATGCGACCTTTTTTCATGGCTTCCTTTCTTTGCATCAATTTAGCGCTTTGAAAAAGTGGTTTGACCGCCTTTGTTAAGGCCTGGGGAGCTGGGCGGAACGCGCCGGAAGCATCGGCTGGGTTTCCGCTTGACCACGAAGAACCCCGCTCGTTTCCGCCGGAGGAGGCGGGGGGTGTTTTCCCCGCTCCACCCGCGAAGAAATCAGCGCCTTATGATTCCAAGCGGGCCGACCAGGCCCCCTGACCATGGATCCCCCCTGACCTTACACCACACCTCTTTTCAAAGGGCTAAAGTGTTGCCTTTCTTTAAATAACAATTTCATCGCTTACCAGGATGGGAATCCGGCCCTGATTGAGCCTGGCTTTTCCTACATAAGTTTTTAAGCTCTCTCGGAACTTCGGATCCGCGCACTCTTCAATAATCCGCTGAGCCCGCTCGTAAGGTTCGAGAACCCGCAAATCTGCTATTCCATGCTCCGCAATCAGGACATCGACCTCGTGTTCTGTATGATCCACATGGGATACCCGTGGGACGATGTTGGAAATCTTTCCTTGCTGGGATGTAGATGGAAGGGCAAATATGGAGATGGAGCTGTTGCGGGCAAAGTCATAGGAACCCGCGATTCCCCCGATGAGCTGGGATCCCCTTAAATGGCTCGAATTGATTTGACCCTGAATGTCCGCTTCCAGGCCCGAATTGATGGCCATGACGCCAAAACGGCTGAGCATTTCTGCCGAGTTGGTGAGGGTGATGGGGCGGAAGATGAAATATTGTTTATAATGTTCCAGACGGGAAAAAAAACGCTGCAGGGCCAAGGCGGAAAAGCGCAGGCTGTTACAGGAAACTCCTTTCACTTTGCCCGCATCGATCAGATCCAGGAGGGGGTCCGCGGCCACCGCCTGATAAAAGATGAGGGATGAAAAGTTACTGCCGGCCAGAGAAGATAAGAACCCATTCAGGACATCGCCAATCCCCACCTCTAAGGGAGGAAGTTCTCCTTGTCGTTCTCTCTCTTCTATCAGGAATTCTTCAATATTCTTGGCGATCCTAAGTATTGTCTCGCCGGGGGGAGCCAAGGGGATGTCCCGATCTTTCATATCGGAAAAGACGATATGTTTTATTTTTGCCGGATCCACTGAAATGTAGGGAGAACCAATTCTTTCCAGGGGATGATTCAAGGGGATGCAACGGCCGGGCTCTGGATAGTAGATATCGTGCATTCCCTCCATTCTTAGGGGCCGACGCAGGTTAATCTCGATGATGGCCGAGGAGGCTAAATCCAACCAATCCGGTCCATCGTACACACAGGTGGCCGGAATGATCTGCCCTTCCTCATTGATCCCGGAAGCTTCAATCACGGCCACATCAATTTTTCCATAGTATCCCCGCCGGGCGTACTGGCTTACTTTCCCCGATTTCCCCTCCAAAAATCCCACTTCTCCCCGGTTGATGGCCTGCCGTAATAATTTCGACCCTACGGTGCCGATCCTCCTGCGGATGCCTCTGACTTCCACCAGAGCGTCCTCGATCTCTGGACCCAGGGGGCCGGTACAAAGGAGATCAATCCGGAGATGATCCCCATTCTTGATTCTCTCCTTCAGGGCTTCAAAGACTACCCGTGGATAACCGGATAATGCAGTCCCGCTGGTGGCGACGACCATACCGTCTCGGAAAAATAGCGCTGCCTCCTCCGCCGTTGTGACCCTATGGCGAAGTTCGCCATTGCGAATTCTTTGTTCCCGCTCTATCAAAAAAATTTCTTCTGCCCCTTTCTACATCTGAGAAGCTCTTGAAATATCCCTTCTTGTTCATCCCCGCCTTATCATTTTACTCAGGGTACTATAACAGATGGCCTCGTAAAAAGTCGTCACTCCGGCCTGCCTGTGCCTGGCAGACAGGTGGAAACCGGAGTCCAGAGGTTTGATAACTTCTTGAAATAACTGGATTCCGGCGCCTGCCCCGGACACGCTCCGGGGTTCGCCGGAATGACGGGAAAAGGGGCTTTCGGACTTTTTACAAGTTCATCATAATAAATTTCCAAACAATCCGCAATTTATTTCAAGAAGTATATCCATATTCTCCCTATTGTCAAAGTTTCTTGAATTTTTTTGGATATTATAATACTCTGGAGCTTCTTGCAAAAGTCCGTAATTTACCCTTCGACAGGCTCAGGGTGAACGGGCTTAGGTTGAAATTATTTAGTTTTTCCGTTCGTGGTGAGCTTGTCGAGCCACAAAAAAATACTTTTGCAAGCGGCTCTCTCTATTCCGAATTCTTCGTAATTAAATTGTATAGGAATTCCCTTTTGGTAACAGTTTAGCGATTTGAAAAAATAATATAAAAGCCTTTGTTGAGGGCCGGGGGTTAGAGCGGAACGCGCCGGAAGCATCGGTTGGGGTTCGGCTTGGCCGCGAGGACAAAAGATCTTTTCCTCCGGAGGAGGCGGGGGTTCTTGCCCGCCCCATATGCGGAGAAATAAGCGCCTTATGATTCCAATCGTTTTGCTCTGGCCCCCGGCCCCTGGAATCCCTTGGCCCTTACAACACACCTTTTTTCAAAGGGCTAAAGTGATACCTCTTTTTTAACTTTAGGCGCTTAGCGCCTCATTAATACAAACATGTTTGTAAGAAGGAAATGTCTGCCGATAAATCCCCCCTTCCCCATTTTGAAGGTGTGAAAAAATCCCATTTTCACCCCCACCCTGTCCCTCCCCCATCAAGGGGGAGGGAATTTCTCTATGTATTTCAATATCTTTACCCTCTCCCCTCGCGGGAGAGAGAGGGTAGGGCGAGGGGGAATATTTCAATTTTTTCACAGCTTCTTTGCCAAAGGGGGGTTAGGGGGATTTCAGGACTTTTCGCTGCCCGCCTGAGGCGGGCCACTTTTTTCGCGCAGAGTCGCGAAAAAAGCATAGGCACTTTAGTTCACTTAACTTGTCAAAACTACCCAATTTCAGTTCACTGCAAAGGAGGAAGCAATGCCAAAATCATTTGTTCAATTAGAAGAGGGGAAGGTGGCTTACCTTGCCGGCGGCAAGGGGAAGAATTTGATTTTGCTCCACAGCTTAAACATCTCTTCAGACTCCTGGGAAAAGGTCTTTTCGCCTTTGGGCCAGAATTACGCCGTCTATGCCCTGGATATGCCGGGACATGGAGATTCCGAAAAGCCGGCTAAAAATTTTCTCATCGAGGATTATACTCGGATTGTAGTCCAATTCATGGAGCGGATGAAAATAGAGAAAGCAATTGTTTGCGGCAACTCCGTCGGAGCGCTCATTGCTGTGGAGATGGGGGCCGCTTATCCCCAGAAGGTCGAGAAGCTCATCCTGGTGGGTTGCCCGGCCAGGGATGCGTGGGAACGAATGGAGCGCTTTGCTTTTTCCGCTCTCAGCTTTGATGTCCAGGGAAATCCCTCACCCCTTTCCCTGACCGACCTGAAAATGACCTTTGCCCATCCCACCCCGGAGTTGGCCGGCTGGTTCAATCAACTCCGGTCCAAGGCCGGGGTATGGGTGAAAAAGACGATGATAGCCATTTCCCTTTATGATCCCTTTCCCCAATTCGCCAGGATCAAATGCCCCACTCTCATCCTCTTCGGTGATCAGGACGTATTGAGAGAAAAAGAAAAGGCTATCCTGCAAGGGATCAAAGGTTCCCAAAGCGTTATCCTCGCTGACGCCGGGCATGTGCCCCAGATCGACCAACCTCAGGCTTTTCTCCTGGAAGTTGAGCGATTTTTGGGCTCTCTTCTTTAAATTATGGGGACACAGATTTTCGCAGATAACCACAGATAATTATTTTCTTTTTGATATATCCTGATAATCTATGTTCATCCGTGTCCAAAAAGCAATTTCCTATAGAATTAAAATATGGCCTTCTCCGGAATTTAAAACCATGGGGATGATGAAATGGGAAATTCAAAGGATGATTCTGATAAAGGATGGCTGCCTGAAGTAGAGGAGCTGCGCCTCCGCGAGTCCCTGGCTTCGCAGATGGGGGGGCCGGAGAATTTGGCCCGCCACCGTGCTGCCGGTCGGCTGAATGTTCGGGAACGAATCGACAAACTGTTAGATAAAGGCAGTTTCCATGAAACCGGCGCCAGTGCCGGGATTCCTACTTTTGATGGAGACCGGCTCGTCAAGCTGTTTCCTGCTAACTTTATTTTAGGGACGGGAAGGATTGATAATCGCCGGGTGGTGGTGGGAGCCGACGACTTCACCATCCGCGGAGGGGCTGCCGACGCCGCTATCGGACGAAAGGCGTCTTATGCGGAAAGGATGGCCCTTGACCTCCGTCTGCCCATGATTCGTTTGGTGGATGGGACCGGGGGAGGCGGAAGCGTTAAATTTTTGGAGAAGATGGATCGCACTTATGTCCCGGCGAATCCGGCCATGGAGATTATGGAGCAACTCCTTTCCACCGTGCCGGTTATGAGTGCGGCCCTCGGATCGGTAGCCGGGCTGGGGGCGGCCCGGGTTGTCTTTTCCCACTTTTCGGTCATGCCCAAAAAGACGGCCCAACTTTTTGTCGCCGGACCTCCGGTTGTGGAAGCGGCCTTTGGCCAGAAGGTTGATAAGGAAGAACTTGGCGGCTCATCAATCCACACCACTGGCTTTGGCGCCGTGGACAATGAGGTGGCCTCCGAAGAAGAGGCCTTCGAGCATATCCGCCGTTTTCTCTCCTATATGCCGAATTCGGTCTATGAGTTGCCGCCGGTAAAGGAGGTAACAGATCCGCCTGACCGACGTGAGGAAGAGCTTATCCGTATCATTCCCAAAAACAAACGCCACCCTTATTCGATCCGCCGCCTTTTGGAATTGGTCCTCGATAAAGATTCGTTTTTCGAAATTGGAGCCAAGCATGGGCGTTCGGTAGTTGCCGGTTTGGCTCGACTCTCGGGGCGTCCTGTGGGGGTCATGGCTAATGACCCCAAGTTTTACGGCGGGGCGATTACCCCAACTTCCGCACTGTCCTAATAGATTTTAGCCAATTTTAGGCCTTTTGTGTCGAAAAAGCCTTTAATTCCAAGGGGGGTACTTTGAATTGATGAAAATAGTGACTAATATATGTAATTTTTGTCT
>Ga0194111_10000111_pt1 | contig 95889 bp, 61 predicted proteins | sample TA2KigC300mmetaG_FD_146194 | JGI IMG/M metagenome (GOLD analysis project Ga0194111, IMG submission 146194) | Freshwater microbial communities from Lake Tanganyika, Tanzania - TA2015033 Kigoma Deep Cast 300m | ecosystem: Environmental > Aquatic > Freshwater > Lake | place: Tanzania: Lake...
TTGGTGCAGGGAGGGGTAGCTGGCATTGGCTTTTGGATTGCCGGCGTGCCCGGTGCCGCTTTGCTGGCGCTCGCTACGTTCTTCCTTTCGATGGTACCGGTCGGACCGCCGATGGTCTGGATTCCCGCGGTCATTTGGCTGTTCAATCAGGGATCGACCGGTTGGGCGATCTTCATGATCGTCTGGGGCTTGGGCGTGAGCAGCGTGGACAACCTCGTCAAGCCCTGGCTGATCAGCCAGGGCAGCACGATGCCCTTCGTCCTCATATTCTTCGGGGTGCTGGGCGGCGCCCTGGCCTTTGGGGTGATCGGCGTGTTTCTGGGGCCCACGCTGCTTGCGGTTGTGTACCGGCTCATCGAGGAGTGGTCAGCCGGAGGCCAAGCCAGCGCGCGCACGCCGCCGGTTCCACCCCAGGGTGCCATCCCGAAGCAGCGTGAGTTGGCCGCCTGACCTGTGGCAGTGGCGTGGCCCAGGGGCACTACAGTCAACGATGACAAACCTGGTCAATACAGCAGGACCTCGCGACCGGTATCTTAACCCAAGCCTGTTGGGTTGGGGCTAGGAGGGCAGGCGAAACTCAAGGCGACTCTGGCGGTTGCGCTGTCCTGTCAACTACATTAAGACTGGCGAATAATGTTTAATCCGCTGGAGGGTCCACGTCCGCGAGTCGGCTTAGGTTCAGGCTGGGGTATAGACCTCGCTTCCCTTGGCGGTGAACTCGCGGGCCTTATCGGCGAGGCCCTGGTGGAGGGCTTCTTGCTCGGAAAGGCCGCGCGCGGCCGCGTAGGCTCGGACTTCTTCGGTGATCTTCATGGCGCAGAAGTGGGGGCCGCACATCGAGCAGAAATGGGCGGTCTTGGCGCTGTCCTGGGGCAAGGTTTGGTCGTGGAAGGCGCGCGCGGTTTCCGGGTCGAGGCTGAGGTTGAACTGGTCCTCCCAGCGGAACTCGAAGCGGGCCTTGCTGAGCGCGTCATCGCGGTACTGGGCGCCGGGGTGGCCTTTGGCGAGGTCAGCGGCGTGGGCGGCGATTTTGTAGGCGAGGACGCCGGCCTTGACGTCCTCGCGGTTGGGCAGGCCGAGGTGTTCTTTGGGGGTGACGTAGCAGAGCATGGCCGTGCCGAACCAGCCGATCATGGCGGCGCCGATGGCGCTGGTGAGGTGATCGTAGCCAGGGGCGATGTCGGTGGTGAGCGGGCCGAGGGTGTAGAAGGGCGCTTCATGGCACCATTCGAGTTGTCGGGCCATGTTCTCCTCGATCAGGTGGAGGGGCACGTGGCCTGGGCCTTCGTTCATGACCTGGCAGTCCTGCGCCCAGGCCCGCCGGGTCAGGTCGCCCTGAAGTTCGAGTTCGGCGAACTGGGCTGGGTCGTTGGCATCGGCAATCGAGCCAGGGCGCAGGCCGTCGCCGATGCTGAAGGCGACGTCGTATGCGGCCAGGATCTCGCAAATCTCGTCCCAGTGCGTGTACAGGAAGTTCTCCTGGTGATGGGCTAGGCACCATTTGGCCAGGATACTTCCGCCCCGACTCACGATGCCGGTACGGCGCCGGGCTGTCAGCGGGATGAACCGTAGGAGCACTCCGGCATGGATGGTAAAGTAGTCCACGCCCTGTTCGCATTGCTCCAGGAGGGTGTCACGGTAGATCTCCCAGGTAAGTTCTTCGGCCCGGCCGCCGACCTTCTCGAGCGCCTGGTAGATCGGCACGGTGCCGATCGGCACGGGCGCGTTGCGCAGGATCCACTCGCGGGTGGCATGGATGTTCTTCCCGGTCGAGAGGTCCATCACGGTATCGGCTCCCCATCGGGTGGCCCAGCGCATCTTGTCGACTTCTTCCTCGATGCTCGAGGCGACGGCCGAGTTGCCGATGTTAGCGTTGATCTTCACCAGGAAGTTCCGCCCGATGATCATCGGTTCGGATTCGGGATGGTTGACGTTGGCCGGGATGATCGCCCGGCCGGCGGCCACCTCAGCCCGGACGAACTCGGGCGTGATCACTGCGGGCAGGCGCTGGGGGAATCGCCGGAAGACTCCAGGGGCGAACGCGCCGGCTGGATCGGTACCCGCGGCGCTGCTCCCGGTTGGGGGTTGGCGCCCTGTGCCGGCGGGTATGCCGGACGGATGAAGGTCGCCCTGGGACGCAAGCCATTGGCGGCCTTGATTCTCGCGGATGGCGATGAACTCCATTTCGGGGGTGATGATGCCGTGGCGGGCATAGGCGCGTTGCGTGGGCCGCTGACCTGGCTTGGCACGGAGCGGGCGGCGGGGTGGAACGGGAGAGGGATCGATTGCGGACCGCGGATCCGAGCTCGGGAGCCTGCCGTGGAGCTCGCGATGGACTGAGGACAAGTAACCGTCGTCGATCGGTTGGACGGGCCGCCCGTCGTACTCCTCGACATCGCCGCGGGCCAGGATCCAGGGGTGGCGCAGGGCTGGTAAGCCGCGCACCACCTCGTCCGTGAAGTCGGGGTCACCCCAGGGCCCTGAGCAGTCGTAAAGGCGGACGGGAGGATTGACTTCCACCCCGCCGTCGGCGCGGGGGGTGGCGGCTAGGGCAATCTCGCGCATGGGGACGCGCAGTTGGGGGTAGAGTTGGCCGGGCACATAGACGCGCCGCGAGTGGGGCAGGTTCTCCCCGCGCGGCGGTTGGTTTCCGTTCTCGAGACTAGCGTTCATCGGTTCCGTATCCGTAGGGTTGGGCCTGCCCGGAGATGCCTGGCGGTCGGTCGAACCGGCCACTGTGCAGCGGGGGAGGGAGGTCGCGGGCTCCCTTCGCCAGCATTACCTGGATCAGGTTCATCGGGTCGGCGGAGGCGCTCTCCGCCCTCTCAGCCTGCGCGTTGCTTGGACTCGCCGCAACGCGGATCGGCTCCCCGTTTGGTGTGACATTTAGACGCTGGCCCGGTGCTGGTCAAGTGTCGGCTTTGGCCCTGCAGCTTCGGTTCTGTCGGAGTTACGGGCTATGGGGCGGGTGAGGGGCGATGGAGGAGTGGGGCAAGACGCGGCGTCAGGCCAACGAGTACGGGGGGCATCTGCTGTCGCTGTGGTGTCAACTATAACAAACCGGTCAAAGAATTTGTCTGGTCGGGGTAGGGGTGGAGATGGAGAGGGACGGAAGTGACGGAAGAGGGACAACGGGGACAAAAGGACGAAAGGGAGGTGGCGGGGGGCGATCGAGACATAAAGGAGAGAGGGAAAAGGGAACGGTTGGGGTTGGTGGTCTGGCGGGGATCGGGTTAGAGTGGGGGCATGGGAATGGGAATGGATTGGCAGCAGATCGCGGCGCTGGGGGTGGTGGGCGCGACGGGTGGGATCATGCTATGGAGTTGGTGGCGCCGGCGGCGGCGGTCGGGCGGGGCGGGGTGTGGCTGTGCCGGTTGCGGTGCAGCGGGCGGGTTGGGGCCCCAGGCGGGGTTGCGCTGGCGAGAGGCGGGGGGCAAAGCCGACTTGAAAGCCCTGCCAGGTTGCACTAGGTTGCGGGCGAAATGGCGTTGAACAAGATTTCCTCGAATGCGCATTACACGATGCGACCACAATTGGCGGGTGGTCGCGAGAGTTCCTCGGAGGCTTCCTGGACGCCAAACACCGACGTGTATGTGACCGAGAGCGGCTTGGTCATCAAGGTGGAGTTGGCGGGCATGCGCAAGGAGGATCTCGAGTTGACCGTCGACGGCAACCAACTTCGGATCAGCGGCGTGCGGCGGGATTGTTGTCGGGCACCGCAGTGCAAGTTTGTGGTAATGGAGATCAACTACGGGCAGTTCGAGAGTTTGATCGAGCTTCCGCCGGGTTACGATTTGGGCCATGCCAAAGCGGCGTATCAGAACGGATTTCTGCGCATTGACGTACCGGGGTTGACGGCGAGTCAAGGTCTCCCCGGTCCGGTGCCGGTGGCGACGGCGGAGAGCTGATTTCGCGTGAACTTTTTGGGCTGCGGGTGCATCTAACCACCAACGAGCGCCCGAATATGAGCACGCCCGACACCGAGTTCATCAGCATCCTGGGCACGCCTGCGACCGGCGGCGAGACAGCTCCTGTGCGGCCGAGTGCGCGGTCATTGCCCGAGGTGTTGCCGGTCTTGGGGCTATCGGACATTGTTATTTTTCCGGGCATGGTGGTACCGCTGGTGGTCGAGTCGGCGGCGAGCATTCGACTCATTGACGACGTGGTGGCAGGGGATCGGTTTGTGGGTTTGATCCTGCAGAAGCGGGCGGATGTCGACAATCCCGGACCGGAGGATTTGTGGGAGGTGGGTTGTGCGGGGCGGGTGCTACGGATGCTCAAGATCCCGGACAACACGGTGCGGGTGTTGGTGGAGGGATTAAGGCGGTTGCGGGTGGTGGCTTTCGAGACGCGGGAGCCGTACCTGCGTGCGCGGCACGAGATTTTGAAGGATTTGGAGGAGGAGTCGGTCGAGACGACGGCGCTGGCGCGGAATGTGCGGGAGCGTTTCGAGGAGGTCATCGAGTTGTCCCCGGCGCTCAATGAGCAGGTCAAGGTTGCCGCCCTAAACGTGGAGGACCCTGGGCGGTTGGGGGACTTGGTAGCGCCGAACCTGAACCTGAATCTGGCCGAGCGCCAGCACCTGCTAACGCTGGTCGAGGTGAAGGAGCGGTTGCGGACGCTTCTGCCGCTGTTGGCGCGGGAGTTGGAGGTGCTCAAGCTGGGCTCGAAGATCCAGAAGGACGTGTCCAGCTCGATGTCGAAGACCCAACGGGACTATTTTTTGCGAGAGCAGATGCGGGCCATTCAGCGCGAGCTGGGTGAGGGCGAGGAGGGGAACCCGGAGTGGGAGAGCCTGAGGGCGCAGGTCGAGCAGGCCGCGCTGCCGGACGACGCCCGTCAGGTGGCGGTGAAGGAACTGGATCGACTGCGCCAGATTCCGCCGGCGGTGGCCGAATACACCGTGGCGCGGAACTACCTGGATTGGATCATCAACCTGCCTTGGGGGAAAGTGACGGAGGACAAGCTGGACCTGGAGGCGGCGGAGCGGATATTGGACGAGCAGCATTATGGTTTGGCGAAGGTGAAGGACCGCCTACTTGAGTTCCTGGCGGTGATCAAGCTCAGCCAACGGATCAAGGGGCCGATCCTTTGTCTGGTGGGTCCCCCCGGCGTGGGGAAGACGTCGCTTGGGCGCAGCGTGGCGGACGCCCTGGGTCGGAAGTTTGTGCGCTTGGCGCTGGGTGGGATGCGGGACGAGGCCGAGATTCGGGGGCATCGGCGCACATATGTGGGGGCGATGCCGGGGCGACTCCTGCAGAGTTTGCGCCGCATCGAGAGCAAGAACCCTGTGGTGTTGCTCGATGAGCTGGACAAGGTGGGTGCGGACTTTCGTGGCGATCCGGCGGCGGCGCTGCTCGAGGTGCTGGATCCGCAGCAGAACCACGCGTTTGTGGATCATTACCTGGATTTGCCGTTCGATCTCTCGCGTGTGCTGTTCATCACCACGGCCAACTGGCTCGATCCGGTGCATCCTGCGCTGCGCGATCGGCTCGAGATTATCGAGCTGCCCAGCTACACCGCCGAGGAGAAGCTCCAAATCGCCCGCCGCCACCTTGTGCCTCGGCAGATGGAAGAGCACGGTTTGAAGCCGAAATTGGTGCGTCTGCCCGACGCCACGCTGCGCCATCTGATCCGACACTACACCCGCGAGGCTGGGGTGCGGCAGTTGGACCGGGAGATTGCGGCATTGGCTCGCAAGGCGGCGCGTCGGTTTGTGCGCCAGCGGGGTGTGCTCGAGCCCATGACCATCCAACCCGGGGAGCTCGAGACCTACCTGGGGCCGGTCCGGTTCGTGCCGGAACGGGCGGGCGCGATTACCGAGTGCGGGATTGCGACGGGGCTGGCCTGGACGCCGGTGGGGGGCGACATTCTGTATGTGGAGGCCACGCGGATGCCGGGCACGGGCAAGCTGCTCTTGACCGGCTCGCTGGGCGAAGTGATGAAGGAGAGCGCGCAAGCGGCTTTGAGTTATCTACGCGGTCAAGCGCGCGCCCTGTCGCTCAGTTTCAGTGAGTTCGACAAGCAAGACCTCCACATTCATGTCCCGGCCGGGGCGACCCCGAAGGATGGGCCCAGTGCCGGCCTGACCATTGTGCTCGCGCTGGTGTCCCTCTACTCCCAGCACCGGATCCGTTCGGACGTGGCAATGACGGGCGAGATCAGCCTACGCGGGCGCGTTTTGCCCGTGGGCGGGATTAAAGAGAAAGCGCTTGCCGCGGTGCGCTCGGGGATTCGCCAGCTCATTCTTCCGGAGCAGAACCGGAAGGACTGGAGCGATGTGCCGCCGGAGGTGCGCGAGCGTGTTCAGGTCCACTTTGTGAGCCACATCGCCGAGGCGTTGCCCCAGGCGCTGCGCGGCTGGCCCTCGGGCGATGGGGCCCGGTTGGCGGTGGCCGAGCCGAGGCATCGCAGGGCGCGCGCCGCCGTTGCCGGCTGAGCGGGGGCCCGCTCGGCGGCGGGGATGGGCGATGGGATGCGGAGTAAGAGCCTTCGAGTTGCGATGAAGATGCCAACCGCCGGGTCCCTCATGGTGGGTGTACAGGTTTGGGCGAGGCGAACCTGGGCGCAGATTGCCCGGGGGTGGCTCGTAGTCTGCGTGATCGTTGGCGGGTCGGGTGCCGCGGCACCCTATCCGAGCCGGTTGGCCGAGGCGGATGGCCAAGCCCTAGCGGTCGAGTTGCGCGGCCAGGTGCCGGTCCATGAATCCAGGTCCAGCGGGCTGTTGCGGCTGCGGGACGGCCGCGGCAAGTGGCAGGAGTCGATTCCGGTCACCCTCGATGTGCGGATTGGGGAAAGCTCTTGGCAGACTCTGTACCAAGCTCTGAACCCGGACCGGACGCCGCGGGAGACGCTGATTGTGACACGGTCCGACGGGAGTCCCAATCGGTACGACTACATCCGCAGCGGCGAGGGAGATCCGCGGGCGGGCACAGCGGTCACGGTGTACGGGGAGGCAGCGGCCACCCCTTTTGCGGGCTCCGAGTTTTGGCTATCGGATTTGGGTCTGGAGTTTCTGCATTGGCCGGAGCAACGGTTGGTGAAGAGCGAGATGCGCAAGGGCCGGTCATGTCGGGTGCTGGAGAGCCTGAACCCGGCGGCTGGGGCGCAGGGCTACGCTCGGGTGTGGTCCTGGATCGACCTGGAGCATCGCGCTCTGTTGCGCGCTGAGGCTTACGACGCGGCGGGCCGGCTGAAGAAGGAATTCTCGATTGGGAGTTTCCGCAAGGTCGACGGCCGCTGGCAACTGAAGAGCATGGAGATTCGCAACGAGCAGACCGACGCCCGCACTCGGCTCGAGTTCGATGTGGCGGTCGATTAGCTGGGTCCACCGCGTTCTGGCGGGGGAGGCTGGGTCGGTGGTTGACGACGGGGGTTGGCGCCACCGAGGCGGTCAGACGTCGCAGATGGCCACGCCTTGTTGGAGGGAGGCCAGGGCATCGGGGCGTTTGGGGATGAATTCCTGGGCGACGAAGCCCTTGAAGCCGGTGGCGACGATGGCCTGCATGATGGCCGGGTAGTAGAGTTCTTGGGTTTGGTCGATCTCGTTGCGGCCGGGGACACCGCCGGTGTGGTAATGGGCGATGTAGGGGGCGGCGGGTTCGATTCCCTTGGCGTCGTCGCCGCGGATGGTGCGGATGACGTCGCCCTCCATGATTTGCATGTGGTAGATGTCGTACAGGAGTTTGAAGTGGGGGGAGCCGACGCGCTTGCAGAGGTCGACGCCCCAGGCGGTGCGGTCGCACATGTAATCGCGGTGATCGATTTTGCTGTTGAGCAACTCCATGACGGCGACGACGTTGTGCCGCTCGCAGATGGGCATGATGCGGCGGAGGCCAAGCGCGCAGTTCTTGAGGCCCGTCTCGTCGTCCATCCCAGCCCGGTTGCCCGAGAAGCAGATGATGTTCTGGAAGCCGGCCTCGGCAACGCGGGGCGCGGTCTCCTCGTAGAAGCGCACGATGGCGTCGTGGTGTTCGAGCCGGTTGAGGCCTTTGGCGATGCCTCCGGGGACGCCGCTGACCATGGCGCAGACCAGGTCATATTTCTTGAGGAGGGCGAAGTCGCTGACCGTGAGCAACTCGACGGACTTGAGCCCGATGCGCTTGGCCGCCTGGCACATCTCCTCGAGCGAGAGCTTGCCGTAACACCATTTGCAGACCGAGTGTTGGACTCGGCCCTTGAGCAGGGCGCCGGCGGGCGGGTCGGCGGCGGACGACCGGGGGCAAAGGGCCGACGTGCTGGCGGCGGCGGCCGAGGCGGCGGTGAGGGTTTTGAGGGCGGAACGTCGAGAGAGGGTGGTCTTCATGAGGTGGCTTAGCGGTTCGACCGGTCGCGGCCGGGTCGGTTTAGTTTCTGTCGGGCCGAATACAGCGTATCGTTGGCCGGCCGTCAAACGGGAATCGCTGGCGAGGTCTGCCGCGGGTTGCAGGCGGGGGTGGAGTTGGTGGCCGCGGGCCGGGGTTCCGGGCGCGGCGCCGGGAAGGAAAAGCGGTTGCCGGAGGCAAGGCGGCGTCATACTTTTCATCACCATGACTGACAAGAACCTGACTCGGTCGGCGCGCGCGGGCTGGGCGGTCCGCGCGAGGCGGCTAGGGTGTTTGGGGCTCTCGCTATTGTGCCTGGCGCGGGCGTGGTCGGCCGAGGACGGGTCGCGGTTGGCGGCGGGCGAGCCGGAGGTATCGGAGCGGGGCGGGTTGGGCCGGGAGGGGGAGGCGGTGCGAGGGTTGTTGGGGCAGTACTGTCTGGGCTGTCACGGTGAGCGGCGGCGGGGCGGGTTGGATTTGCGGGATGACGATGGGGTGGACGGGGTGGTGGCGGTGCGGCGTGCGCGCTCGGTATGGGAGGCGGTGTTGAAAAACGTGCGGGGTGGGACGATGCCGCCGGAGGGGCGTCCGCAACCGACCCTAGCCGAGCGGGAACGCATGGCGGGCTGGCTCGAGCGGGTGCTGTACGACTGCGACCGTTCGGCGCCCGACCCCGGGCGCGTGACGCTGCGCCGGCTCAATCGCACCGAGTACAACAACACGATTCGCGATTTAGTGGGGATCGACTTTCAGCCAGGTGAAGATTTTCCGGCGGACGACGTGGGGTACGGCTTCGACAACATCGGCGACGTGTTGTCGCTCTCGCCGATTCTGTTGGAGAAGTACTTGCGGGCGGCGGAACGGATCTTGGAGCGGGGCATCGTGGTGGTGGCGATCGAGGCGGCGGGATCGGAGCGTGCTGGGGGCCTGGTCGTGAGCGTGCCGCGCGAGCCCACGGTCGAGGCTCGGTATGCTGCAGCGCGTGCATTGGTCGAGCGGTTTGCGCGGCGGGCGTTTCGCCGGCCGGTCGAGGCGGAGGAGGTGACGCGGTTACTGACGCTGTACGCGGCGGCGGCGGCTGATGGGCAGAGCTATGTGGAGGCGGTGAAGGTTTCGCTCTTGGCGGTGCTGGTGTCGCCGCATTTTCTGTTCCGGGGCGAGTTTCAGCCGGAGCCGGACAATCCGGTGGCGGTGCATCCGGTCAGCGAGATCGCGCTCGCGTCACGGCTTTCGTATTTCTTGTGGAGCACGATGCCGGACGAGGAGTTGCTCGGGTTGGCCGAGCGCGGCCAGTTACGTGCGGAGTTAGACGGTCAGGTGCGGCGGATGCTGGCGGATCCGCGGTCGCGGGCATTGGTGGAGAGTTTTGCGGGTCAATGGCTGCAATTGCGGAAGCTGGACGAGATGCGGCCGGATCCGGAGGTGTACCCTGGGTTCGACGAGGAGTTACGGTGGGCGATGCGGCGGGAGACGGAGTTGTTTTTCGAGCGGATTTTGCGCGAGGACCGCAGCGTGTTGGAGTTTATCGAGGCCGACTGGACCTACGCGAACGCGCGGTTGGGGCGGCACTATGGTTGGGCGCAGGTGGTGGGGGAGGAGTTTGTGTTGGTGGATTTGGCGGACTCGCGGCGCGGGGGGGTGTTGACCCAGGGCAGCATTTTGACGTTGACCTCGAATCCGACGCGCACCTCGCCGGTGAAGCGGGGCAAGTGGGTGCTGGAGAATGTGCTCGGGACACCGCCGCCGCCGCCACCGCCGAATGTGCCGGAGCTTGAGGAGACGAGCGCTGCGCAGTTGCGCGGGACGTTGCGCCAGCGTTTGGAGCAGCACCGGGCCGACCCGCTCTGCGCCTCGTGCCACGCGCGCATGGATCCGATCGGGTTCGCGTTCGAGAACTTCGACGGGGTAGGGGCTTGGCGGGAGCGGGATGGGGAGTATGCGATCGACCCGGCGGGGCGTCTGGCTTCGGGTGAAGGGTTTCAAGGGCCCGCCGAACTGCGCAGGCTGCTGGTCGAGGCCAAGCGCCGGGAGTTTTTGCGTTGCCTCAGCGCCAAGTTGCTCACTTACGCGTTGGGGCGTGGGCTCGAGCCTTCCGACCAGTGCGCCCTGGACGACTTGGAGCAGGACCTGGTGCGGGGCGAGTATCGGTTTTCGGCCTTGGTGCGGGGGGTGGTGGGGAGTGTGCCGTTTCAGCAGCGGCGAGGGGATGGGGCGGCCCTTGCGGGCGGTTCTTAGTCGGCCTAGTTTGGTGTGGTTAAGCGATTTTATGAACCTGATGACTCGTTCTTGGCGGATCCCGCGGCGCACGTTCCTCCGCGGGTTAGGCACGGCAGTGGCGTTACCGTGGCTGGAGGCGATGGCGTCGCGGCGGGCGGAGGCGGCGCTCGAGGAGGGGCGTCCGTGTCGGTCGGCCTTCCTATTCATTCCCAACGGGGCGAACATGGCGGACTGGACGCCGCCGCAGGAGGGGCCGCTGGCGGAGTTACCGCCCATCTTGGCGCCGCTGGAGCCCTGGCGCCAAGAGCTCCAGGTGCTTTCCGGGCTGACGCACGACAAGGCCCGGCCGAACGGAGACGGCGCGGGCGATCATGCGCGATCGTCGGCGACCTTTCTGACCGGTTGCCAGGCCAGGAAGACGGATGGGGCGGACATTCGGGTGGGGGTTTCGGTGGATCAAGTGGCAGCGGCGCGGGTGGGGCACCTGACGCGGTTGGCGTCGTTGGAGCTGGGCTGCGATCGGAGCCGGCAGACGGGCAATTGCGACTCGGGGTATAGCTGCGCTTACTCGTTCAACATTTCGTGGAAGACGCCGAGCACGCCGATGCCGCCCGAGGTGGATCCGCGGCTGGCCTTCGAGCGGTTGTTCGCGAGCCCGGAGCGGGAGGCGAGTGCCGAGAGCCGGGCGCGGCGCCGGGCGACGCGCCAGAGCGTGTTGGATTTTGTCGGGGCCGATGCGCGGCGATTGCGCGGGCGGCTGGGGGCGACGGACCGGCGCAAGCTGGACGAGTACCTGGCGGCGGTACGGGATGTGGAGCAGCGGATCGAGCGGTCGGGGCAGTTTCAGGCGGCCTTGCCGGACTACGCGCAGCCTTCGGGGATACCGGACGGTTATGCGGACCACCTGCGGTTGATGTTCGATCTGATCGCGTTGGCATTTCAGACGGACACGACTCGGGTTGCGACGTTTATCTTGGCCCATGACGGCAGCAATCGGCCGTATCCGTTTCTGGGGGTAGGAGAGGGGCATCACGATCTTTCGCACCACGGCAACGACGCCGCGAAGCAAGAGAAGCTGACGCTGATCAACCGCTTTCATGTGACCCAATTCGGGGGTTTCTTGCGCACGTTGGCTGGGATGAAGGAGGGTTCGGGCACTCTGTTAGACCATTGTCAGATCGTGTATGGGAGCGGGATCAGCGACGGGAACCGGCACAACCATGACGAGCTGCCGGTGTTGTTGGCCGGGCGCGGCGCCGGGCGGCTGCAGGCGGGCCGTCATGTGCGGTTTCCGCGCAACACGCCGATGACCAATCTGTACTTAAGTCTGCTGGACCGCATGGGGATTTCGGTGGACCGGCTGGGAGACAGCACGGGGCCGCTGATGGGGATCTGAGCTTGGGTTTGGGGATGCGGTCGGGGAGGGGGTTGTGTTGGTGGGGGTGCCGGCGTTGGGGTGTGTGGGGCGATTGGGTTTAAGAAATCCTGGATTGTGCCGATGAGGGTGGCGTCGCAAGACAGGGCGGTCGGCAGCCCGCAAGAGCCGGCCGGGCACACGGTGGGCACCCGTAGGAGCGACCCGCCTCGCGGCACGGAAAGCCGCCAGTGAATAAAGCCCCCGCACGGGGGGTGACTCAAGGAAGGAGTCTTATGGTCATCAACACGAACACGTCGGCCCTGACGAGCGCGCGCTTGCTTGGGGAATCGTCGACGTTACTTGCCAAATCCCTCGCGAAGTTGTCTTCGGGCTCGAAGATCATCAGTCCGGAGGACGATGCGGCGGGTTTGGCGGTCAGCCTGCGGTTCGACGCGCAGGTGAATCGCCTCGACGCGGCCAACAACAACGTGGGCAACGCCATGTCGTTTAACCAGACGCGGGACGGTTTCCTGCAGAAGGTGCAGAAGGCGCTCGATCGGATGAGCGAGTTGGCGGTCCTGAGCCAGGACGTCACCAAGGTGGACGCGGACCGGGCGTTGTATAACTCGGAGTTCTCGACGCTCGCGGCGTACATCACCAATGTGGGGACGAAGGACTTCAACGGGGTGAGCTTGTTCAGCGGGACGAACCTGGGGGTGACGCTGGACGGGGAGGGGAACACGTTTGACATGACGGGGATCAACCTCGGCTCGGCTTCGTACACTGGCGCCACCGGTTCGACCATCTCGACCACGACGGCGGCGGGGACGGCGTTGACGAACGTGAAGACGGCGATCACGCAGTTGGCGACCGACCGCTCGACGGTTGGGGCGATGCAGGCGCGGTTGAGCTACACCAGCGAACAGATCGGGATTCTGCGGGACAATCTCATGGCCTCGAACAGCCGGATGAAGGATGTGGACGTGGCCCAGGAGAGCGCGGAATTTGCCCGCTACAACATCCTCGTACAGGCCGGCACGGCGATGTTGGCGCAGGCAAACGCCAGTCCGCAATCGGCGCTGCGACTGCTGTCGTAACGTCGGTTCAAGGCTTGGGCTGGTTGGAGCACACTCGGACGGCGCGGGGGCGCCGTCCGAGTTTTGTTGGGCGCGGGTGTGCGGGGGAGACGGTTTTGGGCGCGGCGGTATTGGGTACTCGCTAGGCAGGCCCGAGCTAAAGTTGGGGGCGAGACTGCCGATAGAGAGACGTCGCAAGACGGGGCGGTTGGCAGCCCACAAGAGCCAACCGGGAGAACGGCGAGTGCCCGCAGGAGAAGCTCGCCACGCGGCAGGGAAAGCCGCAGCATCAGCAAACCCCCCGCACGGGGGTGACTCAAGGAAGGAGTCTTATGGTCATCAACACAAACACGTCGGCGCTGACAGGCGCGCGCTTGCTCGGGGAATCGTCGGCGTTACTGGCCAAATCCCTCGCGAAGTTGTCTTCGGGCTCGAAGATTATCAGTCCGGAAGACGACGCGGCGGGCTTGGCGGTATCCTTACGGTTCGACGCGCAGGTGCATCGCCTGGATGCGGCCAACAGCAACGTGGGCAATGCCATGTCCTTCAACCAGACGCGGGACGGTTTCCTGCAGAAGGTGCAGAAGGCGCTGGATCGCATGAGCGAGTTAGCGGTCCTGAGTCAAGACGTGACCAAGGTGGACGCGGATCGGACGTTGTACAACTCGGAGTTCTCGACGTTAGCCGCGTACATCACCAACGTGGGGACGAAGGACTTCAACGGGGTGAGCTTGTTTAGCGGGACGAACTTGGGGGTGACGCTGGACGGGGAGGGGAACACGTTTGACATGTCCGGGATCAACCTAGGGGCGACGTCCTACTCCAATGCGACGAGCGCCAGCATCTCGACCACCACGACCGCGGCGAGCGCGTTGACGAACGTGAAGGCGGCCATCACGCAGTTGGCCACCGACCGCTCGACGGTGGGGGCGATGCAAGCGCGGTTGAGCTACACCAGCGAACAACTCAGCATCCTGCGGGATAACCTCATCGCCTCGAACAGCCGCATCAAGGATGTGGATGTGGCCCAGGAGAGCGCGGAATTTGCCCGCTACAACATCCTCGTTCAGGCAGGCACGGCGATGTTGGCGCAGGCGAACGCCAGTCCGCAGTCGGCGTTGCGGCTGTTGTCGTAACGTCGGCTCAACGCTCGGATTGGTGGCACACTCGGGTGGCGCGGGGGCGCCACCCGAGTTTTCGTCGGCGCGGTGCCCTGGGCAGGGCCTGGCGGTGGGGCGGCGTAGGGGGGGGTGGACGGGAGGGCGAGGGAGGGTGAGCGGGCTAAAGCCGGGCGGGGGAACTGCCGATAGACCCACCGATGTCCGGTTGACTGGGCACACGGTCTATGGATCTAGGCATATCAGGTCTGGCCTCGGGCTTCGATTGGCAGACGTTCATCGACAAGATGATGGACGTGGAGCGGATTCCGCAACGGCGGTTGCGGGCCGACCAGACCAAGATCCAGGAGCGGAACAACGCCTACGGGAGCATCGTCACGCAGATCAACGTGTTGCGGAACCGGATCGAAACGCTCAACACCGCCAGCCTTTACCAGGGGCGCTCGGTCGGGGTGAGTGACACCACGGTTGCCAGCGCCAGCGCGGCGAGCGGGGCCACGTTGGGGGCTTACACGTTCAACTTCACGCAACTGGCCACCGCGGCGGTGCGGCAGGGGACGGCGGGGGTGGCGTCGCCGCTGCACACCAGCGACGATGTGAGCGGGGTGTTGGTGAGCGGGGCCAACTTCCACAGCGCGGTCACGGCGGGGACGTTCACGGTGAACGGGGCGCAGGTGACAGTCGAGACCAGCGACACGATGCAGGGGCTCTTCGACAAGATCGCGACCGCCACAGGGGGGGTGGTGCAGGCCAGCTACAGCAGTGCCACGGACAAGATCACGCTCACCGGCACACAGCCAGTCGTACTGGGAAGCGCCACGGACACGAGCAATTTCCTGCGGTTGGCTGAGCTGCACAACAACGGCACGGCCAGCGTGACCAGTCTGACCGCCCTGGGCGGGATCGACCGCACCAGGACCTTGGCAGCGGCTCCTTACGCGGTGGCGGTATCGGACGGGGGCGGCGGCGCGGGCGAATTCAAGGTCAACGGGGTGTCGATTACGTATAACGCGAGCACCGACACCACGGCGGCCGTCTTACAGCGGATCAACGATTCGAGCGCTGGGGTGGTGGCGACATACGACACGCTGAACGATCGGTTGGTGTTGACCAACCGCGCGACCGGGGACATGGGGATTGCGGTCGAGGATGTGACGGGCAATTTCCTGCAGGCGAGCGGGTTGCTCTCGGGCAGTCTGGTGCGGGGCAAGGACCTGATTTACACGGTCAACGGAGGCGATTCCTTGATCAGCCAGTCCAACACAGTGACCGAGGAGAGCTCGGGGATCACGGGCTTGACGGTGACGGCCCTACGCGAGACGAGCACGACGATCACCCTGACGGCGGATTCGGCCAGCGTGCGGAGTGTGATCGAGTCGTTTATCAGCGACTACAACACCTTGCAGAGCAAAATCGAGAGCCTGACCCAGAGCAGCACCAACGCGACCGGGAAAGTCACGGCGGGCACCCTGGCGGGCGAGCGGGACGCCTTCGACCTGGCGACGCAACTGCGCGCCACGCTGTACACGCAACTGAGCGGGTTGGATACGACGATGGATCACCTCGAAGATCTGGGCATCGCGACCAACAGCGACGACAATTCGCTGCGTGTGGCTGACTCTGCGAAGTTGGATGCGGCCTTAGCCAGCCGGCTCAACGATGTGCGGCAGTTGTTCAGCAACTCGACCAATGGCCTGGCAGTCCAGTTGGACACCTACTTGGAGCGGGTGGTTGGAGACGAAGGCAGCCTAATCGCGCGGCGGAGCACGCTCGACAAGCAATCCAGCGATATCGACACTCAGGTTAGCGACATGGAACGGCTGCTGGAGAGCACGCGCCAGCGGATGGTGGACAGTTTCATCGCGATGGAACAGGCCCAGGCCCGGATCAACCAACAGCTCCAGTTCCTGCTCCAGCGGTTTGGGTCCAGCACAAGCTGACCGACGGGCGAATTTGGGCTCAATGACCGCGCCGACCGGCCGATAATCAACGTGTGACCATGAAGACCCACACCCCTCAGTCGGGGCCGGGAATCCAGGTGACGCTGGACGGTGAAATCGTGCCTTTGGGCCCCGACGAGCTCGAGCACTTGACCGTGGTGCGCCGCCGGCTCGACCAGTTGGCCCAACGCAAGGAGCGCATCCTCATCGGCCTTTCGATCGATGCGGTGGCGATCCCCGCGCTGCCCCTGCCCACTCAGGCAAGCGCCGTGGCGGAGGCGCCGAGCGGATTGGCGGGCGATCCGCCGGTGGTGGCGGACCTGGTGTGGCGGGTGCGGCGGTGTTTGCCCCGTTTGCGGGAGCGCACGGAGGAGCTGGCGCTGCTGGCCACGATCAACGAGTGGCCGATGGTCGAGCGATTGTGGCGGCGTTTGCTGCCGGACCTGAAGGCGGTGGTGGCGAACTTGGGACTGCTACAGGAGTGCCCCACGGCGGCGGGGGTGCCGGCGGCTGCCCGGACGGTGGGCCTGCTCGAGCATTTGGAGCGACTGAGCGCCATTTTGGTCCAGCTCAGCCATGGGTTGGCGCGCGAGAACGCGCTTGAGCTCTCGGATTTGCTCGATCAGCGTTTGGCGCCGTGGCTGGGCGAACTGGAACGACTGTTGACGCGCGCTGGATGAAAGCTCCGACGCATGGCCCTGATCGGACTCGGAGGCACCCCTTGGCGGCCTGGGGGGGGTGGAGGTTGGGATTGATGGCGGTCTTGTTGGCGGGCTGCTCGAGTCCGCCGCGGGGAGGCGACTGGGTGATCGGGCCGGAGTACCGGCCCAGCAACGTGCTGTGTCGAACGCCCTACCTCTCCCGGGAACTACGGCGGGTGGCGGTGCTCCCCATGACGGTGGGGCGCGATGACGCGCAACTGGAGGCGGGGCGGGCCGTGCTCGAGCCGATCCTCTGGCAGGAACTCAGCAAGCAGAAGCGGTTCGAGCTCTGCGCGGTGTCTGGCGCGCAACTGCAGCTCTGGACTGGCAAGCGGGCGTGGTCGGCGGACGAACCGCTGCCGGCGGATTTGCTGGGGCGCTTACGGACGGAGTTGGGGTGTGACGCGGTGTTGTTCAGTCGCTTGACGAACTACCGGGCCTACCCGCCTTTGATCGTGGGCTGGCATTTCCAATTGGTGGACGAGCAGCAGCCGCCGGTGATATGGGCGGTGGACGAGGTGCTGGACGCGGGCGAGTCGGCGGTAGCCAACGGCGCTAGGCGCTATTATCAGCGGCACCTGCAGGACAACCGGCCCTTGGCGGACTCGCACGGAGTGCTCAGTTCGCCCCGCCGCTTCGGCCAGTATGCGGCCAGCACGTTGTTCGCGACGTTGCCGGGCCGGTGAAGGCTTTGCAGAAGGCGGCAGGGAAGGGCTCAAGTTTTTGGGAAATCTGCCGAATAAGCTTGCAGGATGAAAAAAAGCGGCCACAACTGCCTGCTAATGAGAAAGAGGGCGTAGTATGCAGATCGATCCGAACATGGCAGCGGGCCCGGTGGGGTGGGCAGCGCCCCTCCAGTCGGTCACACGGCACGGCAAAGCGCAGAGCGAGCATTTAGCCACCTTCGCCAGCAGCGAGGCGCTCAACAACGAGTACCGGCAAGTTCCGGACAGCCGGCCTGAGGCAGTGGCCAAGGGCAAGGCGCTCGTGGAGCATAGCGTTTATCCGCCGCCCGAGACCATTCGGCGGCTGGCCAACTTGCTGGCCATGCAGTTCAGCAAGAGCGAACCCGCCGAGTAACGGTTGGGGACGGACACACCTAATATGAGGCCCCATAGCCACCCCTGGCAGTCCTATCGGCAAGTTGCCACCCAAACTGCCTCGCCGGGCCAACTGGTGTTGATGCTTTACGAAGGAGCGATTCGGTTTCTCGAGCGAGCGTTGGTTGGGTTCAGGCACGACGACCCCCTGGAGTTCAACACCACCATCAACAACAACATCCTGCGCGCCCAACAGATTTTGGGCGAGCTGAACTCGTCGCTGAACCTGGCGGCGGGGGGCGAATTTGCCGAGAACCTGCGCCGGCTCTACAACTACCTGGACTGGCGCCTGCAACAGAGCAACCAGCGCAAACAAGATACCGGCATCCGAGAAGTCATGAGCCGGTTGCTTGTCCTGCGCGATGCCTGGGCCCAGATGCTCGAGCAACAGACCCGGCGCAGCGCCACGCCGCGTGAGGCCAACACCTTACTGGCCCAAGCCTGACCCTCCCCCCCCGGCGCCCTCCCCCCTGCCATGAGCGCGCGAAACGATCTGCTGCGGTTATACCAAGAGTGGCGAGTCTGGTCGGATGCGGAAGCCGACGCGATCAAGACGTCCGCCTGGCCGCAGGTCAGTCGCTGCCAGGACGCCAAGCAAGCCTTGCAGGAACGAATTGTCAGCGCGACGGAACGGTGGGTGAGCGAGGAGCGGGTGCCGGGTGAACCCGCGCGGGACATCGACCCGCAGGTCCGCCGGTTGGTGGACGAGCTGATCTTACTCGAGATGCGGAATGGGGAGTTGCTGGCGGACCAGCGGTTGGCGGCTCGGAGCCAGCAGCAGCAGGTCGAGCGCTCGCGCCGCAACCTACGCCAAATCCAGCGGGTCTACGCGCCCTCGAGGCAGGCCCTTTGGGAATCTTACTCCTGAGCGCGCCGCTCGTGGCCGGCGACACGGCCGGAGGGCTAGAGGGTTAGGGCGGTTGGACGCTCAGGACCTCGAGGGCACGCACCGTGGCCGCGTTGCGGGTTTCCACGTTGAGCTTCCGGAACAGGTGTTCGACGTGGGTCTTGGCGGTGAGCCGGCTCATGTTGAGGATGACGCCGATTTCGGAGTTGGTTTTTCCCTGCGCTAGCCAGAGCAGCACCTCCGCCTCGCGAGGTGTGAGCCCCAACGCCTCCAACGGCGCCGGGGAAGCGAAGTCGGGTCGGAACCGCCCGAGGACCTGCTGATACTGTTCGCGGCGGCCGAGTCGGGCGCGGATGGCTTCGAGGAGGTCTTCCCGCTCGACGGGTTTGACGAGGTAATCGTCGGCGCCGAGGTTCATGCCTTTGCGGACGTCGTGGTTTTCACCGCGGGCGGTGAGGAAGATGAAGGGTGTGCCGGCGGTGCCGGGTTCGTTGCGCAGGTGCTGCAGGACGGCGTGGCCGTCCAAGGCGGGCATCATGACGTCGCAGAGGATGAGGTCGAAGGGGAGGCGCTGGGCTTGCAGCAGGCCGGTGGCGCCGTCGCGGGCGCCTTCGGCTTCGAACCCCTCGAGGCGCAGGATGGTGAGGAGTTTCTCCCGCAGCAGGTCATCGTCTTCGATCACCAAGACGCGCTTCATGGGCTCGGCAAGCAGGCATCCAACCAGAATGGGACCCGCTTGTCAGCCAGTTTCCAGGGCGCTTTCCAGGGCGGCGCGCTCCCGCAACAGCGGCAGGCGCACGGTGAAGCTGGTGCCGGCCCCTTCCTCGCTGGTGAACGCAATGGTGCCGCCATGCAACTCGACGCAATGCTTGGTGATCATGAGGCCCAAGCCGGTCCCGGGCCGGTGGCCGACGTTCTGCCCGCGTTGGAAGGCGACGAAGAGGCGGCTTTGGTCGGCCGCGGGGATGCCAATGCCGCGGTCGCGCACGCGGAAGATGGCCTCGTGGGCTTGGCGGTCGACCATGAGGTCCACTTGGCTGCCTGGGTTGGAGTACTTGACGGCGTTGGAGAGGAGGTTGCTGAGGATGTGCCGCAGGAGGTGCTCGTCGGCGTGGACGGTGGACGGCACCCCATCGAGGGCCAAGTGAATGGGGCAACGCTGATTGGTGGCGGTGAAGACTTCGTCCTGGATGCCCTGACACAAGGCGCGCAGGTCCAGGTCGTCGGTGCGCAGGGTCACTTGGCCCGCCTCCAACCGGCCCAAGAGCAACACCTCTTCCATCAGCCCGGCCATCTGCCGCGCCGCGGCGAGGATGTCGGCGATCTGGCGCTCGCGCGCGGCTTGGTCGAGCCGGTCCCAGTAGTTTGCCAGCATGTCCGCGGACCAGAGGATGACGCCGAGAGGGTTTCTGAACTCATGGGAAATCAGCGCCACGAACTGGCTCTTGAGCTCTGCGTACTCCCGTTCGCGCTGGAGGGCGCACACGAGTTCTTGTTCGGTGCGCTGCTGCGCGGCCATCGTGCGCAGCGTGCCGCTCCAGCCCGCGGCGGCGCCCGTCTCGAATTCCGAGGTCACGCTGACCATGGCAGCGACGCCCTGGCCGTCCTTGCGCCGCAACAAGAACTCGAACTCCAGCGCTTTACCCTGGGTGAGCACCGCATCGCTTAACCGCTCGAAATCGGCACGCTGGGCGAACAAATCCGCGAGCGGCCGGCCGATCAATTCCGCCGGGTCGTAGCCCGTTTGGTCGCGCGCGGCGGCGCTGACGGCCTGGAGCACCCGTTGGGGGTCGGCCCTGAAGCGGACGTCCTGGATGGAATCGAGGATGCTGTGGAGTCGGGCCTCGGAAGCGCGGAGTTGTTCGACCAGTCCCTGGAGCGCGGCGCACTGGCGTTCGGCAGTTCGGCGGGCTTCGAGTTGGCGTGCGGCGCTCGCTGCCCAGGCCAGGGCGATTCCGATTCCCAGCCCGCACACCACCCACGCCAACCCGGGCACCTCCGCCAGACCTGCCGGGCGCGTCCCGAGCCAGGCGGCGGCGGCCCACAGCGGCAAGGAGGCGATGAGCAGTCCGCGCGTTGGGCGCTCGAGGCGGGCCCACTGTGCCAGGCCTGGAAGGGCTTTCTTCAAGCGAATCCAGTAGACCCCTTGACACCCCGGACGGTCAAGTCTACGCCAGCCTACGGCCGTCCGCCGGGGTGTGGCTTCAGGCTGGCGAGGAGCGGCGGCGTTCGTCGAGAACGCGTCGGACAAAGCGCACCAGATCGGGGTTGTCGAACGGTTTGTTGAGGAATTCGACGGCGCCAAACTTCAGGGCGCGCTCCAACTCGCTCTCCGTCAGGTCGCCGCTGAGCAGGATGATGGCGATGCGCGGGTTGAGCTCGCGCAGTCGGGCCATGGCCTCCCAGCCGCTGATGCGCGGCATATTGAGGTCGAGCAGCACGAGATCGAAACCCTGGGGCGCCTCGCTGAACTTGCGCACGGCCTCCTCGCCATCGGCCGCCTCCGTAATCTGGTACCCACGGTAGGTCAGCACGGCGCGCACCACCAGTCGGACCATCTCGTCGTCGTCGACGACGAGGATGCGTTCGCTTCCTTCCAAAGAGTGGATGGTCAGGGTGGGAGGTTCGAGCTGAGCTTCCGGGGCCGTTTCTTGGACCTGGCGGGCGCGCGGCAGGAACACATGAAAATGGCTGCCGGCGCCGGGGGCGCTCTGGACCTCGATCCACCCGCCGTGTTCGGTCACAATGCTGTAGCTGATCGAGAGCCCGAGGCCGGTGCCTTTGCCGGCTGCTTTCGTGGTGAAGTACGGCTCGAACAGGCGGTCCCGAACCTCCGGCGCCATGCCGGCTCCGGTGTCGCTGACGCTCAACCGGACGTAGTCGTCCGCGGCGCCGCCCGGTGAGGCATCGGGTCGGAGGCCGTGGACATTTTGCAGCCGCAGGCTGAGGTCGCCGCCTCTGGGCATGGCATCGCGCGCGTTGAGGCAGAGGTTCATCACCACCTGGAGCAACTGGCTGCTGTCGCCCCGCACGGGCCACAAGTCTGGGCTCAGCGCTTCGTGCCGGATTTGGATCCGGCGGTCGATGCTATGGCGCAGCATGGCGACGACCTCCGTGGTGATGTCATGGAGGCTGAGCGTATCGATTTGCGCCTCGGTATGACGGCTGTAGGCCAGCAACTTGCTCACCAGTTCGGCGCCGCGGCGGGCGCTGGTTTGGGCGTAGGTGAGGCTTTCTTTCAGGCTATCCGGCAATTCCGGCGCCGAGGACACCAGGTCGAGGTGGGAGAGGATAGCGGTGAGCAGGTTATTGAAGTCGTGCGCCACGCCGCTCGCCAGCGAACCGATCGCGAGCATCTTCTGCGACTGCAGGATCGCCTGTTGCCGCTGCTCGCGCAGCGTCACGTCACGCAGGATCGCCACCGTGTACTCGCCCCCTCCCACCTTGACGCGCCGCACCTGGCCTTCAAAGGCCAGCATGCCGCCGCTCGGGCGTTGCACTTGCAGGGCCGCGGCAGGGCGCGGCAGGCGCGCCTCCCCAGACGGGACAGCGGCCTCGAGCAGCGCCAAAATGGCGGCCAGTGTGGGGTGGTTCTCCGCGTGTTGGCCCAGCACCGTTCCGCAGGCGCATTCGCAGGCCTGTTCCGCGGCCGGATTGAACAGCAGAACGCGGCGCTCGGCGTCGAGGACGACCACGGCTTCCTGGACCGCCTCGCACACTTTGGCCAGCAACGCGGTTGGTGGGCCGCTGGGGTCCGCCGGGCTCTCGGCCTCGCTGGGCCGGGGGGCGACCCACACCAGCCACTCGCCCCCCAGGGGTGTGCCGGGTGGCAGCCGCAGGTAACTGAACTCGAACCAGGCGACGTCGCCGTCCGGGCGGTTCACGAGGTACTCCCGGGTGAACTGATCGGCGGTGCCGGCCGCGGCGAGGTCGCGAGCGGGATCGATCTGGAGTTGAGCGTGCAGGTTGGCCCACCAGGGTTGGCCGAGGACCCGGCCGGTGGACCACCCCAGCAGGCGAGCCGCGGCAAGGTTCCAGGCGGCGATCCGGCCTTCGGGCCCGAGGATGAACGCGGCGCCTGGGAACCGATAAAGGGACTCGTTACCTTCTCCGAAACCCATTGGAGCCTGACTGTTGGGAAGGTGGGGGTGGGCGTCAAGATTGAAGTGGCTGCCGGTCGCGGCGTTGCTTGACTCGGGGGCCGGCTCTCGACATGATGCGCCTTCGTGAAAGCGGTGCCAAACCTGCCAGCTTCGTTTCGCCTTTTCCTGCTTATTTTCCGGTTGGTGTTCGTCGTGATGGTGATGTCGGGCGCTGGTTGGGCGCAGAGTGGAGGCACGACGCTCTACGCGGTGGGCAATGACATCTGGTCGATCCACGCCGGCACGGGTGTGGCGACGCGGTTGTTCGACATTACGGCGAGCGAGGTGGCCGGTTGGGGCGCGTCGGATCGAATGAACGCCCTGGCGCTGGACCCCATCCGGCACCAACTGATCTTCGCCCACGCCACCTCCCGGAGCCTGTACACTTACTCGCTCGGCAGCGGGGTGTTCAGCTCGCTGGGCAGTTTGGACGTCGTGCTAGGCGGGTACGCGCACCTGGGCAGCTACACGATGGACAGCGGTGCGACGTTCTACCAGGGGAAGTACTATGCCGCCTTGGAGACGGTCCCGCCGGCGCCTTGGACGTGGACGCCTGGGGCGCCCTCGGCATTTTTGGCGGAGGTCAATCTGAACCCGGCGGGTACGGCGATCGCGTCGGCCAGCATTTACGGAGGGACCATGGCCGCGCCGACGTCTGGCTGGGGGTATCCATTAGGTTTCAACGATTTTGGCGATCTGACGGTGCATCCGGGCACGGGCGAGCTGTGGGGTTACACGTACGTGGATCACCCAGGCGACGCGAATTTCCTGGAAGGGTTCTGGCGAGGGAACTTGTCGACACCGGGTGTGGGGGTGACGGTGGTGAGTCAGACGCTGAGCGCGTGGAGCCAGATCGCCTACGACCCGGGGGCGGATGTGCTGTACGCGGTGCCGGAGAGCGCGAGCGGCGGTGGGTACAGCCTGTACGTGATCGACAAGGTTACGGGCGCGACGCTGCACAGTCTGCCGATCGTCGGGTACAGCGATTCGAGCGGGATGCTCGCCGATCTAGCCGTCATTCCGGAGCCGGCGACGGTGGCGGTGTGGGCGGCGGCTGGGTGTCTGGTGTACGGTTGGTGGCGGCGGCGGACGCGCCGCCCGAGCCGTGGCTGACGGGCGTTGGGGTGGACCAGGTCAGCCCGAGGGCTAGAAACTCAAGACGCCTTGCACATAAACCCAGTTGGCATCGGTGGCGCCGAAGCCGGGTGCGGCCAAGGAGTTCTTGGCATAGTCGCCAACGAAGAAGTGGCCGAAGCCGATTTGGCCGCTGGCCCAGGGTTTGAGGGTGTAGCTGGCCACCAGATCCAGTTCCGAGCCGACGAAGCGGCTGTACTCCGGGTTGATGCCATAGCCAGCGCCCGCGGTGGGCGCCAACCCGCCGCGCCGCCCGCCCGCGGCGGTGTAGAAGCTGTCGTGGGTGTCGGCCAGCCAGAAGAGGTGATAATCCAGAGTTACCGTGAGTCGGGGCGTGGGTTTAACGCTCAGGGACAGGCGCGGGTTATGGAGGTTCTGCCAGGCGAACAGGTCCATGTACCCGTAGAACTTGTGGTTGGTGGGAAAGAGGTTGTCGAAGGTGCCGTGTTGGCCGTCCGCGGGGTCGCTGTCGCCGGTGGCGAAGTTGTACTCGAGGCCGAGCCGCGGCGACCATGGACCGTCTTTGAAGGTGTGGCCGCCGCCCAGGTGAATGGCGAAGGCTTCGTGATCGAGGCTGGGGCTTGCGGCGCTGTCTTTGAAGCGGCCGAACTGGCCGGCGACTTCCGCGGCATAGTCCCAGGAGCCCAACCGCCCGGGCAGGGACTTGACGCGAGCGCCGACGGTGTACACATCGCGGGGGGAGGCTAGGCCGGCGAGGGCGCCGGTTTGGGCGGATGGGGATTGGAGGCCAGCGTTGCGCCCGAGGAAGTAGAGTTGGGTTTCTTGGGTGGGGATGACGGTGCGCGAGGAGGCGTATAGGCCGTAGAAGTACTCGTAATCGTTGGGCGTGTTGAAATTGTGGTTGTCGGGGACGACGACGCGACCCACGAAGCCGTCGACCCAGATAGCGGGGCGTTCGAAGCGCAGCTTAACCGCGTCGAAGACGCGGCCCACGTTGTTCCACTCGAAGGCGCCGATGAGGCGTTCGTCGCCGTAAGCCAGTTCTTGGCGGCCCAGCTTGAGCGTCCACGGTCCGGCGGCGCCGTGGCCGAGGCTGAGGTAAGCCTGGTGGAGTTCGGTGCGATCGGCCTCCGGGCTGGGAAGTCTCTCATCGTTGATGACGCCGCTGTCGCGTCCCTCGACGAAGGCTTTGGCCCAGGAGGTAGGCGCATAGCCGAGGTGGGCCTTCGTGCGATAGAGCCAGTAGCTGTTGCCGTGATCGGCGCCCGCCGCCCGGAAGTCGATCGCCCCCGGCACGCCCGCGATGGCGAGGTTCTCGCGGTGCTCGAACCGCAGCCGGAATTGGCCGCCGAGGTCCCAGGCGCCAAAGAACTCGTCTTGTGCGCGCAACCAGTCGTTGACGAAGCCGGCGCTGGGGGGTGTGGGTGGGGTTGGCGCAGGCGGAGCAAGGGTGGCCGTCGCGGCCGTGGAGGGGGCGGTCTGGGCGTAGGCGGCAGCGCTGGCGGCCAGCGCCAGGGCCTGAGCTCGGAAGCAGGTCTGCAGGCGTTTCATGATGGCGGTCGTTGAATCGGAATCGGTCGCGCGAGCCATGCAGAGCGCGGCGGGGCGTGGCTGACGGTCCGTTGGCCAGTCTGGCGCTGGCTGGTCGTCCGACTCGCTCCACTGCCACTCCTGGACGCGGGACGCAGGCTAACCTTATGGGTTGAGGAGGGGCGCGGAATTGACCCACATCAAGTGTCGGCTAACCGAGCAACTGTTCGAACCGGGCATAAGCGGTGCGCCAGGAATCGAGGTCGGCGGGTCGGAAGGTCGCCAACTCGAAGGAATCGCTCACCACTTGGCGGGCCGCGGCCAGGGACGGCAGATCGCCTAGGGCGATGGCTTGGACGAGGAGGTTGCCGGCGGCGGTGGCTTCGACGGGTCCGGCGTGCACGGGCAGTTCGAGGGCGTTTGCGGTGAACTGATTCAGCAGGGTGTTGCGGCTACCTCCCCCGACAATGTGCAGGCGGTCCAAGGGGCGTCCCATGAGTTGCTCGATCAGGCGCAGCGTGCGGCGGTACAACAGGGCCAGGCTTTCGAGGGCGCAGCGGACGAAGGCGCCGGGATGGGCGGGGGCGGGTTGGTTGTGCTCGAGGCAGAAGGCGGCGATTCGCGCGGGCATGTCGCCCGGGCTGAGGAAGCGCGGGTCGGCGGGGTTGATCAAGGAGACGAAGGGCGGGGCGGTTGCGGCCAGGTTCATCAGGGTGGGGTAGTCGTAGTCCTGGCCGTCGCGGGCCCATTCGCGGCGGCATTCCTGGACCAGCCAGAGCCCGCTGATGTTCTTGAGCAAACGCACCGAGCCGCCGAAACCGATTTCGTTGGTGAAATTCAGTTCGCGGCACGTTGCGGAGAGGATGGGCTCCGGGAGTTCAACCCCCATGAGCGACCAGGTGCCTGAGCTCAGGTAAGCCCAACCCTCGCCGCGGGCGGGGACGGCCGCGACGGCGGCGCCGGTGTCGTGGGAGCAACTGGCCACGACGGCGAGGTTGCCCAGCCCTGTCGCCTGTGCGAGGGCAGGGCGGAGCGGGCCCAAGCGGGTGCCTGAAGGGACGATGGGGGGAAAGATTGCGGCGGGCAACTCGAGCGCGTCGAGGAGCCGTTGGGACCAGGCGCGGCGGCGCGGGTCGTACAGTTGGGTGGTGCTGGCGAGGGATTCCTCGAAACGGCCCTCGCCGCAAAGCCAGTGATTGAATCCATCGCCCACCCCCAGGATCAGGCGGGCCTTACGGAGGCGCTCGGGGTCTTCCGCAGCCAGTTGGAAGATCGTGTTGAAAGGCAGGAATTGCAGGCCCGTCTCGGCGAAGATCTCGGGCCACGGGACACGGCGGTAGGCGCGCTCGACGCCGCCTGCGCATCGAGGGTCGCGGTAGTGAAACGTGGGCTCGATCAACGCGCCCTGGGCATCGTAGAGGAGATAGTCGACGCCCCACGAATCGGTGCTGATGCTGGCGATCTCGAGGCGGCGTTGGGCGGCGGCGCGCAGGCCGGTTTGCAGCTCGGCAAAGAGGGCCCGCACGTCCCACCGCAAGGAGGCGCCGACCTGGATGGGCGTGTTGGGGAAACGGTGCAGTTCCTCGAGGGCGAGTCGTCCGCGTTCGAGGGTGCCGAGCATGAGTCGTCCGCTCTCCGCTCCGAGGTCGCAGGCAAGGTAGTGTCGTTTCATAGGCTGGCGGCGGGCATTTGAACGGTTGCGGCTTTCCGATTCAACCCTGAAGACACCCAGGGGAGGTCGCGTGGGTGGTGTGGGGTCCCGAATCCTTAGCGAGGTGGTTGAGGGCTGCCATCGCGGGTGAGACCCGGCAGGCTCCCTGTGGGGCGCGGATCGTCAGATCCGCTTGGCGGACTTGACCGTCCACGCTCCGCCTCGCTAAGGATTCCGGTGGGGTAGATGGGGTCGAGGCTGGCTTGACGGTTGGGGCGTGGAGAGCTATGCGAGAGCGGTGCACGATGGGAAAGCCAGCATGGAACTCCGGGTTGTGGGAGGGCAGGCGCGCTGCCTAGCCTCGCCGTGTGGCGGTTGTGTGTTGCCGCCGGTGACTGGGCCTGAAGCTGGCCATCGGCCTTTCGGGTGGGGCTTCCTCCGAACGTTGTCCAACGGGTTTGTGGCGTGGGAGGGCCTGCTCGCGCTTGCGTTGATTGGCTGTGCGACCGGGTCGGGTCCGGCTGCCGCCCCGGCTGCGCCGGCACCCTATTTACGGGTTCAACGTACGGCGGAAGGGGCTGCGACACTCGAAATAGCGGCGCGTTCGTTCCGGCCGGCGAGCCGGCGGGGGCCGGTGGTTTGGCTGGTGGGCGCGACTCACCTGGGTAGTCGGGATTATTATTTCAGTTTGCAGCGGTTCTTGGAGCGGCAGGAGGTGGTGCTGTTCGAGGGGGTGGGGGCGGACGGTGCGCCCTTCCCGCGCGGGGGCGGTTCGGGCGACTCGATTCAGAAGGCGCTCGCCAACGCCCTTGGCCTCCAGTACCAGCTCGAGGCGATGGATTACACACGGCCGCATTTCCGCCACAGCGATTTGAGTCTGGAGCAGCTCAGGCGGCTCCTGGCGGGGGCGCAGGTGGCCGATGGGGCGACAGGGAAGGCCTCGGGTGGGGAATCGGGGGCGACCGTTGCGCCTGCGCCTGGCGAGGTGGAGTTCCGGCAGTTGATGCAGGTGATGCAGGGGACGGGTCTGCTGGGTGGGTTGGCCCGGCTCGGGGTGGCGTTGATGGGGTCGAGTGCGCGCTTACAGGCGGCCGCCAAACTCGCGTTCATCGAACTCCTGGGCCAGACGGAGGGCAAACTGCCGGAACTGGACGGGGTGTCGCCGGGTTTACAGCGGCTGGCCCAAGTCTTAATCGAGGAGCGCAACCGCCGAGTCTTGAGCGATCTCGAGGAGGTCTTGGGGCTGCAGCCGGCCCCGGCGAGTGTGGCCCTTTTTTATGGGACAGGTCACATGGTCCATCTCGAGGAGCACTTGCGCAACCGACTCGGGTCGCGACCGTTCCAGGAGCTTTGGTTCGGCGCATTTGGGGTTGATCCCCGGGCGGTTGGGCTCAGCGCACTGGAGATCGGCTGGGTCGAGCGGATCGTGCGCGGCCAACTGAGATCGCTTGGTGTCTCGGGCCCGGCTCCGGGCTTGGCCCCCGCACCGGCTGGCTCGCGGTGAGCGGCGTCGGCGGCGTCGGCTTAACTCCGTCGGAGGATGGGACTTGGGCTGGTTAGGGTGGGGGACAATCAAGGCACAGAAAGCGAAATTATTCCTTGACGGCAACCGCGTAAGAAAGTAGAACGCGGTCGTCACTTTGATTGAGAATAGTACCGAACTGGGATCTGGGTCCTTTTTAACGTGGTAAGCATATGACCAAAACGAACGTCCGCTTCGGTGGCAAACTGGCAATCCTCGCTTTGGGTTTGGCAGCCGTGGGGAGCTGGGCACAAGGCAGCGCCATCGTCTACGACAACACGACCCACTGGCAGAACAACATCTTCTACGACAACCGAGAGTTTGGCGATGAAGTCAACATGATCGGCATCTCCGGGGGTGTGTACAAGATCACGGAGTTTTCGTTCGAATATTTCGTGTCGCCCACGCTGATACCGGCCTCGACGAAGACTCTGGTTTTGAGGCTCTACGCGCTGGATGGTCCGACGACCTCGATCCCCTTCGGGCGGACTGCGGCGACGCCGGGGACCGAGCTCTTCGACAGCTCGGACTATTTCACCATCCCGCTGACGATCGGTCAGAACGGCTATAACCGCATCGACATCGGCGGTCTGGACATCAACGCGTCCGATCGCATGGCCTGGACGGTTCAGTTCTCCGGCCTGGCGCCGAATGAGCAGGGTGGTCTGCTGATCTACAATCCGCCGACTGTGGGGACGAGCTTCAACGATTTCTGGCGAAACAACGGCGGCACGTGGACGCTCTCTCAGATCGATGGCGGCGCCGTCTTTGCCAACTTCGGTGCGCGCGTGTTGGCGATTCCCGAGCCGACCTCGCTGCAACTGCTGGCCCTGGCCGGGTTGGGGACGTTGGGGTGGTGGGCGATTCGCCGGCGGGCAGCCTAGCTGAAGCGACCAATTGAATTCACGAAAGGCGCGAGCGACTCGCGCCTTTTTTGTCGGTTGCGGGCTGCTGGGGCAGCGCGTTCGACGGAGGTCTAGGTCAGTTTGCGGCGCCGTGGGTCTGCGGTCAGCCGTTGGACCAACTCCTTGACTTTCTGGACCTCCTTTTTGTGGGCCACCAGGGTGGCGTCATCGGTGTGCACAACCACGGCGTCACGCAGGCCGACCAAGGCCGTCAAGGCGCGGTTCCTCGTGCGTGCGTCGAAGACGATGTTGCGCGCCGCGTCTACGTGGAGGAAGTCGCCGGCCGCGCAGTTGCCCTCGGGGTCGGCCTTCAAGTGGCGGGCCAGAGCGGTCCAAGAGCCCAGGTCGTCCCAGCCGAAGTCGCCCTGGGCGACCACGACGTTTTGGGCAGGTTCGAGCAGGGCAAAATCGATCGAGATCTTGCGTAGGGCGGGATAGTCGGCGGCGAGGGTACGGGCCAGTTTAGGCGTGCCGGCGACCTGGAACCAGCGCTGGCAGGCTTGGGCCATGTCGGGGGCATGGTGGGCGAGGCCCTCGGCGATCGTCACGAACGACCAGATGAACATGCCGGCATTCCAACAGTAATGGCCGCTGGTGACGTACTCGAGGGCGCGCTCGTAGGGAGGTTTCTCGACAAAGCGCTCGGCTTTAAAGAACGTGGTCCGGTAGGGCTTGGCCCCGTGCGGCGCGGGGAGAGGCGGGCCGACGTGGATGTAACCATAGGCGGTGTTGGGCTCGGTCGGTTTGATGCCCAAGGTCACGATGACCTGGCCGCGTCCCGCCAGATCGAAAGCGTCGGCCAGCGTCTGTTGAAAGCGTTTGGCCTCGACGATGACATGGTCGGCGGGCAGCACGGCCATGACCGCCGTCGTCGCGCGAGCACCGACCAAGGCGGCGCCCAGCGTGACGGCGGCGCAGGTGTCTCGGCCGCAGGGTTCACTGATCAGGTTTCCCTTGGGCAACATGGGCAGTTGCCGTCGGACTTCCGCGAGTTGCTCGGCGCCGGTAATGACCAGGAGATTCTGCTTGGGGACGAGGGGCAGGACCCGATCGACGGCTTGTTGGAGGAGGGAGCGGGCGCCGAAGAGCTTGAGCAGTTGCTTGGGCGCGTGGGCGCGGCTGACGGGCCAGAAACGCTCGCCGCGTCCGCCTGCGAGGATCACGGCAAACCGTTGGTCGGGGGGTGCTGGTTGCTTCTTCATGGGGATCGAATGGCCTGCGCCAGTTCGCCAACAAAGGCCGTTACCCGCGGTACCAACTCGTCGGTCTTGCCCCAGCGCGCGATTTGCTGAACGACGGCGCTGCCGACGACCACCGCATCGGCGTGCGCTGCCACCGCTTTTGCCTGTGCCGGGTTTGAAATGCCAAAGCCGACCGCGACCGGCAGCGAGGTGTGCGCTCGGACGGCAGCGGTCAGCGTGGCGACGGAACGGGCCACCTGCGGCTGCATACCGGTGACGCCCTCGCGGGAGACGCAATAGACGAACCCGCTGGCGCGCGCGACGATGGTGCGGATGCGCTCGGCGGGGGTGGTGGGCGCCACCAGATAAATGGCGCACAACCCGGCGGCGCGCATCAGGGCGTCGTAGGCATCCGCTTCTTCGGGCGGCAGATCCAGGAGCAGGAGTCCATCCACGCCGGCCGCGGCGGCCTGCTCCACGAACGCGGACACGCCGTGGCGATGCACGAGGTTGTAGTAGAGGTAGAGGACGATGGGCAGTCGAGACACTCGGCGCAACGCGGCGACGGTCGCTAGGACTTTTGCGGGTGTGGTGCCGGAGGCCAGCCCGCGTTGGGCGGCCAACTGATTGACCAAACCGTCGGCGAGCGGATCGCTGAAAGGCACGCCCAACTCGAGCACGTCCACGCCCACGCCTTCGAGAGCGGGGGCCAGTCGACCGGTGGTCTCGAGGTCGGGATCGCCGGCCCCGATATAGACGATCAGCCCCTTCTGCCGCTGGCGGCGGAGCCAATCGAACCGGGCGGTAATACGATTCATCGGGCGGCAGCATGCCTGGCGAAGCGCTGTGGCTCAAGCGGCGAAAGATTCCGCTTGCATTTTCGGTCGAGCGGGTGGACAGGTTGACGCGGAGGATCGGGAGCCGGGAGGCTTCCAGGAAAGGAACACTCAAGGAGTATGAAGACCCTATATCGTTACCTCGCGTTTGTGTCGGGCCTGAACGCTTCAACGCTGGCCCAGGTGGCTATCTCGGGCTTGTTGGCTAACCCCAACGGCAGCGATGGCAATTTCGAGTACATCCAGCTCAAGGCGTTGGCGCCGGTCGACTTTACGGCCACACCGATGTCCCTCGTGGTGGCCAACAACGGCACGGCCCAGAGCAGTGGATGGGCCGCCGGCGGCGGTCTGACCTACAAGTTCGATCTGACCGCAGGCACCGTTGCGGCCGGCGATGTCTTCTATGTGGGCGGTGCTGGCCAACGGCTCAACGGGAGCGGCAGCGCGGACTTGTCCGGGGCGTTGTGGATCCGCAGTCTGAACACCGCGACCACGCCGGGCGACGGTTTGGGCAATCCCAGCAGCGGCGGCGTGCTGGGGAATGGAGGAGCCAACGCGGATGGAGTAGCCCTTTTCAGCGGGACGCTGCTGACGAGTGGTTCGGCGCCGATCGATGCGGTGTGGTTCGGGACCGGGATTGGCACGGCGCAGGTGGGCGGTGGCACGGCCGGGTACGAGCTGCCGCTGAACGACCGGTACGGAGGCGGCAAGCTGCAGGCCAGCAGCTACCTGTTTCCGGATCCGGCGGTCAGCGGCGCGTATCTGCGGTTGGCGGGCACGTACGATTTGGCGGCCGGACTGTGGACAAGCGCGCGGGAGGGAGACCTGGTAATGTTAGGCAGCGGGTCTACGCCGCTGGAGCTGGAATCGCGGATTACGCTGGCGATACCCGAGCCGCACCAATATGCGTGCGTGACCGGGGCGGCCCTGCTGGCGTACGGGCTGTGGTCGACGCGGCGGCGTGGCGTGGCTAGCCGTTGAAGCGGCGCGCGACGAGGCTGGCGTTATGGCCGCCGAAGCCGAAGGAGTTGTTGACGATGGCCTCGACGCGCAGTTCGCGGGCGGTGTTGGGCACGTAGTCCAGGTCGCACTGCGGATCGGGGTGTTCGAGGTTGATGGTGGGCGGCACGACGCCGGTCTCGAGGGCCTTGACACAGATGGCCATTTCGACCGCGCCGGCGGCACCCAGCATGTGGCCGGTGGCGCCTTTGGTGGAGCTGACGGCTAATCGGCGCGCGTGCGGGCCGAAGACGGTCTTGATGGCTTGGGTCTCGCAGATGTCGCCTTGGGGAGTCGCGGTGCCGTGGGCGTTGATATAGCCGATGTCTTCGGGGTTGAGGCGGGCCGCGCGCAGCGCCCTGCGCATGCAGCGAGCGGCGCCTTCGCCTTCGGGGGAGGGGGCGGTCATGTGGTGGGCATCGGCGGTGTTACCGTAGCCGACCAACTCGCAGTAGATGCGGGCGCCGCGCGCCTTGGCATGGTCGAGTTCCTCGAGCAGCAGGATGCCCGCGCCTTCACCCATGACAAAACCGTCGCGTTCGAGATCGAACGGGCGCGAGGCGCGTTGGGGTTCATGGTTGCGGGTGCTCATGGCCTTCATGGCGCAGAAGCCGCCGATCCCGAGCGAGGTGATCGTGGCCTCGGTTCCGCCGGCCAGCATGGCTTGGGCATCGCCCATCTTGAGTGTGCGCCAGGCTTCGCCGATGGCGTGGGAGGCGGTGGCGCAGGCGGAGCAAGTGGCCAGGTTGGGGCCGCGCAGCCGGTAGTACATCGAGAACAGCCCGGAGGCCATGTTCAGGATGAGCATCGGGATCATGAACGGAGACAACCGGCCCGGTCCACGCTGCAGGAGTAGCCGGTGCTGCTCCTCGGTGGTTTGGAGGCCGCCGATGCCCGAGCCGATGAACACGCCGATCTCATCGCGGTTGCAGCGGTCCAGTTCCAGGCCCGCGTCGCGCAGGGCGAGGTAAGCCGCCAGGACACCGAATTTGGTGAAGCGATCCGTGCGCCGCTCGTCTTTCGGCGAAGGAAAGGCCGGTGCGGCGTCCAGTTGTTTGACCTCCGCGGCGATCTGGCAGTCGTAGGCCGAGGCGTCGAAGAGGCTGATGCGGTCAATGCCGCATTGGCCGGCGAGCAACCGTTCCCAGAACGTGGCCAGATCGTTTCCCAAGGGGGTGACGACCCCCAGGCCGGTGACTACGACTCGACGTTCGCCGTGCTGTTCGCCCATAAAAAAAAGAGGCAGCTTCGTGCGGTCTTCAGCCGCGGCTGCCCCTGGACGCAGGCATCCCGCCCTTACTTCTGGAGGTTATCTTCGATGTACTTGATGACGTCGCCTACGGTGAGGAGCTTCTCGGCCTCCTCATCCGGGATCTCGTGGCCGAACTCCTCTTCCAGGGCCATGACCAACTCGACCACATCGAGCGAGTCCGCGCCCAGGTCCTCGATGAACTTGGCCTCGGGGGTCACCTGGTCCGCGTTCACGTTGAGTTGCTCGACGATGATCGCTTTGACTCTTTGCTCAACCGATTTTTCAGCAGACATGCGTTACTCCGTTCTCGTTTTCGTGTGTGTGTCTAAGCAAGGTTACCCCAGGGCGTCAAGCCCCGATTGCCAGCTCCGTCCGCGGCGCCCCCTGCGGGCGCGCCCGCCTCGGGGCCTCAGCCGCCCTGGTGGCGCTGCGCTCACATGGCCAAGCCGCCATCGACCGCCAGGACCTGGCCGGTGATGTACCGAGCGGCCGGCCCCGCGAGAAACAGGGCTGCGTATGCCACATCTTCCGGTTGGCCAAAGCCGCCTAAGGGAATTCGTTTCGACAACTCCTGCCGCGCCTCCCCTGGGAGGGCGGCGGTCATGTCCGTCTCGATAAAGCCCGGCGCCAAGGCGTTGACGGTGATGCCCCGCGAGCCCAGCTCACGGGCGAGCGACTTGGTGAACCCGATCAGGGCAGCTTTGCTAGCGGCGTAATTGCATTGGCCGGCGTTGCCTAGCAGCCCGCTGACCGAGGTGATCTGGATAATCCGCCCGGCGCGCTGCTTCAAAAACGTGCGCGTGAGGGCCTTGGTGAAGTTGAATGCGCCCTTGAGGTTGGTGTCCAGCACCAGGTCCCAGTCCGCCTCGGTCATCCGCAGCAGCAGCCCGTCTCGGGTCACCCCGGCGTTGTTGATGAGGATGTCTACCCGCCCAGTCTCAGCCACAATCTGCCCCGCCGCGTCCGCCACCGCTTGGGCGTCGCTCACATCGAGCGCTCGGGCCCAGGCGCGGCGCCCGAGGGCGCGCACCTCGTCGGCCACATGGTCCGCATTGGCGGCGGTGCGCGACACGCAAACGACGTCTGCGCCTTCCGCGGCGAAGCGCAAGGCGATGGCCCGGCCGATTCCGCGGCCGGCGCCGGTTACCACGGCGATCTGGTGGTCAAGCTGGCCCATAGCGGCTGGTAGTTGTCCGGTGTCTGGCGGTGGTTGTCAACTCGGGATGGTGGAAGTGGCCGGTTCCCGAATCCTTAGCGAGGCGCAGCGCGGACGGGCACGTCCGCCAAGCGGGTCTGACGACCCGCGCCCCACAGGGAGCCTGCCGGGTCTCACCCGCGATGGCAGCCCTCAAGCACCTCGCTAAGGATTCGGGCCGGTTCTGCCGCCAGGGCGGCCACGGTGGCCTCGAGGCTGGCGGGGTCGCCCACATTGAGCACGCGCGCTTGGGGCGCGATGCGCTTCAAGAAACCGCTCAAGGCGGTGCCCGGGCCGAGTTCGAGGAACTGGCGGTGGCCTTGGTCGAGCAGGTAACGAATCGTTTCCTCCCAACGCACGGACGAGGTGACTTGCTCGACGAGGCGTGTGCGGATGGTCTCCGGGGTGCCGTGGGGTTGGGCGGTGACATTCGAGATCACGGGCACCCTGGGGGGGGCCAGGATGACGGTGGCCAGCGCAACGTCGAGTTTGGCGCGTGCGCTGGTCATCAACCGCGAGTGGTACGCGCCGGCCACCGGCAAGCGGAGGGCGCGCTTGGCCCCTCTGGCCTTGGCCAGCTCACAGGCTTGGGCCACCCGTTCGGTCTCGCCCGAGATCACGAGTTGACCTGGGCAATTGAGGTTGGCGAGCTCGACGCCGGCTTCGGCGCAGACTGCCCGGGTAGGTTCTTCCGCCAAGCCGATCACCGCCGCCATACTGCCGTGGGTGGCGTCGCAGGCCTCGTGCATGAATTGACCTCGTTGGCGCACCAACCGCAGGCCGTCCTCGAAGGTGAACGTGCCGGCGGCGGCGAGGGCGGTAAATTCCCCGAGGGACAACCCGGCGGCGGCCTCGAACGTTAAGCTGGGCACGCGCCGCTGCAGCAGTTGCAGGGCGATCCAACTGACCACGAAAATCCCCGGCTGCGCGTGCTCGGTCTTGGTCAACTCGAATTCCGGTCCCTGGGCGCAAACGCGAGCCAGATCGTACCCGAGGGTCTCGTTGGCCTGCTGGAAGAGGTCGCGCGCCGGTGCGTAGCGCTCGGCGAGGTCGCGGCCCATGCCGACGTACTGGGCGCCTTGGCCGGCGAAGAGCAGGGCGGTTTTCGTCATACGTGCCGGCGACTAAACCGGAAAGGCTGCGCAAGGGAAAGCCAGGATTTCCGCGAAGCCGCCTTCAGGTTGCGCGGGGTCGCTGGGCTTGGGTAAGGTGCTCCTGTGATCGAGTCGATCTCGCTGGGGTTGGCCCTGGACGCCAACCGGTTTGCCGTGCTCGGGACGCCGCTGGTGGCGACGTCGCATGCGGAGTTGGCGGCGTGGTGTCATGGGCGAGCGCGCCGGCCGGGCCCGGTCGCCCTCGAGTTTACGAACACACATATCGTGACGCTGCGCCGGCGCGACCCCGCCTATCGCGAGTTGACCAGTGCCTACGACTATTTCATCCCGGACTCAGCGCCGTTGTTGTGGTGTCTGAATCGGCAAGGCGCGCGGCTGCGCGATCGCGTCTATGGGCCGACCTTCCTGCGCGAGTGTTTTGCGCGCACGACGCCGGAGTTCAGCCATTATTTGTTGGGTGGCTCGGCCGAATGCGGCGCGCGCTTGCGGCAGAATCTCTTGGCCTTGAATCCACTGGCGCGATTCGCCGGCGGCTTCCACGGTGCCTGCGACGCCGCAGGCCGGCTGGCGGGTGACGAGCAGCAGGCGGTGCTGGCCGAGTTGTGTGCGTTGGCGCCGGACTTTATCTGGATTGGCCTGGGGACTCCCAAGCAGGATGCATGGGTCCGGCGGAACAAGTCTTGTCTGGCGAAGGGCGTGTTGTTGAGTGTCGGGTACGCCTTCGATGTCAACGCGGGCACCAAGCCCGATGCCCCCGCCTGGATGCAGCGGGCTGGGCTGGGCTGGGCGTTCCGCGTCGCCAGCGAGCCGCGCCGGTTGCTGACGCGCTACCTGATCTACAACAGCCTCTTTCTGTGGTACCTGCTGCGCGAGGCCAAGGGGGGCCAAGCCTCGCAGGTTGAGGCGCCGGGGGCGGACGCGCCCACCGATGGCCGGCGAGCCTCTCACTGATGAGAGTTTGGGATAGGCGACAATTCGCTGGTAGGGCGCGCAGTCCTCTGCGCGCCGCAAACCGTTGTGGACACACGAGGCCACGGCGCGCAGAGGACTGCGCGCCCTACCGCCGACTGGTAGGCCATCCCAGTAACTCGTCAGTAAGGTCGCGCCGCCACAGTCGCGAGGTCTGCGTCGGTCCAGGTCGCCCCCTGCAGCAAGGGTGCGCTGAGCGCCTCGGAGCGCGCGACCGCTCCGGCCCGTGTCAGGTGCCATTCGGTATCGGCGAAGTGCTCGCGCTGGCTGTACGCGCCCAAGGCGGGTTCTTTGAGCACCGGCACGGTCGCTGCCACTTCACGCAGGAATTGGGCGTTGGCGGCCCGGAGCCGCGGCGCCTGCTCGGGGCTGATGTAACACCAAGGCAGCGAATAGACCAAGCGCACGCCATGCGCTTGCGCCCAAGCTCGAGCCGCCTCGAGCAACTGGCGCCCGTCGGGCGACAGATGCCCCACCACGGGCGCCGGTTCGACGATCGCCCGGCGTTCGCGGGTCTGTTGCCAGCCGCTGGGATGCACATCCGCCGGCGCGTAGCGGTACAGCGGCCGGCGCAGCGCCAGCTTGCCCAACAACGTGAACGCGTGGTACGCCCCCGGCCGCAGGCTCACCAGATTCTCCACCCAATGGATGCGTTCCCCCGTCAGGTTCGAGGCGTGGATCAACTCCGGTTCGCCCAACGCCATCCCCATCTGCGCCGCGAGGTCGGTCGACCCGAAAGGTGCAGTCAACAGTCCCGGCTCGAGCGCCAGCACCAGCGTGTCGTTCGACCGCGCCGCCTTCGCCGCGATGGCCAACAGAAACGGCGGCTCCATGCCCGCGTGCAAACCGAAATTGACCAAGGGCAGCCGGTGCCGCTCCAACAAGTACTCGCCGTCCACCGCAAACGCCGCGCTCGATCCGCCGCACAGGATGAACTTGTTGGTGAACTGCTCGTCCAGACAGGCGATCCAGGCCCGCTTCACACCCGTGGCGTAGCAATAAAACCGCACTTCGGGGTTCAGCCGCAACGTGTAGAAGGCGGCTGCGACCAGCGACACCGCCGCCAACGCCAGGAGCGCCAGCGCGCGGTGTGGCCATCTGGACTTAGAACGCGAAGTAGATGAAGGCATTGGTCTTGCCCGGTGCTAGGAGCACCAAGAGAACGGTCATGCCGGCGATCGCCCACGGCCGGCGCAACGCCGCATACGGTTCCCCCGCTCGGCGCACCGACCACGCCTCGAGGGCCAGGGTGGTGGCGGTCAGCCCGAGCAGCAGCGCCAGGACGATCAGTTCGCCGCCGGTCAAGGCGCCCAGCGTCAACTGCAGCGCCTCGATCGAGTACGCCGTGGGTGTGAGCGTGGTTTGCAGTTTGAGCAGGAGCACGGGCCAGCGCGTTTCGTAAAAGCACAACCAAGCCAGAAAGGCCGCGAACATCGTACCCAGCCAACCGACTGCGGCGGGTGGGCTCCACTTGCCTGCCCAACGCACCGCGATCAGGCAAAGCCCGTGCACCGCTCCCCACAACACGAAGTTCCAGCCCGCCCCGTGCCACACCCCGGAAACCACAAACACCACCGCCAGGTTTGCGCCCCACCATCCCACCCGACCGCCCCCCAGCGGGATATACACATAGTCGCGGAACCAATGGCTGAGGGTCACGTGCCAGCGCCGCCAGAACTCCTGGATGCTCGTGGCGCAGTAGGGGCTGACGAAATTCAGCGTGAGCTTCACCCCGAACCAACGCGCCACGCCGTAGGCCACCAGGCTGTACCCGGCGAAGTCGTAGTAGATGCGCAGGCCGAACAGCACATTCGCCAGCCAAATCATGTAGGGGTTGGCGGTGGACTGCATGAAAGGCGGCATGCGCTGCGCGAGGTTGTCCGCCAGCACCATCTTGAAGAATAGCCCCACCACCACCCACGAGGTCCCTTTGTCGATCCAGTCTTTGTCCCAGCGGAACGTGAACCGCTCCATCTGCGGCAGCAGATCGTGCTTGCGCTCGATCGGCCCGGCCACGATCTGCGGAAAGAACCCGACGAAGTTCAAGTAGTCGACCAGGCGGGGCAGCGGTTCCTTGTACGCCAGCGTGTCGAGCACGAAGGCGATCTTCTGGAACGTGTAAAACGACAGGCCCACCGGGATGATCAGCCCGCGCAAGGTATCGAACTGGCAGCCGAGCACGCCGTTGAGCGCGAAATCGGAGTACTTGTAATAGAGCAACGGACTCAGGAGCAGCGGGATGAGCACGAACAGATACTTCCGCGGCGCGCGGGCGTCATGGGCCAGAATCCACTTGAGCCCATAATAAGAGCCCAGCGCCACCCCGAGCCAGATCGCGTACGTCAGCCAACTGACGCAGGCCAACAGCAACATCCCCAGCCCAATCAACGCCACGCGGTCAAACTGGGGCAAGGCCGGCCCGAGCCGAGCCCGGCACGCTGCCCGCAGCGTGACGATCACCGTCAGCCCCAGCAGCAGATAACCCCAAAATCGCAACTCGGCGAAGTTCATCGCGCCAACAATCGGGCCGGACTATCGGGACAAAGCAGGTAGGGGTCAATAGCCGGTCCGAGCCCGTCCGCACCGACCTCGTGGCACCGTCCGCCGACCGAGGGATCTGCTCGACCCGCCCCTCATCCGCATCCAGTCCCAATTTGCATTTCCATAACAAATCCGCTCGGTCTACGCCCCAGAGTCTGTTAGCAACAACGCCGCGCCATTAGCGCATGAGCCCTACCGCGTCACTCTCGCGTCGGAGGCCGACCTTCATCGGTCAAGGCTTGCTCTTGCTGTTGCCCGTGGTGGCTTTGGCTTGGTTGGGGGTCCTCGCCCTGCGCCAAGACCGTGTGCTGGCCGAACACGAGGCCCGCGAACGCGCCCAAGCGCTGGCCGACGATTTGGCTGAGCGCATCCTGCGAGCAGTGTGCACCGTTCCACAGGCCGCCTCGGTGCCCGGGGCGCATCCGTTCTGGCCACCGGTGTTCGATCACCCGAACTTCCAATTGGACCCAGCAGGTCAACTGGTCTTTCCGCCGGCCTGCGAGGCCCTGCCGACGCCACGGCCGTTTGACCCGCGCGAGCTAACCGAGGAACAAGCGCAGTTGTGGAACGCTGCGAGGCTAGCCGAGTTCACCGCCGGAGATCCCACGGCCATCGCCGACCTTTACCGCCAGTTCCTCGCCGCGGAGCTGCCCTGCCACTTTGCCGCGGCAGCGCGTTACAGCATCGGCCTGTCCCTCGCGCGCCAGCATCAACCTGCGGCCGCGTTCGAGTTCTTTGACGCGCTCGCCCGGGGCGGGGACGAAGTGCTCAGCGACAGCGGCCTTCCGTTCGCCCAACTGGGCGCCTGGCAAGCCCTGCAGCTTCGGTTGGCGACCCCCGCGGATCCGATGCAGCGAGCGACCTGGATCCGAGCGTTTTGCTCGAACCAGGTCTTTCGGCCCACGCCGCTCTCCCCGGCGCTGATCCGGCAGCTCGAGCCAGCGCCCCTCGAGCCGAACTCGACAGCCTCTGCCGACCCGCTCGAGCCGCGCCTTGCCGGCACTTCCATCACGGGCGGCGTGGCGCGGGCAGCGGCGCAGGCTGGGCCGGCGTATTGGCTGAGCCTGTGGCAGAGCCACGAGTTGGCACGCCGCCTCTTCGCCAGATTGGGACCACGGCTGCGCCAACCCGAAACCCGCGTGCAACTCCCGGCGCCTCCGACCACGCCGCGCGGATCCTCGACAAGTCTGGATCAGCTCGGCGCCAACGCGGTGATCAAGCTGTTGCCCGGCTCGTACCTTCCTCCGCCGGTCTGGGTCGAGTTGGACGAGGCTTGGCTCGTCTACCGCGTCCCCATGACCGGTCCCTGGTTCGCAGGAAAACGCGAACTGGAAGTGCGCCGAGTCGTCGCCGACACGCTGTCGCAGTTTCGGGGGATGCCCGCGTACTTGGCCGTCGCCATTCGGTTAGCCGGTCGCGCGTTGATTGGAGCGCCGCCGGGAACGCCGCTACTGGCGGTCAATGCATGGACCCGCGAAGCCGCCGCCTTGGACCTGCCACCGGGACTCGAGGTGGCGCTGCATCTGGCCGATCCGGCCGCTCTGTACGCCAACCAACGCACGCGCACCCGGTGGTTCGGCGGGCTCATTGCCATTGCCGCGGGGGTGGCGCTGGTGGGGTTGGCCGCCGCCTACCGCGCGTTCCACCGGCAGTTGCGCCTCAACGAGCTCAAGAGCAACTTCGTCTCGAGCGTGTCCCATGAGCTGCGCGCTCCCATCGCTTCGGTACGACTCCTGGCGGAGAGCCTCGACCGAGGCAAGGTCCCCGACGAGGCACGCCGGCAGGACTACTTCAGGCTCATCGTCCAGGAGTGCCGCCGGTTGGCCGCCCTGATCGAGAACGCCCTGGACTTCTCGCGCATCGACCAGGGACGAAAAGAGTACGAGTTCGAGCCGACCGATCTGCCTGCGCTCCTGCGCCAGACCGTTTCCTTGATGGAACCCTACGCGGCCGCGCGCCAGGTGACGCTCGACTTGCAGTTGGCCGGCCTGGGCGCTGCCGGAGAGCATGCGCCGCTGCCGGCGGGCCCAACCTTGCAGCCGGACCTTGACGGCAAGACCCTCCAGCAAGCCCTCATCAACCTCATCGATAACGCCATCAAACACTCGCCCGCCGGTCAAACGGTCACGGTATCGCTGCAAGGGTCCCAGCCAGACGCCCTTGCCCCCTCCGCCTCGGGCGCGGCTGCGCCATCAGGGCCGCAGTGGCAGCAAGGGACCTCAGGGACAGAAGGGAAGCCGGCGCCAGGCGGTGGCCCGAGTGGCTTGCCCGTGGTCCTCACCATATCCGTTGTGGACCGCGGGCCCGGTATTCCCGTGGCCGATCGCGCTCGGATCTTCGAGCCGTTTTACCGGCGCGGTTCGGAGTTGCGCCGCGAGACCCAAGGCGTTGGGATTGGCCTAAGCATTGTCCGTCATATCGTCGCTGCCCACGGCGGACGCGTGTGGGTCGAGGGCGAAGCGGGGCAGGGGAGCTGTTTCAGGCTTGAACTGCCAGTCCGATCCCATGAATGAGCGGGTCTTGATTGTGGAGGACGAACGGGCGATGCGCACCGCGCTTGCTGACGTCCTCGCGGCCGAGGGCTATCGCGTGTTGACCGCCCAAGACGGCGTCTGCGGGCTCGAACGCGCCCTCAAGGAACAGCCCAATCTCATCCTCCTGGACATCATGATGCCCCGGCTCGACGGCTTTGAGGTGTGCGCCGAGTTGCGTCGGCTCGGCCAGACCGAGCCCATCCTCATGTTGACCGCCAAGGGTCAGGTCGAGGACCGTGTCACCGGGTTGGATGCCGGGGCGGACGATTATCTGGTTAAACCTTTCAGCACCGACGAACTGTTGGCCCGGGTCCGAGCTCTGCTCCGGCGCCGTGCCCGCGGCCAAAAGGCCGTGCGCGAACTCGAATTGGGCGATGTTCGTGTCGATCTGGTCCAACAGCGCACCTGGCGCGGTCGAAAGGAGCTGCACCTCACGGCCAAGGAATATGCCATGTTGCGGCTCTTGGCGGAGGCCGAAGGCGAGCCGGTCACGCGCGAGCGATTTCTGGATTTGGTGTGGGGCTACGCCGCCTTCCCCACCACGCGCACGGTGGACACTCACATCGCAACCCTGCGCGCCAAGCTCGAGCCCCGCCCCGAGCAGCCGCGCTGGCTCAAGACCGTGCACGGCGTCGGGTACCGGTTGGAGCTGTCGCAGCCGTGAAACCGAGCAACCCAACAGCGCCGATCCGGCGGCCTCTCCTTGCCGCTCGATTCATGCTTCTCGCCGGGGGGCGGCGCTGCCCCCCCGAGCCGTGTGCGCCCCTTTCTTTTGCAGAACCATGACAATCGCCACGCCGGCACCGGCCAAGCTGCGGCCATGATTCTTGCTCCCGGCGCCTTCGTCAGGACTTCAACTGGACCGCCCCATGAACTACCGTAGTGCCCCAGAAACCATCGGCGTTTTCTTTCACTGGCGAAAACATAGGGGACTGAGCCGAAACCTCGGTCTTCTCGGATGCCGCATGTTGAAAATACCACCGGCCATCTGCAGGACGAGGCACAGCCGAAGTGCCCCTTTCATCGGTTCCCTCCTTGGAGCTTGCTGGGTCGGCCTGGCCGCCGATGCCCTGACCAGCGCGCTCCAGCAAGGCCTGCTCGAGGAAGAAATCAATCGCAACCTCCCCGCCGCCATCGAGTCCTACCAACGGGTGATCGACCAGTACCAAGCCCAGCGGCAAGCGGCTGCCACCGCCCTCTTCCGGTTGGGCGAATGTTACCGCAAACAAGGCAAGGCCACCGAGGCCGTTGCCCACTACCGGCGGATCGTGGCCGAGTTTGGCGACCAGACGCTCCTGGCCGGCCTGAGCCGAACCAATCTGGCTCTCCTGTCGGCAGAAGGGCCCACAGCGACCGAGCCGCGTTCCGGCCCGCTCGCGCCGGCGGTCCAACGGCAGAAAGACCTGATCGAGCAGGAACTGGCTCTGGTCGAGCAGCAGATCGCCACAAAACGGCAATTCGTCCAATCCGGCCGCGCGCCGAGTGACGACGTCCTGGCCCTCCAGCGTGAGGCGCTCGCGCTCCAGCGACAGATGGCCGCCCTCGAAACCCAGGTCGGCCCGAAGTTGCTCGAAATCCCGCTCCCGGGCATGGGCCCCGAGGTCACCGCCCCAGCCGACCCCGCAGAAGTCCAGTCCTTCAAAGAGGAAATCAAACTGCTCGAGCAACAGCTCGCCGCGACCCGGAAGCGGCACGAGAACGGCCGAGCGAGCACGGACGAACTGCACCGGCAACAGCGCGAGTTGCTAAGCCTCCAGCGCAAATTGCCCGACAACGCCGACTTGGCGAAACAGAAGGCCCTGGTTCAAGAGCAACTCAAGCTGCTCGACGACGATCTGGCCGACTTCAAGCGGCGGATCGCCGTGGGCAATGCGTCGGCGTTGGACGAGTTGCCGGTTCGCCGCGAGCAATTCGCCCTCCAACGTGAGCTAGCCGCCATCGAGCGCGGCAGACTGTCGCCGAGTAGCACCGACTTCGCCACCGTTTCCGAGCCAACCCCGGCCACCAACGAAGAAGAGAACGAAGTCCGCCGCATCCAGGCCCTCATCCGCGACAGCCCCGACCTCATCAACGCCAAAGACCAGGACCTCCAAACGCCGCTGCACCGAGCCGCCCGACTCGGCCAGGTTACCGTGGCGCGCTTTCTCCTCGCTAACCAGGCCCAGGTCACCGCCCGTGGGCAGGGCGCCCTTACCCCGCTGCACGAGGCCGCGCGCCAGGGCCACAAGACCATGGTCGAGCTGCCCCTAGCCCACGGCGCCGATCCCAACGCCGCGGACGACGGCCGCTCGAACCGCGACCCGGCCGGGGCGAGCGGCACGCCGCTCTGCTACGCCGCGGCCTACGGCTACCTGGCCGTCGCCGAGGTCCTCTTGGCCAACAAGGCTGAGGTCGATCCCAAGCTGAAGCACGGCAAGACGCCGCTCCACTACGCCGCCACCAAAGGCTACCACGCGATGATCGAACGGTTGCTCGAGCACGGCGCGAACATCGACGCGCGCGACTCGAGTGGCATCACCCCACTCTACACCGCCACCACCGCCCAGCAGAAAGCAACCGTCGCGCTCCTGCTCGAGCGAGCGGCACAGGTCAACGCCGCTACCGACGGCGGTTACACCCCCTTGCACCAGGCCGCCGGCTTCGGCAACGCAGCGTTAGTCGAGACGTTGCTCGAGGCGGGAGCGGACGTGAATTGCGTGGCCAAGAGCGACGGCCACTCGCCTCTCCACCTCGCCGTCGAGGGCAAGTCCGAGCCTGTGCTCACGGCGTTGCTGGCCCATAAACCCAACCTCGAGGTCAAGGACCAAGATGGGTTGACCTCTCTGCAGCAGGCCGTCCTTGACGGTGAGGGCCGACTGGCGACGCGCCTGCTCGAGGCTGGTGCTCGTCTGGACGTAACGGACGTCACGGCGCGCCAACGCTTGCTGACGATCACGCTGGCGTCTGGTGAACGTCGCCAGCTAAACCCCGATGGCAGTCGGCCACTGGACTGGGCGCTGCAGCGCCGTGACCGCATGATGATCGAGGCCTTGGTTGCCCACGGCGCCGATGTCAACGCCGCCAAACCTAACGGCCTGACGCCCCTCTTGCAGGCCGTCAGCAACAACGACCAGCCCGTCGTCGAGTATCTCCTCGAGCACGGGGCGGACCCGAATGCGCGGGCGGCTGACGGCGCCAACGCACTGCATCTTGCAGCGCGCGCGCGGCCGCTCGCGCCAGGGATCGTCAAAGCGCTCCTGGACCACCGGGCGGATCCCAACGCCCGACGTCCGGACGGCATAACGGTTTTGCACGCGGCCCTCAGCGGGGCCGACGCGGGCGGCCAGGAGGTCCTGGCGCTGCTGCTCGAACGGGGCGCCGACCCCAACCTGCGCGACCAAACGGATCGGACACCGCTCGATTACCTCAAGCAGGGTGGGGGCAGGCTTGGACCTCAGGCCTCGGGCACGGAACGTTGGCTCTACCCCGACCTCGCCAAGTTACTGCTCGCCCACGGCGCCCTGATCGATCCGCCCCGGCGGGATCGCATCATGGTCAGCCGCACCGCGATCGGCTATTCCGAGTCCGTCTTCAAGCGGGGTAGCGGTGCGGACGATGTGAATCGGTTCACGCTCCTTGAACTCCTCGCCGTGCATTACGGCCTGCTGAGCGCTCCCCAACCGGTCAGTCTGCCGGCCACAGCGACTTCGAGCTTCGCCCAGCAACTTCAGCAGATGCAGATAGCGCCTCGGGGCATTGGGGTTCCTACACCCGCCGCCGTCTCGGTCCAGACCCGGGGAACGGTGGCCATCGCGGCGCCGTCCTTCTTATCGCAGGCCAGTGGCCTGCCGTTTCCGGACTTCGGGCGGATCGCGATCCACCGCTTGCAACCGGACGACCGCAGCCGCATAACCATCCGGGTGAACCTCGACCCCGTCCTGAACCCGGGCGCCGCGCCCGGCGAAGGCGAAGGCCAGGGCCGCGCGATCTGGGTGAATCCGGCTGAGGCGCCAGAGGCACAAGGGAGCGCGGTGCCCACCCGTGACGCTACCGACCTGTGGCTCGAATGGGGCGACGTGGTCGAGATCCCTGAGGCGGACCACGCCTTGAGCGCTGACTGGCAAATGCCCCACCCCGCCTTGCTCGCGCTCAAGCAGCGCCTCGATCGGACTGTCCGCATCGTGATCAAGGGTCAGACCAACGAGATCACCCTCGGCCTCGCCATCAAAGTCGAGGCCGGCAAAGTGACCAGGATGTCTCAAGGCGCGCCTCTGACACTCTACGCCGCCCTGAATCGGCCCGGCCTGCTGCTGGCTTCGTCGGATCTGGCGCGCGTCCAGGTCCGGCGCTTGGACCCCATCACGCGCGAGTCGGGGCTCTTGGCCTTTGACTTTACTCAGCTCAACTCCGACCCGGACTTGTGGCTGGTCGAGGGCGATCTCATCGAGGTGCCAGAGAAACCAGCCCTGGGCCGGGTGCGGGTCCTGGGCGTCAACCAGCCTGGCCTGGTTCAGTTGGATGGCACGCGGGCCTTGGACGTTCTCGATGCCATCGCCCTGACCGGCGGCCCGGCGTCCAGCGCAGCCGCCGGCCGGATCGAGTTCACCCGCAAGGGCGTCACCTATCCGCTGCGGTTGGACGAACTCAAAAAGGAAACCGATCCAGCCAAGAAGTTCTGGCTCGAGGATGGCGACCTGATCGAGTTCAAGCCGCCCAACTTCTGACCGGCCGCGGCTATTTGTAGTTCTCGATCTCGAAGGCGAGCCAGCCCGCCAGGGCGATGAAGACCACCAGCAGCACCATGCCCAACCCCCGCAAGAACAGCTCGAAGTTCAGGGAACTGACCTGGAGGAACAAACGCGAAGCGTGCGGCGAACGCTTGAGGTCCTCGTGAAACATCGTGATGCGACGCTGGAGCCGCTCCGAAAAGAGCAGACACCAGAGCGCCACCACCAAAATCAGAGCCGAACTAAGGACCTTAGCCAGCATGCTTCACCCGCTCGCTCATGGCCCTCGCAGCATAGACCCCGCCGCGCCCCTGTCGAGCCTCAACCGTGCCGCGGGATCCCTCAGGGCGCCCTCAGGGCACATCTCGGCTCATGACCAGGTGTCAAGTTCAACAATCCTGTCTCATTAAACCCAAGATACACGGCCCGACAGGCAGCACGGCTGCTACGACCAGGCGACGGCTCCAACGGCACTCTGCGGCACTCGCGTCCAGATCGGACAGTCACTGTCACTGTCAAGTATTAAAACCCTGGCATATTTGATAAGTGATAAGTGCTTCGCCTGCAATCAGCCGCTCGGGATCTCAGAGTCGCCCTGCTCCTGCTCCCGACGAGCCTCGGAAAACCTGCGCTGGTGTTCGTGATCCGGGTGGGCCATCCTGCTGGCGCGTGTTATGAAGGACTCCATTGCCCCGCCATCGCCTGCAGACGTTAGCTCCTCGGGGCCAATTGCCCCGCCGCCCACCGGCGGTTTGAACCTCAACCCGGCTTTGACCCATTTGCCGGTGTACCAACCCGGTCGCCCCATCGAAGAAGTGGCGCGCGAGTCGGGCTTGCCGGCCGCCGACATTATCAAACTGGCGTCCAACGAGAACCCGCTTGGCCCGGCGCCGAAAGCCCTCGTTGCGATGCGCGCGGCTCTGGCCCAACTGCACCTTTACCCGGACGGCAACGCCTACTACCTGAAGCAGCATCTCGCCGCCAAACTCGGGGTGGCCCCGACCAACCTGATCCTCGGCAACGGCTCGAATGAAGTGCTCGAATACGTCGGTCACGCCCTGATCGCCCCGGGCACCGAGGTGGTGGTCTCCCAGTATTGCTTTGCCGTTTACCCCATTGTCACCCACTTGTGCGGTGGCCAACTCGTCGTGGTGCCGGCCAAGGGCTACGGACACGACCTCGAGGTCATGGACCGGGCCATCTCGTCCCGGACCCGCGTGGTCTTTGTGGCCAACCCTAACAACCCCACCGGCACGCTCGCTCCCTCCGATGCCGTGCTCGAACTCATCGATCGGGTGCCCCCCCACGTGCTCTTGGTCCTGGACGAGGCTTACATCGAGTTCCTCGAGCGTCCCCAGGACCTCTTGCCGCTGATTCGATCCGGCCAACGGCCCAACCTGCTCTTGACGCGGACCTTCTCGAAGATCTACGGCTTAGCCGGTTTGCGGCTAGGGTATGGCATCGGGTGCCCGCCGTTGATTGCCGCGCTCGAGAAGATCCGCCAGCCATTCAATATCAACGCCTTAGCCCAGGTCGCTGCGCTCGCCGCCCTTGACGACGTCGAACACCTCGACCGCACCCGGGCCAACAACACCGCCGGGCTACGATTCTTCGAGGCCGCCTGCCGCGAACTGGGGCTCGAGTTTGTGCCTTCGGCGGCCAACTTCATCCTTGTGCGCGTGCGGGAGGGGCAGCGGATCTTCCTCGAACTGCAACGTTTGGGTGTGATCGTGCGCCCGATGAACGGATACCAGTTGCCGGAATGGATCCGAATCACGATCGGCACGCCGCAGGAGAACGAGCGTTGCCGCCGCGGGCTGGAACAGGTGCTCAGACAGTAGGCGGCTCACCGAGGCCCCTCGGGCTCGGCCGTCCCGTCTAGGCACGGCCCCTACGCCCTACGCCTGTCAACGACATCAACACTGGTCAATTATAATGACATGGGTGCATCAGTGGACCTCCGGTCTTCCAACCATCAGGCAGCAACAGTCTGCGGAGCGGGCTTCATTACGTCCTAGCGCCGGTTTTGCAGCCGGCCAGGCGCGGGTTGGTCTTCAGCCGAAGTTTCCTGACGACTGGCTACAACTCAGCCGGCGCGACCGGCGACGTGCCGGCGCCGCGATTCGGCAGTTCGCGCGCCCGTGCGCAGCGTTTGGGGCGATTGTTCTTGTGTCCGAACAGATTGCACCTAAGTATGTCAAGTACTAAAATGACGGCGAATAGAACTTAGAGAACTCAGCGAAGGCTTGGACCGTCGATTCGTTGGCGCGGGTGAACTTCGGGGTCTTGATGACCCGTGGGGCACCAACGGACGCAGGAGAGCTCTCTTTCGCTCGTAACCGCAGTCCATACCAAGCGGTTGTGGCGAAGCGGCTGCCGCGGGAACAGGAACAGGGGACCAGGCGGAGCTAACTGGGCGCAGATTTTCTGAGGTTTTTGTTGCCCCCGGCGAGGGCGGTCATTACAACACTGCGCAAATCCCATGCTGACATTTAGGGTTATTGACAGTCCGCGCCAACCGTAACCTCTCGCTCGCTCTCGCTTATGCCCAAACGTAACGACATTAAGAAGGTACTGATTATCGGTTCTGGTCCGATTGTGATCGGTCAGGCGTGTGAATTCGACTACTCCGGCACCCAGGCCTGTAAAGCGCTGCGCAGCCTAGGGTACCAGATCGTGCTGGTGAACTCGAACCCGGCTACGATCATGACCGATCCCGGCATGGCGGATGTCACGTACATCGAGCCGCTGACGTTGGCGGCGGTGACAGAGATCATCGAGCGGGAGCGGCCGGATGCCTTGCTGCCGAACCTCGGCGGTCAGACGGGTTTGAACCTGTCGTCGCTGCTTGCCAAGGCTGGGGTGCTGGCCCAATACGGGGTGCGCATTATCGGGGTGGAGGCCGACGCCATCGAGAAAGGGGAGGACCGGATTATCTTCAAGGAAACGATGCAGCGGTTGGGGATCCAGATGCCCCGCAGTGCGCCGGCGTTCAGTGTCGAGGAGGCGGAGAAGGTGGCGGCGGGCTTGGGGTATCCCGTGGTGATTCGGCCGGCGTACACCTTGGGGGGGACGGGTGGGGGCCACGTTTACAACGTGGAAGAGCTGCGGGTGGTGGCCAGCCGCGGGTTAGCGGCGAGCATGGTGGGGCAGATCCTGGTCGAGGAGTCGGTGTTGGGCTGGGAAGAGCTCGAATTGGAGGTGGTGCGGGACGCCAAGAACCAGATGATCACGGTTTGCTTCATCGAGAACGTGGACGCGATGGGAGTGCACACGGGCGATTCCTACTGTGTGGCGCCGATGCTGACGATCGAGGCCGGCCTGCAGGCGCGGTTACAGGAGTACTCGTATCGGATCGTCGAGGCCATCGGGGTCATTGGCGGCACCAATATTCAGTTCGCCCACGATCCCAAGACCGGGCGGGTGGTGGTGATCGAGATCAACCCGCGGACGTCCCGATCCTCGGCGTTGGCCTCGAAGGCGACCGGATTTCCCATTGCGCTGATTTCGGCGAAGCTAGCGGGGGGGCTGACGTTGGACGAGATCCCGTATTGGCGCGACGGCACGCTCGAGAGGTACACGCCCTCGGGCGATTACGTGGTGGTGAAGTTCTCGCGTTGGGCCTTCGAGAAGTTCAAGGGAGCGGAGGACAAGTTGGGGACGCAGATGCGGGCGGTGGGCGAAGTGATGAGTATCGGCAAGACGTACAAGGAGGCCTTTCAGAAGGCGATTCGCTCGCTCGAGAACGGCCGGCACGGGCTGGGCTTTGCCAAGGACTTCAACCAGCGGTCGTTGCCGGAGCTGATGGTCATGCTCAAGGAGCCGAGCAGCGAGCGGCAATGGCTCATGTATGAGGCGTTGCGCAAAGGGGCGACAGTGGACGAACTCTACGCTCGCACGCACATCAAGCCGTGGTTCATTCAGCAGATGAAGGAGTTGGTCGAGCTCGAAGAGCAGCTCCTCGAGCACAAGGGCCGCGCGTTGCCGGACGCGTTGCTCATCCAGGCCAAGCGGGACGGGTTTGCCGATCGTTACCTGGCCAAGCTCTTGGGTCGGCCGGAGGCGGAGCTGCGGGCGCAGCGCACGCGGCTGGGGGTGGTGCAGGCTTGGGACGCGGTGCCGGTGAGCGGGGTCGAGCAGGCGGCGTATTACTACTCGACCTATAACGGGCCGGACCGAGTCGCGGTGAGCGAGCGCAAGAAGGTGGTGGTGCTGGGTGGCGGCCCGAACCGGATCGGGCAGGGGATCGAGTTCGATTACTGTTGCGTGCATGCGGCCTTTGCGCTGCGAGAGGCCGGGTACGAGACCATCATGGTGAACTGCAACCCGGAGACGGTCTCGACGGACTACGACACTTCCGACAAGCTCTATTTCGAGCCGCTCACGGTCGAGGACGTGCTGGGCATTTATGGCAAGGAACAGCCGATCGGGGTGGTGGTGCAGTTTGGGGGCCAGACGCCGCTGAACTTGGCCAGCGAATTGGCCGCCGCAGGCTTGCGGATCCTGGGGACGTTGCCTGACACGATCGATTTGGCGGAGGACCGCGACCGGTTCCGGCAGCGGATGGAAGCGATGGGCTTGCCGATGCCCGAGTCCGGCATGGCCAGCAGTTTCGACGAGGCGCGCGGGATTGCCCAGCGCATCGGTTACCCGCTCATGGTTCGGCCTTCGTTTGTGCTGGGCGGTCGGGCGATGGAAGTGGTGCACGACGAGGACATGTTGCGCGAATACGTGGCCCGTGCGGTAGATGTTTCGCCCGAGCGCCCGATCTTGATCGATCGGTTTCTGGATAACGCGATCGAGGCGGAGGCGGATGCGTTGGCGGACGGGCGCGAGGCGTTTGTGCCGGCGGTGATGGAGCACATCGAGTTGGCGGGCATTCACTCTGGCGACTCGGCCTGCGCGATTCCGCCGGTGACGTTACCGGAGCGGCACATTCGGACGATCGAGGAGTACACCTTGCGGATTGGGCGCGAGTTGAACGTGTGCGGCGTGATGAACGTCCAGTACGCCGTTTGCCAGGACAAGGTCTACGTGCTCGAGGCCAATCCGCGCGCCTCGCGCACGGTGCCGTTGGTGTCCAAGGTCTGCAACGTGCCCATGGCGCGGATTGCCACGCAGCTCATGCTCGGCGCCCAGCTCAAGGAGTTGGGTTTGGCGCGCCGGCCGATTCCCCACGTGGGCGTCAAGGAGGTGGTGCTGCCGTTCAACATGTTTCCGGAAGTGGACCCGGTGCTCGGGCCGGAGATGCGGTCGACGGGCGAGGTATTGGGGTTGGCGGCCGGGTTCGGCTTGGCCTATTTCAAGGCCCAGGAAGCGGCGGGCGGACCGCTCCCGTTGAAGGGGACGGTGTTCATTTCGGTGACGGATCGGGAGAAGCCCACCATTTTGCCCGTGGTGCGCAAGTTTCAGGAGCTAGGCTTCCGTATCAAGGCGACGAACGGGACACAGGCCTTTTTGGCCAGCCACGGCCTGGCGTGCGAACGCAGCTACAAACTGCACGAGTTCCAGCGGCCGAACATTGCGGATGAGATCAAGAGTCGCGAGATCCAGCTCATCATCAATACGCCCATTGGCAAGGCTAGCGCCGTCGATGACGCCTACATCCGCCAGGCGGCGATCAAGTACAAGGTCCCCTATGTGACCACCAGCGCCGCGGCTCGGGCAGCCGCGGTGGGCATTGCCGCGGCCCAGGCCGGCAAGGCGGGCGTCAAGTCCCTTCAGGCCTACCATCGCGACCTCCAGTGAGCCGATGGCCGCGCCCCGGGGCGGTCGGCTCAGCAGAAGGGGTTGTTGGCTTGCTCCTCGGCCACCGTGGTCAGCGGGCCATGTCCGGGGCACAGGAGCGTGGGAGCGGGCAGGGACAAGATCTGGTCGCGGATTTTCTGGCGGGCCAAGGCGGCTGCGCCCACAGCCCGGCCCATCGAGCCCGCAAAGAGGGCATCGCCCACGATGGCGACATGGGGCGCGTCGTCGGGCCAGGTGCCCACGATGTAGGTGACGCCGTCCTCGGCATGGCCTGGGGTGTCGCGGTTCGTGATGCGCAGGCTGCCCAGGGAGATACAGTCGTTGGGCCGGTTCCGCTGGTCGGGTGGGGCCGAACGGGAGTTCGAGCGGAGGCGGGCTTTGGGATGGCGCTGTTTGAGCTCGGGGAGGGCGGCGATGTGATCGTGGTGGCCGTGGGTGATGAACAGGTAACGCAGGTCCAGGTGCTCGGCCGCAATCAACTCGAGGATCGGCGCGGCGTCGAAGCCGGTGTCGAACAAGGCGGCCTCGCGGGTGACTTCGTCCCAGAGCAAGTAGCAGTTGACGCCCATGCCGCCGCCCACGGAGGTGAGCAGGCGCAACTCGCGCCACCGACCTAAATCGACCGGGGCCGGTTGCCAACCGGCCGCCAGGCCCTGCAGTTTATTGGGAGCTAGGCCCAGCAACGCGCCCAAGGCACGGTAATCCATCGGCCGCGGCGGGTTGCCCGAGGCCTCGACGGCGGCAAGTTCCGCGCTGCTCAGGCCGGCGGCGGCGGCGACGGTTTCGGGCGCCACACCGGCGTGGAGGCGTCCTTTATGGAGGACATCGCCCAGGTGATCTTCCAAGTTCATGGGCGCAAGGTAGTGGTCTGGGGCCTAGGCGGCAAGGGTTGTGGTCCAGGGCCGCACGCTAGCTGGCTGCAAACTCGTTGACGCTGGGGCCTGAGTTGGTAGCGTCTCCGGACCCTATGCTTAAACGCACCCCGCTCTACGCTGCGCACCAGCGGCTAGGCGCACGGCTCATCGAGTTCGGCGGCTGGGAAATGCCGGTCCAATACACCAGCATTGTCGAGGAACACCTTGCGGTACGGCAGGCGGCTGGGCTCTTCGATATCTCGCACATGGGCGAGCTGTTGGTGGTGGGGCCGGGTGCGGCGGCGTACCTGAACTACGTCCTCACCAACGACCTGGGGAAGCTGACGGTCGGGCAGGGCCAGTACACCTTGGTGTGTTTGCCCAGTGGCGGCGTGGTGGACGACCTCTATGCGTATCGGCTGAGCGAGGACGAATACCTCTTGATCGTGAACGCGGGGAGAATCGCGGCGGATTGGGACTGGCTCCAGACCCAGGTCGAGACCGCCCCTACCCGCGACGGGTTCCACCTCAAGAACGCCTCGGCTGAGTACGGCGCCCTAGCGGTCCAGGGGCCGCGCGTGGCGGAGTTCATGGACCAGGCGATTACGGGCGGCTCGATCGCGGGGACGATCGCTCCGCGCGCCACTGAACTGCGGAAGAACCAACTCGCCGCCTTTGTGCTTGGGGGTGTCCCGCTGTACCTGGCGCGGACGGGGTACACGGGCGAGGACGGCTTCGAGTTGGTCGTGCCGGTTCGCGAGGTCGAGCGGGTCTGGGAACGGTTGCTGGCGGCCGGGGCTGACTACGGGTTGCGGCCGGTGGGTTTAGGTGCGCGGGACACGTTGCGAACCGAGGTGTGTTACCCCCTCTACGGCCATGAACTCGACGAGCAGACCACGCCGTTGGAGGCTGGTTTGGGGGCGTTTGTGGCGTTGGATAAGGGACCGTTCGTAGGGCGCGCGGCGTTGGTCCGGCAGCGGGAGCAGGGGGTGCCCAAGAAGTGTGTGGCTTTCAAGCTCACGGAGAAGGCGCCGCCGCCCCGGCCCCAGTACTCGATTTTCAGCCCCGGACCGAATTCGGTCCGACTCGGGCAGGTCGTCAGCGGCACGCAGAGTCCCAGCTTGGGAGTGGGGATCGGCTTGGGTTATGTCCCGCTCGAGTATGCGGCGCCCGGCACGGCGCTCGAGCTCGAGATCCGCGGCCGCCGCGCGCCGGTGGTGGTCCAGCGCAAGCCGCTCTACCGCCGGCCAGGCTGAGCCTGCCCATCAGGGCGCTAAGGGCGAAAAGCGGATTGACCTCGCCGGCGATTCCTGACTCCCTTGAGCTCGATGAGCAACGTTCCGGCCGATCTCAGGTACGCCAAATCCCACGAGTGGGTGCGGGTCGAGGGCGACCTCGCCACCGTCGGTATCAGCGACCATGCCCAGCACGAGTTGACGGATGTGGTGTTTGTGGAACTTCCGGCGGTCGGCCGTGCGGTGGCTGCCGGGGAAGCGTGCGCGGTGGTCGAGTCGGTCAAGACCGCCAGCGACGTTTACGCCCCCGTGGGCGGGGTGGTGACGGCGGTCAACGCGAGCGTGGTGGACCAACCGGCGTTGGTGAACAGCGATCCCTACGGGGCGGGCTGGTTCTACAAACTGAAATTGGCCGACCCTGGCCAACTCGGCGGTCTGTTGGATGCCGCTGGGTATCAGGCCCTGATTGGCGCGGCCTAATGGATGCCGGGTACCGCCGCTCCTGGTTGTCTTGACCATGCCCGTGAAGATCCGTATCCCGGCTGCCTTGCGCGCGTTGACCGATCAGGTCGAGCGCGTGGACGTGGCGCCGGGGACCGTGGGGAGTGCGCTGGCCGAGCTACGGGTTCGTTACCCGGGGTTGCAGGAGCGATTGTTCGAGGAGTCAGGTGCGCTGCGGCGGTTCGTCAATGTCTACGCGAACGAGGAGGACATCCGGTTCCTCGAGCGGTTAGCGACGCCGTTGCGGGACGGCGACGAGCTGAGCATCATCCCGGCGATCGCCGGCGGCTGAGCCCGGTTCGACCCGCACGGTGTCCCGGCCGGCCTCGCCCGCCTTCGCTCCCTCGCACCGCCCACGATGGCCCGTAGCCCGTCGTCCCTTCGTTCATTCGTTCAACGTTCAAAGTTCGAAGTTCAGTGTTCGAAGTTCGACGGTCGATGTTCGCCCACCGTCAGTCTGTCCGAAGTCCTGACTTAAGTCGCCGTGGGCCTCTGCCGATGTTTCCCTTGGGGCGATCGAGCGTGGCAAGTAGAGTCGCGCTGCTCGCAGGGTGGACGAGGCCGGGTCCGGCCGACGACGCAACGCAGCTCTTGAGCAACAAGCAGGGACAGGACCGGCGCCCCTCTCCGCCTCGGCTGAGACGGAATCAGTCACCACGCGAATGGGGTTGTAGGCGGTCCAATGCCCGCTGGATCCGTGTCTGTTGGGTGGCCTGTTGGTGGCTTAACTCGCGCCGTAACACGGTTGAAATCTCACCCACGCTGGCCGTCCGCAGGTAGGGCGCGCGGTCCTCTGCGCGCCGCCGACCGCTGTCGAGTAGGGAGGCCTCGGCGCGTAGCGGACCACGCGCCCTGCTGCCGCCGCTCGGCCCCGTTCGGTGCCACTTGAGTAAGACCGCCTCCGCCAGCCGGAGGTTTTGAGCTTCGCCGGTGGCTTCCTGTGCCCGCACCAAGCGCCGCAGGAGACGGTCGGTTTCGTGTTCCTGGCGAGGCAGAGCCAACTCCCGCAGATAGCGCCACTGGCGAAGCCGGCGCCGGAACTCATGCTGCTCCTCTTCCGCCAATCGAAAGAACCTGGGCCGGAACCGCTGCGTGTGCCCACTCAGTCGCGACTCGAGTCGGCTCAACCGTCGGGCCAGGCGTGCCGAGCGCCGGCGCCCGTGTTCGACCCGCTCGAGTGCGGCCCGGGTCCGGGCCGGCAGGGAACGAACGCGGTTGCGGGCGCGCTGCCACAACGAAGCTCGGCGGGCCAAACCTCGATCGAGCAGGCGGGCGGCCGCCGGTCGCACGGCGAACCACTCGCACGCGACGTCGAGGTCTCGGACGGGGCTGGTGGCTTTGGAAACGCGCCGCGCCCAAATGCGAAACGCAGCGGTCGCGCGCCGATCGAGCAGCGGGCGGCCGAGGCGAGTCAAGAGGCGCAGTCGACGCAGAGTGACGCGAAGGTTGTGCACATGGTCCGGGGTCCCGTCTGCCTGGCACTGGCGGATGAGCAGGTCGGTTGCCTGCAGCAACCGTTGGCGGCGCCGCTGCCAACGCGCGAAGAGCCGCTCGGCTTTCATACCCTCGAACTTCTTCGAAGCACCCGGGCAAGCTACCACCTTGGGGCGGTCATCGGCCAGTCCCCAGAACGGTTCACTTCGTGCTGAGCCTGGGTGAGGGCTTGCTGATGAGTCACCGAGATGGACTACAGCTCGGCGGTAGGGCGCGCAGTCCTCTGCGCGCCGCGGCTTCCTGTGTCCACAGTGGTTTACGGCGCGCAGAGGACTGCGCGCCCTACCACCTTGGGGCGGTCACCCGCCAGTCCCCAGAACGGCTCACTTCGTGCTGAGCCTGGGTGAGGGCTTAGAGGAGGGTTTGAAGGAGGGTTGCATGTTCGGTCCTGCCCGCTAGCATACCCGCGAACCGTATCGACACAATGCTATGAAACGGAACTGGGTTCTCTTCTTCACCGCACTCACCCTCGCGTGGCACGGCATGACCAGCGCCGGGGCCGCCGAACGGTCTTTCAACGGCCTCAACGTGGGTCTGGGCAACCTCTATCGACTCTCGGATGCCAAGTCGCGCTCGATTTCGCCCGAGAATTTCACCGGCGAGAAAGGCAAGGCCGCTATGTCGACTGACGGCCCAGCCAAAAACGCGGCACGAGATTTGGGCCAGGGCTGGAAAGTCTCGCCCTATGTGCGCATCCCGCCCAAGACGACGTTTACGATGGCGGAGATCGACGGCCCGGGCTCGATCCAGCATATCTGGCTGACGCCGGCGCCGCTGGATCGCACCCGTTGGATGATCCTGCGCTTCTACTGGGACGACGAAACCGAACCGTCGGTCGAGTGTCCGTTGGGGGATTTCTTCGCTTGCGGTTGGGCGCGGTATTGCCAGATCAACTCGCTGGCCGTGTGCGTGAATCCGGGGAGCGCGTTCAATTCGTACTGGCAGATGCCGTTCCGGAAGAAGGCTAAGATCACCGTCGAGAATCTCGACGACCAACAAATCACCATCTACTACCAGATCGACTACACCCTCACAACGGTGCCCGCCGATGCCGCCTATTTCCACGCCCAGTTCCGGCGCGAGGACCCGCTCAAGACCAAGGGCCTTTATACCATTCTGGACGGGGTGCGTGGCCGCGGGCATTACGTGGGCACGTATATGGCTTGGGAGGTCCATAGCGGCGGCTGGTGGGGCGAGGGCGAAATCAAGTTCTACATGGACGGCGACCACGAGTTCCCGACCATCTGCGGGACCGGCACGGAAGACTACTTCTGCGGTTCGTACAACTTCGAGACCCTCGGTCCGGACGGCAAACGGTACACCGAGTTTTCGACGCCCTATACCGGCATGCCGCAGGTGATCCGGCCGGACGGCCTCTACGAAGCCCAAACCCGGTTCGGCCTCTACCGCTGGCACATCGTCGACCCCATCCGCTTCGAGCAAGACCTCAAGGTCACCATCCAAGCGCTCGGTTGGATGAAGGATGGCCGGTACCTGCCCTTGCGCGATGACATCGCCTCGGTCGCTTTTTGGTACCAGACCGAGCCGCACGCGAAGTTCCCGCCGTTGCCGAGCAAAGACGAGCTCGAGCTTAAGTAAGCAGCCGCGCCCCGCCATCCCAGCTTCGGCCATGGCCACGGCCCGCCGTAGCGGCGAACTGGGGTTCGCCGCTCTCACCCATTCCTCAGCCCGAGGACCTCGGTCGAGGCCCCGTGGGTTGCGCCGGCCCTTCCCGCGGTCGATTCTTGGGGCGGCGCCCCACCTCCGTCGTAGCAGCGGCGAACTGGGGTTCGCCGCCATCTCTCTCGCCGCAATGCTTATCGGCTGTGTCTCCCCACCGGCCGTCGAGTTGCACCGCTACGCCTTCAACCAGCCGCAAATGGGTGTGCCCTTCCGCATCGTGCTCTACGCGCCGGACGAGGCGACGGCCACCCGGGCGGCCGAGGCTGCCTTTGCCCGCATCGGCGAGCTCAACGAGCGCCTGAGCGATTACAGCGACGACAGTGAACTGACCCGGCTCTCACGCACTTCGGGCAGCGGTCAGGCTGTGCGGCTCAGCGACGACCTCTGGCGCGTGCTCGAGCGCGCGCAGCAGTTTGCCGCCCGCAGCGGCGGCGCCTTCGACGTGACGGTGGGACCGTGCGTCAACCAGTGGCGACGCGCCCGGCGACAGCGGGCCTTACCGCCCCCGGCGCAATTGGCCGCGGCGCGCCAAGCCGTGGGCTACCAGCACCTCGTGCTCGATCCGAAAGCGCGCACGGCGACGCTTGCGGTCCCGAGCATGCGGCTCGATCTCGGGGGCATTGGCAAGGGGTTCGCTGCCGACGAAGCCCTCGAGGTCTTGCGTGAGCTCGGCCTTCGCCGAGCACTGGTCACGGCAGCCGGCGACATGACCGCCGGCGAGGCGCCGCCGGGCAAGGCCGGTTGGCGGGTCGAGATCGCCCCGCTCGATGTCCCGGGCGCGCCGCCTGCTCGGTACGTCCTCCTGGACCAGGCTGCGCTCGCCACGTCCGGCGACCTCTATCAGCACGTCGAGATCGATGGCGTTCGGTATTCGCACATCGTCGATCCGCGCACGGGCCTTGGCCTGACCGATCACAGTCTGGTGACCGTCATCGCCCGAGACGGCACGACCGCCGATGCACTCGCCACGAGTGTCAGCGTGCTGGGCCCGCAAGCTGGCCTGCGCCTGGTCGAGCAGGTACCGGGCGCCGCCGCCGTCATCGTTCGCAAACCAGGAGACAAGATCGAGGTCTACGAATCGCGGCGGTTCAAGCGCTTCCTCGATCCGGCGCCGAGGCGTAGAGTTTCTCGATACGGACCGGGCGGTCCAACCGGTTGCCCACGACGTTGCGGAAGGCGCCTTCGTCCAGGGCCACCGTCGCCTGACCGGGTTGCGCGGCGATCTCCGCCACGATGACGTGCGCCGAGTGCAGGCCCCCGGTCCACCAGCGCGGGTCGGTGACGTAGAGCAAGTCCCCAGTCTGGGCGTCGAGCGCGCGCGCCACGGTGTCGGAGATGCGCACACCTTCCAGTTCGGCGGCGCCGAAATGCGGCAGGCGCCTTTCCAATCGCTGCGGCCGGGCGAGGGCCCGAGTGACTTCGCCCTCGCGTCCGGGCGATCCTTTGTAGCGGTGCAAGGCATCGGGGATGGTGCCCCAGACAAGGCCGCGCTGCTTCTCCGCCGGTTCGGGCCGGGTGAGCAGGGTGACGAGGATGGCAATAGCCGCGCAGCACACGACGCCGAAGCAGGCGCGCATGAAGGTCTGCTCGCGCATGCCGCCCAAGAAGTCCCAGGCGATGTCCCCGCCCGCCACACCGTGGGCGAAGGGCTTGATCATCGCTGGAAAGAGCATCGAGGCCGTCATGAGCACCAAGCCACCCGCCAGGGTCCACAGCGCCGCCGTCCGGGTGAACCGCCGCCAGAACACCGCCAGCAACAGCGCGACGACCATCGGCGGCGTCACGGCGGCGGTGAACGCGGCGTGCGCGCGATAGATCGAGTCGAACTGCATGAACACCGGGACCATCAGCACTCCAATCGCGCTCACGCTCAACGCCGCGATGCGGGCGGCGCGCAGCAGTTGGGGGTCGGTGGCCTGCGGGCGGAAGTAGGGCCGGTAGAGGTCGTTCACCGTCACGGCCGACACGGCCGTAATGAGGGTGTCCACGGTGGACATGAGCGCGGCGGTCATGGCGGCGAGGATGAGGCCGAAGATGCCGGGGTGACTGAGCAGTTCGGCGGCGATGAAGAAGGCCTCGCGAGCGGGCACTTCGGGCAGTACGCCGGCGTTTGTGAAGGCCCGGGCGACCAGACCGCCGGAGGCCACCACCAGCGCGCCAACGAACATCAAAGCCACCATCATCACCGTGGCGGCCTTGCGGCTCTCATCCAGGGATTTCGCGGCCATGAAGCGCATGATGATCCCTTGGTTGAGGAAGTAGAACATGGCGGAGTTGGCAAAGGCGTCCTGCCAGAAGACTCCGATGGCCGGGAAGCTCGGGTCTTCGTTGAAGTTGGGAAAAGCCAGGCGCGCTTCCGTGGGGAGGTTGAGCCACAGCAGGTCGAAGCCACCCAGGTAGGAAGCGCCCAGAATGAAGATGAGCGCGCCGACCAGGAGCAGAAACAGACCGTTGATCAGGTCGTTCATGATGACGCTGCTCTGGCCGCCGATGGTGACGTAGGTGGCCGAGACCATGGCCACGACGAGCGCGGCGAGGGGAATGGGCCAGCCCACCAGGATGTGGACCACCACGCCCATGGTGTAGAGGTTCACCCCCACGTAACCGACCAGATAGATCAGCAAATAGACCGTGGCGTAGAGCCGAACTTGCGGGCCGTAGCGCCGACCGAAGTACTCGGGCACCGACACGATGCGCGAGAAATACAACAGCGGCAGCCAACCAAAGACCAGCAGGGGGAACCAGAGCCAATCGTTCCAATACGCTTGGGTGGCGCCCAGGCCGTACTGGTAGCCCATCTCGCTGTACTTCACGAAACTGTACGAGCCGATCGTCGTTGCGATCAGGCTGATGGCAATCAGCCACCAGGCGAACCGTTGCCCGCCAAAGAAAAAGTCCCGCGTGGTCTTCTGCCGCCGCCCGAAGTAAATGCCGTTGAACAGAATCAGCCCGAAATAGGCGACCACGATCAGGTAATCGAGCGCCGTGCCGCGGATGCGGCTCCCCTCATCGAGCACCTCCTCGGCGCCGCCGGTGTATGCCTGGGCCGGCGCGGCTGTCATCGGGACGAACTGCAGCAACCCTTGCAGCAGGGCGAAGAACAGCAGCACCCCCAGGCTCAGCAGCAGATTCCGCAGCTTGCGCCCGGAAAACCCGATGTAGCCTTGTTTCGCGGCGTAGCCGAGGCCGACGGCGAACACCACGCCGCCGACAAGATAGGAGTAAAGGTAAGCCGTCATACCGAGGTAGAAGGAGAGCGATGGGTTTGAAGTAAGAGGCCCAGTTCGTGCAACGAGGGAACCACCAGGTCCGGCGCCTGGGCCGCCTGCGCCACGTCCTCCGCCTTGGTTTCACCCGTCAACACCAACACGCCCAACACGCCGGCACGACGCGCCATCTCGACGTCGGTGTAAAGCCGGTCGCCGACCATCGCCAACTGGTCCGGTCGGAGGCCGTGTTCGTGCAGGATGCCACGGAGCATGGCCGGATCCGGCTTGCCCAACACGGCCGTTGGGGTGCGTCCCGTGGCCGCTTCGAGCGCGGCGCAGATGGAACCGCAGTCGACCAGCACCGTCGGGAGGTCCGTCGGGCAGACGCGATCGGGATTGGTAGCGAACCAGGGTTTGCCCAGGCTGATCCACCAGGCTGCCCGGCACAGCCGCGCATAGGTCAGGGTGAGGTCAAAGCCCACGAGCACGGCATCGGGTTCTGCCTCCGGGCTGTCGGGCAGCAAGTCGAAACCGGCGGCGGTGAATTCTGCGTTCATGCTGGGGGTGCCCAGCGCAAAGAGCCTCTGCACGCGCGGATGCGTTTGCCGGATGAACTCGATGGTGGCTTGGGTCGAGGTGTAAAGCTGCGCGGAGGTGGCTGGGACACCCAATTGGCGCAAGTGCTCGAGATAGTCCGTCCGGCTCTTCGAGGGGTTGTTGGTCAGGAACGTGTACCCGATGCCCAGTTCCGACAGTCGCGCCAGGAATGGGACGGTGCTATCGAACAGGGTCCCGCCCCGGTAGATCGTACCGTCCATATCCAGGGCGAGGTGGCGGACTTGTCGCAACCGGGAAGACATCGGTGCAAGTCAACTGACCGGTCGCGCGACCGCTGGGCGCGCCGAGCGAGGCAGCTCACCGTGCCCGAGCGGCCGGCCCGGCGGTACGGCCGGTTCACGGGGAGTGCCAGCCAGCGGGTACGGTCCTGTTGCCAATCGCTTCGCGGCTAGCGGCGTGTCCGCAGCGAGGCCGTCGGCGGTATGCAAGGCAAGCTGGTAGCTCTGCATGTTTGGCAGTTTAGATCCCACTCCCCGGTTCGGCTGGGGCGAGACATGGAGGTGGTAATGCTAGGGGTTCAGAACCAGGTTTCAACGAGATTCTACCCGCTCAGAGCTCTCCAGGTCTCTCGAATCCTCACTGATCAGAGGTCGGGCTAGACGACAGCTTGCAGGCGCGCAGTCCTCTGCGCGCCGTAAACCATTGTGGATACAGGAAGCCGCGGCGCGCAGCGGAGTGCGCGCCCTACCGCCGTGTTGTAGTCCAGCTCAGTGACTCATCAGTAACAAGGCAGGATCGCGGACGGCCACCTTCGCCCAGCGGGGCTGGCGCCCCGCGCCCCGCCAGGCTTTTGACCCATCCCACCCGGAATGGCATGTGCTGAGCCCCTCGCTGAGGATTCGGGAGTGTTCGAACATGCAACCCTGGGCGGACCCGAGCCACGCACCCCTTTCAACGGGAGGCGGGGGGGCGGAGAATCAAGGGTGCCCACCTAGGGAGAGGTCGAGATCATCGAGGGCGTTTGCCCGTAAGGCGCTGTGATTACAGCGCATGCCCGAACTTCCGAGAGGAGTGGCGTAGGAGGCGTAGGCCGGCCGAGGCTCGCTGCGGGGTGGCCCGAGGACCTGGCGAAAGGCGACGTGGGTAGTGAACTTCGAGTGACCGAGCTGCGCTACGGGACGGCTGGCCTGCGGCATAGAGATTGAACCGCGCCAGTCGGGCCGATAGGCTGCGCGCCATGAAGTTGCCTGACCAGTTGTTCGTGGACGGTTCCTACCGAGACTCGGCTTCCGGGCGGCGCACGCCGTTGGTCAACCCGGCCACCGAGACGCCCTTGGCCGAAGTGGCCGCCGCCGATCTAGCCGACGTGGACGCGGCCGTCGACTCCGCCCATCGCGCCTGGGAATCCAACTGGCGCGATTGGACACCGGGCAAACGGACTGAGGTCATGTATGCCATCGCCCGGCTCCTGCGCGAGCACCTCGAGGACCTCGCCCAAATCGAGTGCCAAAACATCGGCAAGCCGATCGGCGACGCCCGCGACGAGATCGGCCTAGGCGCGCGCGTATTCGAGTTCTACGCAGGCGCCATCACTAAATTCTGTGGCCAGACGATCCCGGTCTGGCGCGGCGGCTTCGATTACACGCTGCATGCGCCCCTGGGCGTCGTGGCGGCCATTGTGCCGTGGAACTTCCCTTTCCCGATCGGCTGCTGGAAGGTGGCGCCGGCTCTGGCCGCGGGCAACGCTGTGATCCTTAAGCCGGCCTCACTCTCCCCGCTCACCGCCCTCAAGCTCGGTCAACTGGCCTGCGAAGCCGGTTTGCCGCCGGGCGTGCTCCAGGTGCTGCCGGGCGCCGGTTCGGCGATCGGCGATGCCTTGGTGACGCACCCGCTCATCCGCAAAGTCTCGTTCACGGGCTCGACCGAGATTGGCCGCCACATCATGGAACTGGCGTCGCGCGACCTCAAACGCATCTCGCTCGAACTCGGGGGTAAATCGCCCAACATCGTCTTTGCGGATGCCGACTGGGAGCGCGCGGCGGAGACGTCGCCGATGAGCGTGTTCGCCAATACAGGCCAAGATTGTTGCGCGCGCAGCCGCGTCTTCGTCGAGCGCAAGGTCTACGAGCCGTTCGTCGAGAAGTTCGTGGCGGCAACACGGAAACTGGCCGTGGGCGACCCCGCTAAGCCCGAGACCCAGCTCGGTCCCCTGGTCTCGGCCGGGCAACGTGCCACGGTCGAGGAATACTTGACGGATGCGCGGCAGCGTGGCAGTCGATTCGCTTGTGGCGGAAACCGCCCTGTGGGCAAGGGGTATTACCTCGAGCCCGCGGTGCTGCTCGAGGTGGGCCAGGCGGACCGGTGCTGGCGCGAGGAGATCTTCGGTCCGGTGGTGGCCGTCAGGCCGTTCGACGATGAGACGGCCATGATCCGCGAGGTCAACGCCACCCCCTACGGCCTCAGCGGCTCGCTTTGGACCAACGACCTGCGGCGGGCGTTGCGGGTGGCGCGCCAGGTCGAGAGCGGCGTCCTGAGCGTCAACTCGCACTCCAGCGTCCACGTCGAGGCCCCGTTCGGCGGGTTTAAGCAGAGCGGCATCGGGCGCGACCTGGGCATGAACGCGCTCGAGGGGTACACCGAGTTAAAGAATGTGTACGTCGCGGAGTGAACGGCTCGCCGCGGGCCGAGGGTTGGGCCGCGTTGACTGCGGGTCGGAAAGACAACATAGTGCGCCCATGACAGACGTGCTGGAATGTCCACGCTGGGAGGCAGTCGGTCTGGTCATCGACCAGAACACCCGCGACTTGCTGGCCCGGCGCTATGGCCTGCTCGAGGAAATCGTGGCGTGGTTCAAGGCCGTGCGGCTTTTTCAAGACACCGTGGACGAACGCATGATCCTGCGTGACCCGAGCGCCGCCGACCTGCGGCAACACAAGACCTGGATCGCCAGTCTCATCGCCGAAGGCGAGCGGGTCGCCGCTCAAGCGACTGCTCAAGGCGGGTTGCCGCCCGCCTACCACCACTTCACCCTCGCGGATGTCGAGGCGACCGTCGAGATGCTCCGCACCGACGAGCGCGTGTGGCACAGCCCGCTCAGTCCTCAGCAGAAGGCTAACCTGATCGAGGCGGTCTGCCATGTCCCGAAATCCTGAGCTCGAGGCACTCCTGCAGGCAAAGTTCGACCTGGACACAGGCGCGGACCGCGACAAAGCCGCTCACCTGCGGCGGTATTGGGAGAAGCTGGACCTCGTCCTCGCTCGATCGGAGCTGCCCGGCATGACCCGGCGCCAATTGGAGGAACTGCTCTTGGAGCCGTACCGCGACTTCCGGCGTGCCAAGCTGCTCGAGCAACGCGCGCGGCTGTCGCACTTGCGCTGATTCCCGACCCATGACCCTCACCCAACTCAAAACCCAAGTTCGCGCCGGCGCCATCGACACCGTCCTCGTGGCGTTCCCCGACCCGTTTGGGCGCTTGGTCGGCAAACGCTTTCGCGCCGAGCACTTCATCGAGTCCGTGGCCGCCCACGGCACGCACGGCTGCAATTACCTCCTGACCGTCAACCTCGAGATGGACCCTCTCAATGGCTTCCGCGTAGCCAATTGGGAGGCGGGCTTTGGCGATTTCGCCTTCCGCCCCGACCTGAGCACGCTGCGCGCGCTGCCTTGGCAGCCGGGATCGGCGTTGGTCATCTGCGATTATGTCCGCCCCGATGGCGCCCTCGTCGCCGAGGCGCCCCGTTCCGTCTTGCGCGGGCAACTCGAGCGGCTCGACCAAGCGGGTTGGGCCTGCCGTTGCGCCACCGAACTCGAGTTCTACCTGTTCAACCAGACCTACCACAACGCCTTTGCCAGCGGCTACCGCGACCTCGTCCCTGCCAGCGATTACCGCATCGATTATCACCTCCTCCAACCCACGCGCGACGAACCCCTCATGCGCGCCCTCCGCAACGGCATGACCGCCGCCGGCGTGCCGGTCGAGAGCAGCAAGGGCGAGTGGAGCCGCGGTCAGCACGAGATCAATTTCACGTGCGCTGCGCCTCTCGAGATGGCCGATCGCCACACCCTCTTCAAGCAAGGCGTCAAGGAGATCGCCGAGCAACACGGCAAGGCGGTCAGTTTCATGGCCAAATACGCCCCGAGTGAAGCCGGCAATTCCTGCCATATCCATCTCAGCCTCTGGCAAGGCGGCCAAAACCGCTTTGTCGAGGAGCGCGGCGCCCGGCAGACCGCACGCGCAGCACGGAGCTCGACGCGGGGAACGAGGAAAGTGGAACGTGGGGACTCAGCCCAAGCTGCCAGCCGCCATCTGCCGTGCGCCGTCGGTTCTCGATTGTTCCGCTCGTTCTTGGGTGGTTTGATGAAATACTCGCCTGAGCTGGCCTATTGCTACGCCCCGACGATCAACAGCTACAAACGGTACCAGCCCGGCAGTTGGGCGCCCACGCGCATGGCCTGGGCCACGGACAATCGCACCGTCGGGTTCCGCGTCGTGGGCGAGGGCGACAGTTTCCGGCTCGAGAACCGCATGCCGGGCGCCGACGCGAATCCCTATCTGGCGTTGGCGGCGATGCTCGCCGCGGGCATGGCGGGCGTGCGCGAGCAACTCGATTGCGGCGAGGAATACCGCGGCAATGCCTACGTCGATCTCCAGCTTCCCCGGTTGCCCGCCAGCCTCCGGGACGCCACGGACTTGTTCGAGCGCAGCGAACTCGCTCGGGCCGCGTTCGGCGAGGCGGTGGTCGAGTTCTATGTCCACCACGCGCGACTCGAACTGCAGGCCTTCGCCGACGCGGTCACGGACTGGGAGAAACAGCGCTACTTCGAGCGGATATGAGGTCGGCGCGGCTCGGGCCGATCCCCTGGGCGTGGCTTGGAGATGCCGGAGTGCCTAGGCGCGTGTCCGTCCCATCCCCGCTCCGCCTCGCTAAGGATTCGGGTTCTCTGGACTTGGCTTTGGCAGGACCGGCCACATAATCCTGCCGCATGAAATCCCTGATCGCGATGGGGGCACTCTGCGCCCTGGCCTGTGGCGCCCCAACCCCCCGCACCCTCACCGCAGCGCCGGCGTCACCTGCCTCCGCCCGGCCGAACATCGTCTTCATTTTGGCTGATGACCTGGGCTATGGCGACCTCGGCTGTTTCGGCCAGCAGAAGATCCGCACACCCCACCTGGATCGCTTGGCGGCTGAAGGCATGAAGTTGACACGTCACTATGCCGGCAATGCCGTCTGCGCCCCGTCGCGCTGTGTCCTCATGACCGGCAAACATCCGGGCCACGCCTTCATTCGCAACAACCGCCAGATGGGCGATCGCGCCCTGTCCCGCTTGGGCCAACCCGAGGTCGAGGGCCAGCATCCCATCCCGGACGAGACCGTCACCCTGCCGGAGTTGCTGCGGTCCTTAGGCTATGCGACGGGCGGCTTCGGCAAGTGGGGACTGGGTGGGCCAGGCTCGACGGGAGAACCGCTCCGGCAGGGCTTCGATCGCTGGTTCGGCTACAACTGCCAGGCTGTGGCGCACAATTTCTATCCGACTTACCTCTGGGACAACGGGAAAACCGTCGCCCTCGACAACCCGCCCTTCTCCGCGCACGACAAGCTCGAGCCGACCGAAGATGCGAACTGGGCAGCGACCTACCGCCGGTTTCAAGGCAACCAATACTCCGCCGACCTCATTGCCGATCGGGCGTTGGCCTTCGTGCGCGCCCATCGGGCCCGGCCGTTCTTCCTCTACTGGCCCACGACCGTCCCGCATGTGGCGCTGCAGGTGCCCAACGATTCGATCGAGGAGTACGTCGGTCGCTGGGACGACCCACCCTACGTCGGCGGCAAAGGTTACCTCCCGCACTTCCACCCGAAGGCTGCCTACGCCGCTATGATCACCCGCATGGACCGCGAGATCGGCCGGTTGATGACTTTGATCGGGGAGTTGGGTTTGGACGAGCGCACCGTCGTTGTCTTCTCGAGCGACAATGGCCCGCTCAACGGCACGCACCAGGGCTTGGCCGGCACCGATTGCGCCTTCTTCGACTCGGCCGGTGGGTTGCGCGACGGCAAGGGCACGCTTTACGAGGGGGGCATCCGCGTGCCGACTCTGGTCCGTTGGAAGGGGCACATCCCACCCGGCTCAGCCACCGACTTCTTGAGCGGCTTCGAGGACTGGCTGCCCACGCTCCTAGACCTGGCGGGCGCACCGGAGACGGCGCCTAAAGACCTGGACGGGTTCAGCTTGGCGCCCACGCTGTTGGGCCAGACCCAGCCGGCGCGTCCGTTTCTCTACCGCGAGTTTCCCGGCTACGGCGGCCAGCAGAGCGTCCATTGGGGGGATTGGAAGGGCATCCGTCGCAACCTCACGGCGCGCGGCAACAACGCCTCGCCCGACCTCGGCCTTGAACTTTACCACCTTAAGACCGACCGCGCCGAGACCACAGATGTCGCCGCGCAGCATCCGGAGCTCGTGGCTCGGCTCGAGCGTATCCTGCGCGAGCAGCGAACGCCCTCGTCCGATTTCCCCTTCCCAGCCCTCGACCGTATGTCGCCACCACCCAGTCCGCGGCCTCCTGGTCAGTCGGGCCGCTGACGGATGGATTCTGCGCCTGACTTTCGCCCCTTGCCCTTCAGCTCTTACGGCCGCCTGTCCTCGGGCACGCGTTCGAGCGCCGGGCCTCGAGGTAACGCCAGCGCGGGTCGGATGGCGCCGCAGGTGGTGCATTCGAGGCAGCGGATGCACCCGGGCACATTGACCGCCTGATCCACGTGGACACCCACCGGACAGCGGCTGCGACACAGGTTGCACTCGACGCAGGCTCGCGCCTCGAACCGCAAGTGGAAGAGACTCCACCGATTGAAGATCGCCAACCAACCGCCCAGCGGGCAGAACAGCCGGCACCACGGCCGATAAACCACCATCGCCCCAACGAGGAACGCCACGAGAATGGCCGTCTTGAACCAGCTCATGAGCCAACCCTCACCCGCCACCAGGCTCTGGATCGAGTAGGGTAAGCCCGCTTCGAGCGCGCCTGCGGGGCACAGCCGACAAATCGAGATGACCTGCCGCTCGTAGGGAATGCCGCGGGCGCCCAGGACCATCGGCAGAAGCAACACCAAGCCTACCAGCACGACGTACCGCAGATGCCCGGCCCAACCCGGCAACGCGATCTTCCAGGCAGTGACCTTGCCCAAGAGATCCTGCAAAAAGCCAAACGGACAGGCCCAACCGCAGGCCAACGAACCTACCGCGATCCCGGCCAACACCAAGACCCCTAGCAACAAGTATGGGATCTCGAACAGCGCCGGGAACAGCGCTGCATAGTTGGCGGCCACACCCACCGGACACGCAAACGAGGCCAGCGGACACGAGTAACAGTGAAACACACAGCTCGGGATGCCGCCCACCCAACGACTCAATGGCGCCAGCCAGACCCCCAGAAAGGCCGTTTGCACCCACGGCCGAATCCGCTGCAACTTGCGGCCTAGCTCCGTACTCGACCGCTCGCCGCACTCGCTCCTGCTGACACCTGACCCTTTACTCATGCGCAACCCAGATAGACGACCAATAGGCGGTTGGGCGCGGAATCCGCTGCGCGCCGGAAACCACTGTGCACACTGCAAAGCTTAAGTTGCCGTGCAGAAGGCCGCAAACCGGCGCGCCCAACCCCGGCCCGCATGCTGCGGTCGATCCTTGGGTTCACCGCCTTCGCAAGGGTCAGCCACGCCGTGTGGCTGTCGCTTACTTGATTCACGTCGGGCAGGGATCTTTGGCTCCCAGATTCACCCGGTAGCGGTCCCGGAGGGGCAACTCGACGATGCGAGCGGCACGATCCAGTGCGGCGGCCGCTTGGCTTGGGTCCTCGAACAGAGCCGGGTCTAACGATATGACTGCTTCCTGGAACTCGAGTCCGCCCCGGGCAAAAGCCCGCACCAACTGCGTTTCTCGGGCCGATTGACCGGGCTCGGTCTCGATTCCCGTCACGTGCCGGGCACCGGACAGCAGCAGGATGATCGCCACGAGCGCCACGCCCAAGCCCAGCCAAAAGTCGTGCCGTTCCGCATCTCGCAGGAGCGGATCCACGGGCGGTTGGGGTACGGTTCTACGCATCGCAGCCAACGACTCAACGCCGCACGTTGCCTACCCGGCCTTTTCTGAACCAACCCTCCGCCCTTGGCAACGCGGAAAACCACGCGGGGAAAACGGCACCGTACGGGAGGTGCGGTCCCGGGCAGCGCTCCGCAAGCCCACGCGGACCGCGTACGGGGGGTGACGGTGACGGCGGCACGCAGCGCACTAGCCGCCCTGCTAGATCAGCAACGCGCGTCGGTCGCACTCGTCGTAACACCAGTCCGGCGGCAACTCCCCTTCGCCCCAGACACGCAAGAGCTTCATCTGCGCGCGCTCGGCCAAATCCAGCAACCGCGTGGCGCGCTCGAAGTTCCACACGTGGGTGCCGATTCCGATTGGGGTGGTTGCCCGTTCACTCGCTCACGAGCAGGCGGATGAACATTCGCGGCTCAGGGCCGATGGGCAGGTTTGCGCTCAGCGGGCCACCGGTGCCGAGGAGGAGTCCTTCGTCGGCCCAACTACCCGCGGCAAGGGTGGTGGACGTCTGGATCCGGTACCGCAACCCGTTTTCCGAGAGCCAGGCAATCCGCACCGCCCCGCCATCGCGGACGACGGTCAGCCCAGGGGCGACGGGCATGACTCCGGTGGTGAGGCCCGCTTCGCCGGCGGCATGGATGGCGGCGATTTCTGCAGGGTCCAGGGCGCGGTTGAAGACCATGACTTCGTCGAGTTGACCGAGCCATTTGGAACTGCCGGGGCGGCTGCCGATGGTTAGACCGTTGCCGTTGAGCGCCGTATCGAGTGAGCGGACGGCTTGACCGTCGGGATTGCCGTCGACAAAGAGCCGCACCGTGGTGCCGTCGTAGGTCACGGCGATGTGGTGCCAGTTGTCCGGGCTGAGCGTGGTGTCGCCGGCGACGTCATGATTGTAGCCGAAAAAGTAGAGTTTGCCCGGCGCGTTGGCGGAGGTGATGAGGCCGAACATGCGGCTGTTGGCTTCCGAGCCATATTGGATCAGCGCGGACTCGGTTGAAGTCACCAGAACACGCGGGGTTTTGCACCAGAGCATGAGTGTGCGCGGGGCGGCGCCAAGCGGCAGGCCTGTCGGCGTGACGACTTGAGCCAAGGCGGTCGTGCCGTTGAGGTCGAACGCTTGGTTGACCATGCCGGTCGCGAAGCCCACCCCACCCACGCCGGTGGCGTTGTTGGAACCCTGATGGTCGAGGAAATTGCCTTCGGCCCGCCACCAACTGACGAGCCCTGCCGGAACCGGGACGCCGGCGACCAAGGAGACTCCGGTGACAAAGGACTCCCGGCAGGAGAGCAGGCCGTCGGGAACGGTACCGGTGGCGTCGCGGGTATGACCGTCGAGCGGAAACCATGCCACCAAACCTGCTTCGGTTCCCATCAGCGGCGACCGGTAGCGGCTGCGGATGGTGGCATCCGAGAGGGCGGTGTCCCAGAAACGGATCTCATCGAGCTCACCACTGAAATCAAAAACCGTGTTGCCGAAGTAAAACGGGCCTTGCTCGCGAATCCAGGCACCGCTGGCATTCCCTTGTGCCTCGACTTGGCCGTTGATCAGCAGGGCAAGTTGGTTGGCGGCCAGCGAGGCATCATAGCGCAACGCGAAATGGTACCAAGTGTCCGGCTGCGGATCGAGGGTGCTGCCCGTGACCTCAAAAATGCCGTCCGTAGTGCCCATGGTGAGCCGGAAACGGTTTTCCAGCGAGGGCGTTTGCCCGATGCCGGCCTGAATCCCCAGCGCCTGGCTAGAGAATGGCAGTTGGCTGGCAAGCTTGCCGCGGAAACGGGCCCAGAACTCGATGGTAAAGGCGCTTCCCAAATCCAGCGCCGGTACTGCCGGAATTTGTAGCGAGTCGCGATGTCGCGGATTGAGCGTGTCGCCCGGCGGTGGGGCAGCGTGATCCATGGCCAAGGCCTGCCCCGGAACGACCGGATCGGCCACCGTGCTGAACCGGCGGTAGTAGATGTCGTATTCGTCGGGGAGCACGCTTGAGCGCGAGGCAGTTGCCAGATGCAGCGTGCCGTCGGGTCCAGCAAGCCATTGCGGAGCGATGTCCGGCTCTGATCGCATCACTTCGATCGGCGGTCGCACGATCACCGGGGACACATAGCTTGCAGCCGAATCCTTGCTGCGAGCTAGAAAGCTCCCGCCCCAGAGCAGTCCGACACGGGCTGCGCCCGGGTTCCCGGGAACCACTGTCAGCCGCGGCCAGGATACCGGCGTCAACAGCGTGCTTCGCGGATTGGTGGCATCTGCGAGAACCGACCAGGGCGAAAACGAAGCACCCGCATCGGTCGAACGCTGCACCAACATGCGGCCGGCCATACTGTCCGATACATCCACGGCACCGACGAAAATCTCATCGCCGTTGGCGGCGGCGGCGAAGCCGGAAGAATTGGCGAGTTGTGCCGGGGAGTCCGTCAGGCGGAGCGGGGGCGAATAGGTGGTGCCGCCGTCCGTCGACCGACAGCAGAACAGAGTTCCCAAGGCCGGTTCGCTGCTGTCTTCGGAACTGAAGAAGACCAGTACGGTTGGCCCGGTTTTCACCATTCGCACCGCGTCGCCAAAGGCCGTCTCCAAGCGCTCACGAAGCCGCCGGAAGCTGAAGTTGGCACCCCCATCGGTGGATATCCCGGCGTGCACTGCGGATTTCAGACCTCCGATGCCGAATGCTTCGTTGTCTCGCGCCGCCAACAGCACCTCGTCGCCCTGAATGGTCAACTGGGTGGGAGTCGCCGCCACCGCGGTAGGCGGGTCGCCGCTGACGCCCGAGGTCTCGAAACTCGCCCCGCCGTTGGCGGAGTGGGAGATGGAAAGCCCAGGGTAGTAACCATATTGCCAGCCAAACACCTCGGTATACACGGCGCTCGCCCGAGTGTAGCGAAAGGCAATCGCAACCCGGTCGCCGGCAGCGGCGACCAAGGGCGGGCCGAGGTCCGCGGTGTGGCCTTTGCCCGGACTTGGGTTGGGCGGATGGGTTTCCACTGTGCCGAGGATTTTCGGGGTCTGAAAGGTGGTGCCACCATCGGTGGAACGAAGGTAGACGATCTGCGGGGCCAGGCCACCGCCACTTCGCAGCAGCACGACGTGGACGCCGCCGTCTGCGGCAGCGAGAAAGGCTGGAGCCTGGCCGGTCTCGGAGTGTTGACTGAAGAGTCCGGAATGCAGGTCGGTCCCACTGCCATCAAGGAGGATCCGGACCGGCTCAAAGGTTAGCCCGCCATCGGTCGAGCGGCGGTAAAGCAGGCGCTGGGTCTGCAGGTCATCCGAGACCGCCAGCCACGCGAGGTGGATGCTGTTTCCCACAATGGCGAGCATTGGGTATCGGTCCTGAAGGGCCGGATCGCCGGGTGCCTCGCTGCTGAGGTTGCGGAAGTGGAGGGAATCCGCGGCGGTGCGGGCGTCCGCAGCGGGTGGGAGCAAGGCACCAAGGGCGGCGATCAGCGACAAGGCAGCGAGGGATGCTGAATGGATTCGTTTCATGGAAGTTGGCGGTCGGAGATCATGCAGAGGGGGGATCAGAAGCGGGGGCGGGATTCAGAAAGCAACCGCGCCCGAGGGAAGTCAGCCGCGAGGCGCCGACCGGTGGGTTTTGTGGATCCGGTACACTGCCTCTTCGAGGGGATCCACCGGCCAGCCTGCCCAACTGCTGTGACCGAAAGATGACATAATGATCCTCGATTCGGTGCGATCATTGGCGTTAGGGTTTCTTGCGATGTGCCGGTTGTCAACCTTTTTGGTGCTCCATTCCATTCCAGATCAGTGGGTTCCGAAGCCGGCCCGCCAGGCAACTCGACCACGCGCCGGCGCCAGAGCATGCGCACCATCGGGAGCGGGACGACCTTCTATTCACCCACAGGCTTGCGGGCCTGCGTCGAGCCGCCGGATTGGCATCTGGTGGGCGACCACCACTTTGGGATATTTACTACCTGCCACGATAGTAATACTTGACAAGTACGTTTCTCGCTTCTCCTCCTGGGACAAAATGGCGCTCGCGGGGGGGGCAGGGGACAGTGCTGCGACTCCCTGGGAGCCCATGAGGACGTATGTGTGAGCGTGAGCGTGAGCGTGAGAGGACTCACGCGTCCTGCAGCCAAGTGGTCGCAAAACGCAAAAGGGAAAGGCAAAGGGTGGCCTAAGGGGCCAAGGGGCCAGCGTCAGGGTGTACCCACAATGCGGAAGAACTGCTGTGGCGTGGGGGTCAGGGTCAGAGGGGCGGTTGCACGATAGGTTCTGGCGCCGGTCTTGAGAATCGTGGCGTCTAGGATCGTGGTCCAGGGCTGACCCTCGATCGCGGAGGTCGCCTCGAGGGCGAAGGCGGTGGCCGGGCGATCGGGGCCGATGAAGGTGATCTCGACGGTAGCGGCTTGACTGGCGGGCTGGATTCCGGTCAGGCGGATGACCGTGCTACCCGGGGTGGTGACCGTGGCGGTTCCCAGCGTGGTAATCTGGCCATCCAGGGTTGTGCCCGCGACATCGTGGAAGTTCGCCCAGGGCGGAGGCCGGAAGAAGGCGAGGCGCAGTTCGTAGGGCGTGGCGGAGAGGTTGAGCAGGGTTAACGTGAGGACGAGCGGGTCGAGCGTGACAGGAAAGCCAGCTTTGAGTGCGCCGGCGGCGGCGGCGTAGTCGGGCCCAGATTCCTTGAGCGCAGGTCCGCCCAGGCCATTGCTGTCGAGCGCTGGGGTGACAGCAAGGTCGGACAGGCCTTGGACCTGGGCGGCGCCAGCGGGGAAGACCACGCGGACGCCCATGCTGAAGAGCGGCTGAAGGAGGTGCGGACCCGGAAGGCTGTCGTTCATGTCCAACTCGATGCGGACCTGGAAGGGCTGGCCGACAGGCGCCTCGTACTCGCCCTGGTCGAAGAGGAGTTGGCCCGCGCGGGCAGGGTCGGGAAGCGCGCTGGCGCATAGCAGGGCGACGGAAGTCCAGAGCATGCATCCGAGTCGGCGTCGGATCGAGGCGCGACCTGAACCAGGAGATGGGAGCGGCATGGTGGTCATAGGACGGCGGGTTGCGGGGCCGGCGGAGGCGCGGCTCCGGCCGGGGCCGGGCTGTCGGCCTCCTGCAGCAGGGACGTGTCGGAGAGGGCCTTTGCCCCGACCAGCGGAGCAGTCAAGGCGAGGTGAGCGAGTCGGCTTTGGGCGCCTCGAGGTTGGCTTCCAGCACGGGGCGGAAAGCGAATAGATCGGCGAAATCGACGTCGCCATCGCCGTCGGCGTCGCCGAAGCGGCAGTGGAATCCAAGGCGTTGGATGCCGCCGGCGAGGATCTGCTGACCGGGCCCCGTGATATGGGTAGGGAAGACGGAGAGCTGGTACTGGCCGTCGGTGAGCGACCCCGAGGGGGCGGTTGGGAAGGTCACGACCCATTGGCGGCCGTTGCCGGCGAGATCGCTCCAGGTGATCGGGACGGGTTGCTCGTCCTGGTCGGTGAGCAACAGGGCGCCGGGGGCGAGGGCGGGTGGGGCGCTGAACTCGAGGGTGATGCGGGTGACGCGAGAGCGTTGGGGGGTGCCGTCGTTGATGACGATCGCATCGAGGGTGAATGGGACACCGCCGGCCACGGTCGTTACGGCATCGGGTTGGACCGGTGCGGCCTCGACATTGCCGGCGGCGTCGCGTGCGCGGCTATAGAATTGGTAGGTGTGACCGGCTTGGCCGACGAAGGCGGCGGCCGTGTTGGCGGTGTCGTCGAGCCAGAGTTGGAAGGGCGCGTCGTTGTCGGACACGTAGAGATCATAGCTGACGATGCCGGAGAGGTCGGGGCTGCCGAGCGGTCCCCAAACCACGGCGAACTCGGGGGAGGCCTGTTGGTCGGGCAAGGCGCCGACGGCACTTTGGGGCGCCCGAGTATCGAGCTTGATTTGGGTGAACTGCGGCGCCTCGCGGTTGCCGGCCTGGTCATCGGAGTAGAACCACAGTTGGTGTTGGCCCTCGGCGGCGAGATCGTTCCGTCCCGTATCCACGAGCCAGTTGAGGCCGCCGTCGAACGAGTAGTAGGTCTGGCCGGCGCCCGAGCCGTCCGGTTCGTGTTGCGCGGTGAAGTCGAGCAGCACCGGCGTCACGTGCCAACCGTTCTCGCCTTGTTGGCCTTCGACGGCGAGCTGAGTGGTTGGCGGGGTCAAATCGACCATCGAGACCACCGCGACCGCCGGGGAGGCTTCGCTGGCATTGTGGGCGGCATCGTGAGCGCGAGCCGACAAGAGATGGTCGCCGGCGGGGACATAGACCAACCGATGGATGAAGCTGCCGTCCGGCTCGGGCACGACGTACTCGACGTGTTCGCCGTCGAGCAGGATCTCGACGACGCTCTCTGGATCGGCCGTGCCGGTGAGGGTGGCCGGCCCCTCCAGGATGGGGCTCGCAACCGGGTCGAGCACCGGCGCCGGCGGCGGCGAGGTGTCCAAGGCGATCACGATGGGCACCGTCTCGCTGACCGGGGCACCGCTGACGGCGTCGATTCCCTCGATCGTGAGCGTTCCGGTGTAGCGCCCGTCCGGGAGGCTGACGGGCAGGGTGAAGAGCGCGTTGAAATCCGCGCTGCCGCCGGCTGGAATGAGCGGGCTGGCGAGATCAAACGCCACGTTGGCGGCGGGGAGAGTGTGTCCCAAGCCGTCGGTGAGGTCGGAGGCCGAAACCGCGACGCTCTCGACGCCGCGTTGCTGGCCGTACTCGACGATGCTGATCAGGGCGCTGAAGGAGCGGGCGTTGGTGGTGCGGTCGATGGCTGGGCTGATCGAATCGAGCAGGGCAGGGTAGCCGGGCACTTCCAGGAGGCTGACGGCGTACTCCGCATCCAGCGGCACCTCGGTGGCGTTGACCACGACGCGATAGGTCTCACCGGGCAGCGCGTCCAGCCAGATCCACTCGGCCGCGCCCGCGGACCCGCCGTATTCGGCGCCGGCAATGTTCACGGCATCCGCGCCGGCGACGGGATCCCAACCGACGTGGTTTCCGGCGGCGTCGTAGAGATGAAGGTCGAAGTTGCTGTCGAGTGCCTGGGTGAGCCAGACCCGAAGGCGCTGCGCGCCCGGCGCGAGGGTCACTGTAGCTTCCCGGGTTTCGCCTTGGTTCAGCGTGCCGGCGAGGGGGTAGCTTAGGCGTTGCTGGTGGAAGAGGGCGAGTTCGTCGGCCGTGCCGATATAGAAGCGGCCGGGGTAGGGTCCGGCGATGACGTGGCTCATGGTGGCCGGATCGATGGCCAGGAGTTCGACCCGGACGTCGTAGCCGTGGAGGTCGACCAGGGAGGATTTCACCCCGGCGTACGTGGCCGTCAGCGTCGCAGCGGCGCCGGCGGGAATGAGGGCAGCCTCGCCTTCGAAACGGCCGGCGTCCTCGCCGCCTCCGACGATTTGGAGCACGGGAACGACTTGAATCGGACCGGAAGCGTCGTTACGGACGACGACATGGGCGGTGCCGGTGCCACTGAGGGCGTCGGGGGCCAATTCGATGTCCGGGATCGAGACGCTCTCGACGAAGAGCGGCACGGCGGGGTCGACGGGGGCGCGTTCATCGAGGTACTGGAGGTGGAACTTGATGTCGCTGCTCATGCGCCAGACGCCGGAATTCTCGAACTCCTGGTTGTGGAGCAGATCGGCGAACCGTTTGGCGATCCACTCGAAGCCCCACACCTCGGCTTCTTGGACGGTTTGGAGGGCGGCATCGATGGCCCAATTGGCGACCATGGCGGAGGTGCGGCCGAGGAAGCCGGCGATGCCGACGCCGCTGAAGGGGAGTAGGCCGGCGGCGGTGGCGGCGCTGGAGAGCATGCTTTGCTGCCATTTCATGGCGATCAACTCCCAGTGCAGGCTCAACTGGTAGTGCTGGTGCTCGAGCAGTTTGCCCAGGAGGTACGCGGGCTCGAAACTGGTGCCGAATTCCCAACTGGTGAGATATACCGGCAGCCACTCACCCACGACTATAGCCCCTTTCTCACCTACCGAATACCAGGCGGTGGGCTGGCGCACGGGTTCGCCGGTTTGCCGGTTGACTTCGGGCACGCCAAGGCCGCCGGTGGCCTTCTGCAGGGCTTCGGTCAAGCGGACGTACTCTTCGTAGAGGGCGTCGATGGGATAGTACGCGGGGAGAGCGCTCGACAGGAAACCGAGGGAGGTGGCGAGGTCTTTCTTGATGGCGTCCTTAAGCGCCTGGGTGCCCTCGACGCGGTAGAACTCGTTCTCAGCTTTCTTGATGATGACGTCCAGTTGGGCCAGCAACGCTTCGGGATCTTGGGTGACCACGGCGGAGAGGTCATTCCAGACGGCGTAATCGCGGATGAGGTAGACGGGGAACTTGGTCTCGAGGAACGTGCGGAAGGTTGTCGCGGCGGTGGCCGGGTTCTTGAGGGCCTCGGCGAAAGCGCCGCTCCAGATTTGGCCGATGTCGGGCTTGGTGCTCTTGAAGAGCGAGAAGAGGCTGCTGAGGAAGCTGCCGCTGGCCGTCACCATGCCAATCTGCTTGATGGCGTAGCCGAACCGGCCGATCTCGTTGGCGGCATACTGGGTCGAGGCACGCCCGAAAGAGATGGCGGTGCCGAGAAGGCGCAGGCTGCGGACGGCGAAGTTGAAGACGTAGTTGGCCTGGAGCGCCTTGGAGAGGGCTTCGAGTTCGTTGACCGTCCCGGCGGTCTCACCCACGATTGCCGCCGCCCGATCGACATCGGCGTCGATCTTCGCATAAATTGCGTGCTCTAGGTCGGTGAGCGCTTGAACCAGGTCTTGCCGTGTGTGCTTGCCCACCAGGGTCTCCTTGAGCGGGCTGCCCAGGGTCACATCGGCGCGCGCGCCGTCCTGGGCCGTGAACGAGGTGGTGAAGGCGCTCACGCGCAAGGGGCTCAGCACGCTGAACTCCCACCAGCCCTCCGCGGTCTGGCTGGGGGCGACGTCGCCGAAGGCCAATTCGGTGACGCTATCGCCGCGCGGCGAGGAATGGACCAGGTGCACACCCGAGGGCCCGCGCAGGGCAGTGGTGAGGTCGATGTCGGGGACATTGATCTTGAGGTTGCGGGCGGTGCCGGCGCCGCTGTTGGTCACGGTCACATTTACCCGGAAGGTGTCGCCTGCGTTGAGCGGAAGCCCGAGCGCCGGCACGCCGTAGCGGAGCGACAGCTCTGGTGCGGGACGAACGACAATCGGGCGGCCTGCGGTGGTGAACACGGCTTCGATGCCGTTGATCTGGTAGCGGACGCGCAGGTGGACGTAGTAGGTCTGGCCGGCGTCGCTCGAACCGCCCACGCCGGGCCCGGGTTTGAGTCGCATTTTCAGCGTGCCGCTCTGCTCCGGGAGCAGGGTGGTGGGCATGCTGGCGACCGATTCGCCCTGAAACTCCGCTGTGACCAGGCGGGCGCCGGCCGGCAGCTTGCCGGCCTCGTTGACGGGTGCGGTGGCGATGAGGACCTCGGCTCGGACAGCCTCGAAGGCAATGTCGGGGAGGATGTTCTGGAAGGTGGCTTCCACGGTGAACAGCTCGTCCTCGACCGAGATTTCCTGCGAGAGACCGACCTGGCTCAGGCCGCTGGGTGCCAAGTCCGGATGGCGGTCGAACCATTGGGCCACAAACGACTCGCCGTACTGCAAGGCCCCGGTAGGCCAGGGACCGACGAAGGGCGTGATGCGGTAAGGTTGCCCTTCGAAGCGGCCGCCTTCCGGGCCGATGCGGATGCGGATGGGGATGATGGTTTCGATCAGGCGCTCGCCGACGTTCCCGGTGGCGCGCAGGTAGCCGCCGTCATAGATGCGCTCCTCGGCGACGTCGGCGAAGCGTTCCTTCTGAATGACGAAGCTGAACAGGGCCGATCCCTGGGCCGGGACTTCGCCGATCTCGAGGACGGTCTTGCCATTGCCGAAGCGGATGGCGTCGCCAAGGATGCCGACGGCCTCGACTTTGACGCCTGTGATCTTATCGAGGCTGGGGTTGTTCAAGCTGAACATGTCCCGATCCCGAGGCGCAATAGGCGAGTCCGAGAGCATCCCGCTGCCGGCGAAGATGGGGAAATCATGGCCGACGGCCCAGGGATGAGAGAATTGGGCGTTTACCCAAGCGGCGTTGGGTCCGCCCGCCTTGGCGGTGTCGTCGTGGGCGAACGCATATTGGAACGACCCGTAGGTGGAGGTCTGTCCGGCTCTCAGGCCGTTGATAAAGGCGACGGGGAAGCCGGAATTGGCGGAACCCCAGGAGACTTCCTGATGGGTCGCAGCGGCCATGCCGAACATGCGATCGGTCACCGTCAACTCCTCGAGCATGCCGCCGCTGAAGCACTGGGCGAAAAGATAGGTGCGGTAGCCGGCGGTGAGGCCGTTGAGCCAGCCCGCGAGTGTGTCGTTGGTGATGATCTCGCCCGGGCCCCAGCCGATCAAGACCTCTTCGTCGTGGCGGCTGGCGTTGTTTTCGAGGCCCGCGCCGTGATCCTCGGTGTAGACAAACAAGTGTGGCAGTTTGCCCTGGGCGACTTCAGCCTCCATCTTGCCCTTCACGAGGTTGATGACGCGCTCGAATTCTGCGCTGGTGGCGGCGTACCAATTGACACTGAACTTGTCCGAGTTCTTGCCTGACTCGCGATCGGGCGATGGATCGTCGCCGTCGGCGCACAGGACGTAGATGTTTCTCGGGTCGAGCCCGGCATAGGAGACCAGGGCGATGTAGAGTTTGCGGGCGACGAGGTAGAACATGTCCAGGTTATGGCTTTGCCGCTCGGCGAGCGTGGACGCGCTGGAACCGCCGATGAACAAGATCGCGTAGTCTGTCCCGGCGGGATCGCCCTGCCGGAGGAAGTACTCCCCGGCCGGCTTGTTCGGAATGAGCGTCGGCGCGCCGTCCACGTTGGCGCTCATGACCAGGTCGACCTGGGCCCGCCCCAGCGTCTGCTGCTCGGTGGAAGTTGTGCAGTTCCATGAGAAGCGGAAACTGTCGAGCTCGAGGGTGAGGACCAAGTCGGTGACGGCCGAGCCGGGTTGGACATACACACTGCCCTCGGCGGACTGGTGGAAGTCGGCGGAGGCCTCGCCGTCATAATCGCCAGCCAGCACGTCGGCGAAGGTCACGGTGCCGTCGGCTCCGGTCCGCCCCCGCAGACGGAGGCTGCGCTCGACGATGGCCGGGTCGGCCAGTTGCTCGAAGGGACTCGAGGCGAGGCTGACGTAGACGTCGGCGTTCGCCACAGGCAGGTCGAAGTCGTTTCTGACGATGACGCGTAGGTGGCCGACGATTTCCTCGGTCACTTCGATGGCGATGGGGATGATGGCGGTGCCACCGTTGCTGACCACGCCCAACTCATCGCGATAGCTGTTCAGGGCGACGGCGGGGCCGGGTTTGGCAGTGAGGACCACGGTCGTGGACGCGCCGCGCGCCAGTCGGTCGGTGCCCAGGGCCGACACGGTCAGCCACGGGAGCGACGGAGGCAGCACGACCAGGTCAGTCAGCGGCGCGTGGCCGGCGTTGGAGATGGCGATGGTTTGGGTTACGGCGACCCCGCCGGGTCGCGCGCCCAAGTGGACGCTCTCCGGATCGACCGCGAGCAACGGTTCGGCACGGACGACCACGGTCTCGACCACGAAGGTGGTGTTGAAGCCAAGGGCGTTGCCCACGGTGAAGAAGAACTGCTGCTCGGTGCCTGGGACGGACGGATCGAGGGCGTAGAGTTCCACTTTAACCTCGGTGGCCTCCTCGGGCGCCAGGGTGGTGGCGGCATCCTCGGCCTTGAGGACGGCGATCACGGCGTCGTTGGGCTCCTCGTCGGAGAGGTTGAAGGTCAGGTCGTCGAGCGTGACGGTGCCGAGGTTGGTGAGGGTGAGGGTGACGACGTTGGCGCCGCTCTGCCGAACTGGGACGGGCATATGGGCGTCGGATTGGACATGCAGACCCTGGATGTCGAACCAGGCGAAGCCGGCGCGTTCGAGCCCGCGGCGAATGGTGGACACGGCGAGGCTGTACTCGCCGCCCTCGCCCGCATGCGGATCGAACAAGAACTGGTACCGCCCCTGGGCGTCGGTGGCGGCTTGGAAGAGGCGTTGTTGGCCGTTGTGAATGAGGAGGATGTTGAGGACAGCATCGGCCACGGGCAAACCGTCGGCGCGCTCGACGATCCCGCTGATGCGGACGTTCTCGCCGGTTGCATAGGTGGTCTTGTCGGTGGCGGCGGAGACCGCGAAGTCGGCGACCAACTCGAACGGCAGGTAGCGGGTCAACGGGCGCTGGCCTGGCACGGCGACCTCGAACTCGGCAGTGTAGGTGCCCTCGGGGAGCCCGGCGTCGGCCACGTTGAACTCGTAGCGGAAGGCGGCGAGTGAGGCGACATAGGCCATGGGCGTGGCCACCAGTTCCGTGCCCTCGGAATCGAGGAGGCGAAGCTGCACGGTCACGCCCTCGGGCTGTCCGAGCGGCGTGTCGGGAGCTTGGGAATCAGCTACCCGCGCCGTGAAGGTGATCGAGTCTTCGGTGAGGTAGGATTCGGTGATGGCCTCGCTGCTGGCCAACGCCACCTGTTGGCTCTCGCGAATGGCGTCGTAGACGTCAATGAGGGTCGTGTGGCTGCCCAGGTCTATGACGATACCGGGATCAAGCTGAACCGAAACGCTCCAGCGGTTGTTGTCCTCGACGAGTTCGGCAACTTCGTCGAGCGTGTCCAGGGTGACGGCGACCTCGGCCACGCCGTCGCCGGTGACGTCGGGTGTCCAATCGACGAACCAGTATCCGCTGGCCCGGGACTTCAGGATCTCCTCATGCCGGTACGCGGCGACGAGCTCGCCGTTGACCTCGAGGTGGAGCGTGAACGCGCCCTGGCTCTCCCCGAGCCCCAGATTGGTAAAGCGCACCTTGAACTGGCCGGCCTCCCCATAACGGAGCGCTGGTCCGTTCCACTGGATGGTCTGGACCGCAAGATCCGGCAGCCGGACGTCGACGGTGAGCCCGGCCAGGGTGCGTTGGTTGTTGTTTTCGGAGCTCTCCGGGACGGCATTCTGCATGTCGGCGACGACCCGGATGTCCACCTGGCCGTTGGTGACAGGCGCGGCCAGGGTGATCCAGCGGTCCGCGTGCGCGTCCAGAGCAGCGATGGTCTCGGTCCCCACGAGTTCGCCCCCGACGTAGAAGCCCACGGCGAAGGGGAGATCGAGAGGCACGCGGCTCTCGTTGCGGATGGCTGCGGTGATGAGGAGCGGGTTGGACCTTGCGGGTGCCGGAGTGTTGGTAGACGTGGTTGGGCGTCATGCCGCCGCCCCAGATGTCATCGCCGAAATCCCAGAAGTAGTTCAGGAGGTAGCCGTCCGAATCGATCGAGCGTGTGCCATCGAAGGTGAGTTCGGTCAGAACATCCCCGGCGAAGTCGGCGCCGGCATCGGCGAAGGGGGGATCGTTGACGACGACCTCGAGATCGAGCATGGCCTCGGGCGAGTCGGTGCCCAGAGAGGCGCGGAGTTGGTGGCGGCCGGCCATTTGTGGCGTCCATTCGACGAGCGGATAGACGTGGCGCCAGGCGCGGAGGTCATCGATGTCGACTTGGCCGAGGACAACCTCGGACTGGTCGGGCTGTACGACGGTGAAGGTAACCAGGCCGCTTTCGGGGGTGACGCCGTTGTTGGTGATCACGGCGCGGACGGCGGCCTTGTAGCCGACGGTGGGCGGCAGGCCGAGGTAGAAGACCGGTTCGACGAATTCGTAGCGGCCGACGGCCGAGTCGGGCTCGGGTTCGTGGAGGATCAACTCGAGGCCGCCTGCGGCCGAGGCATTGTCGGTCCAAAGGATGTCGAACTCATTGGGTGTCACGTTGACTTCTTCGACGACCAGGGCGGAGCGGAAATCGAGGGTGTAGGTGGCGCTTTCGGGCTGTTCGCGTCCTTGCTCGTCGATGAAGCCGAGTTCGTCCACGAAATAGAGGTTGCCGTGAGCGCGCCAGAAGTTGTTCCCGCTCAGGTAGGTGTCCTCGCCGCCGGGCGGGCCGGCCTTCGAGATCGAGCGGATGTTGGCCTCAGGCATCGGGTCGGGCATGACGATGCAGACATAGCCGTGAGTCTCGGGCACGACCAACTCGAGGGTGCGATCCTCCGGAGTGGGCGAGCGAGTGACTTGCACGTTTTGTGGGATGAGGATGGGCAGGCGCAGCCCGGAAGTGAGGTTGATCAGGTAATCGGGGAAGCCATCCTTGTCCCGGTCGATCAGGCTGAAGTGGTTGTCCGGATCCTGGGCGTCGGCGAAGAGGCGGTCGTGTTCGATGATCTCGGTGCTGACGCCCAGGATGAGGGGATTGATCTGCACACCTTTGTAGGCGCGGTGCGTCATCTCGGCGGTGAACTCGACGAACTTGCCGTCGAGGGTGGACTGCATGATCCAGTAACCGCTAACGAAACTGTGCGGTTGAACATCGCCCAGGACGAGCCGGGCGATGTCGCCGGTGACACTGCCGAAGCTGCTGCCGACGATGCGGAAGTCGATGAGCAGGCCGGCTTGGTTATCGACGATCTGGGGCTGGCCGGAATCGATTTTCAGATTGGTGGCGATGCCGTCGCCGTCGTTCTCGACCAGCAGCCCCAGTTTGAAGGGAACGTCGCCCTCGACCTCCCGCGGGATGTAGTAGTGCAGATAGAGCTTGGGTTGCGGATGGACCGTGATCTCGACCTCGTTGGTCACCACTTCTTTGAGCCGGCCGTTCTGGTAGTAGGTCAGCACCGCCTTCACGTAGTAGGGCTTCCCGTCCAAATCCGTGCCGCCCAGGCCTTCGCCCGGGATCAGGATCCACCGGCCGCGCATCGTGGCCCCGTGCGCCAACCCGGCGGAGCCGTCGATGGCTGCGATGCCGTCCAACTCCGGCGGGACGACATAGAACCGGTCGGTGACGTCCTGGCCCGCTTGGTCGCGTACGCGCGGCGAGACCGAGAGGCTAACCAAGCCGGTGCCGGTGCCGTTGGTCAGTTCGAGGCGCGCGTCGAAGCCCTCGCGTTCGAGCGTGGCCTTCTGTTGGATTTCGAGGCGGACGATTTCGGTGACGGTCTCGGCTGCGTCACCCAAGTCGAAGCGCGGTAGGTCGCGCAACATGTCCATTTCGCCGCCGCCGTCCTCATCGGGCAACTTGAACTCCTGCTCTTCCTGCTCGCCCATCCGGACCCGGACGACATGCCGGCTCGGGTTGGTGAGGGCCAACCGGGGGGTCAGGCGCGTTTCTTCGGGGAGCGGCTCGAAGGTCTCAGGATCGAACTCGACATAGGTGCCCTCGATCAGGAAGTACGTCGAGGAGGAGTGCAGGTAGGCGTAATCGCCAGGCTCGACGTAATAGGCAAAGACCGTCGAGGATTGGGGGCGAGGGTGCCGAGTTGGCCGCCGGAGGAGACGGTGATGCCCTGGGCGCCGACGACCTTGACCGTGACGTTGTGAAGCTCGATGAGGCTGGGATTGAGCACGATCACCTGGTCGGTGAACCCGGCCTGGATGTCGTGCGGGAGGGCGACCCAAGGCGGCAGGAAGGCAAACTTGGGCTTGGGCACGTCCGCGGCGAAGGTCAACTTCAGCGTGATGTCGTAAGTGTCCTCGATCACGATCGGCTCGACCGTCCACTTGATCTGCAGGGGCACGGCCACCAATTCGACCTGAACCGGCTGGGCTTTGCTCTGAGGCATAACGCTCACGGTGCCGCGGGCGGACTCGTGGCCGGCGGCGCTGATCTGGTAGTCGTAGAGGCCGATCGGCGCGTCGGCCAGGGTGGCGATGCCGCGTGCGTCGCTGCGGGCGCGGAAGATATTCTGGTAGGTCGAGCTGCGACCGTCGCCGTACTGAACGGTGAAGGTTTGCTGGCTGACCATGACGACCTCGGCGTTGGCGACCGCTTGGCCGGCGTCGTTAGTGAGGACGAAGTAAACGGAGCCGAGGTTGGCCGAGTTGATCTCGACGCTGAGCACCATCTCGGCGCGGTTTTGACCGTCGGTGACCACCAACTTGTCAACGTAGATCCCGGGTTGGGCGTTCTGGCCCGGTTCGACGATCAGATCAGGGTCACGCTGGCGCCCGGCGCTAGCCTGGTGTCCGACAACGCACCGACTTTGACCCAGGGCAAGATGGCGGGTGGCAGCACCTGGATACCGGTCATCGTGCCCAGGCCGCGGTTGGTCAGGGTGACCTGCTGGGCGAGTTGGCCGCCGGGTTGGCCCCCCACCTCGAGTCGCTGGGGCGCCAAGACCGGCACCGGTGTGGCCGGGACGAGCGTGAACCGGATCCGGCTGCTGGCCGTTGCGCCCTCGGCGGTGACCGCTTCGATGCGGAAGGCGGCGCTTGGCGGGGCGTTTTCGGGGATCCGAACTTCGAGCCGGATTGGGAGCCGGACGCCGGCCTGCAGCCGGCCCGGGATCGAGTGGGTCAGCGAGCCGGTGACGTTGTCCGCGGGGTCTTCGTCCACCAGCGTGATCACCGTGCCCGTCAGGGGCACATCCGAGAGGTTCTCGAGGGTAAAGACCTTGGTGAAGGTGCTGTTGGTCGAGGTGGTGGCGTGGACCCGGCTTGGGTCGAGGTTGACGGCGACGATGGCGAAGGAGGTCTGGGCGCTGGTGCCGACAAGGTTGGCGGCGATGAACGCATCGACCGTGAACTCGCCGGCGTCGCCCCAGGCGGGATTGAACGTGTAGGCAAACTCGCCGGACGCCCCGGTCTGCGTTTCGAAGACGCGCGTCGAGGGATCGAAGACGGTGCTACTGGAGACGATGCCTTGGGCGCCCGGGGCGCCTTTCGAGATCATGAGTGCCACCTTCTGGTCCGCCATGGGCTCGCCGTCGAGCTTGGTGGCCTGGCCGGTGATGGCCACGGGTTGGCCCCGAGCATAAACCGACTGGTCTGTTTGCACCGTGAAGTTGAGCTCTTCGATCACCAGCAGCGAGAGGAAGGCGGCGCTTTCCTTGACGCCGTCGGTCGCTGCGGCGCGGACGCTGTACTGGCCGCGGTAGGACAGGAGCGGGAGCGACACGGCAAACCGGCCGCTGCTGGGAAGGTACGTCAGGCGGTCGTCGAAGACGGTCTCGCCGCTCTCGGGTTGGGTCACAGTCAACTGCACCCAGACGCCGTCCGCTGGGCCAAGCCGGCCCGGGCGGCTGCCCATCGTGACGGCGGCCTGGAACTGGGCCGTGCTGCGGTTGACGAAGATGACCTGCTCGTTGGTGCCGAGTTCGCCGCCGGAGACCTCGAGGTCGATGACGAAGTTGTCTTGGACCTGGAAGGTGCTTTGGGCGAAAACATATTCGTTGTTGGTCTCGTCTTGCTCGGGGATGTTCTGGCGGCTATCGACGACGGCCTTGATGGTGTGCGGCACGGCGGGGTCAGCGTTGACCTGCCACTCCACGACGAAGGTCTGGGAGGAGAACCCGGTCAACTTGGGGAGTTGCTGCAACGCGATCCGTTGGCCGTCGAGGTACAGGGCGAAGTAGAACGTGTCGAGGGTCGACACCACCGTCTGGTTCGAGACCTTGCAGCGGAAACCGCTTTTCTGGCCATAGAAAACGTTCGGGGTCAGCAGCTCGACCTCCGAGACGATCAGGTCGGGATAGAGGATCGTCAGCGCCGCGGTTTCGGTGGCCAGTTCGTTGTTGCCTTCCTCCGCTTCGGTCACCCGGTTGTCCTCGTCTGCGACCACGCGGATGGTGTGGGTGCCCGGGTAGGCGCGCGCCTGAAAGGCGAGTGCGCTCGAGGCGCCAGCCGCCAAGGAACTCACTTGCCGGCTGCCGACGAATTGGCCGTCGACGTAGTAGTTCAATACGAACGGCCGATCGAGGGGCACGCTGCCTCGGTTGGCCACGGTGGCGGTGATGTCGAGCGAGGTGCCATCCGATAACACCGTGTCCCTGGGCAGCAACCGGATGTCCTCGATGACCAGATCCGGATACGCCAAGGTCAAGGCGGGCAGCGCCAACTCTCGAGCGTTGTTGGTCTCATCGGCCTCGAGCACGGCGCTCACGGGATCGTCGGCCACGACCCGCAGGGTGTGCTGGCCGACCACGGGCGGGAACGCGAAGGTCAAGTCGGTCTGCGCGCCGGCAATCAGTTCGTTCACGTGCAGCCGGGTTACGAAAGTCGCCTCGCGATAGAGGCTTACCCAGAAGTCGAACGCGTCGGCATCCCCGTCGTTGCGGAGGGTCGCTTGGGCGGTGAGCGGCACCTCGCTGCTGACGGTCTCGGCGGGGAGGTTGGCGGTCAAGTCGGTGACGATTAGGTCCGGGAAGAAGACCTGTTGGAGGGTGAGGGCGGTGGTGGCGCTGTTGTTGGTTTCGCTGCGTTCGACGACGTTGTTCTGGAGGTCGTCGGCGACCACCTTGACGGTGTGCAGTCCTTTGGTGGCTTTCCAGGCGAAGGGCACCTCGAGCGATTGCCCGATGCCCAGGAGTTGGTCGACGCGTTGGTAGCCCTGGTAGGCGCCATCGATGTAGAAGGTGGTGAAGAAGCCGAGGCGGGTGGAACCGTTGCCGAGGTTGGTGAGTGTCGCGGTGATGGTGACCTGGTCGCGTTCCTGCGGTTCGAGTGGATTCCAGGCGAGCCGGCTGATCACAAGGTCGGCGCGGGTATCGTTGACGATCACCTGGAGGGTGTCGCGGGACTGGGCGCCGCGATTGTCGGTCACGGTCAAGACCACAGTGAAAATGCCGGGCGTCTGGTACGCGTGACTGGTGGTCTTGTTGATCGAGGTCTGTCCGTTGCCAAAATCCCAATGGTAGGCTTGAATCAGGCCGTCCGGGTCCGTCGAATCTTTGCCGTCGAAGGCGATCGGTTGGTTCCAGTTGCCGCTGCGGTTATCGCCCGCCTTGGCGACTGGCGGGAGGTTCACGGCGATCTCGACCGCGCGCTCGTCGTTGGCCGAGTTTGTGTCCAAGACATTCGTTTGGGCCAGGACCGCGGTGAGCGTCGCGGCTCCGCTCAGGTCTGGCGTCCAAGCCAGCCGGGCTTGGGTGGCGCCGTTGGCGGGCACTCGGACCGTCGTGCGCCCGAGCAGCACCCGTGGCGTTCCGAGATAGAACGCCACCTCGGCGTCCGCCGCTGCGGGTCCCGTGCTGTCGAGCGTGGCCACGATCGTGGTCGAGCGGCCCCGGGTCGGGTTGGCCGGATCGAAGCGAAGGGTTGACACGGCCAGATCGGCCTCTGCGGTGGGCGTGCCCGGGCGTTCCGGCGAGCGGCTCGATTGGTTTCCGGCCGCGTCGACCGCGGTGAGCGTGTAGTAATAGGTGCGTGCGTTCTCGAGTTCCGTATCCCAGAACTCGAGGGCGCTGAGGACGCCGCCGACCGGTTGACCGTTGCCGCCCTGGGTTTCGGACCGGTACAGGCGATAGCCGGTGGCGGTTGGATCGGATGAAGCTGTCCAGCTCAGCTTGAGGGTGCCGCCCGTGCGCGGGTTCTCGATCGAGGGCGCCTCGGGCGCCGCCGGCGGTGTGCGGTCGATCGAGACGGTATAAACCCGTTCGGCGGTCAGGTTGCCGGCGTCGCGGGCGGTCACTCGCACATCGTAATTGCCCTCAGCTAAGGGATCGGTGTTCCAGGAAACTGCGCCCTGCCAGATGCCGTTGCCCAGTGCCCGGGGCGCGGTATCGGTGCCAACGGTGGTCCAGGTTTGCGTGCCAGCGGCGGCAAAGGCGAAAGTGAACTGGGCCACGGCGATGTTGTCGGTGGCCTCGGCTTGCAGGGTCACTTGTCCGCGCAAGGCGGCGCCGTCGCCGGGAACGACTCGGCGGACCAGCGGCGGGGTGGTATCGGGCAAGGGGGTTTGGGTGGCCTGGTTGGACGGGTCACTGCGGTTGCCATTCTGATCGACGGCGACCACGCGGTAGGTATAGGTGAGGCCCGCGGTCACACCGCGGTCGACGAAGAGGCTCGATGAGGTGGACGGGAGAACGACTTCGAACGGGCCGCCGGCCTGCGAACGTTGGAGTTCGTAGGAGTGGAAGTCCGGGGCGCCCACCGTGTCCCAGGCGACGATCAACGCCAATTCCGCCGCCTCGAGTCGCAGGTTGGCTGGGGCGTTCGGGCCGAGGTGGTCGACCTGATAGAGTTGTGTCCGCGAAGTCGCGTTGCCCTGGGCGTCGGTGGCGGTGGCGCAGACGCGGTAGGCGCCATGCGGCACTTGATCGACCGCCCAGGAAACCGACGCGTTCGCGCCCTCGGCGATGAGGCTCCAGGCGGTGCCATCGATCGAGAACTCGAACCGATACCTCGTGACGGCGACATTGTCGCTGGCGTCCAGGCGAAGCTGAAGGGCGGTGGCGGCGGCGGTTCCTTCTGCAGGGGTCAAGGTCCGAATGACGGGTGGCGTGCTGTCCAGCAGGGCCGCGGCGGAGACCACATTCGAGGGTACGCTTTCGTTCCCCACATGATCGAAGACGGTCAGGCGATAGAAGTAGGTGGTGCCGGCCGTAACTTGGCGGTCGGCGAAGGTCTCCTGTGTCATCTTGCCGTTGATCGGCTGGAACCCGGAGTTGGGCGCCGTGCTGCGGTACAGCCGGTAGTAGGCGAAATCAAGTGCGTCGGACGCACTCCAACGGAGGTCGACGCGGAACTCGCCTGGCGTGGCGGTCAACTGGACGGCGGGCGGGGCCTGGTTGTCAACCTGGTATTGGAACTCGAACGTAGACCGGTTGCCGAGGGGATCAGTGGCGGTGGCGCGCAGGGAGTAGGAACCGTCGCTGAGCGGGGCGGTATCCCAGGTGAACCGGCCGTTGGCGGCGCTGCCTAGAGAGGTCCAATCCTGGCCGTTGGCGGAGTAATCGAGTTGGTAGTTGGCCACGCCGCTGGCATCGACCGCGAAGATCTCGACCGCAACGCGACCGCGCACTTTGCTGCCGGCTTCCGGGCTGACGCGCAGGATCTGCGGGGCGCTCTCGTCGGCCACCTGCGGGGCTGGGGTGGTCCGCTCGTTGTTCGCTTCGTTGGCCTCGAGGATGGCGCTCGCCGCGTCCGCGGTGACGCGAAGCACTTGGCTGCCTGCGCGGACTGTCCACGGCTGGTTCACGACGACGGACTGCCCGGGCGCGAGCGGGCTGCTGACGGTCTGCGTGCCCACGACCTGATTGTCCACGCGGAAGACGACTTGGAAGGTGCCGCTGTCTCCGAGCCGGTGTTGCGCACGGTCCAGGAGAGCGCCACTGTGCTGCCGAACTGGGCCGTCGCCGGGGCGGCTGGCGGTCCGTCGATCACCAGATCGGGGCCGACCACGGTGAGGGCCAGGGCCTGGCCGGCGGGTGTCGCGTTGTTGCCGTCGAACTCGAACTCGTAGACCTGCCCCCGCGCGTCGGTGAGGACGAAGAGGTGCGCCGATCCACCCCAGCCCGAGGGGATCGACACCGTCGCGGTTCCCGTGTAGCTCTGCCCCACCGCGAGCGTGCCGTCGTGGTAGAAATCGCCGAGATTGAGGTCGTCGGCGCCGCCCAACACCGCATCGCGACTGAGGATCAAGCGATCGTACCAGCGCGGGACGGGAGTGGGGCCGAAGGCGTTGGTGGCGTTGGTCACCGTCCACTGCACCGCCAGGTCCTGACCGACCCGTGCGGTTGCGGAGGCTAGGGGTGTTCCTACCACCAAGTCAGCGTACGGCCCGGAGGCGATGCGGAGGGGTTCGGCCGTGCGCACGAGGTTGGCCGCTTGGTCGGTGTATTCATAGACGGCGTTGCGGACGTCGGTGAAGAGGAAGGTGTAATAGGCGCCACTCAGCCCGGCAGGCAGACGTCCGGTCCAGGAACCCGAGTAGGTCCCCGCCGGTCCCAAAGCGCCGTCGTGCCGCACTTCCGCCAGCAGGCGATCGTCGCCGTCGCCGTAGGCGGCATTGCGGGAAAGGACCAAGCGATCGCTCCACTGGCTGACCACGCCGCCGGCGCCGTCCGCGGTCGTGCCGGGACCGGCATTGGCGATGGTCCAGGAGAAGCTGGCCTCGGCGCCCGCAATCGCGAGGGCAGGAGCAAGGAGTTGCTTGGCTTCGAGGTCGGCATAATCCGACAGTGAGATCGTGACTGTGGCCGAGCTGCGGAAGACGTTGTTGCCCTCGAGAACGAACTCGAAGACGGCGTCGGTCTCGTCCAATTCCACGAACAACCAGTAGGTCCCCGCTGCGCCGGCGGGCACTCTGACTTCGGCCTGGCCGGTGTACTCCTGCTGCGGACCTAGGGGGCCGGCGTGCCGTGTCGAAGTCAGGTAAAGATCGTCGGCATCGCCGTAGATCTCGTTCGGGGAGAGGACCAGGCGGTCGAGCCACTCGCTGGCGGGGGTCGTTGCCGTGCCGAAGTTGCCGGCGGTCCATTGGACCGGCAGGAGCCCGCCGCTCTCGGCGCTGGCTGGCAGTTGAATGGCAACGCCGCTCAGGTCGGCAAAGTCGAGCTGGCCCGAGGGGGCGATCGTCAAGTCGAGCAGGTATTGACCGAACGGTCCGGCCCCCTCGAGGGCCGCCACCAGGAAGACGCGCAACACGGCCCGACTCGAGGCGGGCAGGGTGACGCTCAGTTCGACGACGTTGCCGGCGTTGAGGGTGCCCCAGCCGAAGAAGTCCCGGTCGACGACATCTCGACCTGGGGCCATGAGCGTTCCGGCCACAACCCCTCGACGGGTCCCCTGTTCCGCCTGCAAGGTCACGTCGTTGGCGTCCGCCGGCCGACCGTTGCCATAATCGGCGTCGGCTTCCAGTTCGAGGTCGCGGGCAAGGCTGGCGCGCAACAGGTAGCTTCCGGGCACTTCGCTGTAATGGTACTTGAGGGCGGCGATGTAGTAGGCGCCGTCTGCGGGAATTAGGTAACGACTGACGAAGGCGTCGTTGTCGGGGCCGGCGTTGTTGTCGCCGACGAGTTCCGTGCCGTCCGACCGGTAGATGCGGATCAAGGGATCGACGTCACTGGCAGGCGTATCCATGGCCACCGCCAGCCAGTCCCCAGCCTGCGCCGTGAACGTCCACCAGTCCGGATCGAGCCACTCGCCACGGGCGCGCGCTGGATCCACGGTGCCGATGCCGCGTCCGACCCAGAACCCGCTGCCCACCGGGTCTTCGGTCATGGGCAGCGGTGTGGCGGCGGCCAGGCTGCCATTGGTGCGGCCTTCGAACTCGAGTCCGGCCGGGAGGTTGACGGTGAAGAGATGCTCGTAAGGATCGCCGGCGGTACCGTCGCCATTGCCGTCCAGGGCGGTGCCGATGGCATCGGTCAGGCGCGCGGAGAGCGTGAGCCGGTAGGAACCGTCGCCCAGCGGCCCGTCGGCTAAGCCGAGGCGAACGACATTGCCGGTCGTGTAGGGCTCGGACAATTCGAGGGCGTACACAGTGTCGTCGGCCGTGTCGAAGCGCCCATCCGGCCCGCGCTCGCGCAGGTCGTAGTAATCGATCGGGTCGGAGGGAACGACATCGAGCGGATCGGGAACGCCGTCGGGGTCGGCATCGGGAACGCCGGCCAACTCGACCAGGCCGCGGCGGGTGGCAGTAGAACGACCGTCGCGCCAGCCGCCGAGGTCAGCGAGGTACGCATAATCCGCGCGGCCATCGCCGTCGTTGGGCTCGCCCGGTTGCCACCCAAGGTAGGCGGGGGGCGTGCCGCTGGCCCAGACCCACACGCCCTCCTCGCCGGCGTCATTGAGGCCAATCCAGGGCTCGGCGGCGGCAAACCACTCGGTCAGGAAACGGTCTTCGACTTCGCCATCGATGGTGGCCAGATGGCCGCCCAAGCCTGTGGCATACGCCTCGGCATCGGCCCAACTCAGCGCCGTCGGGGTGAGAAGATAGTGATGGCCGCCGAAGCCGACGACCAGGGGATTGGTGGCGTTGGCCGTGGCGGGGTCCAGGGCTTCGCTGAACGCGATCGTCAACGAACCGACCGGCTCAGCGCTGGTCGCACCCGAGGCGGGCCATCCCTCCACATCGATCACCTTCGGGGGAACGGTGTCGGTCACCCGGACGCGCAGGAGGTACTGGGCCCAAAACCCCGGGCCGCCGGGTGCCCGCGCCGGGCCATCCACTTCGACGATGCCGAGGACATTCCAGTCCGGGTTGCCGTCGTACCAGTACCCGTTGCTCACATCGAGGTAACTGACGGTGTGGGAGCCCTGGTTCGGCTCGCCGGCCTGCCAGTTCGTGTAGGTCGGGATCTTACCGTCCGCCCAGACCCAAGTGCCAGTCCCCGCCTGGTTATTGAGGCCGATCCAGAAGTTGCCGATTTGTCCGAAGGTCGCCCGGGCCCACTGTTGTTCGGCCTGGTTGTCGATGGCGATCAGATGGCCGCCCAGGGATTGAGCGTAGGCCTCGGCGTCCACCCAGCGCCGGGCGGTTGGCGTGAGGGTGTAGTAGTGGCCTTCGTAGGACCAGAAGGACTCGACTTGGGCGTAATAGTTGCCGCTCTGACTCAGCGTGACCAAGGCGTGGCCATCGAGCGGCTCGCCGTCCTCGTCGGGCAGGGGCTGGCCCTGGTCGTCGACCAACCGCACCCAGGGAACCATCCGGCTCGACGCGGGCAGGAGAAGGTCCAGTTCGACCGTATTGCCCGCGTTGACGGTGCCCCAACCGAAGAAGTCCTCGTCCTTCTGGGCGCCCTCGAGGTCCATGACGGTGCCGCTGACGACCGCCTGGCGAGCGCCCGCCTCGATGTCCAAGGTGAGGGTGTCGGCCTGGGCGATGGCGTCGTTCCGGTAGTTGTGGTCCAGTTCCTGTTGGATGCCGCGCGCGATATCGATACGAACCAGGTACGCACCCGGCAAGGTCGACCAGTATTGCTTCAACACCGCCAAGTAGTACGTGGCCGAGGTGGGAGCGACCCACCGGCTGATCAGTGAATCGGCGTGTGGGCCCTCGTCATTGCTAGCGGTCTGTTCCCTCCCCGCCTCGTCGTAGAGGCGGAGCAGAACGTCCAAATCGCTCCGGGGTGTGTCCGCCGCCAACGTCACCAGGTCACCGGCCTCGACCTCGAACCGCCAGTAGTCCGGATCGCTCCATTCCGTGCTCCCCCAGGCCGGATCGACCGAGCCCTGACCCCGCGCCACCCAATACCCTGCACCCGCCGGGTCTTCCACCGGTTCGAGCGCCGTCGCCGCTGCGAACCCGTTGTTGGATCGTCCCTCGAACACGAGGTCCGTCGGCAGGACCACAAAGAACTCGTGCCGATAGAAATCGCCGCCCGTTCCGTCGCCGTCGCCATCGAGTGGATTGCCCACCGGGTCCGCGACGGATGCGCCGACGCTGAGCCGGTAATGCCCCGTCGCCAATGGGCCATCGTTCAAGTCGAGGAGCACCTGGGTGCCCCCCGTGTACTCTTGGCGGAGCCGCACCGAGTAAACCGCATCGTCCGGTGTGCCGAACATGTCGTCTGGGCCGGCCTACCGGAGGTCGTAAGCGTTGACGGGGTCGCCTGGCATCCGGTCGATCGCGTCGGGCACGCCGTCGCCGTCGCCGTCAGGCGCGCCTGCTAACTCGATCAAGCCGCGATGCCGTTCGTGGGCGCGGTGGTCGAGCCAGAAGCCGTTGTGGTGCAGGTACGCAAAGTCCGCCCCACCGTCGTTGGGTTCTCCGGCGGCCCAGTGCCGGTAATTGGCCGGGTCGCCATCGGCCCAGTGGTATTCGCCGGGGGTGGTCTGGTCGGTGAGTCCGATCCACGGTTGGGCGGCGGCAAACCAGTACTCGAGGAAGGACTGCTCGGCTGCGTCGTTGATCGTAACGAGGTGACCGCCTACCGAGGTGGCGTACGCCTCGGCCTGTTCCCAGCTCAGGGCCGCGTCTGTGAGCCAAT